>Ga0224501_10000276_pt1 | contig 45420 bp, 41 predicted proteins | sample SF_Oct11_sed_USG_4_FD_169105 | JGI IMG/M metagenome (GOLD analysis project Ga0224501, IMG submission 169105) | Sediment microbial communities from San Francisco Bay, California, United States - SF_Oct11_sed_USGS_8_1 | ecosystem: Environmental > Aquatic > Marine > Sediment | place: USA... | reverse complement strand
ACTAGAGAAATGGTTTTACAGGCTATAACATGGATAAACAATATGCCTAGAAAATCTCTTGGATACCGGACTGCATATGAGGTCTTTCACAATATTGAGCCTGTTGCATTTGAGATTTGAATTTGCCCATTAAAACTTGTTGAATAACTACTCAACAAGCTTGACGATGTGTTTTTTTTATTAAAGCTGGTATATGAATTATATACCTACGATTGGGCTTGAGGTTCATGTTCAGTTAAATACAAATACAAAAATATTTTGTGGATGTAAAACTTCATTTGGTGATCCGCCTAATGTTCATATTTGTCCAGTTTGCCTGGGACTTCCCGGAGCGCTGCCGGTTTTAAATAATGAGGTTCTAAAAAAAGCTGTTCTTGCCGGGCTTGCTATAAAAGCTGAAATTCATAAAAAAAGTAAATTTGACAGAAAAAACTATTTTTATCCAGATTTACCCAAAGCATATCAAATATCGCAGTTTGATGAACCCTATTGCACAAACGGTGTTATTACCATAGAAGAAGAGGGCAGGAAGAAAGATATTTGTATAATAAGAATTCATATGGAAGAAGACGCCGGTAAGCTAATGCATTCTGAAGATTCTAACGTGCAGGAAAGTTATGTAGATTTAAACCGAGCAGGAACTCCTCTAATTGAAATAGTATCGGCACCTGAAATTGACAGCTCAGATGAAGCAGTTTTATATTTAACGCAATTAAAAAGTATAATGCAGTATATTGAAATTTCAGACTGCAATATGGAGCAGGGCTCTTTAAGGGTAGACGCGAATATATCGGTGCGTCCTGAGGGGCAGGAAAAGCTGGGTACCCGGGCAGAAATTAAAAATTTAAATTCATTTAAAGCGGTAAAAGCAGCCATTGATTATGAAATTGAAAGGCAAATAGATTTGATTAATTCAGGAGAAAAAGTATTACAAGAAACACGTTTGTGGAACGCTGTTTCAAGTCGTACTGTTTCTATGAGATCTAAAGAAGAAAGTCATGATTATCGGTATTTTCCCGAACCTGATCTTGTACCCGTTGTTTTAACTGATGATGAAATATCTGCGATATTAAATGATATGCCAGAACTTGCGTATCAAAAGAAAGAGAGATTTGTTAAAGATTACAGTATACCTGAATATGACGCCGGGGTTTTAACCGCGAAAAAAGAATATGCTGAATATTATGAAAATTTAGTTAAAAAAGGAGTGCCGGCAAAAAAAGCTTCTAACTGGCTAATGGCCGAGATGCTGGCTTTCGCCCGTGAAAAAGATCTAGAATTTAAAGATTTATGTTCATTTGAAAATCTTTCTGCTTTGCTTCTTGAAATTGAATCTGGGACTATCTCAGGCAAAATTGCTAAAACAGTTTTTGCAGAAATGATAGAAACAAACAAAGACCCTCTGCAAATTATAAAAGAAAAGGGGCTTGTTCAAATAACAGATGAAAATGCTATTGTTTTAGTTGTAGAAGAGGTTTTAAAAGAAAACCAGGAAAGTGTTCAAAGTTTTTTAGACGGTAAAGATAAAGCTCTGGGATTTTTAGTCGGTCAGGTGATGAAAAAAACGCAGGGCAAAGCGAACCCGCCGCTGGTAAATAAACTGCTTTTAGAGCGGTTAAAGAAATGATTTATCTTTTACTTATTCTTGTTGCCGTAGTATTAATCATCGGTCACTATGGAATTCCCGAAAAAATAAATCCAAACGATTTTCAAGAAACTCCCCCTAAAGAATCATTGTTAAAAGGAGCCGAGCCCTTTACTCTTAAAGGAAAAACTGATACAGCTTTTCTAATGATTCATGGTTTTGAAGACAGCGCCTTTACTCTTAGATCGCTTGCTAATGTTATACATAAACAGGGTCATACAGTGTTTGTACCGCTTTTGCCCGGCCATGGAACATCTCTAAAAAAATTCAAGAAAACCCGTTATGAACATTGGTATGAAGCTGTGCGAAGAATATATGACAGCGAGTATGATTCATACACGAACTTTTTTATTTTGGGTTTTTCAATGGGAGGTAATCTATCGGCAAAGCTGGCTTCAGAATACTCTAATTTAAAGCCTCCAACGGGTTTGGTTTTAATTTCAACTCCCGTATTTTTAAATGCTATAGCTGATGGTAAAATTATAATAAAAAACTGGATGCTTATGTTCTCTGGAATTCTTAAACATATAATAACCTATCTGCCCAAAAGAAGAGAACAGTTAGCTCCGGGAGTTATAAATCCTTGGGTAGGATACTCTGAAGCGTATACTCTGCCCTGTCTTCATTCATTTAAAATAAATATAGGCAAGGTAAGAAACAAGTTAAAAAATATTAAAAGTCCTGTTTGCCTGATTCAGGCTACAAATGATAAAACTGTTTCAACTTATAACCTATACTATATTTTCAAAAAAGTATCTTCGCGCGAGAAACGCGCTTTTTTATTTGAAATTGCTGAAGATATTTCAACCCGGCATGTGCTTATAACTCATGAACAAATGCGTGATAAGGTATTTTATTATATTTTAAAGTTTGTTGAAGATACTTTAATAAATTTTGATTTACATCCAATAGCATTAAAAAAGAAATCACATTAATTAAATTATATGAGAAAAAAAAAAATAAAATTTTTAATAGTTATAGTTATAGTTAATTTTTCATGCGCACGGTTTAGAGTTGAAAAATTACAAAATGAAGAACTCTTTTCAATTCCTATTAATGAGAATATAAATAGTCTTTCATTTCCCGAACAAAAAGGATTGTTTCATGAAATACCTTCGCGAATGGGAATATACGAAAATAAACTTATTGTTTCAGAACCTTCAAACAGACAAATTAAAATATTTAATAAAAATAAATTAGAGTTAATTATAGCATCTAAAGAGTATCAAAAAATAAAAGTAACGCAGCAAGAAATAAAAAATAAAGAATTAAAAACACAGCCAAAAACTGAGAAGCCTGTTAAAACAATACTGGCAGATAATTTAAGTATACCGGGGATGATTATTGCGGGGCAAGATGAAGATTTTTATGTTGTTAGTTATTTTTCAGAAAAAGAAATGCCTAAAAATATACAAAATGAAAAAGCAGAAAATATAGATCAAAAAAATAACGATGAAGAAGAAAGTGATAATCAAATTGATTCGCAAAAATCAACCGGATTTTATAAGATTTTACACTTTAATATAAAAGGTGAATTATTAGGTATTATTGGCAGACAGGGAAAAACAGAAGATCACTTTGAAAATATTTTATGGATGGATGTAGATAGTGATAGAGGTTTTTGGGTAACATACAGCTACGCTGAAGAAGTGTATCTTGAAAGATATGTAGATAATATGCTTCGTGAGACATTTACTAAGAACATGTGTCGTGATATAGTATTTTCAACTATAAGTAAAAGTCAGGATTATATTTATTCTTGTGAAAATATGTTTCCTTTTAGCAACGCTGAGAAAGTAATTTTTGTGGGAAGAGTTGATAAAATTCCCGATAGGTCTGAAGTAAATTCTCAGGGATTAATTTTTCAAAAACGTATATTTTTAATTAGAGATTTGGCAACGCAGGAGAATAAAATTATTTTTAATAATTTAAATGATCCAGAAGATTATCCGTATATTCCTTACGATAAGAATATAAGTTTATGGCAATTTAAAGATCACTCAACCACAAAAATTTCGCTGTATAGCCTGGAAGGTGATCTTCTAAAAAATCTTCAAATTGAACTGCCGGGTAATAGACACGCATGGAGATCTACATATTTAACTTTATCCGGTTTTTTTTATAGCATTAGAATTCAAAAAAATAATTTAATGATATATCGCTGGAAATGATCCCGGACTATTTAAAATCTTCAGGCATACCTATTCTATCGGGTAAAGAAGCCGAAGAATGGGATAAGTTTACTATTTATAATAGAAAAGTTGATTCAAAACTTTTAATGGCATGGGCAGGATACTCTGTATTTATTTCAATAAATAATGAATTATGGTATAAAGAAGCTGATGAAATTCATTTTTTACTAGGGCCCGGCAATAATGGGGGTGATGGTTATGTAATAGCATGGCACGTTTTGTGTTCATCTGGTAAGAAAATATTTTTTTGGCAGCTGTCAGAACCTAAAACTCCTGATTCAAAATACTTTTATAATTTATGTTTAGAATATAAGGGTCAAAAACTTCAAATTGAAACAATTGAAAAGTTTAATAACCATAAATTAAACATAAAAAGTACTATTGTAGATTGTATTTTTGGAACCGGAATATCAAAAGCTCTCACTTTTCCGGTTGCAGAAGTTGTTCATTACGCGAATAAAGCGGAATGTAAAAAAATAGCTATTGATATAGCGACTGGTATTTTTGCCTCAGGACAATTTTTTAGCCATGAAGTTTTTAATGCTGATATCACCTATACTTTTGGTTCTTATAAAGTAGGTCACCTTATAGAACCGGGTATTTTATATTCAGGAAAGGTAATTGTTAATAGTATAGGATTTTTTAAGAAAGAATTTGAAAATAGGTTTATTTTAGAAAGCTCAAAAATAATACCCCTTAGAAAAGCCTATGGACATAAATATACATCAGGTGTCATAAATATTTTAGGGGGAAGTTTAAGTATGGAGGGCGCGGCAGTAATGGCCGCCTACGCGTTTTTAAAAATAGGCGGTGGTATCTCTAAAATATTTTCAACGGCAAAAAACATAAAAAAATATTTAAAAGATTATCCTGAATTAATGTTTGTATCTGGTAATATAAAAGTTTTAGAGAAAGAGTATTTAAAACAATTAAAACCTGATAAAGATCATATATGCCTTATTGGCGTTGGATTAAAAGAAAAACCAAGCCATACTTTTTGGAAGACAATTTTATCAATGTCGAATGTTACTCTTGTTCTTGACGGCTCTGTTTTAACAAAATTATATGATCACCATAGCTTGTTTCAAAAAAATAAGTTAAAAAATTTAGTTATAAGTCCGCATTTTTCAGAAGCAGAGAAACTTTTGAATAAGAATATTAATAATGTTAGAGAAGCCGCTATGGAAATAGCAAAAATCTATAACGCATCGGTTTACTTGAAGGGCCCCGGCGGCATTTTAATTATTAAAGAGGGGGACAAAATAACTGAAATTTATCCTGCGTCGACGCATTATGAACTTTCAACCGGCGGTACGGGTGATGTTTTATCAGGTATGATTTGTAATATGCTTGCGAGATATAATAATTTAAGGCCCGCTTTAGAACAAGCTCTTTCTTTATATCTTTGGGGCGCTGAATCTGCCGTTAATAATATTGCAAATAATTGTAAAGATTTTATAACCGCTACAGAAATAATTAAAGAAATTCAGAATAAAAGTAAGTAATATGAAATATTATAGTAAGTCGCCCAAAGAGTTTCATGAAGAGCATTCTAAAAAAGAAAGTTCAAACAAAAAAAGAAGAATGGGCCATATTATTTTGTTTTTAGATATAATAATTGTTATAGCGATTATTTTTTATTTTATAAACACAAAAAAGCCTGATTTAAATAAAAATAGTATTAATAATATTTCAAAATCTTTTCAATGGAAAGGGTATAAAATTGATTCTGACTGTTTAATATTAAACCAATGTTCTATAAAACTTAATAAAGATAACGTAGAAGAAAAAATATCTGAAATATTGTGGGTTGTTTATGAAAAAGATATTTCAAACGTAATTTTTAGAAAAAAAGAAATCATTACGGAAGAAATAGAAAAATTAAATACTTATCAGTTTAATCTAGAATTGCCTTTTGATTTATCCGAAAATAAAAAGATTCAAATATACTTTTTAAATAGTGAAAATAAAGAGTTATTGTCCTTTCGGGTATATCCTTAATTTAAATAATAATAGTACTTGGTAACAGCGGGTCTGTATCTGCAAAAGCGGGCAGCCAAATGACTACCTCATCACAGATTTAAATTTTGATAAATCGCCAAAGTCTTGTTTTTAATATATATTTGTATTGATTATTAAATAAATACCTATCATTTAAATGGCCTAAATAACGGATGGTTGTATGGAACATTTTGAGTCTCAATTTATAAGTCCTACAATGAATCTTTTGCTGGTTATGGTTCTTGTTTGGACAACGGGTGTTGTCTTTAGAAAAATAAAGCAGCCGCCTGTTTTAGGCGAGCTTCTCGCGGGTATAATTTTTGGGCCGCCTATTTTAGGTATAATTCAATATGATCATACATTAAAGGTTCTTTCTGAGCTTGGCGTATTTTTTTTAATGTTTTATGCCGGCTTAGAAACAAATCCCATTGTTTTTAGGCATACATATAAAAAATCAGCCTTAACCGGTTTAGGCGGATTTGTTTTTCCTTTTTTTATAAGTTATTTTGTTTGTATTTATGGTTTTCAATTGAACTTTCAACAATCTGTTTTTATATCGTTAGGTTTGTCAATAACCGCAATTGCCGTTAATGCCCGAATATTAAATGATTTGAAATTACAAAAATATCGTATAATGCCGGTTATTATTGGAGCCTCTATTATTGATGATGTATTATCTTTTGCCATATTTAGCGCTATTGTCGGGGATGTAATGAGTAGTTCAAGTTTTAACTGGCAAAGATTATTTTTTGATTTGTTAAAAGTTTTGTTATTTTTTACTGTTTCTATATTTATTGGTATAAAGTTAATGCCAAAAATGTCAAAGTTATTAAGTTCACGTGAAGCAAAGGGTTTTACCTTCTCATTAATTGTCGCTTTAATATTTGGAATTTTAGCAGAATTAGCCGGCTTGCATATAATTTTAGGAGCTTATATGGCGGGATTGTTTGTAAGAGAAGAAATCGTTCATAGAGATTTATTTCAAAAAATTAATGACCGTTTTGTTGCAATTACTTATGGATTTTTGGGGCCTATCTTTTTTGTAAGTCTTTCTTTTCATGTTACCTTTGAAATTTTTCAAACGCATTTAGCAGAGATTATAATATTACTTATAATAGCGATATTGGGTAAAGTAATAGGAGCCGGCTTAGGAGCGTATGCCAGTAAAATGAATATTAAAGAATCAACAGTTATAGGTCTGGCAATGAACGGCAGAGGGGCAGTTGAACTTATTATTGCCTCTATTGGTTTAGAATTAGGTATTATTGATAATATTTTGTTTTCAATTTTAGTTATAATTGCTTTTGTAACAACCCTAATACCCCCTATTTCTTTAAGTTTATTTTTTACAAGATATAAAAAAAATGGTCTTGCTGAAATAAGCTGAACTTGAATTACATTGACAATGCGTTTAAAAAAAATCCGCATGACATGAATGTATAAAAATATTTTATCTTTAATATTGCTTCTTTTTCTTGTGACGCCACAGGCTTTCAGCAAAGAAAAGAAATATTTACCGAAAAATTATTATTTTTTTATAGAAAGCGAAATAACTGAAGATGAAAAATTTAACTTGTTTTTAAAAGTAGCCAGTGAATTAACTAAAAAACTAAAAGTTAATATTTTCATAAAAAAATTAGAAAGCAATCTTGCAGATTCTTTGCTTAAAGAACTCGAAAATATAAATAACGAATTTGAAAAAATTATAATTTTTACTACTGCTTCATATCCTAAAAAATATGAAAATATTTATCAAAGAGAGAAGTATATTCAAAAATTAATTAATCTGCCGAGCCTTTTTCAAAAAGAAAGTTTTAAGTATAAAATTATTTTTTCACAATATAAAAAAAGTCCATTAAATTACATATCAAAATTTTCGAGTATATTTTCAGAATATAGAATTCTAGAAGAAGAAAATTTATATGACTTGCTTAAGTTGTTCGATATTTCTATTGAATTAAAAGAACAGATTTCTTTAAATTTATACGATGAACCTGTTGAAATTAAATTTGAAAATGTAAAATTAAAAGACACTTTGTGCTTTGATACTAAAAAATACATAAAAAGTAATCGTAAGAGTTCCCCATTATTTATTAAAAGAAAAAAAAGAGATATAAATTTTTTAATTGTAACTGAAAAACAAAAGAAACAGCTTATACTTGAACCTTCGCAAAATATTTGTATGTTTAAGCTGTATTCATACGGCGAAAAAAAAAATATTTATAAAATAATATTTTATAATTTTGTAAATCCGCAAATAGCTGCTGTTCCTAAAGTTTATTTATCACGTTTTCCCTATAAAGATAAAGTAGTCACTAAGAACATTAAGATTAACTCAAATATAATTTTAGAAGAGGTTCAACTTTTAATTGAAACAGAAAAAAGTATTGGAAAATTTCCTGATTTTTTTTCAAACAATAAAAAGTGGATTTTTAACTCTAAAGAAAGTATTTATTTTTTGCCCGACTTGCAGGATAAACCAGTAAGCTTTATTCTTGAAAAAAATGAGTTTGATTTAAGCATATCTTACAAAGGTGATTGGAATTCATATTATAAAGGCAAAATAAAAATTATAAGAAATAATGTAGTTTATCATGAAATTCCTATTATTATTAACAGCTCTTTCTTTTTGCATGAGTTGTTAATATTTATTCAAGATCATATTTATGTGACATTAATTGTTTCTTTTTTGTTATTTTTATTTTTATCTTTTTTGTATGGACATAAAAAAGATATAAAAAAGAGAATATTAAATGGTCTTCAGGGTTCTTTCTCTATTTTAATAAGACCTCATGAAAAAATATATATTGCTGAAAAACAAAATCCGTTTAATTGCAGGCTTATTTATCTTGGCGATGGTTTTCAAATAAATTATACTATAGAAGAAATAAAAATAACTCAATTGAATAAAGTGGGTGCTGTAAAAAAAATAGATGATATAATACAAAAGCCCTTAATATACAAAATAAATAGTTTTTGGAACATTGAACTTTCGATTGAAAATTTTAACAACAATGTAGAAACACAAAGCCGTCTGGTAAAGTTAAATCTTTTTTCAACGAATAATAAAAATTAATAAGCTACCGGTCTAAAGATGGGAGTTTACTTACCCAGACAAAATCTACTGTTTCACTTAATTTGTTAATTTTTTCTTTTATAAACTCAAAAGCAGCCTTGTTAGCGGCGTGAACAACAATAATTCCGCTTTCTTTTTCTGAAAAGCGTTTTTCAAACCATTCCCAGTGTTTAATTAAGTTTTGACTTGAAATCTTATGATCAAGAATAATATCTCTTCGATACGATTTTAATTGCATAATAGCGGCTGTTTCATATCCAACACTATCTTGATTTGTCCATGTGTCTAAAAAATAATTTATTTCTTTTTCTTTCATTTGAGAAAATAGGTGCCTTACAAGGTATGTTTCTGTCATGAATCGTGATCCCATTCGATTACTTATGCCTTTTATTTTTCCGGTTTGCTGAAGGGCCTCGTCTAAATAAGTGTTTATTTTTTCAAGGTCATGGGCTTCTTTTACTAATAGAAACTCTCCTTTTTCAGGCGTAATTACAAGAGGTTCTAAAGATAAAGCCATCCAAAGTTCCTGTTCATATTCTCTTACCTTGTCACTAATAAATGAAGTTTCAGCCCTAAAGGGAAGTACGCCATAACTTATAGGTACGCCCAGAGTCTGCCACATGATTAAATCATCATGCTGGTATAAATCTTGTACATAAAGAGCGATAATTTTTCTTTCCAGTGGTGTTCTTGGCCATAAAAAATCGGCGTTTCTAAAGTATAATTTAAAATAAACAAATTGTCCGCTATTCGATGGGTATTCCATTTTATATAAATAAATTCCCTGTCTTTTTTCAAGCTCATAAGATTCTTTTTTTAAAACAAATCCTTTAGAAAAAAGTAAGTCTAAAAAATTGTTCCGTTCTGCTTTTGCGTATCCTCCCTCGCAGGCAAGAGAGGCGATTATGTATCCAAAATCTCTTGTAATATGATTTGCGCAATTTTTATCGGACCATAATTTTGAGATTTCTTCAGCAATATTGTTTATATTTAAATCGTTTTTAATATCATCAGGGATGTTATTTATATTAATTTCTTCTTCAGTATCTTCGGCAAAATTAAAAATTAAAAATCCCGATAAAAAAAATAGTATGCATAATTTTATAATTTTATTCTTGATAACCATATTAAACATATAATATTATCGGCATTTTAATGTACTCAGCTAAAAACAGGATAAGGATAAAATTAATGCAGGGGAGGTAAAAAATCTTCCTCTATTTTACCAGGCGGTGTTTGTTGCGATGTTATAGGTTTCGGTTTTGTCTCAGTTGTCTGCTGGTGTGATGATATATCTTTAAGAATCTCAGGCTCTAAAGATAAACCTCCTTCGGGTATGGTTTGCTGTGTTTGAGACTGTGTTTGTTCAGGAAAAACCGGTTTTGTTTCTTCGGTGATCTCATATTCAGTTTCGATTTTTTTCTTTCCGTTTTCAGGTTTTAGCGCTCTATACATACCATTTGGTCTGTTAAATAAAATATACTCTTTAGTAAAATAAATCTTTTCTTCAGGTGGTATTTTTATGATAATAGGTTCCGGTTCAGGTTCTTCGGCGATGGGTTCAGGCTCTGGTTCTGGTTCTTTCATCTCTTCAAAATCTAATGAGTAAACAGCGTTGTCACAAATTACCCTGTAGGCGATAAGATCTTTTTTTGAAACTAGACACGATAAGGCTAATACTTTGTTTTCTTCTGAAATAAAAGCCGTTCTTTCAATATATGATTTATTTTTATGAACTATACGCCATGCGGCTAAATATCGCTCACGATGATTTTGAGCTTTTCTTTCGTATAATAACTTAACATAATTAAATCGGGCAGACATTCTTGCCGCTTTTAAGTTTAACAATGTTTTTGCGTCAGTTTGTTCAGGCATGTTTATGCTTCTTACTTCAATTACAGCAATTCCGTCAGTAAGTGTAACAATCGCGCCATTTTTCTTTGTAACAAAAGTCCATTGCCAATTTGAAGGTATATCTATGACAAATGGAGATTCGCCGCTTTTAGGTTCCCATTTAAAAACATATCCCCATACCGAAGATATTGAAACATAATTTATAATAAATATAAGAATAATATTTCTAATATATAATTTTACAATATTCATTTTTTGCTTAGTTATATTATCGGCAGATAAATTTGACAAAAAAACCTGTTTTTAAGAAAATATCTAAGGTTATACTTTATATTTCAAGCAGAAATTTTTGATCTTTAACTACGGCAGCAGAATAAACTGGTATTTCACTTTTCAATGCGGTTAATGTTTCTGTACTTAGTCGTTGCGAAGTTTTTCCTGGGCCAAAGTCAATAATCTCTGTTATTAAATTATCTTTAGCCGCCATCGACAATGCCTTTTCCCAATTTAATGTTTTTATGGTGATTTCTTCACATATTTGCATGGGAATTTCTTCATCTAACTGAAAGTTCCTGCCGTCAAAAAATGAATATAAAGGCTGTTTAATATCGCTGGCAGTTAAATGAAAAGAAATTTTATTTAAATCGTTTTTAAAAGGTTCAATCATATTTTTTAAAAGCGGCGAATGAAAAGGGCAGCTTGCTTTTAAGTATATAAAATCAATTTCATTCTTTTTTAACTCTTCATTAAATTTTGCCTGAAACTGAAGAAGAGAGTTTCTCGTTGAAGAAAGTATTCTGTTTTTTGGTGTATTATAAAGGCTAATATATATTTGTTCATTTTCAGGAAGCTCTTTATTTATTTCTTCCGTCATTTTTTGAATTTTTTCATGAGTTTCACCTAATACCGCGGCCATGGGAGCGGGCGGTTTATTTTCTAATTCGGCAGATTTAAGAATTTGTTTTTCATTAGGAAGTATCTCAGGATATGCTTCTTGTGATCGAAGACCCATAAAAAATAAATATTTTGTATACTGTTTTATTGCTTTGTAATAATTTTCATCATCTAAATCTAGTAAAGAGAAAGCGGCAGATATTATTCCCTGACTGTGTCCCGTGGCTCCTTTCGAGAATTTTAACATATTTGAGCGGTTAAAGCCGTTTAATGTTAAATATTCAAAATGCGCGAATTGCGCGGCCTGAATCATAGGCATAGAATAAGGTGCCATAAAAAGATAGTCATCTTGAGGCACTTTGTCTTCATTATCAAGCCAGCTTTTTATATTAAAACCAGCAGGCAAAAAATCTGTTTTACCTGTAAGCTCAATGGCTTCATTAATAGCAGATATAACAGCATTATAAAAATTTTTCATTTTAGAATCGTTATAATAACGGGCAAATTCTTTAATCCAAGGCGCTCCCTGCCCGCCAAATTGAAGAAAAAATCGGGTATTATTTTTCATAGCTTTATTAATAATATTTAAATTCATATTTTAGACAAATAAGCTTAATAAGAGACAAATAGTAAAGAATTATATTAAAAATTAAGGCTATAATATATAAAACTAAGTAATTGACAATCTATATATCTCATCTCTATTGTCTATTAATGGTAGAAAGTCTTTTTTCAATTAATAGTAATAAACTTAGAGGCACAAAAAAAACAGGATGGCTTGATATAACTGAAAGTTATTTTGGGTTAGAAAAAAAAATTCCCTACTTTGTGATATATGGCAAAGAAGATGGACCTAACGCGGTTATTACCGCGGTAATTCACGGTGATGAGTTAAATGGAATTCCTTTAACTTATAAGATTTTTAATAGCATAAATCCACAAAAATTTTATGGTAATTTGGTTATGCTGCCAGTAAGTAACATTCCGGCATTTAATGTTCAAAGTAGATATTTGCCCGATAGAAGAGATTTAAATCGTCTTTTCCCCGGAAAACCCGATGGTTCAGAGGGCAGTAGAATCGCGAATACAATTTGGAATTTATGTATAAAAGATGCTGATTTTGGTATTGATTTACATTCTGCCAGTTACAATCGATGGAACTTTCCTCATATTCGCGGCAATATGAGGCTTGAAAGAGTTCGTTACTTAGCGAAAATCTTTGGAGCAGAAATAGTTATTCACAGTCAGGGAGTTCTTGGCTCTTTGCGAAGGGAAGCAACAAAAAGAAATATACCTTTTATACTTTTTGAAGCAGGGCAAATTAATCGTTTTGAAGAAGAACCGCTTGAAGTAGGTTTATCAGGCATTTGGAATATACTATATTCATTAAAAATGGTTAAATATCAAAATTCTAAAATAAGTAAAACTATTGATACAAGCATTTACTATAAAAAATCATCATGGATACGGGCTACACACGGCGGTCTTTTTGTGCCAGCGGTAAAACCGGGAGACTTTATTAAAGAAGGCGATTATTTGGGTCATATAATGTCGCTTTTAGGTGAAGTAAAAGATAAAATAAAAGCCGAGTTGTCTGGCAGAATACTGGGTTTTAATTTACATCCACAGGTTGTTCCCGGCAGAGCTTTGTTTCACGTATGTCATGATGAAAAGTCATTATGAATTTGGCACAGATTATAAATTTTTTATCGCAGGATGAAAAATTTAATCAAAATATTGTTTTTGAGCATACAATAAATTCAAAAGAAGCATTGTATGTTGATTTTCCTGATTCACTTAATAACGATATACGAACTGTTCTAGAAAACACCGGCATTAAAAAGTTATACTCGCATCAAAAAGAGGCGTTTGAATATTATCAAAAGAAAAAAAATTTTGTAATTACAACACCTACAGCCTCGGGCAAAACTCTTTCTTACTTACTGCCAGTTATTCAAGATAAAATAAATGATAAATATGGAAAACATCTTTTTATTTTTCCCACCAAAGCTTTATCACGTGATCAACTTTCTTATTATCAAAAATGGAAACAAATATTAAATAAAGACTGGAACATGAATGTTTTTGACGGAGACACATCGCCTGAAGAACGCCGCAAATCGAAAAAAGCTTCAGATTTTATTTTAACGAATCCTGATATGCTTCATTCGGGAATATTACCGCATCACATAACATGGAAAGATTTTTTTAATAATCTTAAAACAATTGTTATTGATGAAATGCATATTTACATGGGTATTTTTGGTTCCCATACGGCTAATGTTTTTCGAAGGTTAAATAGAATTTTAATGCATTATAAAGCAAATCCTGTTTTTATTTTTTCTTCAGCTACTATTAAAAATCCTCTTGAGCTGGCTTCTAATTTAACAGAAAAAGAATTTTCTTTAATTAAAAACTCGGGAGCGGCATCGGGAGAAAAAAAAATAATTTTTTATAATCCGCCTGTAATTGATGCCGAAGGTACAAGAAAAAGTGCGTATAAAGCTGCCTGTGAAATAGGGGAATTGTTTATAAAAAATAATATTCCCATTATTTTTTTTACGCGTTCGCGAATAAGGGCCGAACTGTTAGCAAATCTTTTAAGAGAAAATTTGCCTAAAAAATTAAAAAAAAAAGTTAAAAGCTACAGGGGCGGATATTTACCGCTTGAGAGAAGACAAATTGAAAATGACCTAAGAGAAAAAAAAATAATGGCCGTTGTGTCAACAAATGCTTTAGAGTTGGGTATTGATATTGGTATGCTTGAAGCGGTGGTCTCCGTTGGATATCCGGGAAGTTTTAGTTCTCTTATTCAGCAATTTGGCAGGGCAGGCCGAAAAACAGATCCCTCTGTAGCAATGATGATAGGAAAGGCAAACGCGCTTGATCAATATTTAATGAAAAATGGTAATTTTATAATAGAACATGAAGGAGAAGATGCGGTCATAAATTCAAATAATCTAATAGTTTATATGGAGCACATAAAATGTGCGGCATATGAAATGAGATTTGCCGAGTCTGATATTTTTGGAGGTGTTAGCGTAAAAGAATACCTTGATTATCTTTCAGATAATGATATACTCTTAAAAAAAGAAGGTTACTATTTTTGGATGAAAGATAATTATCCTTCGTCAAATGTATCGCTTAGAAAAGCGGCACAAGATAATTTTTTAGTTGTCGATATCTCAAAAAAAACAAATGAACAGGTTATAGGTGAGGTTGATTATTTTTCGGCGCCAAGTTTAATTCATGAAGAAGCGGTATATTTACAACAGGGAAAATATTATTACGTAAATTCTCTTGATTGGGAGAAAAGAAGAGCAGAAGTCTCAGAGATAAATTCAGATTACTATACTGACGCGCATATAAAAACAAATATTAAAATTTTATCAAAGGATGAAATAAAAAAAGAAAATAAAATAACTTGTGTTTGGGGTGAGATTACGGTTATCAGTAAAGCCCATTTGTATAAAAAAATAAAAATTTCAACGAATGAAAATCTTGGCTGGGGTAAGATACATACTCCCGAAATTGAAATGCATACACAGGCGGCATGGTTAGAATTTCAAGATATCAATATTGAAATTGAGAAAGAAATAAGAGGAAGCGTTTTAACCAGAGCTGCGTATCTTATAAAGCAAATGGCTCCTCTTGTTGCCTTATGTGATGTGCGTGATATATCATCTTTAGGATTTTACTTAAATGATCAATTTATGCCTTATTCAATCTTATTTTTTGATCATTATCCTGGAGGAGTGGGTTTATCATATAAAATGATTACCAATATCGAAGCTCTTTTAGATTTATCAATAGAATCTGCGCTAAATTGTGTATGTGAAGCAGGGTGCCCTTCTTGTATAGGAGTTTGGGATATATTTGATATTGAAAATTCCAGTTCTCCAAACAATATAATAGATGAAAATATATTTGCAATGAAGAAAAAAACTTTGCAAATACTTCAGTTTATACGTAATAGTTTATAATATAACTTTTATATTTTATACCCCTCGCAGAGGGAAAAATAAGTAAAAAAATCATGAATTAAAAAATAGATTGACGAAGACTTTTATTTTTCGCATATTGTTGACATACTTCTGCAAGAGACAAAAGATTTCGTAAAATATACCTATGGAAAATTTTAACATAAATATGATTGAGCTGCCGCCAATGCCTCAGGTAGTGTCTAAAATAATTCAAATAGATGAAAACAATATAGATTTATCATCCAATCAAATACAAAATATTATATCCGTAGATCCGGGATTAACTGCGAAAATATTAAAGCTGGCGAATTCAGCTTTTTATGCCCGCTCAAAGAAAATAGATAATTTAGCACAGGCATTAACACTTCTTGGTTTTAAAACAATAAAAAGTTTAACGCTATTGGTTTCAGTAGCGGCAGTTATGCATCAAAATGGCTCTAATTCACAAATACAAAAAGAATTGTGGATGCACTCGGTATTAGCCGGTTTTATTTCTAAAATAATAGCCGAAAAAACGGGAAATAGAAAACAAAATGAAGAATCTTTTGTATGCGGACTTCTAAAAAATATTGGTCAATTAATATTACATAATCGTTTTCCTAATGCGTTTGAAACAGTGATTAAAAAATGCGCCGCCTCTTCAGATCCAAATTGTTTTCATTTGTTAGAAAAAGAAACATTTGGTATTACAAGTACTGAAATTTCAGTTAAGGCAATGAAAGAGTGGAATTTTCCTGATAATATCGCTAAAGTCAGCGGATTAACATCAAAAGATTATAATGAGGTTTTTGAAAAAGGCGGTATCTTGGCTATATACACAGTCTTAGCTGAAGCGGTAATTTATTTACAAGATTTTTTTAATGAAGAAATTATAAATGATAAGATGAATCTATACTATAAGACATTATTTGAAAGTTATACAAAAAAATTAAATATAGATAATACTACAAAAGATTACCTAACAGGTAATTTAAAAAAACATATTAAAAATAATGATTTTTTTCAATTTTGTGAAGAAGTTTTTTCAATGTAATAAATTATTATCTGCAATATATTTTAGTTTTTCGCGCGCAATATTTGAAAACGTACCAGTATCATCCAATTTAATTATTTTTTTGTATTTATCTACTGATAAACTATAAAAACCTGTCATATCGTACAATCTTGCCTCATGATATAGATATCTTATCTTTTCATTTAAATTTTCCTCTTCGTGTTGCAATTGAGAAAAAATTTCAGCAGCTTTGTGATATTCATGTGTTTTTTCGTATATTTCTGCAATTTTTTCTTTTATATATTTTTTATATTGGCTTTGCGGATATATTTCTAAAAAGTCTTTATAATAAAGATAGGCAATTTTAATTTTTTCATCATTGTACAAATTATCTGCGGTTTGAACAAAAATTTCTTGCTGTTTTTTTTCGACATCTTCACTATTTTCAGTTTTTTTTTCTTTGTTATTTTGTGAATATAAGATACTTGTACTAATGATTATTAAAATAAAAAATTTCTTTTTCATAACTTTTTAATTATTTATCGGAATTAAAAAAAACTATAAAAACTTTTTTTTTATCCGATAAAAAATATATGAAAACAATTAATTCAATTACAGAAGAAATGATATCAAATAAAAAAGTTTCTCCCAGAAAAATAAAAAATATCATATTAATTAAAAAATTTATTGATAGAATGGCTGGCAGAAAATTTATTCCTGATTCTGAAATTAACAAAATTGAAGCAAAATATGGCGTAAAACCAGCTATTCAAACATGGGGTGATTATTTTCAAATTGAAATAGTAAGAGATCATGTTTCAAAAAGTGATTTTGAATTCGAAAAAATAATTCAAACCGTAAGTTTTGATATTATATCTTCAATTTTAATTTTTTCAGGCAAAGATGAAAAGTTTTTTGAATTTGTTAAAGAAAGAAATATTGAAATATCTTTAAAAGATCCCGCTAAGTTAAATTCTGAAGATGAAGAAAATATACATTTAGGTATTTTATTAAATTACTATCAAGAGATGGGTTTATCAATGGATCATATGACAAATGAAGATTTCAGTTATTTTGAAAGTTTTGCTCTAAGAAAAGCGGTTTCATAATTTTTGTTTAAATCAATTTTTCAAAAAAAGTTTGACGCCGCTCTTATTATATTTTTTTAAGTTTCAGATACAGAAAAAAAATATTCATTCCGTTAATTCATTGTTATATTATTAACCAAAGCAAATAAAGGAGATATAAATGGAAAATGTAGAGATAAAAAATCTGGGTGCTAATAAAGCGGTAGTAAATTTATCGGGAAGGCTTGATGTGGCGGTATCAGGCAATATCGAAGAAGCACTTTTAGAGGCAATTGAAAAAGATAATCTTAAATATTTAGTATTAAATATGCAGGACGTAGAATATATGTCTTCTTCAGGTTTCAGAGTGGCTATTGCTTTATTAAGAAAGCTGCGAGATGATGGGGGTATATTAAAACTATGTTCTTTAAAGCCAGCAGTTAAAAGAATTTTTGATGTAATAGAACTGACTTCTTTATTTGAAATTTATGAAACTGAAGAAGAAGCACTTTCTTCTTTATAGAAAGAAAATATAATAAGGAAATAGCTATATCTTATTCTAAGATTTTATTTATTTATATTTTTATAATTATTCTCTTTTGTTCAGAAAAAAATACAGCTCAAGAAAAAAATAAGTCAGATGAAACTATAAATAAAATTTTAACCGGCAAATACAATCATTCTGATTATTTATTTTTTTCACAAGTTCCTAAAGAAAACGCTTTAAAAGAAAATCTTTATTTACAAAAAGAAGTATTAGAAGCGTTTTTAAAAATGGCAGATAAAGCTAAAAAAGACGGTCTTAATATTTATATTTTGTCAGCTTTTAGAGATTTTGAATACCAAAAAAATATTTGGGAAGCAAAGTTCAGCGGCAAAAGAAAAGTGAAAGGTTTAGAATTCAATAATAAAGATTATACAGATAAACAAATTGTTCTTAAAATATTAGAGTATTCTTCTATGCCGGGTGCTAGCAGACACCACTGGGGTACAGATTTTGATATTTCGTTTTCTAATAAAAATTACTCTTTGAATAATCAATTATATGAATCTGGTGAAGGTAAAAAGTTATACTTATGGCTTTCTAAAAACGCGATTAAATTTGGTTTTTGTCAGCCATACAAAGATTCTCCTGAAAGTAGAAGTAAAGAATATAACTTAGGTTATTTTGAAGAAAAGTGGCACTGGTCCTATAAACCCATTGCTGTTAAGTATCAAAATCTTTTTAAGAAAAATATGGCTTTTCTAAAACCTAAAGATTTTTCCGGCGATTTAGAAGTTAAAGATATTTATCCGCAATATATATTAAACATACACAATGATTGTTTAAATTAAGTTAATTTAATTATTTTGGGGATTTTGAATATATACAGTAGTATTATTTTTTTCTGTAATATATTCTTTAATTATTCTTTGTATATCTTCTTTATTAACATTTTGAAGGTTTTCAATAAAATAAAATATTTTATTATAATCATTCATAAGTAACTCATAGTATGTCAATGAATCGGCCAAGCCCGAATTTGACGCCAAAGAATGAATAAAATCTGCCAGAACATTATTTTTTATTTTTTCAAGTTCTTTTTCTGTAGGTCCTTCATCGGCTAATTTTTTAATCTCATCTTTTATAATTTCTTGTATTTTATCATAAGACGATTCTAAATATGGTCCCGTGAAAATTGTAAAGTTATTAGCTAGCTTTTTACCGGGGTTGCCATTATAAGCAGATACATAAGAGGCCAGCTTTTCATCTAATACAAGCCGTTTTGTGAGCCTTGATGTTTGACCATCTGTTAATAGTTTTTCTAATACTTCAAACACAATATCATCGGCATGGTTGATGTCGGGCTTGTGCCAGCCGGTTATTAAATAAGGCGTATTTTCAGCTGTTAGAACAGCCGTTTTTTTACCTAGCTGTTTTTCAAATTCTATAGGGGGGAACTCAGGTTCTTCTTTACGGGGAATTTTTTCAAAATATTTTTTTAACAGCTCATAAACAGGTTCAAATTCAATATCGCCAACAATAGCAATTACCATTCTTGAGGGAATATAATTATCTTCAAAAAATTTCATTGTTTCACTCATCTTAAGCCGGTTAATATTACTTTTAAAACCAATAACAGGCTTGCCATAGGGACTCATTCCAAAAGCTGTTTTTAAAAATAGCTCATAAAGAAGAGAATTGGGTTTTGAATCATAGCGCATTTTTCTTTCTTCAAGAATAACGTCTCTTTCTGAATAAAATTCTCTAAATACGGGTTTTATAAAACGGCGGCTTTCAATCCATGCCCATAATTCAAGTCTATTTTTAGGAAGTTTTATTTGATAATTTGTTACATCCATAGATGTATAAGCGTTGTAACCTACTTCTCCCGCTAATGAATAAGCTTTTGAGTCTTCTTCACTTAAGATAAATTTTTGGGACGCTTTTTTTATAAATTTATGTCTTCTTTTTATTGTTTCAAGCTCTTTACTTATTGTTTTTATTTCTTCATCGGTTAAAAGCGGATCATTTAGTATTTTATTTAGTTTATCTATTCTTTCACCGTCAATCTCAATTTGTTTTAAGTAATACTTTTCTTTTTCATAATTTGTTGTTCCCAGAATATCTGTACCTTTAAATAGCAAATGTTCTAAAAAATGTGCGGTACCAGCCTGATCAAATGGTTCATTGGAAGACCCTATTCCTACTTTTAAGTAGGCCGAAATTGTGGGTGTGAATCCGTTCTTCATCAAAATAATACGCAAACCGTTTTTTAGCGTATATTTTTGTATATTTTCTGAAAATTTTATTTTTAATTTATTTATATCAATATTACTTTCAGTTTTATCATCTGAAGAAAAGAGACTACCATTTATAAAAATCAATAATGTGAGAAAAAGTTTAAGAAAATATTTTTTTTTCATTTGATAAAAAATAACCTTTTTTAATTTCGAACGTAAAATTTATAAGTTAAAGGACTTCCTTTTCGTTCTAGATCAATACTTAATTCAGAAGGCGGCGCTGATTTTATAGTTTTCCATAGTTCAAACATTCTCTCTGTATCTGTTAAAGGGTGCCCGTTTACTGCTTTTACAATATCACCTGCGCGAGCCCCTAGAGTATAGAAAATATGCGTTGGTCTTAGTTTATGTAATTTATAACCCTGTATTTTACCATCTTCCATTTTAGGACCAAAAGAAGCTCCCTGATATATTTTTGCTTCATCAGACAAATATCTTTTTATTTCTTCTTTAGAAATGAATTTTTCAATTACACTACCACCAGATGTAGAATCAGATGACGCCGAAGCGGCCGCTGTTATTTTATTAGGTTCAATGGTTTCACCTACTTCGACCTTTATAATTTGCCCATCTTTTCTTATTCTAATATATTCACGTCCTATTTCTATAATTTTTGCACTGCCGATTTTTTCTCCTATCCCGTATTCCTGGCTGGGATCTTTTGAGCCCTTTATTAAAATAACGGCTCTCGCGAAAGCCGCAGAACCTTCTAATGTTCCTATTAGATCAAAAGGTTTATCTTCAACAACATCTTCAACTGTTTCAGTTACTTTTTCTTCAACTTTAACCGGTTTTTCAAATAATGGACTTCCTACAACTATAGCAGCATCATAAGTTCTGGTTTTTGCTTTTGGTGCTCTTGTCATAGAAGGTCTTTCATTTTTTATTTTTAACTCTGCCTGAGCCGTTTCTTTGGATATATGATATACCGCTACCGCATCGGCAAGACGAGCTGTACCCAAGCCAAGAATAATAGCGGCAATATAGGCCGCTATATTTTTATTATTCTTTATTCGTTCATAAAACTGAGTTAAATAAAATAGTATATGTTCTTTTTTAAAGTCCATTTATATAACAATAAAAAACAGGGTATTTCATGTCAAGATTTTTTATCATATTCAAACATAAAATTTCTTCTTACAGGCTTAAAACCAGCCTTTTTTATAAAATTTTCTGCTTCTTTTATAGTTTTTAAGCCATATGAGCGAAGAACATTTTCTTCAATAACTGGTGAATTTATGTCATCAGAGCCCCATAATAAAGCTAGTTCACCTGCTTTTTCACCATGAACGAGTAATGAAGCCTCAATATGACTGATATTATCAAAAAAAATTCGGCACAAGGCAACCATTTTTAAATATTCATACGTGGGAACATAGCGTACTTTAAAATTTTTAGTTTGCTGTTGAAATGTCCAGGGTACAAAAGATAAAATTCCTTTTGAGTCATCCTGTAATTTTCGTATTATAGCTAAATGATCAATAATTTCTTCATCTGTTTCTTCGGAACCCCACACAATATTGGCAGAGCTCAATAGGTTTTTTTCATGCGCTGTTTTCATTGTTAAAACCCAGTCGTAGGTTGATGCCTTTTTATTACTTAATATATTTCTCATTCTATCTGACAAAATCTCTGCTCCAGCGCCGGGAAAGCTATCCATGCCGGCGTCTTTTAATTCTAAAAAAATTTTAGAAAGGCTCATGCCGGTATTTTTGCTCATATGCAATATCTCAACAGGTGAAAATGCTCTTATATGAATATCAGAGAATTCTTTTTTAACCTTTCTAAGCAGTTCAAGATAATAATCAAACGATAATTCAGGATTTACGCCGCCTTGTAAAAAAAGCTGTTTTACATCATGTTTATATGATGTTTCAAATTGTTTTATAATTTGATCTGGTGAAAGGGTATATTCCTTTGAATCTGAATTTGTTTGGGTTGTAAATGAACAAAAATTACATCGAATGATACAGTGATTTGTGTAATTAATAATTCGAAAAACCGTATAAGAAACAATATTTTTCTTTACCTTTTTACATTTTATTGAATGAGCTGTAATACCCATCTTTTTAAAATTACCATGTTTCCATAAAAATAAAGCTTCTTCTGAACTGATTCTTATACCCGATTCAGCTTTTTGTAAAATTTCATTTTCAATTGTTTCTTTATTTGAATTTTTTAATATATCTTTTTGCATATTTTTACGAATTATTTTTTAAAGTATCTATTAGTATTAATAATCGAAATATTTATAGATAAAATAAAGTTTGCCGTATTTAAATAACAGCAAACTCTATTTAAAGCAAATTTTAATTTAAAATATTTTTTTTCAAATTAGTTTGATACTAAGTTATTTTTGCATAACAGAGTATTTAGGGTGCATTATTTTTAATTTTCTATTAATAAATTCAGGAAAATAATGCATTCCATTTTCATGCAACATTCGCCAGTCATCTTTTGTAACCTTTTCACGACAGTTATAAGAATTACATTTACATGTAAAGTCTTGATCTACGTTTACAATAAAACTGCCATAATCTAGTGTCAGTTCTTCGCCAATTTGTATATCTCTTTTAGCGATAATAGTATCATTTTCTGAATACACTAAATTAGGATTGCAGGAATGATTTAAAAAATTTGAAATATGCTTTACCTGACGATAATCAAACGTACCTATAATTTTACCAAAATCTCTATCGTATCCGTACCGTAAAAATTTTTTTTGAAGATCTTTATCAATACTCATAAGTTCTTCTACAGTAATTTCAACCCATCCTTTTTTTTCATCTTTTATCCAGTCTTCATAGGTAAAAACAGGTGTTTTAGCAGTAATAAGTTCTGCCGTATAGACACCGTACATTTTACCAAAAGCTTCTTTTTTCAGTAACATTTAAAAACTCCAAAATGATTTTTTGGAATGTGCAATAATTATGATTTTACATGTCAACTATTATTCTTTTTTTCATTTATAATTTTTTATCTTTAGATTTCTTCTCTAAGAAGAAGGTAAAATAAGTATTGCCAATATAAGTATTTTTCTTGAATTTACTAAATTTATATTATAATATAATGGCATTTATGGAAAATAGTCTTCTTATTAAAAAACCACGAATAAAGCAAAAAAGATTATCTATTTTAACCGGCTCAGATTTGTCTATAAAAAGATTAGCTTTAATAGAGCATGACAGCGGCTTAAACGGTCCCGTAGTATGGCTTACTGCCTGTATTCATGGCGACGAAGTAGGAGGCATTGCCATTGTACATGAAGTGCTTTCCTTTTTGCGTAAAAACCCTCTTTTAAGAGGAAAAGTATTTGCTTTTCCTATATTAAACGCGATGGCCTTTGAGGTAGGAACCAGAGATATTCCCATTACAAATGAAGATTTAAACCGATCTTTTCCGGGGTCTATGCGCGGAACAGTGGGCGAAAGAACTGCTCATAAAATATTTAGTACTATTGTTGATACCCATCCAACATTGGTTTTAGATCTTCATAATGACTGGCTTCGTTCAATTCCATATATTATTTTAGATTCCGGAAAAATTGAATCAAAAGAATCATATAAAATTGCCGCAAAAATAGGCAGAAAAACAAACCTCCCTTTGGTAAAAGAACCGTTTTCACAAAAAAGTAATGAATTAGTAAATAAAACATTGGTAGGAAATTTACTCTTAAACGATATACCTGCTTTAACTCTTGAGCTAGGTACCTCTCAAATTGTAGATGAAAAGCATGTTTCTTTGGGAGTTTATATAATTCTTGAAATTTTAAAAAGTCTTCAAATGATTGACGTAAATTTAAAAATGCCAGAAGAGATAAAAAATAATTTTTCAAATAAAATATATATTTATAATGATAAACCTTATTTTTCGCAAACAGGATTAATTCGTTATCTGGCTAAACCCGGACAATTAATACTAAAAGGAAAACCTTTTGCGAGTCTTTATAATGTGTTTGGTAAGTTAACAGAAACTTTATTCGTAGAAAATGACTCATTAATTTTGGGCCATAATGACTCTTCAGTTGGTATTCCAGGAAATCCGGTAGCTGCTTTTGCTCAAGTAATTTCTAGTTAAGCTGTAAAAAGTTTTTAACCATTTTTAAGAAGTCATCTTTTTTTGAAACATGCAGCCAGTGATTGGCATTATTTATTTTTTTAATTGAAGAGTGTATAAAATATTTAGCAATAATTTTAAAATCATCTTGTGAAATAAAATCAGAAAATTCAGCTTTAATAAAAAGAGATGGCTTTTCAAATTTTAAATCAACAGGTGAGTTCCATTTTGTTCTATCTTCATTTTGCAGAGCTTTGGCGTTTATTTTCCAAAAATAACCGTTTTCATTTCTATCAATATTTGTCATTATAAATTGTCGTTGATTTTTTTCTGGTAAGGTCTTTTCAAGAAATTTATCAATTTCTGTTCTTGATGAAAATTTTGATATGTCGCTAAAAAAAGTCTTAAACTCATTTTCATAAGAAATATGATATGTTTTTGGAGCGATATCAGCAACTATTAATTTTCTTACTAATTTTGAATTTTCAAGGGCAAGTTTCATTGAAACAAGACCTCCCATAGAATGTCCTAAAAATACTGCTTCTTTAATATTCATGTTTGAAAGCCATATAATTATATCTTTTTTCATTTCATCAAGATTATGAATTTGGCTATGAAATGAATTACCATGATTTCTTAAATCAATAGCAAAAACATGGTATGATGTAGATAGCTCTCGGGCTATTGAAATCCAGTTTTGAGAAGAACCAAAAAGTCCGTGTAAAATAATTAATGGATACTTTTTACCGCCAAATTCACGGTGAAAAAGTATTTTTTCAATCATTTGATATATTATTATGAAAAAAGGTTATAATTTTAAAAGATTAGAAACAGTTTCTTTGCGAAGATTAGAAAACAACTTTTCTGCTTGTTTCATGTCTTTTATAAGGTTAATATCTGCTTTTTCATTACCTGTTTCGCTTATCATTCCCATAGAAAATATATTTTGAAGCTGAACTTCTTTTTTCAAAAGGTCATTTTTCATTATGCCAATTTCACTTTGCGCGCGGTTAATGTATTCTTCAGAAGTTTTATCTTCAATTTTTAATTTTATACTTGAGGGAAAATTTTCTTTCATAAAATTATTTAAACTTTGACGCCAGTCTTCTTTGTTTTCTATTATTCCTAAATAAGCTATTTGAATTTGCTTTTGAGAAATATCAGTTTGAATTTTTGAAACATCAGCTTGAAGGCTTTTTACCTGCCCTCTTAGTTTGTCTATATTTATATTGTTATCAGCCGAAATTGAGTTTTGAGTATTTTTTTCGTTAATTAAATTCTGGCCTTGATTTTTATCAATATTTTGTTTTTGAACGGAGTTTACAAACTGAGAGATATCATTCTTTTTAATTTGCATTTTATTTACCCCCTATATGAGACATAATCGACAAATCTCTGAAAATTTAAAGTACTTTTTAATATAAAATTAATATATTCTAAAAATGTTGACGGCATAGGTAAATCTTAGCCTAAATCCGTTATGTCAAATAAACAGCCAAAAAGGGAAAACTGGTCAGGTAAATTAGGTTTTATTTTGGCGGCTTCTGGTTCAGCTGTTGGTTTAGGTAATTTATGGAAGTTTCCCTATATTACATGGGAAAATGGCGGTGGATTGTTTGTTCTTATTTATCTTCTTTGTATATTTTTTATAGGTCTGCCAATTATGATAGCAGAAATTGGTCTTGGTAAAATAACCTCCCGTGATCCGGTGGGTGCGTTTGAAGTTTTAGGCGGTAAAAAAACTCCGTTTCGTTTTGTTGGTGTTCTTGGTGTTTTAAGCGCATTTCTAATTTTAAGTTTTTATTCCGTTGTTGCCGGATGGAGTATTGAATATTCTATAAAATCAATAAGTTCAGATTTTAAAGAAATACCTATTCAAAAACTATCTAAATTACTGGAAGATGAGAAAAATATTAAACATGCGGGAAAAGTAGCCTTTCAAGAAAGTATGGCGCTTCCCCTTTCAGATGCTATAAAAGAGCAGCTGTTATTTGACGCGACAAATGAAAATTCATATTTATCGTTATCATCTGAAGAATTAAATAAAGTATTCATACAAAAAAAAGATGATCTTAGTGAATTATTAGTAAAAGAAAATAAGCTTGAATACTGGGAGAAAAAATTCTTTAATCAAAAATCAAAAAATAAAGATTTTAATATATGGATTAATAAAATATTAATGCCTGCCTATTCGTCATCTTTGTTTGGTGAATTTTTAAGCAACTCTAAAAAGGTTGTGTTATGGCATCTGGCAATTATGATAATCTGTTTACTAATTGTAGGCGCGGGTATAAAAAAAGGTATAGAGAAAACCACAAAATATTTAATGCCCATGCTTTTATTTATTATGTTTGTACTAATGATAAATTCATTGATGCTTGATAAAGAGCAGGAGGGTATAAGATTTCTTTTGTTTGGTAATCCCAGCAAATGGAACGCCTTAAGTATTCCGCAGGCAATGGGGCACGCTTTTTTTACTTTATCTTTAGGTATGGGGGCAATGCTTACTTATGGCAGCTATATGAAAAAAAATTCAGATATTGTATCAGATGCCATCTGGGTTACGTCTATGGATACAATAATAGCTCTTTTAGCCTGCATGATGATTTTTCCTATTATTTTTGTGTATGGCCTCGAGCCTACAAGCGGAGGTATTGGTATTCTTTTTACCACACTGCCCCTTGAGTTTTTTAAATTTTCTTCAGGAGCTTTTTTATCATTATTATTTTATGTACTTGTTTTTTTAGCAGCTCTAACATCGGCTATATCGTTATTAGAAGTTGTGGTTACTTATTTAAAGGATGAATGGAATTTTAGCAGAGTTAAATCGGTATTAATCGGGTCTATAACAATATTTCTTGCCGGACTTCCCGCGGCATTACATATTCCTTTTATGGATTACCCCGATACATTATCGACAACTATTATGTTGCCCATGGGCGGATTTTTAATTGCTATATTTACAGGGTATAAAGTAGAAAAAAATATTTTTAAAAACGAATTTCTAAATAATAAATATCCTTTATGGAGTTTTAATTTATTTTACTTTACGATCAGGTATATTACACCTTTAGCTGTGCTTATTGTTTTTTCTTTTCTAATATTTGAATTATTTAAGTAAAAAAAGAGATATTTAAAAAAGTAATTTATATGTTAAAAAATAGTTTTATTCAAAAAAAGTATTTAATACTTATTGTTTTCAATTTCCTCTTTTGCGTAAGTAATGTAAAAGAAAAAGTAGAGTATATTCATCCGGTGGTAGATTTGCAGATTGTCATGAAAACAGATCCTTTTACATATTATGAGATTAGTTTTTGGTCTGATAATAGAGAAGACGGATTTAAAGGCTTTGGTTTTTTTACGGGTGAAACCAAAGAAGAGGCTGAAGATAAGGTTAACTTAGAGCCGGTTTTAAATATTCAGGAAGCCAGTAGCAGCCAAATATCTTTAAAAGACGACAGCTATTTGTCAGACATCTTGGCCGCAGATGCTTTTTGTGAATTTTCTACAGTAAGTTATATAAAATCTGTTTTAATTCAAGCAGGAGGGGCCTCAAAATTATCGGGTTACAGATGCTATCTGCCTTCATTAAATTTAACTGCGGGAAATTGGTTATCGATAAGAGCTTTTGCCAAAAGAGACTGCACAGATCTTCAAGATTGTTCCATGTGGTCCGTTGCAGCTGTACAACAAATTCCTTAGATTGTATTAATATGAAAAAAAATAATAATAATATTCTTATATGGCTTGTAGCATTTATTATAAAATGTTTAATGCAGATTATAGGCCGTACCGTAAGAGTTAAAGTAATAAAAGGCCGCGATATTCTCGAAGAACTTCAAAAAAATCCGCGGCCCGTAATTTTTAGCTTTTGGCATAATAGAATATTTTATGCTTCTTATTTTTTATATAGGCACGTATTTAAAAAGGGGCTTAATTTAACCGTATTAATAAGCCAGTCTAAAGACGGTGAATGGATCGCGAAAATTGTTCATATGTGGGGCGGCAATACTGTACGTGGTTCAACTACCAGAGGCGGGCTAAACGCGCTAAAAAAGTTATGCGGTAAAATAATGAAAGAAAAAAGCGCTGCTGTCACTACCCCCGATGGACCTAAAGGTCCGGTATATAAATTTCAGGCTGGTACCATCACACTATCTCAAATTACACAAGTACCCATAATTCCTGTGACATTTGCCGCGAAAAAAGCTTGGGTTTTTAATTCATGGGATAAATTTATTGTGCCAAAGCCTTTTACAAAAGCTTATTTTTCTTTTGGTAAACCCATTCTAATACCCCGTGAAATAAATGTAAATGATAGAGAAAACTTGTGTCAAAATGCCGAGAAAGCTATGATGGATTTGCTTGAAGAGACAGAAAAACTTCTTTATGAAGGATAATTGTCAATTGGTAAAAAAACCGGTTTTTCTTTTACAATATCAGATAAGTTTTCAAGTTCTAAAACGGCGCTATCAAGCTCATGTTTATGGCATTGGTGCGTTATTATCATGACTTCAACCACATGATCTTCATTTGGTTTTTGATCTAAATTTTGTTTTACCGAAGCTATAGATATGTTCTTGTCACCTAAGACGGCAGCAATTTTTGCCAATACCTTTGGTTTATCTGCAAGCATAAGACGAAGATAGAAAGATTGAAATCTTTCAGATATAGGATTTATCTTCGCCGGTTTTATTTCTTTAATTTCAGGTTTACTATTTTCATTGTGCAATCTGCCAAAGTTTAGTATATCAGCCAGAACTGAATATGCCGTGGGCAGAGAACCGGCGCCTTTGCCCATAAAAAGATGAACTCCTGAATACTTTGCCTGTAGTAACACGGCGTTATTTTCAAATTCTATGTCATGCAGATAGTGGTCTTTACTTAACATCATAGGTTCAACTGATAAATAATTTTTTTCATCTTCTTTTTTAAAAGAAGCCACCAGTTTAATATGATAATTCATACTTTTGGCCCATAATATATCGCTTAACTTAATATCTTCAATTCCTAAAGTATAAATATCAGTATAATCAATCCATTCGCCAGTAATAACATAAAATAGCAACGCTAATTTATGACACGCATCATATCCATTTACGTCTAACGTAGGATCGGCTTCGGCTAATCCCATTTGTTGGGCTTCTTTAAGCGCTTTTTCATAGCTTATTTCTTCAAGTCTTATTTTCGTTAAAAGATAATTTGAAGTTCCGTTTAATATGCCTTCTACAAGGGATATTTTATCGTCAGCTAAAATTGTTCTCAGGTTATGAATAATAGGTATTGCCCCCGCGACAGCGGCTTCAAAACCTATGTGCAAATTATTTTTGTAAGCTAATGAAAATAATTCTTTGCCGTGTTTAGCTAAAAGATGTTTATTCGCCGTTACTACCGATTTTCCTTTTTCTAGGGCTTTTTTTATTACTTCATATGAATATCCTACTCCGCCCATAAGTTCAACAATAACATTGACACTGTCATCGTTTAACAAAGCATCACCGTCATCTGAGGCCGCAATATCGCCTAACAAACCCGATAGTTCTTTATATTTTTTGTCAACAACACCTGCGACTTCAATAGGAAAGTTATTTTCTTTTAAAATTTTAATAAGTCCGGAACCTACGGTCCCCGCGCCAAAAAGTCCTATGCGAATCATGCGGATTTATTTGATTCGCAATCTGGGTGTAAATTATTTTATTGCATTTTAATTATTATTCTGGAATTTTCAATTTTATAATTTGTGTTATTATTTTTTATTTTTTTTGAGCGTTCAATGATTTCTTTCAATATTTCAGAGGCAAATGGTTCTTCGGGAATGCGAGGTATGAACTGCCTCAAATCATAAGTTTGCTCTTCAAAAGTCATAGGTTGCTTGTTGTCTACGTAAAGCGGTAAAATTTCAACCATTTTCGTTAATATTGAATCATTAATTTCAAGCTTTATTTGAGCAATCATTGAAAATAAATTTTCTTTATACTCATCAGGATGAAGAGTTCCCATGGTAAAATTACCCAAAGAATAAAAAATAATACCATTTTTATATTTTTCAATGCCCTGTACCACATGAGGATGATGGCCAAATATTATATGGGCGCCAGCGTCAATAAGCTGGCGGTATTCTGTTCTTAATTTTTTATTTGGGACATGTTCGTATTCATCTCCATAATGAATTGAAATTATAATTAAATCAGATTTTTTCATGTTTTTTATATCTTTAACCACTTTGTTTACCTCATAAATATTTATATTTCGGGGCTTGTCGTTGTTTCCATACGCTGAAAACGCGATTACTTTATTATTTTTAATGTTTATGTATTGCGTTTCTAAGGTTTTTTCTTTTGTAATACCGGCTCCGGCCCATACAGCAGGATATCTTGAATTGTTATGGTTTGTATTTTTTTCAAGAAGCGATAGAGTTTCTTCTATACCGGCAATACCCGCGTCAAACATATGGTTGTTAGATAAGCTGAGTAAATTAAATCCTGCCCAGAGTATATTTTCAAGTTCTTCGGGATAAGAAACAAATACATATTTTTTTTCAAGAACCGGTTTTTCAGTTGTAAATGGAGTTTCAAGATTTATAAAAGCCAAATCTGACTGCATTATAATCGGGCGGATATACTCATACTTTTCTTTGCCAAGGTTTGTAAATAGATGAGAAATTTCTGTATTTGAAGGATGCACAAAATCTCCCACCGCCATAATTGTAAATGTTTTTAAATCGTTTGTAAAAATAGGGGTTTTAAGAAAAAAAAAGATTAAATTGAAAATTAAAATTTTTTTTTTCATTTATTGTCTATTCTTCATTATATATTAATCCGGCTGAAAGTTTGTGCAGATAATAATCGGGTGTAATATTAAAAGGTATTTCTATAACCCAAAGCCATGAATTATCTTTATTATATAAAAAGGGCACGCAAACGACATATATTGTTCTTACTTTAAAATCAACAGCATCTATAAAGTTATATTTTTGTATGTAGCTTTTATTTTCAAAAGATACACCCTCTTTACTAAATAATTTAATTTTTTTTTCAACCCATGGTTCTATTTGCCAAAGTGGATACCAGAATAATAATTTTTGCGCTGTTATATATTCTTTAACTTTTAATAAAACTTCTTTACTTTCGCTATTAACGGCCCCAACCCATCCGCTGTATATTTCTTTTCCCGCGAATTTTAATCCGTATTGAATTTTAAATGGTTGTATTTGAAAAGATAAATTTCGTGAATGTAAATATTTTAAAAAAAAATTGAATTGATTAATATCCCATAATTGTGGTTTTTCCCATTTATCATTTTTTGATTCAACAATATTATTTTCATATTTTAAGCTAATATTTTCTTTTAAAGTATGCGCTTGGTAGTCTATTGAGATTTTAAACAGACACGCTAAAAAAAAATAATTTACAATAATTAAAAACATCCATGATGTATGAGCGTATATTTTAAATATAGTTTTTTCTTTTTTTATAAGAAAATAAAGAAAAACCATAATACTCGCATAAATTAAATAAATTATTAAAACTTGAAGTATAGGCGGGACTATAAAACTTATTATAAAAATAAAGATAACAATAAAAGCAGATAACTTATAAAAGGCATTTTTTATATTTTCATTTAGTATATTATAATATAATTGGGCTGTTATAATATTTAGTAATCCAAAAAAAAATCCTAAATACCAAAAATTATAATTTATAAAAGTTAGCAGAAGAAAAGAAAAAATACCAATAACAAAGCTAATTTTTTGTTTTAAAAAATATAAACTATCAAGCCATTCAATTACCTCTTTTGATTTTTTTATTAGAACTTTATTTTTGAGGTTTGTCGTGCTTATAGAAATGGTATTTCTTAAAAGATTAATCGTATAAGATTTAATATTCGCTTTAGTTATATCAATATCTTTTTCAGGTATTTTTAATACACCTTCTGGATATAAATTGTTTTTAAATATAAAGGCATATTTAATGGTCTTTGTATTATTTATCTTTATACTCTTTTTCAATTTTAATTATTTTATCAATATTGTTTTTAAAGATATCTGTGATTTCTGGATCAAAATGAATCTCTCTTAAACTTAAAATTTCTTCCAGCGCTTTTTCAGATGGCCATGCTTCTTTATAGGGTCGTTCTGATGTTAAAGCGTCATATACGTCACAGATAGCCACAATTCTGCCTTCAAGAGGTATTTCTTCTTTCTTTTTACCATGTGGATAGCCCGAGCCATCCCATTTTTCATGATGGGTTAGGGCTATTTCAGCCGCGATTTTAAGAAGTTTCGACTCTGTATTAGATATAATATCATAACCAATAGTTGTATGTTTTTTCATGGTTTCAAATTCTTCTTTTGTTAATTTACCGGGTTTAAGTAAAATATTATCAGAAATTCCTATTTTACCTACATCATGCATTGGGCTGGCATTTAATAAATATTCAACGTTTTCATTAGGCATGTTCATCGATTTTGCCATAATCTCTGAATACCGGCTTATTCTTATAATATGGTTTCCTGTTTCGTTATCTCTATACTCTGATGCCTTCGTAAGTCTTTGTATGATTTCAAGCCTTGTATTTCTTAATTCTTTTGTTCTTTCGAGTACTTTTTCTTCTAAAGTTTTATTATAATCTCTAACTTGATTATGCAATAGCCTAACTTCAAGTAAATTTTGAATTCTTGTTAAGGCCTCTAATTGATCAATTGGTTTTGTAAGAAAATCTTTGGCGCCTTCTTCTAGGGCTTTAATTCTTACATCTCTTTCTGAATCTGCAGTAAGAACAATAATTGGAAGGTACGATTCGTTTTCAATTTTTTTAAGCTGAGACATTACTTCAAAACCGTCCATATTAGGCATTCGAATATCAAGTAAAATTAGGTCATACTTATTTTGCTTGTATAGTTCGGTTACTTTTGTAGAATCTGTGGTTGTTGTAATATTTTGATAACCCGCGTTTTTTAAAATTTTTTCTATTAATATTACATTTATCTGGTTATCATCAACTATTAATACTCTGCCAGATTTAATTTTTTCGCTACTATTCATATTTTTAGATAATTCAAAATTATTCTTGCATTTATATTAAACTTTTTTAGGCTGTAAACAAATTTAATTCAATATGATAAATCATTCAAAAGAATTTTGGGATATTGTACCTCTTGAATTAAGAGAAGAAATTCATAGTATTGAAAAATTACTTTATTTTAATAAAGGTAGTCACATTTTTAAAGAAGGCGAGAAATATAAAGGATTTTATATTGTTCAGCAGGGTGTAATTAAAATTTTTAATAATTTAGAAAATGGGCGTGAATCTGTTCATGCTTTGCTTATGGCGGGCGAAGTGTTCGCTGGTGTTCCTATTTTTCAAGAAAATATAACTTATCCGGCTTCGGCAGAATCGTTAACCAAAAGTGAATGTTATTTTTATCCAGCGGGTAAATTTAAAAAAATATTGCAGAAAAATACAGAATTTATGTTTAAATTCAGCAGTCTTATTATGCAAAAAATATCATATTATCAAAAACAAAATACTGCCATATTATCGCAAAGCCTGGCTGATAGAATAATGACCTTTTTTAGAGAGCTGGGGGCAGATAAAGAGTTTATAGAATGCCCCGTAAACCAAAATCAGCTGGCAGCCTTAATGGGTGTAACTCCTGAAGGTTTTAGCAGAGAGTTATCAAAACTACAGTCACAGAAAAAATTATTCAAATTTAATAATTTATTTTCTTTTCAAGAGAACTTCGAGCCACAAAAAAGATCATCTAAAAAATAAAAATAATTTGAACGGCTATCTTATGAATATTTTTTGACAGTATGAAATTCTCAGAAAAACTTATTAAAATAGTTTCTTATACATTTATTAGTCTCTTGGTTTTAATTATTATTATTGCCTTTGGTATGCCTGATTTTATAGGGCAGGCAGGTCTTTCTAGTCAATTTTTGGTCGCTAAAGTTGATGATGATATTATTACACGAAAAGATTTAACATCTTATATAGATAGAGAATACAAAGGCCGTCTGCAGGGCCAAAATATACCGCCGGAATTCGAAGAACAGTTGAAACGTTCAGCCCTTGAGAGACTTATTAACCAAAAATTATTAGAAAAATTGTATAAACAGTCAGGTTTTTTCCCTTTAGGGACATATCAAAATAGAATTATTGCAGATTATCTTAAATCTGAATTTTCTTCTTATAATACAATTGATGGCTTTGATTTTAATAAATTTGAAGAAGAGTGGATAAAATCAGGAAGAATTTCATTTACAGATATAAAATCCTGGGCGCTTAGAAGTTTTGCTTTTGAAGTTGGTCAAAATATGTTAAGCGATATGATATCAGTAAATTATTTAGAATCCATTGAAAAAGAAAGATTAAATAAAATAAAACTTTCTTATCAAATTGTTGCTATTGATAAACAAAAACAAGATGAAATTATCAAGGCAAAAATACCTATTTCAGAGGTTGACATAGAAAATAAATTTAAAACCGATTATTTATCAAAAGATCCGAAAGCCGAAATGACAAAAGTAAAAAGAGAAGCTATTGTAAATGCATTGGTAAATGAGAGAAAAACTGATATTGAAAAAGAATGGAAAGATTCATTAAGCAAATATTCTTCAGATGACTCGTTAAATAAAATTGCTACGCAGAATATGACTAAGGTTTTTAGTATAGATAATGTTTCTCCTATTCAAAATATTAATTCTGTTAAACCACAAGAGTCACCTAATCTATTACCTTTATTTGAATCTGATGAGTTTACATCTGTGATTTTTTCTGAATCTATTGGCAAAAGAATAGGGCCAATTGAAAATTCTGGAGTTTTTTATTTTATAACAATTACAAAAAGAGAAATTCCTGATGTTATTGATGCTGAAAAAATTATGACAGAGAAAAAAGAAATAAAAGAGTATTTTCCTAATGATTATACTGAAATAGAGACTTTCGCGAATAATATTAAAACAGAGCACGAAAATTCTATGCTATCTGCGCTAATAAACTTAACAAAGCAAAATAGCAATATAATTTATTACACTAACTTAGAACCCGCGAAAGAAACTAATCCATAGATTATTTAATTTCAAGCGCGACAAACGAAATATCGTCAAAGTTATCAATAGGATTTATACTATAAGATAATATTTTTTTTGTTATTATATCAATTTGTTCTTCAATTGAAGTATGAATATTTTTTTTAATCCAATGATTTAGTTTTTTTTGTCCTAAGATGACGCCATCTTTATTAAAAATTTCAAACGCACCGTCTGAGTAAATAATAAAACGAATAGGCTCTATAGTATGAAATTTTTCTTTTTTGTATTTTGTCTTTACTGCCCCTAATACTCTTTGGTGTTTACTTAATTTTTTAAATTTCTTTTTATTTTTAAAATATAGCAGAGGCGGGTGCTGGCCGGCATTAATATATGTAATAATTTTTTCGTTTTTATCTTCTTTTTTGTTTATTTGTATTTTTAATCCGGCTAATGTCATAAAATTACTGCCTTTGTATTTTTCCGATAAATAATCATTTATCTGTTCAAAAACCGCGGCAATATCGCTTTTATAAATATAAATAGCACTTCTTATTATAGAACGGACAATAGACATGATATATGAGCTGCCGAGCCCGTGCCCGCTTACATCACCTAAAAATAGATAATACTCATTGTTACTTATGGGTAAAAAATCAATATAATCGCCAGAGACTCTGTTAGAAGGCCGGAAAAAAGAATAAAAAGAAACATTCTTATTTTGATAGGCTTTAGGTAAAAAATTTTCTTGAATTCGAGACGCTAGTTCCAGCTCTTTTTCTTGTCGTTTTATTTTTACGCCAGCGGCCAAATATTGATAATTTTCAAGAAGAGGTTCCGTTTGCTTTAATACGGCTTTTAAAAATCTTATATCTTCAGAAAGAATAGGTTCGCCAGTTTCTCTGTTATCTAGAATAAGACCTGCTTGAAATTTTTGAAAAGCAATTAACAAAAATCCGCCGTGAGTTTGCAATAAATCTCTAATGGGGCCGTAATCAGATTGAGTAAAAGTTGGATACTTACGCGCTTTTTTCCACAGGTTTATTTGATCCCATAAAGAATTATCATTATCAATAAAAATTACATTCTCTCTGGCATTTGAAGTAAATTCAAATAAATTATTGCTTAAAATAAACCGAACTTTCTTTATTTTTAAGCTTTCGCATAACAGGCTGGTAAATTTTTCTAAGAAAGGACCTATTTGTTCCGGATTATTGACATGATTTGATATTTCTAGTAAATATTTATCAAGTCCTTGTCTTCTGTTTACTCTATAAGAATTATAATAAAATAAAAACAAAGTTTTTAAAGGGTCTATAATTAAGATAAAAACAATTCCTATTATAATATGAAGCCATTGCTTGTCGCTGTAAAAATGTATTTTTCCTATATGAAAGCCTATAGAGAACCAGTATATAAAAAAGAAAAATATACTGTAAACAAACCTTGTAAACCATCCATATAAAATAGTTTCAAAATATACAAAATTAAATCGTTGACTTAATGCAAAAAATGACACAGGCATCAAAGCAGGCAAGAAAAATAAAGCGTTATAACTTATATTTATAATTGGTTTTTTATAGGGCGAATAAAAAAAGAAAAAATATATTGGAATAAAAGAGGCAACAGTAATAATTGAAAAAAAACGCCTGGGCCAGCTTTGCTTTATATAAGATGTAGTAGAAGGTATTTTAATATCTTTTATTAAAAGAGTTAATAAATAAATATTGTTCATTAAAAAAATAAAACCCGCAAATAAAAATAATATTATTTCTTGATCAGAAGATTCAGGCATAAGCCCGGCAGGAATTAAAAGCGCAAGGGGAATTGTAATATAAAAAAATAAAGGCTTTGTAGATAATCCATAAATACTTCTGCAAAAATAATATAAGGGAATATTAATGCCAAATAACAAAGCATAAAATAGATATAGTAATTTAGCTTCGCTCATAAAATCAATAAAAGTAATATAAAAAACAGAAAAAAAGTATAGTAAAATTAAAAATGATTTTTCAAGTCGTCTTCTTCTGGCGAATAGATAAATAAAAACTCCTGTAACGCAAAATAAGAACAGCGTGCCCATAAAAGGTGTAACAGCGTATAACCATATTTCCCAGATAGTTTCGTTAGATGTAATATTTTGGGCCAAATGAAAGTAATGAATATCTTTATTTATATTGAAAGATGTAGGCAATAGTATTAATTTATTTGGCGAAACTAAGAATTCAGGATTAGTTTTCTCAACAAAATTATCAAAGTTTTTAAGTGAAAATATAAATATCCATAAAAAAAACACTGCGGGCAAAAGTATTAAAATATTTTTCTGTATAAATTTCATTTTGCGCTAATTTTAACAAGAGGATGTTCTCTTATGTAAAATGTTAGACTTTCAGTAAAAGTTAATTTTACACTTTTGTGTTTTACTCGTGTTTCTAAGCTTCCTAGTGACGCGCTGTTGGGGAGTCTTTCTTTTTTTTCATCAATTTTTAATGACAGTGATTTTCCAAATGGTATGATATTTAATTTTTCTTTTTCGGCTGCTTTTACTAGAAAACCCTCCAGTTTAATACCGCCTTTTTCCTGACTTGCTAATATTTTTTGCAATTTTCGGGCGATATGGTTTAAATTATGCTCATGATTTGAAATACCTATAAAATAACCCTGCGCTGAAAACAATTGTATTGCTTTTGCTCTTCTTAAATCATCTGAAAGTTTACATAATAGAAAAATTACCGAAGATTTTGTATTTGAAAGTGTTGTATTATCTGTTAAATTTAGTATATTTGTTTCAAATATAGCGGGAAAGCCTTTCTCTTGCCAGCTTGTTTCTAATTTACTTATAGTATATTTATCTATATTAAATTCATCAAATTCTGAAAGGTAGCTTTCAATTTCTCTGGCTAAATTTATTTCTTTTGTTAAAAATATTTTTGGTAAAATTCTTTTTTTAAAAACTTCATTTTGAAGAACAATGGCCATTCGTTTTGTAATTTGCCCTGCTATTTTTAATGGAACTTTTTCAAGTGTATTTAAAAATCCCATGTATCCTAATAAAAAATCCCGATACATAACAGGAACAACGCAGCGTAATTTTTTTTTATATAAATCTATTTTTATATCTTCGGGCAGGTCTTTTGTGTTTTGTCCCCATGGATTATTTTTTATATAGTTTAAAAATTCAAGTGAATCTTGTTTCTTAAAATTAATCCATTTGCCTTTACCTTTTCTAGGAATAAGAAGTATTTTTTGTGTGGGATGATAAAATACAAAACGTATTCCAATAAGTCTCCAGTCTTTTACAAGTTCCGGCAAGAATTCATAAATATCTGAAAGTGTATTTAATTTAGGAATTGTTTTTTCGATTTTAGTTATTTTCCATAGAGAATTATAAATATACTTATCTATAATTGTTAAAAAAAGCCAGTCTTTTAAAGGCTGTCCTATTAATAAATAGGCCGCTAAAAACAAAAGTACCAAAAATACGATGTTGCTCCAGTACATGTTTGATAAATAAATAAAAAATCCAAGCCAAAAAAAGTTATATAATAAAGAAATAATAATGCCTGAAAATATAAATTCCGGATATTTTAGTTTTTTTTCTGTCATAAATCGATTTTAGGAAAAGCCCTCGCTGTTTTTTCAATTATAATCCATTTTTCAAGCTGTTCAGGAGATAATAATTTTAATCCTTCAAGATAACGTTTTTGATGTTCTTTTAGCCAAATTAGTTTTTCTTGCTGAATTGAGTTTATAATTTTTGTTATTTTTTGTATATTATCCTTTTTATTCGTTTTAATAATTTGTGATTTTATTTCTTCTTCTTTTAAGCGCAATAGTTCTTTTTTTATGGTACACTTTTCAAAGCAATCGCGCGATTTTTGAAGTATCTTATTCTCTTCTTCTGCATTTAAATTAAGCTCTTTTTTATGTTCTAATACCATCCCCAAATCAGGGTATACCTCTTGTTCAACAGTATTCGCGTAAATAAAAGAATGATAGATACCGCATCTGTAAGAATTTTTTGAAGATGCGTAAAAGTTCTCAATATTTACATATCGGCATGAAAAAAAAATGGCCGTTAACATAAAAAATATAATATTATTATGATATAAATTAAACATCTATGTTTGTTAATTGAATACATAAAAGATGAATTGGCAATACTTTTTTTATTATTGCTTAAACGATCTTGACGATGTGTTTAATAAATATATAATTCCCAACCGATATAGAACTGGAGATTGAAATTGACAATATCTGTTTTAAAATCAAAAATACATAGAGCTACGGTAACTGACGCTAATTTAAACTATGAGGGCAGTTTAACCGTCGATATTGAACTTATGAATAAAGTTGGTATGTACGAATACGAAAAAGTACATGTTGTTAACATAAACAACGGAGCCCGTTTTGAAACATATCTAATAAAAGGAGAGACGGGCTCAGGTGAAATATGTTTAAATGGAGCGGCGGCCCGCTTAGGGCAGGTAGGTGATAAAGTAATTATTATTGCTTACGCGCAAATTAAAGAAGAAGACGTAAAAAAACATAAACCTTCTATTTTACTGGTAAACGATAAAAATAAACCTGTAACAAAATCATAAAAATGATATTATTCAGGTCAAATTATTTCAAGTTAAAGTAAAAACTGGTTAAATAAATTAATTTCATATTAAATATGAAAGAATCACTAAATTTAGATTATATTCCCAAAGGTTATTCAAGCCTTGCTATAAATTGTGGTATAAAAGATAAATCGCTTGATTTAGGCATAATTCATTCTGAAAAACCAGCCAATGCTGCGGCTTTTTTTACAACGAATAAAATAAAAGGCGCGCCTGTTCTTGTAGGAAAAAAACATATTAATGACGGCCTAATACAAACCCTTATTGTAAACTCTAAAGTTTCGAATGTTGCTATGGGTAAAAAAGGATATGAAGACGCTTTATATGTATGTAAAAAAACAGCTGAAAACTTAAATATTAAAACTGATCTTATTTTTCCTTCTTCTACGGGCGTTATAGGAAGACCCCTGCCAGTAGATAAAATTGTAAATGCCATTACGAACTTAAAAACTAAGCTTATACATCCTCCCGATTTTAAAACCTTTGCCGAAGCAATAATGACTACAGATACTTTTCCTAAATATGTGTCTAAAAAAATAGGCAGTTCTTCTTTAATTGCCGTGGCAAAAGGGGCGGGTATGATTGAGCCAAATATGGCAACTATGCTTACGTATTTTTTTACCGACGCAGAAATTGAAGCCGAAGCATTACGAAAAATATTTCATAAAGCCGTAGATAACTCTTTTAACTGTCTTTCTGTAGATTCTGATACGTCAACATCTGATACGGCGTTAATTTTAGCGAATGGGCTTGCCGGCAGGGTAGATTTATCTTTATTTGAAGAAAAAGTTTTTGAAGCTGCCATTGAACTGACAAAAATGCTCGCTTTCGATGCCGAAGGAGCCACTAAACTTTTTATTGTTGATATTGAAGGGGCAAAAGATAATGAGCAGGCTAAAAAAATTGGTAAAAGTATTATCAATTCTCCTTTAGTTAAAACAGCAATTTATCAGGGAGATCCAAACTGGGGACGCATTTATATGGCAATTGGTAAAACACCAGATGTAGAAATTGACGAAGAAAAAATAGAATTATTTTGGGGTAAAACACCTAAAAAATACTCAAACGACGAATTAAAATCTTTAAGTGAGTATATTAAAAGCTCAAGAGAAATTTATTTAAAAATAAATTTAAATATAAAAGACGGTATATCGCGCGTATACGGATGTGATTTAACCGAAGAGTATGTTCGTATAAACGCGTTTTATACAACATAGCTTTTTTGATAATTTTATAAATTTAATGACTTTTCATTCAGGCCGTATATATTTTTTGTGGCCTCTAGATCGCTGAAAGGTATACCCGAAGCGTCAGATATAAAAGACTGGCTAAATCCCTTGTTAAAAAGAACTTGAAGAGCCTTTGGCCTTTCTTTGATATCGTATAAATTTTTTATTAGTGCCATAAGTTCATCAGGATTTATTTTTTGTAATTTATCATCGTTTTCTTGCGAAGGGGATATAGTTTTTATATTTTCTTCTGCTTTAGAATCTATATTTAATTTTTGATTAATTTCTTTATGAACGGGCTCAATTTTTCTGCTTAACATTTTTTGAAAATTTTCCTGTGTTTGAGATTGTTCATTATTTTCAGATGTTTTTTCTATATGTTTCGAAGGGACGGTCGAGTTTGAAAATACAGGCATTAGAGTTTTTCCCAGTTTTGAAAAAGTATTTAAAATATTTGATGTTTTCGTCGAAACATTTTTATTCTGGTCAATTTCTAACGTTTCAAATACCGGTTTTTCTTTTTGTTTGTTTTTATTATTTTCATTATTTGCCATTTCATTTATTATTTCTTCAGCGATAGAAAAATTATCATTATTTGGTAAATCATTGGCTTTAGTTTTAATTTTTTCTGTTTTAGCTTTATAGTATTCATAAGAATACTCATCTGTTGATAATTGTTGTATTTCTGTTTTCAGCTTTGTTGTTTTGTCAGATTTTGTTTCTATTTGTTTTTTAAGCTGAGTTAATGTTTCTAATAATTTTTCTTCTTTTTCAATAGATTTTTCTATGTAAGAAGATAGTTCTTTGCCTTTTTTATTTTTATTGATTTGGTTTAATATATCGTTCCATTTGCTAAGATTTTCTTCCTGCCGGTCAATTAGCTTTTTAAATCGGTTAATACGATTCTCAAGCAAAGAAGAGTAGCTTTCCATTTCGCGGTAAAATTCCTGTATATCATTTTTTATTCTTGAATCGTAATATTTATTAAATTTTGTTTCTATGCCTCTAATAAGTTTATAATGAAAAACCAGATAAAACATGGCAAGGGTTAGTATAATAATTAAAGAGATATAATAGAAATCCATGTGACATAATCTATCAATTTATAATACACAGTCAAGACAAAACTATATTTTATTTTAGTTATACTTTTGTTGTTATAGCTTTCCGTATTTATATATTCTTAAAGCCTGTTATCCTCTCTATATGAATTATTTTTACCATAGTTTATTTGTATTTTGTGCATACATCGGCATAAACTTATTTTTAATCTATTTTTGGTATATTTTATGATATTTTTATATTATAAATACAAACAGATTCTTATAATTTATACAATGCGAAGCGAGGGTCATATTTCAAATAAAATATCTTCAAATATAAAAGATTCTGATTTTGATATTTCTTTTTTTAAAGAAATTTTTGAAGAATCTTCTATTGCTAAGTTTATCATAAACGAAGATAAAAAATTAATTGTTGCTAATAAAATGGCTAACAATTATTTTTTTAATAACATAGTAGCAGGCGATATTCTTGTAACAGATTATTTTCATTCGAATTCTAAGGCAATTTTTAATAGTATATTAAAAGATCTATTAAATAAAAAATTTGAAATTTTAGAGAGAGAAATAGATATTCTTAATTTAAATGAAACAGCATTTCGTTTGCAAATTAAAAAATTAATGAATACTTTAAATAATAATCAATTATTTTTATGCTCTGTTTATACTATTAAAAAAGAAATTGATATATTAAAAAGAATGGTAAGTTATATGTCAGATTATAAAAATAATCTTGCCGAGAAAAAAGTATTTCAAAAAGAATTTTATTTAAGTGAATTTAAATATAAAGCACTGGTAGAAAACTATCCAAACAGCATTATGTATTTGTATAATAAAGACTATGTTTGTATTGCCGCGGGTGGTTCTATTTTTTCAAAAATGGGTATTGCCCCAGAAACTTTTGAAGGAAAGCTATTATATAAAATTATACCCGAAGAAATATTAGAACCCATTTCTCCGTCTTACCGAGAAGTATTTAGAGGTATTGAATTTACTGATGAAATTAAATATTTAAATGATTATTATGCCATAAAATGTTCTCCGGTTTATGATAACGAAAATAAAATTATAGCGGGTATAATATCGGGGCAAAACATTACAAATATAAAAGGAGCGCTTTTTGAAATAGAAGAATCGGAAGAAAAATACAGAAGACTTATAGAGGCACTGCCTGATATAATCTACAGGTTTTCTTTTGAAAAAGGAGGACTTTATTATTCAAAAAATGTTGAAAAAATACTGGGCTGGCCGTTAAAAAAATTTAATAAAAAACCTTTTTTGTGGTATGATAGTATTCATCCTCAGCATAAAAGCATAGTAGATAATGCAATGAAAAATTTTAAACAGGGGCATAAGTTTGATATTGAATATAAAGTAAAAACAGCTTCTGGAAAATATATTTGGTTAAGAGATCGTTCAGTAGAATCACTTTTAAGTAACGAAGGAATTATTGTAGAGGGTATCGCGACTGATATTACAGAGGCAAAAAAAACAGAAGAAAAATTAATTAGACACACAAAAGAACTAAAAAATTCGTATCATGAACTAGAACAATTTTCTTATTTAATATCTCATGATTTGCAGGAACCGGTAAGAATGGTAGCTAATTTTTTAGGGATGATAGAGAGAAATTTAAAAGATAGTATGCCTGATAAATTAAAAAAATATCTATATTACTCAATAGATGGTTCCGTAAGAATTCAAGAGATGATACAGGCTATTCTTTCTTTTTCACGTGCCAGCATAAACGCTATGAATTTTACCGCGGTTAATAGTGATGAAATTATAAAAAAAGTCTTAAACGATATGAGATTTTTAATAAAAGAATCTAAAGCCGAAGTGAGGGTAAAAAAATTACCTGTAATAATGGCTGATGAAATGCAAATTAGCAGGGTATTTATTAATTTAATTTCAAATAGTATAAAATTTATGCCTACGAAAACAGAAAAAAGTAATGACTTGCGTAATCCTGCTATAGAAATTTCAGCTGAGCCTGAAGACAATTTCTATAAATTCGCGGTTAAAGATAACGGTATAGGTTTTGAGCAGGAATTAGAGCCCAAGATATACGAAATTTTTAGAAAAACTAATACTACTACAGAGTATCCCGGTACTGGAATGGGCTTAACTATATGCAAAAAGATAATTGAAAGACACAATGGTAAAATTTGGGCAATATCAAAGCCCGGCAAGGGAACAACATTTTACTTTACGCTGCCTGTTGTTCCCTAGGTTATTTTTTAATTAAAAACCAACTCCTATACCGAGGCCATAAACATATGCTAAATGGTGATTAGCATAGTCAAAATTTATGGTAGGAGTAATAGATAAACTTCCCGCGTGAATATCATAGGCTATGCCGCCTCTAAAAAGAAAAATAGCATGTCCGTCGTGTATTTCTGCCCCGGGAGCCAATAAAATTTTTAATCCGCCGGCAGGGTGTATAAACAAACCGCCGCCAAATATAGATTGAACATGCTCACGAAATGCAAAATCTGCGATTAATCCCAGCCCTAATAGACCGTGCATGGCAGAAAGCCGGTACTCGTAATCGGCCCCTGCCGTAAATTTAGTTTCATCTTTACTAAATGTTGTAGCGCCCAAGAAAACTGCCAGATGATTTGAGTGAAAAGCATGATGGTCATGACTTTTTTCTTCTTTTGCCGATGGTTCAGCTTTAGCTTCTTCTTGCGCCTCTTCGCCAAAAACAGGAAAAAATCCTGTTAGAACTAAAATACCTATTATATACTTTAACTTTTTCATAATAGGCGCAAAAATAGTTTTTTTTTCAAACAGTCAACGCTTATTTTTTTGTTGTCTGGAAAAGATAGGGATGATGGTACCCCCCTGAAGCGATTGAAACGTCACAAACAGTTTGGCAATTTAGGAATATTTTTACCTATAGACTTAAAAAACTTATTGGAGG
>Ga0224501_10000275_pt1 | contig 45448 bp, 37 predicted proteins | sample SF_Oct11_sed_USG_4_FD_169105 | JGI IMG/M metagenome (GOLD analysis project Ga0224501, IMG submission 169105) | Sediment microbial communities from San Francisco Bay, California, United States - SF_Oct11_sed_USGS_8_1 | ecosystem: Environmental > Aquatic > Marine > Sediment | place: USA... | reverse complement strand
AGGTCCAATGAACTAAATCAAAAGCAGCCATTAAGTTCCACCTTGCTTGCTGCGGTCAGTAGCTTTGAATTTTTTAAAGAGGATACCCCATGGCGTGGGAACAACAAAACATGGAACCTTAAGGAAGTTGGCAACAGAACCATTCCATTATCCCAAATTTGTGTAACAAAATATTTAATCTTAAGGTGTTGATTAAATTGAGGATCTTTGTGGCTCCGTTAACTTGCCGTCATGTCATGTCTGGAAGCCAATTTAGACCACATGCGGTGCGTGTCAGCATATTGCTATTGTAACTGTAGATGCTGTGTTTGGGGGACCCATGCCCACGATGGCAAATATTAAACTATCCACCGGCAGACCAATTACAAACCATCCACATTATGAGGACGCTGGTCTCAGGTAAGTTACATTAACTACTTACAGATAACATATCACTCATTCGTCTACATCTACATTGATTAAAATGTATTGATCCACACAACAATGTTTGAAATAAAAGAGTTTTGGGATGAACCCTATGTTTATTCGCCTGGTGCAAACCTTTTCTTTACAGCCGACACTATTTTGCAGAGAACGAACAAAGAAAATCTATACCATGGCTTCGCGTAAGCCCGTTGATGAAGTGTATAACATAATTAAGTCCCTGAAGGTACAATACTTTGTGTATGAGGGAGGATGGTGCCTTCGAGGTAATGCAAAGTAAGTGTCGGTGTGCCAACTGAGACATGAAGTGCAACAAATGATGCATCTCCTGTTGTTAACTATTACCTCTTTTCATACGGATTTGTGACCTAGTTTTCGCTTAGATCCACTCTTGCGCCGCTTCACATGTAGCTACACACAAGAATAAGACGAGAGACAAACTTTCCTGTAATTTTCTACCTGCTTTTTAACTAGGTCAAAGGTGTGCATTTTGGTGTTGTCCTGCCTTGGAACTGTTTCTATTCAAAGTAAAATTGGAATATTTGTGTTTGATCTTGAATATTACGTTCAACTTAAACAAACATTTGGTTTGTAGAACGGGATGTACTATGCCAGAAATCTGGGACATTGAAGACCCAGCAAATAGAGATAGGGAACCTACATGTATGGAGATACTCAAGCCAGAGGTCGCCGAGTCTTACTTCCAATTGGTATATCGGAATGAAAAGTTCCATGTTTTCAGAGTACTCTAGGCGACTGTGCATATATACAATGTTTTGGGCGATTATGTGTTAATGTATTATTGTTCTTGAGCTAATTTTTTCAACTCACTGGTAGTATATTTTGTTCCACGCTCATAACGTAAATCTCATGTTTGTCTATACATCCGGAATCTAGGGATGTAAGTAAACCTATGCAATGGTGATTATGGCTCCATATTGTGTTGTTGATTTGTCAACTTGCCTAAATATTAGAACCAGGATGAAGAAATGCAAAGTGACTTGTCGGTTGGATCGTCCTTGTAATATTAAATTAGAGAATGGAGTCGGTTTTACTCAAACAGTTGGGAATTGTCCCAGTTAAGGGATCTTGGCAAACACCGAAAACGCAACTGGTCAGAAAACAAACACTGAGACTGCAGCATCATCTGGAATGATCCAAGTAGATTCATTTATGAACTAGTAAGAATAACAGTTTAGGAGTTGTATTCTTTGTGCATGCAAACTTTAGTGAATATTACTCCTCAAAAGACCATTTTCCATCAAAAGCAGGCAATTAATTATAACAGCCAGTTTTCCATGTCACGCCGGATTGTATGGCTCCTGGAAGTGTTTATAATTTTACCTAATGGTACATGTGAAATTAGGTTGGAGGTTGACTGACATTTGATTGTGTCTTTTGTCGACTCATTTATAGGGATATCCCTATGACCACCCTCGCTGGGATTACATCAACTCTATAAAGATAGCTGAGAGTGTGAATATATTCATACTGCAGGGTATATAGCGCTTGGTTTTAGCCACTCCCACTGCAGGCAGTGCTTGACAGATGTTCAGTCGCTTACTGAAATGCCAAATTCTAGGGGGAATGGGACTCAGATGATTCGCCATTTGAATTGAAACTCTAACACCTTTCAAACTAAAATCAAGCAACAATTGACTTGCACATAATTAGTGGAGCTATGATTGACTGCACTTGTCTATGTATTTAGGTGTGGCTACCATAATTAGCTATAATAAATTTATGCGAAATAAATCAAAGCCTATAGGAAATACATTTTTTTCAGTTGCTGGATTGGTGTTTAAATACATGAACAAAAAACTAACAGTTTTATATTACCCCGAATTAAAACGAATACTCATGGTATGTATTGACAGAAAATGCACTGTCCAAAGTACAGTTTGGGCCTGAATTACGGTGCAGCTAGTGCCCTTTGTGTCACTGCATGACAAGCAGGCCTTCCCAATAACACTTAAATGCCTTGCACTGTGGGCCAGGACATAGACTGCAGGGTATGACTGGCATTTTGAATCTGCAAAACATAAACCAGCCTGTGTGTATCCTTTTATTTTAGCATTGGTAATATATGGATTCAACTCGACCGCTTGTATAACTTCTTGTGTACATGCAATATCCTTGTGTTTTTAATAAAAATTCAACTGAAACCCCAATGATCAATCTGTCTGTTGGTCCCTGTGGAATATTCAGCTAATCACATGCTGCCTTTCTTCATGAAAGTCTCCCTCGAGATTCAGTGTGTGGTTGCCATATGCCATATCTCCGGTGCACACGTACCTCATTATATAGTTCAATTCAGGGTGATGACTGCCAGATGTACACCTTATCAGATTACTTAAATTATTACGACACCAAGGAATCACAAATAAAGGAAAGAATGGAACATATTTATGCTGCTAGGTGACATAAAGGACAACCATATGATTTCAACAGTTTTCAAAACCTTCAGTCGTATTGCGTATTGAAGCATATGAATTCTGTAGTAAATCAGTAATTCCAATTACTGGTTTGTTCCCTGTTTTCAAAGCAATAACCTCGATAGAACCCAGTATCTTGTTTACAACTTTTTAAAAGAAAGATTAGAAGCAACCTTCTGGTCTATAAAAAGTCATTGGAATAAATCCAAAATTATAAACTAGTTGGGACATGAGGAAGTTACTAATGAGAAAGGTATATTATGCCAGGGTTTGAGTATGAACGGATGTGTTCTCTTTACATTTATTCAGTAAGCGTTGTTGTTTGATTTTGTTATCAGTTACCTCAAAGCCTGATTGATCACTTGTGTTCAAATGCCTGTCCAGCGCCAACAATAATATTAACACATAGCAACACGAGATTAATAATGAATTGACCTGGTCTCGGGAGACTTACTTCAAGTGAGGAACCTTATCGTAGCCTCGACTGTGTAAGATATGCATCTTTGACGAAGTGCCAGATGCATATTGAGATGAAGATAAAGAAATGGAGAATAAGCCAATAAGTTTGATTAAGAGAGACACTTGATAGCTGTGACTTAGTGAGATAACATCTGTGAGAAGAGCAGAGATTCAATGCCAAGTGAATATTACTCAATTACATAACAAGAGACACCTGCAGACTCCATTAGGTGAGAGAAAGTGAGTTGATTGGAATGACATGGTATGCATAGTACCATAGTTGTCTATGTGCTATCAGGCTTATTTCCATTGTTGTCTTCACCATAGGAATTATAGTATGGGTGATTGATGCTCATTTGAATCTATGCCATACCTAGTTGGGCGCTTTCTCTCTATCAACGGCTTCATTTTTAGATCATCATGCATTTTATTTGTTTACACCTATCAAATGAATCAAATTCATCCAGTAACCTGGTCATCTTGCAAGTTGACAATTTACAAGTTGGGTGAGAGTAGCGAATGATAACCTAAATAAAATCCGAATGTTATGTTGCCTTTTTAGGTAAGGTTACTTTTATGTTCAGCGGATATGAGTAAACCTCTTTTTAAAATCCTTCACGAACTGTAAGGATATCTGTTTGCCTTTATGTGTTACGTCTGCAGACAAGAGCGACATGTCATAATTAACATATATGTATTGAGTACTGCGTAGCCAATATCCTGATCATCTGATCTATATTGTGATACTTTGGATTTGTGATCATAAACTAAACCCGTTAGCGTCATATTTAACGTAAATTGTACCAATTGCTTACCTAGCGGCTCAGCCATTTTGTGATGCGACGGCTATAATTTATACAAATCTACATATCCAATCTATTATATCGAAGTGTGATTATAGCCTTGTGGTCAGACCGAGTTGAATCAATTCATCACTGAACGGTCAAACGAACCAGCTGTAAGTACAGAGACGCACCATATATATTTAAATGAAATACGGGACAGATTTTATTTACAAATGCATTTGATAGAATAGGTTAAAATGTCGAAGCAGGTAGATTGTACCTAAAATTTTTCTGTAACTTTCACCACCTCATTTTCTTGCATCTTAGGAGCGCTGTAAGTATTTGACTATTTTTATCTAGTACTGGATGACCCCTGGAAATGTTATGATAGAATACCTACAGGTAATGCTTTTTTGCTACTTAAGCCCTTGGCCATATGATTTAACGGACCTCTTAAGCCTGAGGCTTGTCGGAGCGGTTGGAGCTAGGATAAACGTGAAATGCTCACACTCACAACGGGGCCCATCATGGCCTGAATTCGAACCTAGGTTCTCACGGTTGCAAGCCCAACGCCTTTAGCGATTTGGCTATCCCACTATCCAGTCGTTAAGGTGACATTTGTGAAACTACAATCAGGCTGGTTGAATTTCTCACCACTCAAACGCCAATGAGACTGTTTGATCTTACTCAAACTATTCATTCACAATAGGAGATATCACAAACCTTATCACTCAGACAGATTGGCTGACACTTGACTATACAATCCCTGTAATAATTCTAAAGCTTAAAACGTCTCGCTATACAGTACATCTGTGAATAGGTGCTAGCCAAATGAAACCTGAACTTTCTAGCGTTATTGAAATTTAAGGCATATACCTCAATTCAGATTGACCTCTGCATAGACATATGATGTACCTATAATATCATATGTTTTCAGCTTCTTTTTTTCATTTGCACTATTTACTAAAGAGCAGTCTTTTATTCAAGAGAATTTGAATAAGTTCATTTTAAGCCTTACTTCACATCACTAGACATAGCTCAAACATTAGCTGGTGTCATAAATGTATTGGATACTTTTGTTATTTCATTAGAGAAACTGATTATAGGAAGGCAAATGTCACTCTAGGCTCTCAATGACTCTCAGTTACTCCACTCTCAGACAGGATAGGCAGATTTCCTTTTAACGTCGGAGTACAATGCTGGAAATACATTGATCGAGGCGACTCAAGTATTGTGTTCGATGGAATATACTTTATAAAAGCTATGTTTTTGTTTGATTGAATGCGATTTCTCCAATATCCTCGACGTCTTTGTAGAGTATCAGTGACGTGTTTGCCACTCGAATCATTACAAGATAAGACCAACATTACTCAGTGAAAATAAATATCACGACGACTAACCTCTTTGAAATTATCAACGGCTTCAGTTTCTCTGTTTCTTTGGCATCTGTATACAAGGGATGGCCACTATGAGAAATCAGGGCTTTACAGAGAGACGACCGGGAATTGGTGGGAGAAAACTAGCTGTGGATATTCTTCCGGAAGACAGAATGGTATGTACTCCATTTCCTTTCAGTCAGTTTTTCTTCGTGTCTTTTTGATGGAACAGCTGTGAGGAGAGGTGCAGCAATTAGCCTACTGAGTCTGAGTCTCATTGTTTCCCAAGGTGCGTTTTTAGGATATTTTTTGCTTGCACCCAAGTGCCCAAAAGAGAAAGTAACTTTATGGGAGGGTCTCCTTTATTTAATGTTGGCATCCTAAACAGACAAGGGTGTTGCGAACAACAATCTTTTGTCCAAACTGGGAGCTGAACCAGGGATCCCCAGTCCAAGGCCCAGTGTGCTATATTCACCAATCTTTCGCTTTACCCATTTCAGTCAGTTTCTAGTAAAAACAGCCCTCTACTATATTTTTTTCATTTTCCACCAGTTTGCAGTTAGTCAAATCTACTTTTAGAATGGAACAACCTTTGCTATACTTATCCAATAATTGCTGGTTAGAGCATAGAATGCCAGCATTAGCTGATACGGCACGGTCTATTACCTTTCAGTGAATTATAAACACACACCCACATGGGTTTCAGTCAGTTCATGACATAGAGTTATCCTCCAAACTCTATGGTTCATCGTAAACATAATTGTGCAGATTAGTGCTTGGATAATATGTGCATAACTTCAGGAAACCACACGGCCACCAATTATTTGTCAAGTAACAAGGGAGATCTTGTTTGATGGAAATCCTGATCAAATAACTGACATGGTTTCTAATTTTATGTGGACAGTATGGTCGCTATGATAACAATAACATACCTGTACATGTGTGCAGATATTATGCACACAGCACTAAATACTTTATATTTGGGTACCCATGTATCCAATAATGTGACGTTTATTTAGATCATTTTACATTTTCATTGATAAGGACCACTGTATTCACAGATGTATCGGTAAAGGCACACTTAGCTGTTAGCTGTAATGCCATACATATTCAATTTGAAACTTAGATGATTACATGTTGACAGCAGTTATCACACTATCACATTGACCCGTAAAAGTGTTACTAAATGTGGAGATTGGAAAGGTCAGCGTGACACATTCCTCTTGGAAAGCGCTCTGCACTCGGGCAACAGTTTTCCGACTAAGTGATTGCTGACTCGCTGACCTTGGTTGTGTCAGCAATAGCGGACACAACATTTATCGGAAGCATATTTTATTCAACCAGTGTCAGACTTAGAGCACTTGATTTCCAAGTGGCTGACGTAGTAAAGTTTGTTTTACGCGTAATATAGATAAGGCAATCTCGCCACTGTGAGTCAGCTCCATAGGTAGTCTATTTCACTGTTCGAGTCTCATGTTTTTACAGCTTGCATTGTTCTTTGCAGGCGTTTCGGCTAATGTTGGAGGCATCACAAGGATATGGTGAGTAAATTAAATCAGGATTGCCCCTTGAATCCATGACCATGTATTTTGTTTAGCCCCAGCGGTATATGGCCATAGAGCTATAACTCTATATGTATATGCCTCCATTGTGGTACGCTATTCAGCAATGAAATTAACTGACAAGGAAATTTGTTATAGATCCTTTAATAAGGAGTCCAATTTTAATTATAATTCACGAAAAACAATAATCCACCAATTACACAACTTTTGACACTTTTTGGGAGCCCTTGTGATCTGCATCATTGACTCTAGTAGCAATTGCCAACTGAACATACATACAATCGTTGTTTGAAGTCTGTCTTTGTACAATAGGGCAGCATTGGATTGTTAGCAACAAATTGAGGAGACTAAGGGGACAGATTTAATGACCTGCCTCAAGTCTATTAATTTTTTTAGTATCCTCTTTCAGTACCAACCTATAGTTTCATTGCTAGCCTGTCAAGTAACTTGCACATGCGTTTACCCGAGTTGGATTTGCATGATTCTGTATATGTGTATATTGCGTATTCTATCTCTAGGTCTGAAGGGAGTGAGGGATTGGTTGCAACAGCGATTTTCATCAATGGACACATTTATTCTAGCCCGCCGCGGCAACAATGACCAAAAGAAACACTCTGCTTTACAAGGAGTCATAACTCCAGAAACAATACCTCCATTTGTGATTCCTGGAATGCCCAAACCAACTACAAGTAAATCGGCATATGAACTGAACAATAATGACAGCGATGGTCCCGAATTGCCTCGTAGTCAGAGCTGCTTTGATTACTGCTATACTAAGGTAGATATGGACATGTCACTGTGGGATCCATTATACTTGGCACTAGATAGGCTTGGTTTCAGGACTATCCGCTCAGTCTCCAAGTGCACTGCTTCACACCGAGTCAGTGGTTGCCCTGGCAGAGAGGAGTTACTAACTTCCTACCAACTCTGCCTTTTTCAAAAGTTAATTGAAAAAACCCTACACTTTGGCTTGCTGACTGGTATCCTCGGGCTCCATTGGTATTGCCAAGTGTAATTGTAGGCCATTAAATCTTGTGTGCTGTACACATGATCATGAGCTAGCCAGATTACCAGACAGCAGAATTGTGGTCTGATATTAATGTGGACACTGAATCCCTTGAGAGAAAATAACCCAACTGTAAAGCCATGGCAGAATTCTCAGTATATACCTCTATTAGTCCTGACTCCATATTGAACTCTACTAAATCCCAGTTAACTGTTCATAGTTAAGTAGTCTGTAGGCTGAAATATCGGTGTAACTATCACTATGGTACAGCATTGGGTTCCACCTTTACACTTGAAACACAGCGACAAAGGTTTCTAATAACCAGACCTCAAAACTCCTATAGGTTAGATTTTGTTTTGTCAAAAAATGCTAAATGCATGAATTTTATTGCATTATGTTTTATGTGAACTACCAAGTGGGTTTCTTAATTGGAATCACTTCTGTTTCTCAAATATTTAAAAATAGTGCTTTGAGTTTTGTACGGTTAAAACCTGGTCCAATCCTTGTTGCTATCTACAGACACAAACCGTGAAGTTGTTGTTCACTCATTTTTCATGAAGGTTTTGTTTGTATATGCGCGGATAACCTCTATTAAACAGTAAGCAATTAGTTAACTTCGCTTTTTTTGTAGAAGCGAGCGGAACGAGCCACCGAGTTTCAAAAAAGCAGAACGTCCAGTTATGGCTCTTGTGGTGATGGAGGGTCTGAAAAAAGTCTCTCCGTCGATGTCGACGAAGGTCAGTTTATAACTCTGCCTATTAAACCACAATTGACAGAACCTTCGAAGATAACTCATAACATGCTGACATCTCAATTCAAAGAATACTCAAACCTAACCCTGCTGTAGTTCTTGTTAGATGTGAATCTGTCTGAACTCTGTATCAGGATGGAGATACGTAGTTTCCTCCCAGGCTATCTCTAGTATTCTCTGATTGTAATTACATGAAAGATCTATAGTGATATAGCCTGCACTGCCACTACGGCACGATCGCAGTGAGTGAGTGGGTTAGTGCTGAGTGAGAAGCCTATACCATTGTATAATACGCAAACTCCTGAACTTCAAATTAAGAGTCTAATGGACGTTAGGGATAATAGAGCCTGTCTACTTTCCGTGTAGTTATCAACTTGTGTATTTTTGTCATGCCTTGAGATCTATAATTAATATCCATGCACAATCCATGTGTCTATCTATACCTTCACCGGTGGTAGGTAGATTAGCATATGCCATGCTGTGATGACAGGAAGTTACCGATTGCTTACAGATACTAATGATGATCCAGGCTCATGGGCTGCGATGAGCCTACCTCATCTCCGAACTAGCACGCCCTACGGATTCACTACAGTACTCGAATCGCCAAATACAAGGAGGAAAGAGTCATTACTTCTGGGGTCAGCAAACCTGGAAGATCTGAAAAAGTTTTCTTCCAGTCGATCAAAGCTATCTCAAATCGGAGAAAATGAATGTAAGTATTCTTTATCCTATTTGTTCTACTAGTGTAATTCAAACCGAGTTTGCATGAATGAAGCCGTTAGTAATTTATTTATTGTATAAGGTGACACTCATGTAGTTTATACCCATAGCAGGTTCTCGTTACAAATGAAAATGATACCAGCAACTGGCTGCATCTACATATCAACCAAGAAATAGCGGGATGGCTCATGCCTCCCGGGTTCAAGCCTGATCCCTTGCACTGTGTGAGCGCGAGCTCTTCATGCAATTTCCAGCTCTTAAGAAGGCTAAGAAGGAATGGCCTAGAGGCCCAGTAGAACAAAAATGTGTCGGATCCTGTCTCTCTGAGGCCAATTATTTCATTGCAAAAAACAAATTCAGGCTTCGTCGATGTCGTCCAGAAACGAACTGTACAGAGTCGCCTCATCCTTACATCAGTGATCTTATTGGGGTGTCCACTTCTGTACACGTATAGATTCGATCTCTGCAAGAACAAACCTATACCACCAAGTTGTTTTCTACCATTGATTGAGCCTATTAGATTAGGTTCTTGTTGACAGACTGTGTCAGTCATTATTGTTTCCTTCTCCAGGGTCTCTTAAAAAGTCAAGCACTTCTCTGTTAGTGCCAACTAACCCACTTTTACAAGCAAGCATGCGCAGTCTTCTGTCAGATACCGGCTCGCCCAGCACATCCCCACCAGCAGCCCACACCACAGACTGCAAATCATCAACCCTGGGCCGTCTTTATCAGAGACGCAGGTCATCTGAACCTCCCGCCAATCAGGTAGATCTTGCATATGGCACATAAAACATTTTCTGTGCCACTGGCATTCTTCCATTATACACCATTGAACCATTTCACCATTTTCAATCAAAGTTACTACAGCTCATAAAGTTAATGCAGGATGTATTCAAAGCACATCAGGGAACAAGAATTTCATTGTATCTTTTCAATTGGGATGAAAAACTGACACCACACTGGAAATCTGCATGGTCTCTAAACTGGGCTCATACCTAGACTCATAATGTATCAAACCCATAGGTGAAACCTAATTGCAATTCCACCAAGTAATACCCAATGTTATGAGGAATGCCATCCATCATTTAGCTAACCTGATGTATTGTAGAGACTCAGTGCTTGATCTAACATGTAAATATTAAATTGATTGGATGTAGCAATTGTATGGAGCAGACAATTCCCCAGGGTAGGGAATATCAAATGTCTCTAGTGGCTGTAGGTGGGTTTTGTAAACTTAAAAATATGTACTATGACAATGATGCACTGCCTATATAGCTTGGCTATATAGGCGGTGTATCATGCAATTAGCTTGGCTATATAGACTCTGACCTCCCCATTCCAGGATGAGGGAAGAAGCGTAGATTCATTGGACTCTGCGGGCTGTTTGTCATTCGACCTCATGAGTCGGTCACAGACAAAAGAGGAAGCTCACTTAATTGCCATCCTAGGAGAGATAAAACTGTCTCTCCTCTATAACAAAAACACTAAAAGCCTTCGCCTCCTCTTAATAAAAGCCGAAAACCTGGAGAAGAAAACTCCAAGAGACAAACTCAGCTTCGTAGTGAAAACGTGCCTTATGCCGAATAAAGAACAGAAACAGGATTCACGTCAGATTCGTGGTTCACACGATCCCCAGTTTAATGAGGAGTTTATATTCACGGATTTGAGTATGACTGATATTAAGAAAAAGTCACTGAGACTGCGTGTATGTAACAAACAATCGAGAAGTGTGTATTTGGTTGGTGAGGTTTTATTGCCTCTGGAATCTCTCGGTCTTGAGCATGAAGAAGAGGTGAGGATGTGGAGGGACCTGGAAGCAAAGTGCCATTCCAAGGTGAGATTAATAAGATCTTTGCTTGCGTGGCATGGCACAGTCACGAAATATATGCATAATCACATTTGGTGAAATTTGATGTAGCATTTCTTTCGAACACCCATTCAATTGAAGTTTGATTCAAAGGACAGAACATATGGACAGCAGGACATCTTTTGATCACAGAGCATCTAATCTCAAAAACATAGGCGGCGCCTCTACTAAGATTAATTTTGTATCTGATTTCTATGTTCACAGCACTGTTTATGAGGAATAAAGAATAATCGGGAAGAGTAATGTATAGGCGTACACACATGTTGATGTATTAAGATCTGATCATTTATGCATGTCCAAAAGTCTGATTGATCACCTACCTGCCTTTTACAGGAAAGAGGGAAGTTAAATATGACAGTGAAATTTGAACCCCGGGAAGATCGGGTTGTGGTGACGGTAGTGGAAGCATCAGATTTACCTCGATGTAATCTCACAGGCTTACCTGGTTAGTATCCCTCACACCACAGAGACTAGAGCTACCCTCTACTCTAGTCTAGTTTAGTTTATCGGTTAAACCCAGAATCATGGGCTGACTAAAAAGGGTTTGTTCTTAAAGAATATAAAAAGGGGACAACTCAATTTTTTCAAACTAAGGCAGAAGAAGGGCGAAACACATCCAAATGGTTAGATAACCCCACTTACTCAATGCACTACTCCAATAAACAATTTTACTGTGCGTATGCTAAGGCATCCAGAGTGTGACAGGTCACCTATAACACATGCCTGTATAAAGATAAGGTGAAGTCCATCGCACAGAGTTACTGACGCTGGTGCATCAATTTTAAATCTCAAGGATTTTTCATAGAGAATAGTTTCAATGATGCCAAGTACTGCTGAAAACATATATGTGCTCTTGGGTAAACATTTGCAAGTACACAGTAACAATCACATGCAGTTGTTTATAAGTTGCAGTACACACCAGCACAAAATAACGATTTATTCACTGCTATCACGTCAATTCATGAGTGCTCAAATAGATACTCAATGAAGTGAATGAGAGGGCTCTAGTTTTATAATAATTAGTCTCTGAAGGGCCATCATCAGCAATATAATTTTCAATAACTCTGAATAGATCACTCAATCATAGGGTATAATAACATAATGCTCCAATAGTAACGCTTCAGTGCTATCCAAATAAGCATTATGTGAGCCCAACTCTGAGTGTCAGCAGTAGAATTTCTACCAATGGTACATATATTTTAATGACCGCAAAATGAATGAGTTTATTTTGATTGTTGTCGACAATTTTTCATAATCGATTTATCCACCTTGACCATTCAGTCAGTTATATGAACATAATCTTCTCATATTTCAGATACTTTTGTAAAGGTCATGGTAAAGCAGCCGGGTCGACCAATGATCACAAAACAGACGCGAACCCGTAAAGACACCTCTCATCCAGTTTTCAAGGAAACTTTTGTCTTCACGATATCGCCGAAAGTAGATGATCTGCGTTACACGTCGGTGCGAGTTAGCGTAGTGCAGAGAGGAAAACTTCGAAGTGACACTATCGTGGGGGAGATTAAACTCGGATACGGGGCCACGGAACAAGAAGAATATGTGTTTTGGGCGACAGCCGTTCAGAATGCCGGTCAGGATATCTCTCACTGGCATCATCTGTCACCCCCAATAGAGGATAAATAACAATAATCACGCGCTCATGGAGGTGTTTCATCTATTTATTTATTACGTAGGTTTTATGCACTGGGAAAATCAACCAAGCTATGATCTACTCAAGAATTTTTGATAGTTATTGTTGCTTTGTATTTCTTTAAAAACTAAAAAAATGTTGCTCATGCAGTATTGATAATCCGCTTCATTGATACAGATTGTGTTATTGTATACTCCCCTAGTTCTTCGTTGGCATTCTGGCAATTGCAATTTACTATCCATGGAGGAGGTTAGCTTCTTCACTACTCTCTGATAAGACATCAGACAGGTGTCAGGACTCTGGCATGACTCTAGTGAGACAATCCTCCCTCATTCGTACCTCCACTGTGAGATGTCCTGCAAGCTTCCTATTCTAGTCATGGTCATGATCAGCTCATGAGCCCGTGCCAAACATCTACTGCAGTGTGGTCAACATGCTCATTACTACAAAAAAAGTATAAGATGGACAACAATAACAGTTGGTTTGATTTGATTTTGCCCGATACATCAGTGACATAAAAGACGCGGGATACATGTTGTCCCTACTGCCCCTGCAGATTATCTTGAATGAATGACTGGGGATAAACTAACAAAAGCTGAGAAGCATTAAATTTAAAATGCATAAACGCGGTCGATAACCCTGATTGGACTAGTACATGTAAACTCATCTTGGTGAAATGTTATAACAAAGTCTTGGTCTCCTCCTTTGCACTGCTGGAGAGGTTTCTCGGGCCAACTAAAATGTTATGCCCATTGATATGAAAATATTATCACGGTATAATTATTTATGTCGCAGTTGTCTTCTCGCGATTTCAAGTAAGTTCTAGAGTTGTTTTCTCCTGTTCCGTAACGATTGAAACAACAGCAGTATCCCATCAACCATTTCGTTTCTTGATAGAGTCAAATAAATTTGACCGCAAATCGCCGTTTTTCTGTATTTTTACGCTAAGGTATTATGTCAGATATCATTTCGATTCGATGATTTCATAAATATCCAATATAGCCTTAAATAATAGCGAGGAAGAAAGCAAACGTGAACGAAGTTCGTATATACGGGTGAGTCTGACCTAGTTTATCGCGAATGGGTATTTCCGGTGCATTAACATGGCGGACGAACGGAGATCTGATTCGTTTTTCCATATGTCGGAATTAACGTTATCAAAGCAGTAAGTTGGAACTGGTGGCCTTATGCTATATTGCAAATCGTTCATGAATGCTCAGAGGCTGCAGTCGCTAACCTCAACGACCCATCAGAGCTCCCACAATTGCAATAAGGCTCGGCAAAAATTGACAACTTGTGGTGCCTGGGAACTTAAATTTGTCAAATTAGTTCCTGCTAGAGTGGCCATGTGCTCTCCAGTTGTACAGGGTTCAACAAGACGGAAAATAAGCTACCAGGGCCTTTGCTGTCTAGCGACCCCACTTGTCGTTAATGTCTCTAGTACTCAGATAGCTGGTTGGGTTAGACGAAGTCGTGGTTTTGAGAGACTAGACTAGTACTAGTAGTAGTAGTAATTTGTAATGTAAGGACGGTAACAGTAACACCAACAGTAACTCGCTAACTAAGTAAGTAGTGAGTCTAACTCAACGTGAAAGTCCAACTGAATAACTGAGCTAGAAGCAGGGTAATACTGAACTACTTGTAATACTTCTACCGATACCAGTTGCGCTTAGTTATCATACTTAGTTATAGCTCTTCTCAAACTCCTAGTTCATGCTACTGCTTTGCCGTTGTCAAGGCCAGTGCCACAATTTCATAAATTTTATGGTGTTTAAATTTTAGTTTTAACCAACAGGCAAGGTCATCACAAATCACTATCTAAAAATAAACTTCTAAAGCTGTCTAACCATACTAAGGAGAACCAATGGGTTGATAAGCTAATGACCATGAATACAATGGAAAATGTTGCTATGTTTTGTGGTATCGACAGCAGATAAATTTACACATTCCTATCAGTTAATTTAACTGAATAGATAATGGGTGACTCGGTGATCTTGTTTGTAATAAAGGGTTTACACGAGAGCGGCGCGGTGGGCGGCAGGCGGTGCCGGAGGGGTGTTTACACGGGTGTCTGCATCGCACAAATTGGCGGTAACTTTCGCCAATCCAGCAGCGCAGTGCCACTATGAGCCGACGCATGCGCTATTTTTCCAAGCGACCAATCATGACGGTTAGATTTCCACTTCCGATGCTAGGTCAAGGGTGAACTTTTTTTAGAGCAGCAATTTCGAATCCGCGTTGTCATTGGTTGCCGCTTACCTGACATTGAAGAAATAGCGCATCTAGGATCAGGCACAATGCCGCTGAAACACCGGAAGCTGACGCCCACTTGACGGCCATTTTGAGCAGTTTTAAGCAACAACCGGACGGTTGCCGTTGTGTAAACTCCACTTAAGGGAGAAAGATTATTATTTAAGCGAGTATTTATGAATAATGTGTTCTTTCACTGCAGGCCGCCACCAGCCCACCAATTGACACACCACCTTGCGACGACGCCACCTCCGGCACATCTCGGTCATACACCGCCCCCACCACATATTCAGGTTCACAGTGCCAGTTCCGGTCCACTACACACACCACCACCAGCGCATATGCATTTACCAGACCATCGCTCCTCACCAGGTATGCTCACATGTAACTTTATCGAGTTGAACGAATCACCTTAATCATATGTCTTCAGCACTTGATCTGATTGAGCATTTGCCATTAAGACACATGTAAGTGTGTGTGGGGGCTACGCTAGGTTAATTTTATTTTTCCTGGATAACATTATTAAGGTAAGGCTTTGTTTTAAATCCGTCCATGACTTTGACCGTGTTCCGACAAAATCCCCAAGTTTTCACCTGATAGACTTTTCATAAGTTTTATCAGCCTCAATGTGATTTGTATCAACTCGGACTGAGTTTACCATGATGAAAGCGCTGGACTCATTGGAGAATGTTTACCCGTGCACTATAAAACATGTTTGATAGGTTCCAGTTAAAATTGTTGTGAAGTAATTGAGTGAGGACGCCTTCTGTTTCTGACTGGTCTACACTTTCAATGATAAAGAACATCAATTTATTTTCTGTTTAATGTGGTCTAGGCTGTGGTAACCATATAGAATCACTCTTTAATTATGGGAGGTGTTTAAAACTCTTTTTGGGTAAATAAATCAGGCCTATTCTCGAAACCAGGATGATGGCCATCGTCCCAACCAAACACGGAAAATTTTGCTGATCTGATCTCAAAATTGGGACGATAACCGGGAGGAAAAATATCAGGTTCAACTTGAAATTTTACCTCTGGCTTACGAATTGTTACATAACACATTGGAAGTTTCATTGACTACACTGACCACAATGAAAATTCACTTGGGACGCTACCTATCGTCCCAGCCTAATTATTATAAGGTGCATTCGCATGCTCGCGACACTATTTTTGGAAATATTTCGGTCGCGGTGAGGAAACGCTGTTGAGTTCAGGATGGACTTTGATCGGGTCAGAGTTGTCCTCTCCCAACTTTAACTCATCGGTTAGAACCGAACGATCGTTCGCGATTCGTTATCTCAACAAAGTAATCAAGCCTCTTTGCCTAAACTACTACGGTAGCTCCTACTTTCGGTTGCGAAATTCTGTTTGCGTGCTTCGGTCGCAGATCGGGAGTAAAAGATGCTTTTTTGGATCGCACTTTTGGGTCGCGCTCTTGCGCAATCTGGCGACCGAAGTCCACTTCGGTCGCTAAAAACCCAAGCACGCGAATGCACCTTATATTCGTTGTCCCCATTATCCCAGTTTCAAGAATAGGCCTATAATGTGTAACGATGTGAATTCATGAATAATACAAACCCATATTTTAAAAAAAAGTAATTTTCGTTTATATGGGTAGCCAAGCGATTTTCATTAGCATTAATAATGCTGAAATCAAATTTTCAGTTGGTTATTTAGAATAACAGTGCATCAAACCATATTTGGTGGTTTGTGATGAACCTGCACAATCGGATGCTTTAGACTGGCTTCCAATGGGCATATACGAAATTCATCCTGCATACTGTTGCTACTTTTATCTGACGTACATCTGCTGCTATTTATAACCGGCGCTTGCGAGAGCCCTGTGGCAATGGACATTATTCAAGGTCATGCATTCTCCTCTGCTCCTTAAAATAGGCGCAAGAAGTATGTCAGTATGATGCGAATAATCTAAAAAATGTATGCACCAGTACAAACAGGGTGTTACCTGTAATCCTATTATCCCAATAGAACATGTGGATTTCTTTACGCCAGATGCCTTGTTGGCATACGACTGGTTTTCTGCAAACAAGTGTTTGTGCCAATCCTCGCATATTTCTACCCGACAAGTGATGTTGAGGTTCCCTACAGGTGCTGGCAGACAGACGCATGCCTCTGAGTAATAGAGGGCGTAACAACCACTGTACCCAATCTATACCGAAATTTATCTGTCAATGTAATTAATTACCCATAGGTATTAGGTCAGATCTCCCGGCTTACTGACACCCTGTGTTTATTTGTCTTAATATCTCCATTTGGAACCTAGAGATGTGTGGTGTTTTATACAGGGTTGCAGTTACTCGGCCATGTTGCCGCCTCTCCTCAGCTTAGGATACACGGCACACCGTCGCCGCACCTCTCATTACACTCGGCCGGATCCCCAGCACATGGTGGCCTATTGACTATAGACCGGCCGAGCAGCAGGGAATCCTTCAGCATGACACCTCCTCGTGCCCAAGTGTTTCCGGTGAGTACATATGCTTGTGAACCCTAAAACACCATAATATAGAGGTAGCCAGTGTGTTTTCAATCAAATCCGAATGCTAAGCAGGTGGTTTTGAATATCCTGTCCACTGCTTATTTATTCTTAATGTTTAGCCAAAAGGCGGGAGTTTGAAATGTTTGCGATTATTCCCAGCACTGGGAAAAGTAAAAAGGTTTAGCTACTAGATTGACTAATGATGTGACTTTGTGGTCTTTTGTTACTGAAAAGCCCAAACAAGATACAAGATGTAGACGGGTAATGGGACCGGGTAAAGGAAATCACACATTTTTAACCAGGTAATTTTTGGTTTTTTTATAGTAGAGTACTCAATGGTTCACTCGGTTGATTTTTATTGCAGCATGCTGGTGTCCCACCCGAGCTTATGAAGGTACTCCGACCTGGCCTGCCTCTCTCCAACAATAACCTGACTATCCCTAACGGACCTTTCCTGGGTACGACGTTAGCACCCAGTCTACCACCCCCACTGCTGCAGTCATCCGGCTATGGTCAGTCAGACACACAGACATCACTGGCTAACCATCTACAACAGTTGAATGCGCTGCAGATGATGCAGCAGCAGCAACAGGCGGCGACAGTCGCAGCGGTTCAGCAGCACCACGCGGCTATGGCAGCGCACGCCCAGCAGGAGGCCGTGCGGGAGGCTAATGAGCTGGCATTTCAGCAAATGCTGGCCGTGTCATCTTCAGCACACATGCCACCACAGAGTCTATACAATCATGTCACAGCACAATCCAGTACGGCCAACCACGACCTCGGTCCCGTGTTTCAAAAATATCACAGAGTGAACAGCAGTATACCAGTACCTGAACCGTCCCCACACCAAGAGGTAGGCAACAGACAAGCTAGATGACGTGTGTGGAGAATCCGAACGGGACCCACTTATTCGCCTGCTATTTGGTTTGAGTTATACTGATAGGAGGAGCAGCATGCTGTTGTCTTTTGACAATGCCTCTTGTTGAGGTTCCTGAAAATGGAGGCTGGGTCCTGAAAATGGAGGCTGGCTCCTGAAAACGGAGGCTGGCTCCTGAAAATGAGAGCTTTTAAAATGGCATATCTCACAAGTTTAGTTACCCAGATTGACCAACCTAATTCAATAAAATACAGCTCCGGTAGCTTTCTTAGTCTGCGATTTCTGTGTCCTTCACTTTAGCTCAGCTTGGCCTTTGTTATCAGGAATCTGGGGTAATTCTCTCTGTACAAAAGTACTTAGTCCCACACGCTTTCGTCCTTTCCTTATCACCGGTCCCAGGGGTCAATGTTACTCCGCATTTGTTTGCTTGTTGTCTCGGTCACATTGCCTTGTAATTCCCAATGGGGGTGTTTGTAGTTGAAGATGCTGGCCAACATAGCGAGTTCGGAATTAGGAATACTTAACAAAACCGAAGCACAGGACGGTGCTACTCGAGTCAAGGCAGAACCTCACCGTCCTCCAGACTTTAACAAGGCGGCATTGGTGAGTCATGGTGATGCATGTGTTTAGCTGGTTTTCCTTTTCTCGCTTGAAGCCTTAATGCTGTCTGTGATATGCAACACTTTCTCATGTGCGGCAGAATTGACCAATGTATGACCGATTTGAGAGATCTCAGGCTTGTCACAACCATTAGTAAACAAAATGGGCACTGTCAGCTTTTGTAATGAGTTCCTGGGGCTGTGAATTAAATCCTGACCCGATGCTTTCATGGATTTGCTTGTTGTTTGTGAGCTCTTGGAGCTCATTATTTATTGTTCATCACATAATCAAGCTTTCCACTTTTGCATAGTTGTTTTAATAATCAAGACCCCAGTGTGCCTTGCTGTCAGGGTGAAGCTACTTTCATTGTACAGAAAAACTGGTATACGTGTGCGTTAGATTAAATACTCTGAAATACTCTGGTGTTTGCCAATAAGAGATGATGATGTGAATCTGGGTATAGATAGTGAACGCATCTCTCCTTTTTCTTTTAGGCCAGGTCTTACAGCCAGAGAATTCACAATCTGAATAATTTTCCATCTAGTACGCCATATGCCTCCTCATACAGGTCTCGTTCTATAGCCATGCAACGTGCCAGGTAACTTGATAGCCTCGCCAACTCAGCAAGGCTTATACAGCCATTCCTGAAGCTAATGACAGTGTTGAAGTTTCAAATCTGGATTATAGTATCCCTTGAATTGAAGATCTTTAAAATGGAATGAATCATCATAAAAACATCTAACTTTATGTGCCTCCTGTGGCCAAATGCTCATTGTTATCCATGTCCGTTAATTTTTCATGATGTTCCGCCCCCCGCCGGGCGAATTTATAGATCCGCTTTGTAGGTATTAAGTTATTCATGTGTATATAATCTGGATGGTTCTCACACAGGGCAACCTGCATCACCAGTTCAGCCAAGTCTTTAGACATCTTACGACAAGTGATACAGAATACTATCAATGACGAGGTACACGCCATCATAGACCAGTATGTAAACACATACTTCAGACCGGCACTGGAGAATATCAAGGATAACAATGGACAGACCAGCGTCAGTGAGGAACACATACAGTGTATCTGCAGAAAAATTCTGGAGGAGGTGAGAAAATAGACATCTTAGACTATCCATCTTTCTGTTCTTTGTAGATAAAGCAAACCTATTTCATGTGCAAAACTGTGTGTATGCAATGAGTGTGTTTAGTCTGCATGGCTTTGTCGCTGTTCAGTTCCATTGGTAAGTGTCTGCGGGAAAAGCTGGTATAATCGCCGATTATAACCGTAAATGAGACAAAGAACGGCAATATTTTACTGCGAAAATCAATTGGGTTTGTGTTTTTGAAGGCGAGTCGAATGTATATGGGTAGTAACGGAGTGCGATCGCGGAGTATGACACCTGATCTTGGTGACACATTCTCAGAGGCCGGCAGCGTCAGCAGTGACAAGAAGGGACCGAAGCTGCCCTTCAGTCGACTGAAGAGGAAAACTGGAGCCGCGTCAGACACTGATTCAGATGCCGGCAGCTACATGAAACGAAATGTAAGGCACTAAAGCTGTGTGATGCAGGTGATGGTGGTTGAGTGCTTGGGTTTGTAAGATAATTTCATCAGAGCATAGTGCTATGCTTAAATTGTGTCCTGTTTTTGATTTGGTACATATAACTTGGCCAGCTTAGATTTGACTAGTCAAAAACCAGTCCATACAATAGCTAACTGCTACTATGCTAAACAGTCGTGTTTCCTTTCCGTAATCCTTTTTTCCGTGAACACAGCGATTAGCTTCTGTGTTAGGTTAACACTGCATATATATATGTTTGTCAGTATCATAGTTGAGGCCATGGGTGGTTTGCAGCTTACTCAAACTAGTGCTATGAGAAAGAGGTTAATTTATGTGCTAGAGTGAGGATAACTCTATGTTTTGTATTCATTAGAAACGAGGGAAGCCATCTGGTACTTCTGGCCTTGCCAAGAATGAGCCAGTGAAGCGAGAGGGACCTCGTTGGGATCCAGACAGACTCAAACCAGACTCGCTATTTATCATGGGCTCCAAGGCGAATAAGTGAGTGACCTTTAATAATTTCCTACCCTCAATTACCGAATGTCACTGACAACAGACGTCCACAAGGGGGCGCTTCTTTTACTGAGTCTTCAAAATACCTTGAATGATCGCACTGTCTTCCACATGACTTTTTGAGCTTCTATCAGAGATTGTTCAGAGGTTGAGCTTTTGGGCTGTATTTGTTGGTTCATTAGTTCGAACCCAGACATCGAGGCATCCCTCAAGTTAATTTATAGTTACTGGTCGAAATTGAAGAGAGTTGTTAAAATAGAATGGTCAAATACGTGGCAGTGGCGATTTTACATCAAAATAATATGTTTGCTTCTGCACGACTCCTGTTTGTAGAGTGCTTGGGTTGGCAGCAACTAGAGGGAGAATCTATTTAAAGCATCCAGATATTTTCAAGGTAAGTTGATTGTCAGTGTCTGTTGGATTACAGGTCAATGGTTATGCTGGGAACTTGTGGAATACCTTGATGCTTCGTCTCATCATGTAGTGTGGGGGGGGGGAAACCGTGGGCTTTGTTTTTAACTGGTCCATGGCAGTTTGAAAGGTTATTATGTAACCTGGAGCTATGCTTGGGGCCTACTATAGAGCACACAGTGGAAAAATGTGCCCATCGTTGTCAGGTTTAGTTTGTGCAGCTGTTTTAGGATTTCGTTTTGTCTGACTACAGTACTCCGGCGATCAAGATGATAAACAGTGGCTGTTTGAGAACAACAAGATGCCGGGATCAGGTGGCAAGGCGTACATGATGATTGTAGGTGATATTGAGTACCTAGCCAGAAGCGATGAATACAAGTAAGCACCTCATTTACACAGCCCATCTGTGGGAAGCAGTCTGATATTTAGTAGAAGGGTGCAGTGAGCTGTTCTGCTGTTTTTCTTTTAGTAGTGGATTCCAATTCCATCCTAGTTCGCAACACATCTCAAACTCACTGACTGCCATAATCAACAAAATTACTTTTTGCTCAAAAATATATATCAAGTCACTGAAAATTGCTTGAAAATCAAATCGGTAAACACAATCACCCACCTGCTGGTCCTGTTCAGTCACAGAGGGTGATTATTAGCTGCTCACAGATTGTTTAGAAACTCGTACTGTCCCATTGATAGCAAGTTTCCTAACTATGAGGTGTTCATGACTTCATCAAACACTACCTACCTCCTATACAATATCGCATTGAAGACCAAAACAAACATCTTCCACATACTAACAACTAATGCTAAAATCTGAAGATTTTCTATTCTATAGATGGTAGGATCCTGTCCTGTTTTGCTATTAGATGTCAGCTCGAGTTCAATTAGTGAAGGCTTTGGGTATGTAAGGTGAGGTCATATTTCTATGGGGCGCTCCTAATAAATAAGATGTATCAAAGACCCAATCATTTCTTTCATTACAGGGACTCTGCTCTGGAAATGAACCACCTCAAAGGGTTTACTATTCCTGAATGGATGCTCACTAAAGTGAAGACGCAAATGAGAGCATTACGCACTGACTCTGCTCCCGTCAAGCCAAAGTTTAAAGGACTCGTCAATGTAGTGCAACAGGTCTGTGTTTATACAGCTGTGGATTTGTATGGTTTAGTTTTGGCTTGGTACAGCAATATAATACATGATACAGAGTAGTGCAATCGGTGATTGGCCCCTGAACTGGTTAGAAAATGTTGCTGTGCCCCAGTTAGCAAATGAAGATTATGCCAATTTGTAGATTGAGCCATAGTGTCAGTCACCACTGAGTTACAATACATTAGGTGCATTAGTGTGATCGGTTACTTTTGCGACTGAACTCATTTCCGGTCGCAGTTTTAACTTAGCAACTCGTTCAAAATTGCGACCAAAAAGTACGGCTTTTAAAAGTATCCCGAAAGCTGCGACAGAAATCACGCGAACAGAAATTTGGAATTGAAAGTGATGTATTGTCAAGGTTAAGGCAAAGAGATTTGATTGCTATGTTGAAATAACGAATCGCGAACAATCGTTCGGCTCTAATTGATGAGAATAAGTCGAGGGAGGACAACTTTGATGGTATTGAAACTGCGACCGTGTGTTCGTGTGATTGCGAAGTCCTGAAAATTTCTGATTGCGACTGATTGAAACCACGCGAATAGACCTATTATCTCTGTCTATATGGGCGTGGCTGGGTTTTTGTTGAATGTTCGAAAGATGTTCAAGGTTTTTTTTTAGGAGACATTTGACGCTGACTCAGATGCTGACAAGAATGTGCCATTTACTAGCGCCGCCAGCAGCAGGAAGTCTCTATCTGATTGCAAGCTTGGGCCGGTGAGTACGGTATATGGTAGAGCTCTACCATCAATCCTGGCACTATATACTCCCACTGGTCACTCACTTACACCCGTCTTGTTGCAGGGTTCACCTGCCAACACTGAGGAGATGGAACTGCTGTCAAGTGAGGAGCAGGAAGACCCACCAGTGTCACCATTTGGCTCAGCTGAGGACTATGCCCCCGTCTCCCCTGGTAACAGCGGCGGCTCACTGAAACCAGCCAGCCCCACCGGCCTCGTGATAGGTTTCGGTTCGTTAGCGTAGTACCGACTGCTGTCGGTGGAATTAGAGCGGCGAGGTGGTGAGGCGTTTACTCTGTGAGTATCCCAGAGATGAGCTTGTGACGAATGTGATATCTGTTGGAATGATCGTCAACGACAGCGACTGGGGTGCGTGAACCCTACACAGTGTGGTCTCATCCACGGGACTGCGTTATGTTACTGTGATACCAACTAGGACAATTTGTATATTATAATGTCACTCTTTGTTCATTCCTTGAGCTTTTTAATGACTGTAGTTTCAGTTGAGGTCAAATTTTGGAGTGAACTCTTTTGGCCCGCTCAATGCAGACATGCGCATTATCATTTTAGATTTACTAACGAGATAGCGCCCTTATTTTTCTGTAAGAAAGACATTTTTGTTTGAGTCGATAATGTAATGCTGGGTCTAACTGTAGTTTACCAGCTGATTTAATTGAGGGATTTGCGGACAACCTTTGTAGATATAATACTATGCAACACAGAACTGCATGTATAGTCACCAGTATATTCTATCATTGACTCACCCGACATAGTTATTGTAATGGGGGCTATATTCTGTATCTGGGTTCATACAGATTGCTTGTATTATTTTTCTCATATTGCATAGTGAATCCATCTATATTTGTAAACATTTCCATTTATCATCTGTGTAGCCACATGCATGTATTAAGAATGGTCTTTTTCACAGATTAAAATATTATTTTGCTCATCATCTTCTGTGATCAATGTACTATCTGTGGGAGCTAAAGCATAACGTAATTATCGCAGCCGTCACAGCGTTGAAAATTACTATCACAGTTGGTGCCAGCTGATTGTTCCCCGCTCTGATGGTGTGGCTGTATATGGCAAAACCGATATTACATGTGATACATCCAAATCTTCAGTTCGCGCTACGTTCAAATTTGCAGATTTACTAGAGTAAAAATTGCCTAGTGATTAGTACAATCCACACCAGACGACTTTGATTCTTCTCCTGCATTGACAATTGGCGCTTCACCCCCAACTCCGACCTTTTGACAAGGCAAATCACCTAGCTACTGAACGGGTGGCCTGGCTCTTCGGTATGTGGCGGGTGCATGGCGATCCGAAGAAGTCTAGAGAAGGGAAACGTTGGTAGTTGGAGTTGTCTGCCCCAAGAAAGGCTGTTTGTGACGTTTTAGGCGCGATCCCCGTGCAGCCAATCTACCTCCGGGGAACGTCGGTGGTAAGAAAAAATGATAGAAACTTCACAACTAAAGAAATGACTTGGATGCCGTGCCCCACAGACAACAACTTTTAGAACTATAAAACTAAAAGGGCCATTCGCTCTTTTCAGCACACTTTATCTGCTCCAGGTAGGCTATTTCATCAGTTTTATCTAAAAGTAAAACTTGGAACTAGAACTTCGACTCGAAATCGAACTGAGCTAGAACTTAGTTGGTAGTTAGTTGCAACTGAACTAGTGTTAGTACTTTAGTCACGGTTCGGAGCGCTAGGGGAATTAATTATTAATAAACTAGTTGGGAAGTAGTTACTAAGTTTTTCACTAGGCACTAATGCTTATAGTTATATGGAGTAACATTGCTACTGTTAGGATAAGACTTAAGTACAGCTAGTGAGCTACACTGAATGACTGATAGTTTTTCGGGCCCTGGCTCCTGTGTCTTCGCAGATTTAGACACTGCCTATGGTGGTGGTGACACACAGTTGTGAATTTGGATGCAAAGTTAAAACGTGATGTTGAATTAATTAATCATTAATTGCGTGTCATCTGCGAAGACACAGGAGCCAGGGCCCCAAAAAAGTATATTTGATCAGGAGGATGCTGGGTGATCTGTACCCCCAACATCTGAGTGCTGAGATGTTTATGCCTAATTTTCCTACTGTAGAACATTTTCCTCCAACTTCGTAGGCAAATTAGGTTACTCAATGAACAATGAACACTATCCAGTTTTTTAATGCTGTCAAGCAATTTGCAGTTATATGACACACTTTAGCCCAATTCAATACGCTGTGTGGCCCATACTGACATACTGAAGGTACTTTTTCACTCCATCGGACGTCCGGTCAGCTAGCCTCGGACCAGACGCAGTTTGCGTCTGATGTGGCATCGGCCCTTAGATCCGAGGCCCCTTTTCACTCCCAACAGATACGTCGGATGCGCGATCCAGAATTACTTCGGAGGCAATCAATGGGGCCGCACCTGTGTTTCCGGAAATGACAACCATTCTTTGCTCATAACTTCAAGAGAAAGTCAACTCTCTATTCAATTCTTTCACTACAGATTGCCTTTCTGTCCAGTGCAACATCTGGCTGTTATTCCAGTGAATATTTTGCAAAATCAAACAAATTTCCCTTTCCAATGATCCTAGAGTGAGACCGGAAACAAGTGAACATTGCTAGGTACTCCATGGAAGATCATTTGATTGGTTGATGAGTCGGACGTCAGACTCATTTTGTCTCTGAGAGACAAACGGTCGGATGTCCAAGAGAGCGTCCGAGGTCGATCGGATGAGGCCTTTTCACTCCATTTCTGGAGGTCGGACGTCTGTCTTGAGCGTCCGGTCCGAGGCGAGACGTACAGCGGAGTGAAAAGGCACCTTAACAGCCCCCTCTCAAGCTTTACTTTACATATAGGAAACCAATACCATGTAACAATCAAGCCTAAGTGCCACAGTCATATCATGAATTGTTTATTCTCTGCTACAGATGAGGTGGTTAAGGACGACATCAGTTCTGCATACCTCACTGACTCTAGTTCTCCTGACCCTTGTCAGATCAGAGCAGATGCCACAGACTGTACTGTTTGTTGGTGATTCATTTTTGAGAGAGTTTCAAGGGAGCAGTTCAATCAAACTTAATTCTACGCAGCTTTCAACTGTGAATAAAACACATGGTAAGCGATTCAGAACAAGATTTTTTTGTCTACTCAAAAAGGTTGTTTGTTATCAAAACCCGGACCTGACATTAAGTTTTAGTCCAGACTCATGTAAAGCTACCCTACCCCTATAAAATGGTAGCATATTAAACTGAAGGGTGACTGCGTGACATCTACTGAAAATCTGCTACAAGGGCACGCACCAGCGGTGAAGAGCGAACGCCGCACTCGCTATATTTTCTAGCGTTGAGAGGGCGATGATAGCATAGCTTTTAATCCCCCGCTTGATTGAGTCTGCCCGTAACCTACACCAAAAGCGGAAGCCCTCTGTTGTAAAAAGAAATCTACTATTATTGGGGACCACTCTCTCTCTCTCACTGGGAGAAAATAGTGAATGCAGCTTCCACTACCCACCGCTGGCGCAGAGGAGAGTGAGCGTCATTTTCAACGATGGCCACTCGTGTAAGCAACCCAGCGGGATGCTGTGAGACCGCCAATCGGCCACAACTGTTTTGTAAAATCGTGAATAAACATTTTTTTAACAGGCTCTACTAGAGACTACTGCTAGCAGCGCTTGAGAGGCCAATCATTGTAAACCATGTTCTGTTCCCAAAATATCCCATATGGTAAAATTATGGATGGGATTGGTAGGTGACATTGGTCATCCTATAGGTTTCTACATAGAAGACAAAGGTGATACTATTTACATGAAGAACGATGGTGTAGAAATGGATGATACAACGCAAATGGCACAGTTCACAATAACCGTTTCCTACCCCTCAAAAGGAGATTACAGCATTACATTCAAAGTGATTTGGGGGGTAGCCACCAAAGACTTCAAATTGGAAGCAGGTATGGGTATTACAGTGCAGTAAAAAAATAGTTGGCCCGATAAATGCGGCGTGTTCTTTTGGCAAAATGCAATTACTCCCACACATTGATATCCTGTTTGTGACAAAAGCTTTTAATGAAATATTAGAAAAATTTTAATGAAATATTGTTGAGATCTGGTCTGGTCTCAGACATCCTTTGACTTGATGTGCATGATGTAATCTAAATTTATTGTGCAATTGGGATTTTTCCTTTAGTGGGTCTGCTCTTACTGAATCTAACTGCGCGGATAGTTGATGAAGACCTTCTCTGCTTCTCAACCATGTATGGGGTTTTGTTTTCATTAGCAGCACTGGTGTGCACTTGTTATGTTCATCCTCCATCACCAGCATCTCATTGGCTCTTCATCCTAAATGAGCAGCAGAATGAAATTAAATTCCACCTTTTTCTTATTCAGGCGTTCGTGACTTTAGCTTGGTTTGTGAACCATCCACCGAGTCTGGTGCTGAAGCCGTTCGTTGGATATATAACACAGGAAACTTATCCAACCCTATCTGGGTGGAAGTAAAGGACCATTCCTCTCGCCAAGCATCAGTCACAAGTCAAAAGAAAGAAAGGCAACAAACCATCACCTTTAACAATACTGGTAAATCCGGCTGCCATATGACCTAATTATGGGAATTTTATACTGTTAGTACTGTTAGTAACCACCTTTCATGCATTGAATGTGACTGGCTATAAAGGTATCCACATAGGAGTCTGGAGATGGAGAGTGGCTATCTCCCCAGCCTGTGCGGTTATGTCTATATACTCAGTGATGTAAAGTTGACCAGACTTTGGTCGTTACTGCCTCATATCAGAAGTGGCACACAGTGTCTTCTAGACACCATAGACATATAATGCCAGCTTGTCTGGGTGGAATCTGCTGATGAGTGCTTATAGACCTTACCTAGTTGTTTTAAATTGGCATGCCAGTACCATAGTGTACAATTTGATCATATATATGCGAACCTTTTTTACCAGAGTAAATTAAGCCTGGTGCTTTTGTTTAAAGATGGTGAAAACATTCGAATCCTCGGCAAATCTATTCACAATAATGTTTCAGTTTGAAACTCATGTAATCGTCCCCAACATATAATGCAGAATACATTCGAGAGTGTTACTATGCAGCAAGTACTCATCTCAATTTTCTTTTATTAAATTAAACAGACTCCCTCTAACAATCTGCTACCGCTTTCACCCAAATGACCTTTTTATTATCATATATAAATTTATTTCGAGAATATAGATACATATAGGTTCAGAAAGTTATCATCTGGCAAATCGTTAATAACCCCTACTATTTCATTATCTGTTGTCATAACTACCAAAAAGTCCAAACAAACTGATCATACTGTCCAGACTGTCCACATGTCCACTCTTGATTTCCAGGATTGGAGAGCATTGTATATAAAAACCCTGAACCGCTCACTGCTTATGCGGGTGAGTACGCGTGTGAGATCACATTCAGTAATAATGAGGTGGGATATCGCTACACCTATATCTTCAGCCAGCCGTATTTATGGATAGAACCAACCAGGGAGCACTATCTGACTGAGCAATCGCTGGAGATTGAGTGCAAAGTGTTGGGCTGGCCGCCACCTACCATAGAGTGGTTCTTCGGGCTCAGGAAAATGTATACTAAAGAGGAAGATATTAAAATGAGTGAGTATTATACTTCTGTTTCGTACTGCCTTGATATGGCGTGTGTACATGGTGACCGCATTTACTTCTGGATATAGTATGGCTTTTCAATCCTATGAACATATTGAACCCATTGTATTCTTTATTGTCGATATGTTGATAATGTTTTGGAAAATTCTATCTTCTCCCATTCAGTCAGCCCGAATCTTTCTCATCCCTCAAGCAGGAATCTTTTGCTATACTATAGTTAACACGGTTATAACTGGGTCTTGCCCGATATCTGTAGCTGCTCTTTTTTAGAGAAGGTAGATGCGACAGCAAGTTCTCACATAACGTTGGAAACAACCAAGATGAATAAAGATAACAGTAATATTCTGATATCTAAACTGAATCTGCGAGATATTCATATCAATGATCACCGCGGTAACTTCCAATGTCGAGCTTCTAATGAATATGATGAGACATCGAGTGTGTTACAACTTCGTATAAGGGATAAGAATGCGTGGATAATTCCGCTACTCGGCATCTTCATACAAATCTTCATCATCTTCACTTGTGTGATGATGTGTCCTAATAAGAAAGTGAGAAGGCATGAAAAGGCAATTCCGCCAACCATAAAAATGCTGCCTCCCAGCGCAGATATGATGGTCATCGTAAACGAGTCTAAAAAATCTCAGGTTTCAACTGTGGGGTCTAATATACCCACAGCTGCACAAAGAAAGGCTCTGGCAAGATGTTATTCCCAGGAATCTCTACACAAAAACATCCATCTGGATAAAACCATGGCCTCGTCGAAACATAGTGACCCTGTAATAACTTTTAAGTTTGGAAAAAGTCGGCAAAATAGGGCAACGGAGAGCTTTGAAAGTGCAAATGAATTGTTAGGGCACCTAGGCACCATTGGATCTGATGACTCTGGTGTTGATTGGGTCGAAACTAAGCTGAATAACCCTACAGTACACAAAACCTAAGTAGGCTACTAAAGCGAGCAATCCAGATTGAAGTTTATGATTGGGTTTTGTGTGTAAGTCATGTTTAATGGTAATAAATCAAGCATCAAAGATGTACAGTCTTATGTTGTCATCTAATATGGATCTATACCTGATTTATAGTCCAGGATAATTAATTTCCGGTCGCCTCTACCTGGAAATATAATGCGTTCAGTAGGTAGTATGCGTGCAACAGGTCAGTAATAGTAGGTAATTTTTGTCTTTGGCAATTGACAACATATATATTGGATAAATCAGTGTGAACAAAGGCCACACCCTGCCTGTCAAGCCCAATCCAGTTTCATGTATCCAATGAGCCACCAGGAAGTATTGCCGCTGATTAAAAAATAGGTGAAACTTTCTGGGCGCCAATAATCACATATATGAAAAATTCTATTTTCACATCGGCTAAACCCCCATTAATATGTAGCAGAACTGTTACACATCATTGAATAGCCTGACATCTATTCCACAGTTCTTGCCAGCTCAAAAAGAAGTTTTCGAGTCATGAGGGCACTAGAAAGATCGACCATGAGTCAAATTTGAAAGCCAAATTTGGCGATCCTTTACAACTATGAATGGTCCTAATGCGTAGCTCATCACATTTATAGTTGGTACACTAAAATAGATGCTAGTCATATGCTCTATCCATACTAAAAAAGGGTTATTCCGGCACCAAGTATGCTTATAAAAAACAGACGCAGATCTTACTCATGCCATTATGACTTTAGGCGATTTTTAAGACTGATTGATTAAACCTTCACAATATAGATGAGACGCTTCAGGCTAGCCGATGATATAATAACGTTTGGGACCCGCTCGTGTACACTTGTGTGTGCTTAGCCGATACAAAAATTGGCTTTTCCATAAAAAAAATTTTGGGAGCCAAGAACTTTCACAGATTTCACCCACGGAAGAAGATTCCACGATTTCACCTAGCCAGACGACAGTGGAGTACTTCTCTCTCGTTCACCACTCACCACATGCTGAAGAGCCAAGTGACCTGGCTATAGATTTCATTTCATTTCCGTGTTTCACTTCATCCCACGGAATTTTGGTATCATCCTTATCAAGGCGACATCCTATTGGCCAGTTGACAATTCTGATCAGAACCAAAAAAGTTCCTGATCAGAAACATAAAAGAACAGAGAAATGACATTCCCCCACGAAACAAGATGGGATGGCCACTGCGACTGGGGCCAACCACGTGGGGCCAGAGACATAGAAGCAGAGACACGTCATTCATTGCTCTGTATATAAACGGTTACCTGGGTCCAGGAAGCTCCGCTTGCTAAGCCATGCCCCCATATTGTCTATGCGTTATCAATGGAGGTTGCTGGGTCTTGCTGACCATCAAAGACATCATACCTCCAGAATGCAATCTTGGATCCTGATGGTTCAAACATATTTGTGTAGAAGAGAGATTGTTTTTTCTGATGAGTACCATTTAAGAGGCACTGGAATGTTAAATTGAATAAAACGCCATTTTTTAATCGGATGGTGTTTTGGCATGGCAAACACCTGCAAGTCCTTGAATTCTAATACAAAATAGCTTGCTAGTACTGGCATCATGGCATGTAATCCTGAAGCCTGGCTGGCACATACAAAGCAATATGGTATAGTTCTATTCAATTGTTTTATCAATACATATTTATTTTAATATTTAATGGTTATCTTATGAGAGTGACCATGGAGCGCGTCACTGTGCTTTTGCTCCCCATCGAGCCGCTGCCCTGCATCCGCTGCTGAAGAAGCCACCGGTGCTTTCGGCAGATGAAATGTACCCGAACCACTGTGAAGCGCTTCAGCAGTTTCTGGTAAGCATCGAACACCTTTCTCACACTTTACTGCAGTCAGCTGCGCTGTTTCATAAGTTTTCTTCTGCGATTTTGTTCCTAAAATAAATAATATGATTCATGCTGTTTGAGAAAACAAAAGTAAAAATGATCACATACCTAAAATCAGTTATGCTGAGAGCAATAAATTCAACAGGTTGAAGAATAATTGTATATAGTAATTCTACCGACTATCATCCCCTAAAGAAACTCGATGCTTACAGGTCTCTAGTACTTTATCGCTGATCGATACACTGTTAGTATGCACTTGTTTGGATAAAACCACCAGACGGATCATGCATACCTTGAATTTCATGATATTATCAATAATCAAGGCCCCATAATCAGTCAGCAAAAGTAAGTGATATACCCAGCAGCTTTTAGGCGGATCATTCCTGATCATGCATATCATATACAAAAATATTTCACGTGTATAATTTATTTTGAGAGTGGTGTTGTCTCATAAAGTCATCTTGTCTGCCTCACCAATGGCTTCTGTATTAGAGGCGGGCAACACCAACTTGGTAATTCAGCAGGCATTCAGTAACAGCGTAGCTATTCGTTTTAAACTGCTAGCGAATGGACCAGGCTAAGCCGCCTCAAGATCTTTAACATCAGTCAGAACTGTATGGTAACAATTGTGTACCTCCAAAGCATTTCCAAACCATCTTACATTTAGACATGTACTCCACTTTAATAAAAGTTGGCAGTGAATTTAGACACTCTTCTGCTAGCGCCCAAAAATCCGCCGTACAAGAAATGACTGGGTGTATTACTTGCCATTCTATTTGCTTTAGACTGGTTATGACTGACCAAGCCAACCGATGCGCTGTTCAGGGTAGTCGGGCACGCGGAAGCTTTATTAAAAGTTGTGATGGCTAAGCCTGTCTTAAAGTGCCACCCAAATCTACGCCAGTTGCTTCTGAGCTCCGATTATATACAGGGCAACAAGCCTCAGAAAGGCCCAGGTTGAATAGGCTCATCATATTCAAACATAATGCCTAGAGTTTGCAGCTCACAGAGCTCTTTTTCATGCTTCACCACTATTGTTTAGCCCACGGAGCTCCGCGGTTTAGCCTGGTTTCCAATATACAGTTACACACACTTGTCTGCAGGCCGGTCACTCGGTTATCAAAACCAAATACAGTAAACTCTGAATTCGAAGGAACCCAATTCAAGCGAACTCTCAACTCAACGGACACCTGGAAACCTAAATTAAGCCCCACTTACTTTAAAGGAAAATTCATTTTAAAGGACACAAAACATTGTGACCGAGGTGTTCTTTAAATTGAGAGTTGTAAATGTATATGTGTCATTAAGTTCTCAATGTCAAATATAGTATGATTGAGCCTCACCTATCCCTGTGTGTCCCCCTGAACAGTGGTTTACACTGCATCAGTACTGCATCACTCTGGCATGGGTTTCACTTCTTCCGGTACAAGGCAGGAGTTGTTGCCTCACAGCTTGGTCTATTGGCTGCTACAGGTTCAGTTCAACGTCAACGCCATCGATTGCATTGGATCAGTGTCACTGATTGGATAGAGGAGATCTTTGGCTATCCAATGATACATGGCGCAATCTCCGGTTCTATATCTCTGGTAGAACCCGTCTGATAGAGCCCGTGACTGGAGCACACAACTACCTGAGACCTTTACGCGGTATTAGTTATTTAGTAGTACACAACTACACGATCTGTTCTAGTTTTCAGTCTAGGCATAAAGAATAACGCATATCATATTTACCACTACACTTGCAGGTTTGCCGTTCTGTGTTTTAGTGTTTCAATTATATTGTTATTATTATGTCACTGAACTGGAAGTCGTGGGGAGGCGACCGAGTTGAGTATCAATATAAATTATAATATCATTATCAAATATCAATTAATTTAATGAATCTAAATTCTAATGAATGAAGTAAGTAATCAATTATCAATCATGTATGATGATTAATGTATGATTGTATCGTATGGCTACTACTACTACTACTAGTAGTAGTACTAAAAGTAGTACTAGTAGTAGTACTAGTAGTACTAGTACTCCTAGTCCTAGTAGTAGTACTAATACTAATCAGATTCAGACCTTTGGTTTGTAGTTTGTCTTTTTCTTTAAGTTTATAATTACACATCATCTTCGACTACGGACCTCATAATTAAGTAAAAAAGTGTTCACACTGACACTCGCACTTGCAGTCAGTGTCACTCCGTCAGGCCTCGCTTCATCATTCATGTCACTCACTCACTAACCCGTAACCGACCCACCAAATCATTCTTTCATTTCAGTCTTAGTCTCACTTAAATTAAAAGTTTAAGTTAAAATCAATTGACTACACGTTGCATAACGTTCTCCATTGGGTCCTCTGGCAGTGACTGAGTCGAGTGACTTACCGAATGACCAGAGGCAGACTCTGTTACAGACTGGGAATTACGTTAGTACATAGGTGTCGAAAACCAATTTTCTCTTAAAGTTAATCCTATTACAGATGACTTTGACCGTGTATCGACTATTCCTCATTGTGGTATTAGTTTTTATCCCAGTCGGGCTTTATATCAGCGATGCTGTCGAGATGGATGCAATTCTTCTCTTTGTTGGAGATTCATATGAACGAGTATTCACTGAAGACGAGACACAGTTATATCCAGAAGTAGACCAAAATACTCTGTCAGCAATCCAAGTCAAAATGGATGGTATTCCCCTGACAACAGTCTCTTCTGATGGTAGGCATATGAAGGAAATAGCTAAGTAGGAAGTAAATAGGGAATAGTTATTGAATAGCATGTCATAAGTCACAGCGTTCAATGGGTAACAGTGAGCAAAATATATACTACAGAGGTTATTACAACCATCCAGTTTATGAGTCTTCTCTCATACAGGATTTTACATCACTCGGAGTCGACTTAAAGTCCTGCTGAAAAATGATAATGTGAGATTATCTATTCCTGAAGCCTTCAATATTACAATCAATTATGCAACTAAGGGCCACGAATTGATTCATTTTCGCCGGGCTCAAGGCAAATCAACCAAAGACTTTGTACTACCTCAAGGTAAGACAGACGGGAATCAGATAAGATCATCTTCTTTCAATGAATAGTATCAATAATCCAACAGGGTGGTCCATAATGTACCCATAGAGCTATCTGTGGCCCTCCTCTAATAAACGCCCCAATCGAAAACCGACGAATGCAATGGAAGAATACCAAAAGAACGGGCTTGAGAAATGTAGGAGTATTGTATCAGTTTCACCTAACACCAGTGTTAAAATCACGGCGCGTGCGGTTGAAACTCTTTGCAGTTTCCTTGTGCTTACTTTCTGGAAGTACGTTAAATATGATTTTTATGGTAGAATTTTGCTCAAATAAGAAACAAGTGTCCATCTGGAGATGGGAAGCAAACAGACTAGAGTCGCCAAGTTCCCCTCGCACGCTATTGGGTCATTCCTCATCAAGCATATGGGACCGCAGGTGTAGAGGAAGCTCCTACGTCAACTGAAATGATGGTCATACTATGAGTGCATTCTTACCATTTCGTTTACACTTGGAATATCTCCTACGTTCAACCTTCACTTTCATATTGTTATAGAAGCACAGAAGTTCCAATTAGATTGTCAATTTGAAGCTGGCAATAATGCAGTGAGTTTTGAGTGGGTCTATAACCTTGGTGATGCTAAGAAGCCTGACTGGAAAGTTGTTCAAGATCAGTCGAATGAGCAATTATCAGTGAAGACGCACAGAAATGGCAAGACAGTTTCCGTAGTGTTTACCAACACAGGTGAGACACTGAACAATCCACGTGGCTTTGGTCATTAAACCAACTATGAAGGTTAATTCTTGTAGAATAGATGTATGATTCCATGGTTTGATATGCTACATTATGCTGTGCCACTAATGAATGGGCACAAGATCGGGCTTCTCGGATCCTCCAAACACCTCGCTGACACAAATTGAATCTCTGTGGAGTGTGGTAGAGCAGAATGCAGATTATTCAATGGGTGTTGTATTTCCACGTCGGACTAAACTCAGCTGCATCTTAGCTTTAGACTTTGCACTATTCTTAAAACCTTGGGTTTTTGGCACTTGCAGAGTTTAAGCATGTCTTGCACCGACTGCTCGATCCTCTTGTTGCATACGCCGGGGTGTACGCGTGCAAGGTTCAATTTCCTGATAATGTCATTGGATATCGCCAAACCACAGTGTCAGCAAAACCAACCACATTCATGGAACCAATGAGAGAGCAGTACATGTCAGGAACATCATTAATAATGGAATGCAAGGCCTATGCCTGGCCTCTACCGATGGTCACCTGGTTTTTTGCTCCTCGTCAAATGTATACCGAGGAAAATAAGCTGCAGTTCGGTGAGTAATGACATCAGATCTATGCATGCTGTACCATCAAACAATAGTTTTTCCTTTTCCTTGTGCAGTCAGCTGGGCCATGTGAAAGTGATGGGGTATTACTGGTCAACTCTCGGTTTTGTTGTAGTGAAGTTCAGTAGCGAATCAAACAGCTTAGGGGTGGAGATTGAAGCCACAGAACAGATTCATCTCAAACAGAACACCCGGGTTGTTATATCGAGGTTAAAGCTACATAACATTCACCCACGCAGCCATCGAGCCAGCTACCGATGTGTGGCCAGTAATTCATACAACTCAACATCCAGTGAATACTATCTTCGAGTTCGGGATCGTACAGCCTGGGTGATTCCGCTGATAGGAATTCTCATTCAGATCAGTGTCATAGCTCTATCCGTGTCATTCTGTAAATTGAGTAAGCGCGGTGAAATCACAATGACCGCCAGATCAGGCCAGGATGAAACCGATGAGAAACTGATGACTACTGCGTCACAGATTTCCACTATGGAATCCAGATCACCGCCTAAGTAGAGCGCATATAGCAATCAAGACCAGTCAAAAGCTTTTCAAATTCTGAAAAATTGGGATCAGAAAGAGACAGCATTCCCCCATCACTAGATTAGATGAAGTTTTACTATTTGACGAGCACAAGCTGTCCTAAGGAATCGGAAAACGGATACCTTACCGGTCCGGTTAACGCCGCATCATAGTACATGGGTGCAACTGAATTGATATCGTATTGTATCAAGTTTGGATGAAAATATAATCGAAGGAAAGTGCCTTTCTGCTGAAAATATAGAAGTATGATGCCAATTTCGATGGTAGATCAAACAACTTGATCGCTGTTTCGTATGAACAATAATGTAGTAGTCTTGAGTTCATCGTTGTATTTACACCTAGCTTGAATTTTATACATTATAAAACTACCATTCATTGGGACCAATAATACAAAATAAACTTTCAATATCTAGATAACACTGCCCGTGTAGAATTGATTTGGAATGGTCGACCGACGACTAGTTCTTCCATTTTCACAAATCTTAGGTTTCCAGATTTTGGGAAATGTAACTTCTCGCTTCGGTGTATAGAGACTTTGGATAAAACATTGGAATGTGTGGACCAACTAAAATTCTAAGTAGAAAATGACATTTTCTCCGAACCGCATGTTGAACCAGTTTCAAAATAGGGGATGGACTACAACACAATGTGGCATTTTAAAAACAATACGAGGCAGCCCATGGTGATGAGTCTTTGTAAGCTCATGAGGGGTACCAGTTCAATGAACTGTTGGATAGACAGAGTGCATGTCTGATAGGGAACCCGAATTGAGCGGCCCGATTCTCAGAGTAGAGCCACCAGGGCACAAAGTCCTAATAAGAAAGAAACCGCTGTAATGCTGGAGGCTCCACTGATCATCCGAGTTGCTGCAAAAAAGTTTAGTTTTGTAAATTATACCTTACACGGTAGGGTTATGCAAGTCTCGACTGAAGACATAAAGTCAGAAAAAAGTGCAAGCAAAAGAAGGATTATTCTACAGTGAACAATACTCACCATCGATTTGAAGGCCAAATGTGGTTTCGGCAACAACCTTGTTGTCATCACCCTCTAGTGACACCTGGTATTCTGCTATGTTTCCGACTTCTATTATTTCTGGCATCACTCGGCTTATAACTAGCGATTGCTTATCTGCATCAGCATCCTGCAACGATAAAATGAGTTCATATCCATGGACACCCGCAACAGTAGTAGACAGGAAAAATATTACCAGAAACACCTTCTCCCTCCACCAATCAATTAGTGGCACTTGTTTCTTTGTGGTAGTATTCAAGGTTCGTTTTGAACAGACTTTATTCACTCGACACCATTTTACTTACATATCTGGCAATTCTCATGTAGTTACTCTGCCCAGTAGTAATATTGACTGTTCTGTTCATATGTCTGAAGGTCCACCTAAGTGTGAGGTCTTTTGCGGAAACGACATAATCAGCAACTTCACAGAAGATTTTCACATCAATATCTTCAATTCCGATTGGCTTTCGGTAGTTCGTAGAGCATTTTATGGACGCAGTTGCTACAACATATAAAGTAATGCAATAGAGAGATTGGCATAAAAAATGTGAAAGAAATGCAATGCAAATGTAAAAACGAACAGTTCAACCAAGCACTGCTACCAGAGGAAGGATCACTTTGGAAGTGCAAATGACCATCAATCACAGGCATAACAGAAAGCAACAACAGCCCAACTCCACAGCTATTCTTGTTGGTTAGTTTGTAAGCGGTCACGAACAAGAGTTTTTACAGTGAGTTAGAACTAAGGAGTGTTTGACATGATTACGAGCTTGCAGTATACTACACCAGCACACCATGTTAGGCCATGGGGTGCTAAATACCTGCAGGAACTACAAGATAATAATAAGGCTGTCACGAGACGGCTAATAGTGAGAAGGAATGAGCCAAGCACATGCATGCAAATAATAAGCATTAACTAACCGCTAAAAAACAGAAAATGAACAGCACTCACCATCATGCTTCACTGTGATTGTCTTAATGGCGACCTGTTTGATCCCATCATGAAGTATACAGGAAAGTTGCACTTGGCCAACCTTTGGTTGCCAATTATTGGCTTGAAGTTTTATAGATGCGGTGGGTACCTTCAGGCCTTCCTGTCCATCAGACCAATTGATCCACTGTTCCGGAACAAAGTCGTTTGTGATTTCAACCTGTACAATCAGACTATCATGTAACGTCAGAAACAAACTCAAAGACATGGGATAGCAGTCTACTCTACTATTAAATTCCATATATTACCTTCTTTCCACCTAAAACTCGATATACAGAAGATTTCTAGGTTGTTATCAATAGTTCCCATGAAAAAACAGAAAATGGTGCCAACTTTCATATCCTGAATTGAGCTGAGTTGAGCACCTATGCAGCATTGCTATACACACTCTACTCCAGACATGGTGCAAGACTGAAGTTTTTGTTAGGAGCTGAATTATTGCAAATGTCATCCACCTCTCTCGCACCAGTACTCACGCCATCGAGTTCAACTGTGAGTTTCAGTTCATTTGAAGTTGTCTGGGCGCTTCCAGTGCACGAAACACTTCCAGCATTGTTAAAGTTGTACACATCATTCTCAGCTTCATTACTGACATCTAAAGTCAGAGTTCCAGCATCTCCTATTAAAGAAATGGATTTGTGACTTCTGAAACAGTTAGAGCCAGGACGTAATATTACCTGATCTGCGCACTCTACATGACCTGACAGGCGAAAACAAATATGTGTTTTTGTAGGAGATGCGCTTCTTGAACTGTGGGGAATCACAAATTTCTTGTCTCATGTATTATCAAAAACTACGTGAGAGAACAGTTGTTTGCTCTTTTTTTATATAGCCATAGTATATAAAGCTACCGCCACAAGGTTCCAGCTAGAGGTCATAAACAACAAAGCAACAACAGGCTATGACCATAGAATTAGAAACCAGTACTTGGGAAGAAAATGTCTAAGACAGATGAGGTCACTGAGCAGCTTTACAGAGAAACTAAACAGGGCAGAGACTTGCTTCTTAGCGGTTACAGCCGAGAGACATTAAAGGGGTTATGTCATGGGCAAAGTGTCTTCACTTGTTTTCAGATTCTGAAGCCTATCATGAACAAATGGGCCCAATACCCAGCTCAAATGGAAGGTTAGATATAGCCCTATCCAATGCGCATACTTAAACCCCTCGGCGACGCACTTTTCGGACCGTTGATGCAACAGAATTGGCCTCGAGATAGGAAATTACCACAGAGCTGGCGGTGTTTACATTGATTTTCGGCTTACACGCTGATGTTTGGAAAGTCTCTCTGCAGGTGCAAACTAGATCTGTTGTTACACAAGTCTATATAGAGAAAATGTTAAACAAAAATATAGAAATAGGGTTTCTCAGTGCAGTTTTTCACCTCTGTCAGCGAGCATTAGTGCCATTATTGCGAACGCAACGGCCTCTATTTAGAGCCAGGGAAAACCGGCTAAGCACTTCTTATAACTTTAGTTTTCTCCAATATAACGTCCAATTTTGAGTTCTAATCGATGCTATGATGGAGTAAAGATAATTATGTTATTAGGTTTTAGCAAGTAGATCCAATTTTATTTCTATTCGGGCCGTAGTTATTCGAGTGACTGTTATTCGTTTTATAGAAAATGACCACTCGCTATCCCTGCAATGAATGCGGAGTTGCCTCCTTTTAAGAATGGGGAACACAACTCCGAGATGATGTCTACCATCCGTCCGTCTCATAACCCCTTTAACTGAGGAGATAACTCTACCGCTGACCGGATAAACTTTGAATTTAATTTCCTGTAGCTGTCAACATTTTGTATGGGCGGTCAGATAGCTGGTTATGCTTTGATTCATACCTGGTTGAACATGAAGTGTTACTGGAGAGGCCTCGAATTGCCCTTTGTCAGACTCAACATGGCACTTGTATTCTCCGGCATCAGAGGCATCAACACCTGTAAAGCAATTCAAAACAATCCAATCACGTGTCAAAACTTGTGAATGATAATGGTCAGGTTTAAGCAACAAAAACAAGTACAATCTTGGGTCATTTTGGGGGGGGGGAGGAATGGGTCTTAGGCTGGAAGGTTTCAGTGAGTGACCCAAGTGACTGAAACGAACATCGCACCTCTGATGGTCAGAATGAAGCTGCACAAGCCTGTTTTACAATCAGGATCAGGTGCTGCGGAGTACTTGTCTCCATTCTCATTCCAGGGGTCAAAGACGTTATTTGTAAATGTGGCTGCCTTTTTCCATCCAGTTGACTCATCCTGCCGTTTATAACTGCAACGAGAGGATTCAGTTGTCTTATCAATCGTATCAAGTTAACACGCGCACGGTACAAACCAGGAATTATCGTATCTTGACATTCCTTTGAGTTGACAAAGTCTGATTAGGGTTAAGAATTAGGTTTAACCGCAATTCTTCACTATCTTGACTTTCACCACAATTCAATGGCATGCCGGGACAAAGAACTACCACTCACTCATAAACAAGCGGTGCTTAAAATCTGGAGGGACGCAGAAAGACGGATTCCCAATGTATAGGGGGGAGGAGGATGTTGGGTTATCAGCATCCCCCTGTTACAGTCTCTACTAAGTTAACTTTTAATGTCCCATCCTCACACTTTGGAACACTTCCTCCAACTCAAATGACAAAACACAATTATGCAATGGATGCCGCCATATTCTTCCTGTAAGCCTCCAGTTAGTTGGCTGGCAAATCGCGCACCGCGACTCGATGCGACGCAGCCCGTACCGACTATCTAACCCATAGCAGTCCCCCACCACATATTATACACTCTAATCATTGTGAAAAGCCGTAACACTTACATAATGTAGGTGGTAAGGAATGGGTTGACCTCTCCACTGAGCGTGCATCTAACTTGAACGTCATCGGACATCGCAGCATATTGAGCTGTTTCAGGCACCAGGCTCATTGTCAACAAATGCTCCTGCGCAGATGCTAAAATAGACGCAGATGAGTTGCACTTGAACCAAAAGATATTCCAGGACAGATGCAAATGCGGGAAGGAGAATAAGTGAGTTTAGGTTCTCCATTTTAATGCCTGAACTGAGGGCGCAATCGGATTATCCTCTATGACAAAACTACAGATGATTATGCAATATTAAAACCAGCGTGTCCGTGCGCCATGACCGGCTCAAATGAATAGACTAGCCACTTAGATTGTTGCCAGCCGAGTCAACAAGCCAGCAAAGACGCGGCTATTAGTTAATCAAACTCAACAAAAATGAGTTGACCGATATCAGTAACCAGGAGCAGTTCCACATTCTCCATGATTGTGAAAGTATGCATCTACTTGTTACAAAGAAAAAGCTACCTTATAGAGTAATGAGGTAGATTGTGACACGAGTTGTTTTTGTGTGTGTTGTGCCCAGGAGATTGAGCACTTTGAGGCTTGGATACACCTCCACAACGGATTTTGTCATATCATAGTCTACACCAGACATGCCAACAATATCAGATATCACCTAGCGCCCGAATTAAGAATAATTGTTAAGTCCTGTCATGCTGTATAGTCCATGGTAAAGTCCTGTCATGCTGTATAGTCCATGGTAAAGTCCTGTCATGCTGTATATAGTCCATGGTAGTTTCTTTTCTCATCATTTGGTGTCTAAAGACGGGCATAAAAGTGACTACTACAAGTCGTGAGTACTGTAGTTAGATTGTTCAGTAAAGGACTTTATTACCCACTTGAGGTAGCTTCCAGCACCATGTTTGTAATGCTATAGCTTCTTCTCGAATAAAACTCAACTGGAAGGCGAACAACTTATTCATCAATGACTGTGGGTGTATTATCGTCTTTTGCCGGCTTTTGTCCCACTGGGTTTACACGTTTGATTGTGGTTATGACATTCAGTAATCCATGGTGAAGTTTCTAATGATTTATATGTAAATTTCCCATCATCCCGATGTATTGTGTCAAACTTCAGCGCCGGCGCGGGAATACACTGTGTGTACAAAGTACACAAGGTAAAAGATAATCTCCAGCTAGTCTTTTAGTTAGTTGATAGATGCATGATGTTATCAGTCTACTAAATTGTTATCACGAGAATAGGGCTCAGTTATTCAAGTTCTAGATATTCTGATTGGCAAGTGCCATTGTCTCTAGATAGTCCTTAAAAATTCTGTTTACGGTTACTGGACAATCAAATGTAATTACATAGGATTAGGATCTCTCCACCCGCCGAATACTACCTAGTCATGCGACGTCATTGTCGTAGTCCAGTTGCTCGCAGTATACCGGCTTCCATAGTCACCACCTGTCATTTTTAGTGGAAAACCTGCCATCTTTCATTAGCCAGTGAAAATCCTTTAGGTGTCATATTCCGTGGTACACAACGCACCTGCCTATACTCAATAATCTTATAGGATCATTAACCCATGCGAAGAGGCGAACAACATGCATTCAATCCCGCGTGATAGCTAACTTTATATTAGATGTAGGTAAATCAATGAACGCGCTGCATTGTATTTGTATTCTCAGCGGCAGGTGAAAATATTGAGGTCTAGTTCACCTACTTGTGACCATCGGTCAACCAGGCTAGCTTGTTAAACGTTCCAATGCGAGGTCATTTGTCAATCATTAGCGCCCCACTGAAGTGACACAGTATTTCATAAGCTGTTACCAAGATACTGGCACATTCTGGTTGCATGGTTACTCAGTACTAGGGTAGTGAGCAATGTGTTTAATTGGCTGAGCTGAAAGATCATTTTACACCAAAGGGGAATATATCTTTGAATATGTCCAATCAGCAATACACATCTATGATCCACACAATCCATGTTACATGGAGCTCTGCTGTCACAAAATATGGAAAGTGTGGTTGTGCAATTAATTGTAATCTTGGCCGGCGCTGTGGTGTGGAGTGTGGAATGTCGCCAAGCTCATCATGATTATACATATTCCAGTACATGTAACTTAAAAATAGTAGCTATAGACTACGCGTAAAATTGCTCAGATGAATACCACAATTATTAATAAAAAGTATAGGAGCATGAGGAACCTGCTAGCTTTCTTCCTGGATTTGGACAGTGGCAGCGGTCTTCACTTATGTCACTGATTTAGAGAAAGGTGAATTTACTGCACAGGCACCTGCACTGCAGTCCTGCAGGCTGCAAACAACGGTGTGACCCTGCGAGTCTTTCTCGCACCAAACTTAATCTCTGCAATGAATACGAAGTCATAGTCATGTATAATTTACTAACCTGTCGATACACAGAAAAGTGCCGCGCACAGAAGTGTTGCTAGGTAAGCCATGCTGTAGCTCCAGTTAACTGCACTAAGACTAAATGACACCGGGTGCCAATACGCAGAATGCCGGCTAGCAGAAAAGGTAACGTCATTGAGCACGTGACCACAAATAGCTTGTAGCTCACACGCTTATCCAAATTGACCGTGCGTGATTACTAATGCAAAGTTTTGGGCTTTTATTTTTAGAGCCTTAGGCCATGTGACCTGGGTAGGGAAATCCTTATTCACGATCGTACCAGGGACGGCTTCAGGCCAGTGCGACGTCCAACAAAACATGGGTCTGTTATTGACTCATTGTGTACATAGAAAACCATTAACACAGTGCTGTATAGGTCCATTACTAATACTCACTTTGACTCAACCATTTAACTGACAAGTCAGTCCATTTAGTTAAAGCTTCATTATGATCACGACCCATCATTTGGGGAAGCGGTATCACACGTGGCAAATATCTGGACCATTTGTACAAGTTAAACACAAATTTTTCCATTCATAGCTATTCAGTGATTTACCAGACTGTTACTGTGTACATAGACGCAGTATTTTTAATGCATATAAATATGCTGAGTAATCTCCCAAAAAATGGCGAAATACAGCAAAGCATCAGGGATCTTTCCTACAGATTTCTAAATAGAAACGCAAAATCCATCCACTAGGCTATGCCTAAAGCTCCAATCCATTGTAATATCAGTAACATCTGTGAGGCAGGTGTAATAGATTCAAGCCGAACTAGGAGGAGCTGTAATCCACCGACCAAGGGCTGTTCTTGTCTCAATATACACACAGTGTCCACAATTTCATATTGATAGGCTATATCACTAGGACGGAGCTAAGACTCCCTGTAAGTCTGAGGGTAGAGAAGCGATGATACTGCGTATATGCTGCCGTAGCTTTACGCTGTGACTGCAGTCTATTGGCACAGTGCTTTTAGATAGCATGTCCTACAATGAGACGGAGAAACCTCAAGCTAAGGCATCATGGTGACTACAAGGTAGAGATCTCAACATTTCCTGACAAGCCTAGGGCTAAGAGATGTAATTTATTGGGACTGTTGATCCCATACTTCATTGAATTTCATATTGATTCAGGAGAAAGTTGACAGGCAAAATCTGAACTTCTGTTCAAAGTTCATTGCCAGTCTGGTGGATATTTGCCTATTGAATAAAGGTTTAGAAGTAATGGACGACTATTGACTTTTCATAACTGCTCTTGTTGTAATAAGGCACCTAATTCA
>Ga0224501_10000274_pt1 | contig 45463 bp, 41 predicted proteins | sample SF_Oct11_sed_USG_4_FD_169105 | JGI IMG/M metagenome (GOLD analysis project Ga0224501, IMG submission 169105) | Sediment microbial communities from San Francisco Bay, California, United States - SF_Oct11_sed_USGS_8_1 | ecosystem: Environmental > Aquatic > Marine > Sediment | place: USA... | reverse complement strand
TGAAAAAAGGGACAATAATTTAGCCTTTTAAAATCAAACCAAATGTGGCTATACTATGATCATCCATTCCTAAACAGTTGATATTAAAAGGTTGGTGTCTTGCCTAAGAATTCGTTCGACAAGTTGCGATTTAGCGTTGTAGTTTTTGGGTGCTTTCTGGGGATATCTTCCCAGGCGTTTGCTGATATTGTATTGGAATATCACACACCGACGCCCGACAGCAGTCCTGCAGACCTGGCGCTTGATGGCAGGGGCAATATCTGGTTTACCGAGATTAATGCCAACCGCATTGGAATGCTTGACCCCACCAAGGCCAAGTCTTTGACTTCCGAAGGCATCACTGAATACGAATTGCCTAACCCCAACAGCAGGCCTTATTTTCTGACCGTAGCCAAAAACGGAATGATCTGGTTCACGGAGGGAGGCAACCGCATTGGCAGTCTTGATCCCAAGACCGGCAAGATCAAGGAATACGACATTCCCTCCCCGCACAGCGAACCCCATCAGATTGCGGAAGGCCAGGATGGAACAATCTGGTTCCTGGAGTTTCATACCAATAAAATAGGGCGTCTCGACCCCTTATCCGGCAAAATCACCGAATTTCCTGTGGGATCTGGTAATCCTCACGCATTGGTACTGGTCGGAAACAAAGTCTGGTACACCCAGGGGGGAATGTACTGGGTCAATATATTCTTCAACAAGCTCGGTTCAATGGATATCAAAACCGGAAACGTGGAAGAAACCATTATTCCCCCCGAAAAATCGGTCCCCCACGGACTGGCCGCCGCTAAAGACGGTACAATCTGGCTGACTGAAATGTTCGCCAGCAAACTGGGAAAACTGGATTTAAAGCAGAAAAAACCAAAAATCCAGGAATATCATCTGGGCGGGGAACGCAAACCTCATGGCATTTCTTTTGATGAAAAGCGGGGTTACGTCTGGTTTACCGCCGCCAACCCCTTTGCCATTGGCAGTCTTGACCTGTCACAAGCCAAACCAGGGACCGGGCAGGGAGTAAAATACTATAATTTACCCGACCCCAACAGCCGCCCCACCCAAATTCTCGTAGATGAGAATGGAAATGTATGGTTTACCGAAATGGGTGAGTATTTTCAGGGAAAATTTAACAATAAGATTGGATTATTGGTTCCCTGCGAAGGAAAACTGTGTCTCGACAAAAACACCCGTTAAAACTCCATGAGCCTTTTTAAGGCTTCCCCCGCCTCTTCTTTAGCTATAACACCTGCAGGTTCTCCGGCTTTGCAGGACCTGCCGGAGTTTTTTTTCGGACCGCAATGACCAAAATCCGGTATGTTCCGTTCTATGTTACAGGATACAGGCCCTTTTCCGACCCTAAAGTCCTTAGTTTAATGGGTTTTGAGATCCTGCTTCAGGTATTTTGACAGGTCCAGCCCTGCCCGGGCGAATATCCGGCGTATTTTCTTTCATTTCAATCATTAGCACACCAAACTTTTCCCATTCTTCCCCTTGGATTTTATTGAAAATCCTTGGAACCTGTGTCAATTTGTATTATTATTTGCGTCTTCCCACTTACCCTCCCTGATAGTTTTTTTGAGGGTCGGTGGCTGATTAAGAAACTTAAAAATCAATGATTATATAGAGTCATAGGAGAAACCCCATGGAAGCTGTGGCGGAACAAGCCAAAGCCTCAAGCACCAAAAAAGAAACGGTGAAGATTACCGTTTGCAAAAGCCTGAGCGGCATTGCTGAAGGTGCCGAAGAGGTTTATAAGGAATTCGAAAAGCAAATCGAAGAGCATAAGGCTGCTGCCGAAATCCAGGAAAAAGGGGGATGCTCCCTGGGCCAGGTGGGATGCCGCGGTTATTGCAGCCGAGACGTTCTGGTCGACGTGTATGTTCCCGGCCAGCCTCGCGTGACTTATGAAAACGTCAAACCCGACATGGTCGCCAAGATCATGAAGGACCACATCATCGGCGGCAAACCCGTTGCCAAGGGCGCGGCCAAGGAGGATTATTACGAAACCCTCCAGAAGCAACAACGTGTCGCACTGGCGCACGGCGGTAACCTCGACCCGGAAAACATAGACGACTATCTGGAAGTGGGCGGTTATGAAGCGCTCAAGAAAGTGCTGACCACCATGAAACCGGCGGAAGTCATTGCCGAGGTAAAAAAATCCAATCTGCGCGGTAAAGGCGGCGGTGGTTTTATAACCGGTGAAAAATGGGAGAAAGCCGCCAATCAAAAGGCCGAGAAGCGCTTCATCATGGTCAACGGGGACGAAGGCAATCCGGCATCTTACATGGACCGCAGTGTCATGGAAGGCTGTCCGCACCAGGTGCTGGAGGGATTACTGATCGCCGCCTATGCCATCCAGGCCACCGAAGCCATTATCTACACCCGTTCAGATTATTCGATTGCGGTACGCCGCCTCAACAAAGCGCTGGAGCAGGCCCGTGAGCGCGGTTTTCTGGGCAACAATATTATGGGATCGGACTTCAGCATCGATTGTTATGTGCATGAAGGCATGGAAGCGTTTATCGGCGGGGAATCGACCGCGCTGATGGCATCCGTAGAAGGCAAACGACCGTTCCCAAAAGCCCAACCCCCTCATTCTGCAGAAAGAGGATTATGGGGATACCCCACCAGTCTCAACAACGCCGAATCCTATGCCACGGTACCCTTCATCATCAATAACGGCGCCGACTGGTACCTCTCCATGGGTCCGGACAATGCGCATGGTTGTAAGATCTGGGCGCTGGCGGGCAACATTAAATACAACGGCCTGATGGAATTCGATATGAACACCACAGTCCGCGAGATCGTCGAAGACTACTGCGGCGGTATCCTCAAGAAAAAAGAACTCAAAGTGGTGCATATCGGCGGCGTTACCGGCGGGTTCCTGCCTCCGGAAAAAATCGATATCAAAACGGATTATGAGAGCCTTATTGACGCAGGTGTCATTATGGGTCAGGCAAGCCTGGCGGCTTACGACGCCTCCGCCTGCGTGATCGACCTGACCCGGTTTTCCATCGGCTTCAATCAGGCCGAAACCTGCGGCAAGTGTACGCCCTGCAGAATCGGCCTCACCCTGATCAAAAACATGCTGGACGATATCGCCGAAGGCCGAGGCAAAATGGAGTACCTCGACAAACTTCAGTCCATGTGCGAGGAAATCAACATGACCTCCTTGTGCGGCCTGGGAGAAACCGCCGTCAAAGCCGTTCTGACCGGACTCAAATATTTCCGCAAGGAGTACGAACGGCACATCGTTGATCAGGTCTGCGACGCGGCCATGTGTACCGGCCTGTACAAGTATGTGGTGAAAGAGGACGATTGCGTGGCCTGTGGAGCGTGCATCAAGCCCTGCCCCACAGGTGCCATTACCGGCGGTACCAAAAAGGTCGCCGCCCACATCGATATGGATCTGTGCATCAACTGCAATGCCTGCTATCAGGCCTGCAATTTCCTGGCGATTGCCTGATTTTCAAGCAGTAATCCTAGCTTTTTCCGACCAAACACCATCCCCGGACCCAGTGGTCCGGGGATTTTTTTTGTTGTTTTTCGCAGGGTTTCAACCAAACTCTAATATTTTTTTGGATTTCGTATTTTCTCTTTTACAGACTAGGCTATAATTAAGATATACAACGAAATCTTTATTAAATCGCGTTTCCCAAGGATATGCACTGATGGTTGAAAAACTCTGGAAAAAATCTGGAATTATACTTGTCGTTCTGCTATTTCAGGCCGGTTTAGCGTTGGCGGAAGAAACACTGCCAAAAACCGGAGATCCCGCCTGGGATACCTTATCCCAAGTCAAAAAGGACTGGATGCTGAAACTGTACGATATCGTTGTGGAGGACCGCCCGGAACTGAAACCCGTGGCTGACAACAGCCTGGAGTGGCATTTAAAGGAAATGGAGTACGATACTAAAAAATTCCAGTACATGTCCGAAAAACATCCGGATAGAATCGTCCGTGATAAAGGGCTGGGGGCTTTTTCCAGTCTGGACTGGTTTCCCGAGTTTTCCGAAGACCTGTCGAGCAAAGATCCGGAATTCGCCCAACTTGAAAAGAAAGTCGCTCAGCTGAAGGAAGAGCTTTCTTCGACCAAAAGCTTTAAAGCTCTGGAAGACTTTATCAGCAACTTAAGCAAAGACGAAAAGCATAAAGAGACGTTCAAGAAGTTCACATCCGAATTGGCCCGCGTACAAAAAATTCTCATGCGGCAGGATATGGAGATGTCCCGTAACCCCCGTTGAGTCCCTGCGGAAACTCCCGCCCGGAAAGTTTTTCTAAAAAATCAGTAGCGGAATTCTTCGAGCCCCTGGAATTTAGGGGATTGGGTGAAATGTGTGAAGGTATTTATACTGAATCGGTTATTCCGAAGATCCAGTTTTTTCATGCGGGTAAAGTTATCCGACGCGGCCAGCGCCTGAATGCCTTTGGGACCGATATGGTTGTTGCTGACACGCAACTCATCGACCTGCGTCAGATGGGGAGATTGGGCCAGCGCCTGCAAACCGGCATCGCCTATATGAGTGTTCCACATCAACAAACGCTGCAGGTTCGCAAAATTTTCTGAAGCGGCGAGCATATGGGCTCCGCGGTCGCCGATATCATTGTGGCTCACATTCAGCTCTTCCAGGCCGGAGATTTTTTTTGAAACCGCAAGAGCCAGAATGCCTGAAGATGTTAGCTGGGTCCTCTCCAGGTTCAAACGCCGCAACCCTTCAAACGAGGCGGATTCCATCAGCCCCACCATTCCCTTATTACCAATCGGGTTATCCATCACATTCAGCGCTTTTAGATTTTTCAAATGCGGAGATTGGGCGAGAGCTATCAACCCCAGATGATCGAAATGGTTGTTGCGCAGGGAAAGCGATTCCACTTTGGCCAATTCCGGGCACTGCGCCAACGCTTTCAGGCCGCTGTTGTTCAACCGCTTGCCATTAATGCTCAAGTTGTTTCCCGACAAATATTTTTTCAGCAATTGCCGGATATGAAGATTATTGAGCGCCTCTTTCCCATTTTGGTCGAAATCGTTGTCATGCATGAACAATTCCCGGATTTGAGCGAGATGCCTGGATTGCGCCAGTGCGTTCGCGCCCTTGTCCGTAACGTAGTTTGAATTCAGCAACAACGTTTCAAGCCGGGCGATGGTTGGTGAATGGGCCAGCAATTTCGCCCCCACATCATCAATCCGGTTCCACCCCAGATTCAAATGCGTCAGCGGGGCGAAGGCTCCGGTCTGCACCCAGTCTTCCAGTGTTCCGCTGCCGATTCGATTGCTCCTCAGATTAAGCCATCTCAACGAAGAATTGGCCGCTCCATCCGGAAAACGGCTCAAACGGGTTTCTCCTACCCGGTTGAGTTCCAACTCCAGAAATTCGAGTTGCGCCAGTCTGGGGGATTTGATCAATGCCAGCGCTCCGGCATCTCCGATTTGATTATTGGTCAGATTGATCAGCTTGACCCGGCCGAGGTGAGCCGAATCTGCCAGAGCCTGTACCCCGGCATCGCTGATTTTATTGGAGTCCAGATGCAGGTGCGTCAGGTTCTTGAGACTCGGGCAGGCCGCCAGAGCCCGTACGCCGGCATCGGTAATTTCATTCCAGCTCAGGTTCAAAACCCGCACATGAGATAAATCACTCTTCCGCGTCAGAAACGTCACTCCGGCATCTCCCAGCCGTTCATAGCTCAAATCCAGGCTGGGGGACTGCCAACCGAGCTTTTCCTGAATGGCATCGAGGATGCGTTGATCTCTGTTCTGGGATTGTGAGGTACTGATATCAGTCATCTTCCGGGGGCAGGTCCGATTTAAATGTTTCCAATTGTTTTAGACGCGGAGAGGCCGCCATTAATTCCAGTCCTTCGGGCTCCATCCGGTTATAAGTCAGATTCAGGGTCGTGAGACTGCGCAGGCCGGAACATTCCGCCAGAGCCGCCATACCCGCCGTGCCGATGCCGTTGGCGTCCAAATGCAGAACCTTGAGCCGGTTTAAATGCTTGGATTGCGCCAGAGCCACCGCACCTTCATCACCCACTCTGTTGAATGACAAGTCCAACGTTTCCAGCCGAGACAGATGAGGCGATTCCGCCAGGGCCACCGCACCCTCCGAACCGATTTTGTTCGAATAAAGGCTCAGGTAGTGCAGATTCTCAAACTTTTCCGATTCGGCAATATAACGGACGCCTTCACTGCCGAGACTGTTTTCGTACATCCAGAGCTCTTTCACCGGAGCGAACAGGTCCGATTCGGCCAGCTCCTCCATATATGAATCTTTCAGCCAGCACCCGTGCATATAGAGAGTCTCGATACCCGGAACCGCCAGGCCCTCGGCCACTTCAATCGCTATTTGCAGATTGAACCGACGGTTGGACAAATCAAGGGTCTTTTTGTCCTTGCTCAGACCCTTTTTGATCCAGCGGCGAAGCCAGGTCATGTCCTCAAAATTTACTTTGGGTGCCATAATCGCTCGAAGTTTGGGAAAACGTTGATTTTATCGAGTCCCATGAAAAAGTAAAGGAATTAAATCGATATTTTAAATCCCGGTTGGGACCCGCGCAAGTCAATGATATCCTTGGGCTCCATGATGACCCGGCTAAATATCGGCAGACCCCTTTATCACCTGACAGCAGGCGCCCTGGCCCTGGCGTGCCAGCTGCTACTGGCGGCCTGCTCCCAGGAACCCGCCCCGGTGGTGGAAAAAACCCTGCGCCTGGCGGTGAGCACCGAACCGCCCACCCTGGACTGGTCCCTGGCCACCGATGGCGTCTCCTTCAACGTGCTGACCAACATCATGGAAGGGTTGACCCAGTACAACGACCGTTTGGAGCCTGTCCCCGCCATCGCCGAGCGTTGGGAGTTCTCCGAAGAGGGACGCGTGATTACCTTTTACCTGCGCGACGACGTGAAGTGGACCGACGGCCAGGCGGTTACCGCCCAGCAATTCGAGTATTCCTGGAAACGTCTGCTCAACCCGGAAACGGCCGCCCAATACGCCTACTTTCTGTTCGATATCGAAAATGCCGCCGAATACAACTCGGGCAAACTAAAAGACCCCGGGCAGGTGGGCGTGAAGGCTCTTTCGCCAACGGTTCTGCAGGTGCGGTTGAAACGGCCGGTGATTTATTTTCCCAGCCTCACCACCTTCATGGTCACCTTTCCCCAGCGCCAGGATGTAATCGAACAATATGGTGATCGCTGGACCGATCCCAAAAACATCGTCACCAACGGTCCCTTCACCCTCGACCAGTGGTTCCACGAATACAAACTGGTCCTGAACTCGAATCCGAATTATTATGCGGCACAACCGGCTCTCAACCGGGTAATCCTGTACGTGGTCCGTAACCCCAATACAGAATTAACCCTGTACGAAACCGGCGGGCTGGATATGGCTGAACTGCCGCCCGTGGCAATCCCGCATTATCAGAACCACGCCGAGTATCATAATCTTCCCCTGTTGAGAGGCTATTACTACGGCTTCAACGTCACCAAACCCCCGTTCGACGATGCCAAAGTACGGCGAGCGCTTTCCCAGGCCATTGACCGGTCACAGATTCCCGTCATTTTGAAAGGCGGCCAACTGCCCACTGCCTCGTGGATACCCAAAGGCATGTTCGGGTACAACCCGGACATCGGACCCCGATTCGACCCGGAAAAAGCCCGCGCCCTGCTGGCAGAAGCCGGGTTCACTGCCGCCAAACCCTTTCCCGCTTTCAGCATCGCCTATAACACAGACCCGACGCACCGGCTCATCGCCCAGTTCGTGCAGGAACAATGGAAAAAACACCTGGGCCTTGCAGTGACCCTGGAGGACCAGGAATGGAAGGTGTATCTGAAAAAACTGGATATCGACCCGCCACCCGTGTTCCGGCTGGGATGGGGAGCGGATTTCCCGGACCCTGATAATTTTATGAACCTGTTCATTTCCACCAGCGGCAACAACCGCCTCCAATGGACCAATGAACGGTATGACCGATTGATCGCCCGGGGCGCCGCGGAAAAAAATCCCGAAACCCGTTTGGCCATTTATAATGAAGCGCAGGTATTATTGACCGAGAAAGACGCGGCGATCATCTCTCTGTTCGTGGCCGCCCAAAACGTTCTGGTGAAACCCTACGTGCAGAACCTTGAACTCAATGCCATGGAATGGCTGTATTTGAAACGAGTCCGCCTGGCAAAGAACAAATCCCCCGCAAGGAAAAATTCATGACCGACCTCACAACGTCTCCGGTTGAATTGTCCGTGATCATAGTGACGTGCAACTCCTCCGATTACGTGCGCAACTGCCTGCAATCGGTCCAGCGGGCGGTTGAAAAAATCGACCACGAACTGATTGTCGTCGATAACGCTTCCCAGGATGGGACACAGGAGATCATCCGCAACGAATTTTCGAATATTCGGCTGATAGTCAATCAGGAAAACCTGGGTTATGCCCGCGGCAATAACCAGGCGATTGCCATTTCCCGCGGTCAATACCTCTGGCTGTTGAATCCCGATACCATGGTCCCGCCGCAAACTCCCTCCATCCTGCTGAGGGAAATGAAACGGTCCCCCAGGATCGGGCTGATGGGGTGCCGGCTTTTGAATGCGGATCAAAGCATCCAGCTATCATTCGGTTTTGAGATCAGCCTGTTCAATGAAGCGGTCCGCAAACTTTTCTTTAACCTGTGGGAGAATTACCGATTCCCCCCCGCCGGCTGGCTGGTGCGCTCCATGCATGCCCGTTATCGGGAAGTCGACTGGGTCAAAGGGGCAAGTATGGTGGCCGTCCGTCAGGCGATTTTCGACGCGGAATTGATGGACGAAAGGTTCTTCCTGTATCTGGAAGACGCCGACCTGAGCCTCCGCCTCCGGCAATTGGGATGGAAAGTGGTATATACACCAGATACCGAAATCATCCACTTCGGCAGTGGAAGCGTTCGATCCAATCCGGATCGAAGCGAGCTGGAGCACAGGATAAGCCAGTTGAATTATTTTAAAAAACATCTGGGGCCGGGCCGTCTCAAAATACTGAAAATCTATCTGGCTTTAAAACTCAGGAAAAATCTGGCGCTGATTACGGTCAGGAAGTGGGTGGGATGGGGTTCCCGGGAGAGGCTGGCGGCACGGCAACGATCCTTGCAGGAAACTCTATCGCTGGTTCGGAATTTTTAATAAACACGGGCTGGCTGACAGCCGGCTTTAACGCGGCCCGCAGGGTTTCCCAGACCTCTGCCACCGAAATGGCCTGCAGGCACTTATTGTCATGGCAGTCTGGAAATTCTCCGTATGCATAGCAGGGAGAACACTCAATTTTGTTAAAAAACATCGTGTGGTGCGGCATGGGGTCGCCATATCGTTTGGGATTGGTCGGACCCCATAGCGAATACGTGGGAATGCCCATCGCGGATGCCATATGGATGGGTGAGCTGTCATTACCGACCAAAAGACGGCATCGGCGGAGAATCGAGGCCTTTTCCCCAAAACTCAGGGAACGCGTATCAATGCACTGCGGGAAACGCTCCAGAATGGGTTCGATGACAGGGCCGTCCTCCGGCCCCGCGACCACAACAATGCGATAGGGTCCCGACGCAAGGATATTTCCAAGAAGCTCGACATAACGGTCCAACGGCCACAGGCGGGTCAGCATGGTTTGCTTGATGTTCCGGCCGCCGCCGGGAGCCAGCGCGATCAATTGTTCTTTTCTTCCAATTTCGTGGTCCTGAACAAACTTCTCTAAAAATTGATCCTCTTTTTCCGAAAGGTGATACTGGCTTTTCCGGTAACGCGCCGGTTTGCCCAGCACTCTGATTAAATTCAGATACGCTTCCCGGTTATTCTGGTCGATATGAGGCCGCACCCGGTGCGTCATAAACAGGCCTTCCCATTTCCGGTGGAAACCCACTCGCACCGGAATCCCGCACAACCACGCCAGCACATAAAACGGCCAGGCCCAGTGCAGGACGAAAACCATGTCGAACCGCTCTTTCCTTAATAAACGCATCAGGCGGAAAGCCTCTTTAAATCGGGATATCCAGCCTCTCCTGTAAATTTTATCGCTGTCCGCAAGAATCCATCGGTCCGTATTGGGGTTATCTTTGACGATATGATAAATCTGGTTCGATACCAGGTGAGATATCCGGGCCTGCGGATAATTCTTGCGTACCTCTTCAAAAAAAGCCGAGGCCATGATCAAGTCCCCAACGGCACCCATTTTGATCACCAAAATATTTTTAGCGCCGCGGTTTTCAGGTGGCATGATTTTATCCATTTAATTCGGAAATTCGATTTTTAAAAAATATGAGCCTTAACATATTATATTTTAAGGGTAAGGATACAGATGGTTACTTTCAACCCAATATTGGGATACCAGATAATCTCTCTAATCGGAACTCACCTGACCTGGTTTTGCAGAAAGTCGACAATCCCGGAAACTTTTAAGTGAAACTCCGGCTCCCCCATCGGTTGAATGCGAAAAGAAACCGCTCCGGCATGCCCGCCGCCGCCCAGATATTGTTGTCCGAAGGTTTTTTTGAGTGCGGTTTCCGATTCCCTCAAATCAAACCGGTTAAAATCAAAGGCTCTCCTGATTTTCAGAAATAAACAATCTTTACCCTCGGCATTCTTGCCGTTGAAATAAAACAAACCCACCTTGCCCCCGGCCTGCGGAACGACATTGGCCATGGCGTTCCATAATTGAAAAAAATCGCCGTTCCCTTTTTCTACCGGATCCCTGGATAATTGCTTCAATGAAGAATCCAGGAGATCGAGTTCACCCACATCCTCATGCCGGATGATCTTCTTTTTCAGCATTTCGACGTTTCGCTCCAGCTCCGGACTGAGACGATTGAGATGCGCCAGAATCTCCTGCGGCCGCACGAATTGAATCATCCCATCATTCCTGCGGAAATCTCCGCTATCGGATTGAGTCTCCACTTTCAGATGCTCACCCAGCAACTGGTGCCAGTAATCGTAATCCTGGCGCAGGGGCACGGCGCGGCCTCCGAAGGTATCGGTTAAAAGACCCATCAACAAACTGATCACGATATTGCGTTGCGAAAAGGGAGCCGGCAGAGACGGATAATGCCGGTGCAAATCCTGCAAAAGCTCGGCGGCAATTTCGGTACTGGCATTGGCCGTGCGAAACAGATGAATCCCTTCTTCTGCAATGGCGGCGCTGTCGGTTCCAAAGTGATGATCGATTTCGACCACGGCAATCCCCCTGTCCAGATAACACTGTTGAAACGTGGTGGCGAATGGAACCAGCCCCGCATTTGCGGTATCGCAAAACACCACAGTATCCACTTCGTTTTGCAGGGCCTTCAGCTCTTTTTCATCTTTAATAATAGGGATATCGTTGAATTCGATGATGTCCTTCATGAACTGAAGATTTTGTTTCACCGGACTCGGGAAAAACAGGGAAGCCGTTTTGCCCAGCTGTTTGAGATATAATGCCAGCGCCAGCATGGTACCTAATGCGTCCGCATCTGGATAAGCGCTAAACAGAAAGGTGCGTTTACTGCGAAACAGGGCAATGGCGCGCTGACGGTTCTCCAGCCAGAGATCACCGGAAATGGGGGTTTTCAAATGGGCCATGGCAAACTGGAATTATACGGCTTGAGGGTTCAATAACGCTTCAGGGTCGGCCTGCCCGGCTGGTTCCGCCGGTGATCTCCCAGGCAGACACCTTCCAGTTTAATTGTCGCTTGGGTCCATATCGAACATTTCGTTATAATCGTCCGACGTTTCGATACTGGACAAATCTGATCGACACCAGTCATCGCTGGGAGAGGTCTCAAGCTCTTCCTCATCCAGATCAAACGCTCCGGCCTCTTCAGCTTCCTCGTATAATGTCGAATGGTCGACTTTTACTATATTAAAACTCTGACACCGGCAGGCCGTCTTGCCTGGCTCAAAGGGAGTGTCCTTGGCCAGACACATTACAAAACCGCAATCGTCGCACTGGTATTCGTTGTGCGTCTGGTTAAAATCCGGCTGAATCAACATCTCGCGGCATTGGTTGCAAATCGTCAATTGCTCGGGGGAATACTCGGAAAAAATATTTTCCACTCCGCAATCCGAGCATTCAATCAACAAATCGTGGGGATTTTCAATAGCCATAGTATATCTCCAAAAAATCAGACCATCCTGAAATCAGGACTTGAAGTGTTCGTCGCCAAATGTGGACTTGGACATATCAAAACCCATCTCTTTCAGCTCACCTTTGGAAAAAGGACACTTGCCCGCCGACAGTTTTTCTCCGCCAGTCTGCGGAGCCGTCTGCTCTTTTTCGATATCTCCCGACTCCGCCATGATCATCCATGACAATGTATCGATCTTCTGCTGCTTGTCGTCGGCGTAATCCTTCAAAGTCTGTTTGGTTTCCTCATGAACCGCATTGTCCATGGCGATAATATATTGATCGAGCGCCTGTTGCTCTAACTCGACTGCCTGCTTTAATGCTTCGATGGAACTCGGCATAAAATCAATTCTCCTTTTATCATTAAATAGCTGGGGAATAATATGGTTAGAAATATATCAAAAAGAATACGGGGATGACAAGAAAAACGCCCCGACAACCATAATCCATTCCATCCCCAGATTTGAAACGGGGATAAAATCCGGTTCCAGCCCTCAGGCTCCGGTTTACTTTCCCCTAAAACCGTTCTATAAAGGGACGTTATGAGCGACGATCCCAGGCTGGCAGACATCATCCGGCACGGGCAGGAAGGTACTGTGGTCCTGCTGGGGTTTCCCTATGATGCCGGAGTGGCAATCAACGGCGGTCGGCCCGGAGCCTGCCACGGACCGGAAAAGTTCCGTTCCTGGATTGGCCGATACGGAACCGCCGACAACCCGGAGTGGAATATTGACCTGACCCGCATCACCATCGGCGATGCCGGAGATATTCCCGCTGACCTGCCGCTGGACCAATCCCATACCGCCCTCACTGAAAAAACAGCATCCATTATTCAAAATGGCGGCATCCCCTTCGTCGTCGGCGGCGGGAACGACCAGTCCTGGCCCAACGCCCGCGCCCTGCTCGATTCCAAACCGGATCGCTCCATTGGCGTGATCAATATCGATGCTCACCTCGACGTTCGCCCTCTGAAGGACGGCCAGGCTCACAGCGGTTCGCCGTTCCGCCTGTTATTGGAAGACCCGCGCTTTTCGGGGTCGCAGTTCATCGAATTCGCCGCCCAGGGCAGTCAGGTCAGCCGGGAACACGCCAATTACGTTAGAGAGAGAGAAGGCCAAATCATCTGGTATTCGGAGGTGGCCCGGGGCGACGCGGCGGCACAGGCATTTCGCAGCGCCCTCGGACGGCTGGCATGGGAATGCGATTCCCTGTTCGTCAGCTTCGATCTCGATTCGATCCGTTCCTCCGACGCCCCCGGCGTGTCCTGTCCCGGTATCATGGGCCTGCGCGCCAAGGAGGCCTTCGAAATGGCCTTCAATGCCGGAGCCCACCCCAAGGTGGACCTGTTCGACCTGTCGGAATACAACCCCCTGATTGAAGATGAGCGTACCGGACGCCTGGCTGTCGGCATCTTTTATCATTTCTGCCTGGGGGTCGCCTCACGCCGGGGGGTGTCATGAACCGGAAACCGCCGAAAAAAGGGCCCGCCCCACGTCCCATGGCCATGAACCGCCGACCCCAAAAAGCGCCGCGTGCGTCCACTTCCCTGAAACTCACGTGCTGCGACTGGGATACGGAAGCCGCCCTGCGCATGCTCCAGAACAATCTCGACGACCGCGTCGCGCTCGACTGGAAACAACTGATCGTTTACGGCGGCACCGGCAGGGCAGCGCGCAACTGGCAGGAATACCATCGTATCGTTGCCGAACTCAAACGCCTCAAGTCCGACCAGACCCTGTGCGTGCAGTCCGGCAAGCCGGTGTACATCGCATCAACGCATCCGGACGCGCCGCGCGTCATCATCGCCAATTCCAACCTCGTGCCCAGCCACGCCACGCAGGAGCATTTCGATCACCTCGACCGCCTCGGGCTCATGATGTACGGCCAGATGACGGCGGGTAGCTGGATCTACATCGGCACCCAGGGCATCCTGCAGGGTACCTACGAAACCTTTGGTGCGTGCGGGCAAATCGATTTCAAGTCCCACAGCTTGCAGGGTAAATGGATTTACACGGCGGGACTGGGCAACATGGGCAGCGCGCAACCGCTGGCGGGCACCATGAACGACGCCTGCATCCTGGTCGCCGAGGTCAACCCGGCCCAGATCGAACGCCGTCTCAGGGAGGGTTACCTCGACCGCGCCGCGACTTCGCTCGATGAAGCGCTGGCCATCATCGACGAAGGACTGGCCAGCGGACAAGCCGTCAGTGTCGGCCTGCTGGCTAACGGAGCCACCGTCGCCCGCCAACTGCTCGACCGGAAGCGCATTCCCGATATCGTGACCGACCAGACCCCGGCGCACAACCTCATGGACTATGTGCCGGAAGGTAAAGATTACGCCACACTGATGAAACTCAAAGCACGCGATCCGGAGGAATACCGTAAACGCTCGCTGGCCACCACCGTCAAACACACACAGGCTCTAATTGATCTGCAGAAGAAAGGCGCGGTGGTTTTCGATTACGGCAACAACCTGCGCGGCCAGGCGGAACTCGGCGGCCTGAAAGTCCGCAAGGGGGACGGATCGTTTATCTATCCCGGTTTCGTTCCGGCCTATGTGCGTCCACTGTTCTGCGAGGGACAGGGGCCGTTCCGCTGGGCCATCCTCTCCGGCAAGAAAAAGGATTTGTGGACCGTCGACCAGGCGGTGATCGATACCTTTCCGAAAAAGAAAGCGCTGCACCGCTGGATCGAAAAAGCACAGGCACGAGTACCGATACTGGGACTGCCGACGCGTGTGTGCTGGCTGGGTTACGGCGAGCGCGCGAAGATGGGACAGGTCATGAACGACCTCGTGAAAAAAAAGAAGGTGTCTGCGCCGATCGTCATCGGGCGCGATCACCTCGACTGCGGTAGTGTCGCCTCCCCCAACCGTGAAACGGAGGCAATGCTGGATGGCAGTGACGCGGTGGCGGACTGGCCGTTACTCAACTTCGCGGTCAACGCCGTCTCCGGCGCGAGTTGGGTCAGCTTTCACCACGGCGGCGGAGTGGGCATCGGCAATTCCCTGCACGCCGGGATGGTGATCGTCGCCGATGGCACCAAACGCAAAGCGGCGCGGCTGGAGCGGGTGCTCACCAACGATCCCGGACTGGGGGTTGCCCGTCACGTCGATGCGGGGTACGATACCGCCAGAAAAGTGGCCCGGAAAAGAAAAGTTAATCTTCCTAAACCTTAAACGTTCACCCATCACCTGGGAGACAAATAACACAGTGGCAGACAAAAAGGACATTCTCTGTTTTCGCAACATCGGCCAACTGGTGCAGGCCGATGCCTCCACGCAACCCGGCATCCGCCTGCGCAAAAATTGCGCCCTGCTGGTGAAGGACGGGCGCATTCTTAAAATCCTGAAAGAGTCGGATGTTCAATCCACGCGAAGCTACGCCAGGGTGGTGGACTGTCAGGGCCGGGCGGTGGTGCCGGGTTTCGTCGACTGCCACACACACCTCATCCACGCCGGTGAGCGCAAGGACGAAATGGTCGAACGCATGAGCGGCGCCAGCTATATGGAAGTTCTCGAGAACGGCGGTGGTATTTTAAGCACCGTGCAGGCCACGCGCCGCGCAACGGAAAATGAATTGTACGATACCGCCCGAAAACGCATGAAACGCATGATCGCCCTCGGCACCACGGCGTTCGAAATCAAATCCGGCTACGGCCTCAATCTTCAGTCCGAAATGAAAATACTGACTGTCGGCAAAAAACTGCGCGCCTCGCTCAAAGTACCGGTCACCCTCACCTACCTCGGCGCGCACGCAGTACCCCAGGGCGACGACCGGGAGGAATACCTGGAGGAGGTCATCGAAAATCTGCCGCGGTTTCTGGGACTGGCCGACGGCGTGGACATCTTCTGCGAAAGAGACGTATTCACCGCGGCGGACCTCCGGCGTCTGTTTCTGCAGGCGAAACTGCTTGGATTTGATTTACGTGCGCACGTTGAGGAGTTTTCGCATCAGGGCGGATGCCTCGAAGCGGCCAGACTCGGGGCGTTGTCCTGCGATCATCTTGAATACGCCTTGCCGATGGATATTAAGGCCATGCGGGCGGCGGGCACCACGGCGGTGCTGATGCCGGGAGTCACCCTGTTTCTCGGCGGCGAGAAGCATCCGCTCGTGCATTCGATGCTCGATGCCGGTGTGACGCTGGCGCTGGCGACGGACTGCAATCCCGGAAGTTCCCCCACCTACAACATGCAGACGGTGTTGACGCTGGCGGCGTCGATGTACCGCCTCACTCCCGAGCAGGCGTTGGCGGCGGGAACCTACGGCTCGGCGAAAGCACTGGGTGAAGAAAAAGAGTACGGCGGCCTGCTTCCCAAACAACGCGCCGACTTCAACGTCCTCAAAACCAGCGACTACCGCGACATGTTTTACTACTTCGGAGAGAATTTCGTCGACGCCACCTATCTTGCGGGTAAAAAGTTCAAACCACCTAGGGACCCTGCCACTACATAAATGCCTAGACCGGAAATACCAAAAATGCTTTGCTGGCGAATAACCTGTAGAGTCGTTCCAATAAATTTCAAGTAGGAGATTAGGATGATAAACAGATATTTCACGAAAACACATTTGATCGCCTTGATTGGCTTGATAACTTTTCTGGCTTTGGGCGGATGCGCAACTATTTTTTCTAATGGGGAGGACGAGATCACGTTCAATTCCAATGTCGATAAAACCAAGGTCTTCTTCGACAACAGCCTGGTGGGGGAAACGCCGTTCACTCTTTCGGTGGACCGCCAGCTCCATAGAATCAAGGTACGGTTCAGCAAGGAAGGCTACGAGACCCAGGAAATGTTACTGGCTCACAAGTTCAATATAAACGCCGGGATGGTTCTGGATCTCACGGGAACCCTGACGTTTTTGACTCCCGGGGCGGTGGATGCCTTGAGCGGCAACCTGATCAAGTACTCGCCGACCAATTATCATATCGAAATGGTGCCGGAAAAAACGGGAGACCTCAAACGGTTCCGCCAGCGGGTGGCGTCCATGCAATTTTCCGCCCACAACTTTGCCGATATTCAGCGCGATCTGGTTACGGGTGAAGGGGAGTTTTTAAACACCCTGCAGTCCAGCTTCCAAATTCCACAGACACATAAGAAAGCATTCCACGAAGTCCTGACGAAAAATCTCGATGCCCTGATCGCCACAAATAACGGCCTGGAATTCTGGAATCGCCTGAACCGGTTGATCAAGGAGGACCCCGGCCTGGCCGCCTATCATTTGGGATAACTCGTCCACATGTTCGACAAGCTATGGCTCTGGCTCTTCAGAATGACAATTCGTATCCATTTGTCATTCTGAACGGAACGTAGTGAAGTGAAGAATCTATGTTTAGATTTCTACCACGCTCGATCAATCGAGCATTGTAGAATGAGGAATAACCATCAACCACCCCCTGCCCCTCCTTTGGAAGGAGGGGAGCAGTTGAGACAAAGGGCCTTTAAAGAAAAGCAAATCCGCTCTCCCTTGCTCCTTTGCTACCCTTCTCTCTGTTTTTGGTTATTTTGCCTGCTCCGGGCCGAGGGGGCGGAACTGGTAAATCAACAGCGGCAGTAAAAATAAATTGCCGAGGAGAGCGAGGATCATCGCCAGTCCGGTGAGCAGGCCGAAGTAAATCGTCGGAATGAAATTCGACAGGGTCAGGATGGAGAAGCCGATGGTCACTGTGATCGAGGTGTAGTAAATGGCGCGGCCGATACTGCCGTGACAACGTATGACGCTTTCCCGATAACTGGGCTCCTGTCGGAACTCGCTCTGGTAACGGTGGATGTAATGGATGGTGTCGTCGACCCCGATGCCGATGGTGATCGCGGCAATGGTGATGGTCATCATGTCCAGAGGGATGTCCATCCACCCCATGAATCCCAGGATGAAAATGGCCGAGAACACGTTGGGGATAATCGCCAGCACCGCCAACAAGACCCGCCGGAACAGGAAAATAAACATAACGAGAATGGCGGCGAACACCAGTCCGAGTGTCTGTATTTGAGAGGTGTACAGGCTCTGCAACATGTTGTTGAACATCACCGCCATGCCGGTAATATGGATGCGGTTCTCGGCAATTCCCATGTCATCGACCAGGTGCCGCTTGATTTTTTCGATCAGTTCGCCCCGGTTGAGACGGGGATTGGTTTCCTCGATACGCAGGGTAATGCGCACTTCGTTGGCGTCCTTCGACAGGTAGGGATCCAGAAAACTTTTCCGCGCATTTTCCGGCAGAACTTTGCGATACACCGCGAGATCGTAGTCCTCCGGCACCTCATCATTGTTCAGGAACCGGACGATCTTGAGCGTGGTCCCCATCGATAAAACCTTGCCGATTTCCGGCAGGCTTTCCAGGTAATCGTGAATTTTTTCCACTTCCAGCAGTTTGTTGGGGTGGAACCAGTAATTTTCCTCCTGCTTGTCCTCGTGCTCGGCGAACGGATCATCCTCAAACTGATCTTTTTCCTTCTCCAGCATTTTCACGTAATCGTAAAATTGCTGATCGGCATCGATAAGAATCTCCAGCGGCGTGGTGCCCCCCAGTTGCTTGTCGATAACGCTCATTCCGCGGTAAATCTCGGTGGTGTCCTTGAAGTAATCGATGAAACGGTTATCGACGCCCACCATTTTAAGGCCGAAACCTGCGGTCACTGCCAGGATCGCGAACAGGGCCAGGATTTTATTTTTGTGGTGGAGCGCGATGAGCGCGATACCGTTGGTCATCCGCTTGGTGATATCGTGCGCTGATACGGAGGCCTTGGGCGACATCATCTTCAAAAACGACGGAAACAAAATGAAAGAGATGACGAACGCCAGCGAAATGCCGAGCGTCATCATCCAACCGAAATCGATGACCGGGCGAATATCACTGACCACCAGCGAACAGAACGCCACGATGGTGGTGAGCGCCGTGAAAAAACACGGCTGAAACATGAAACGCACCGTGTCGCGCACCAGTTCGGATTGACTGGCGTTGGGATTCTCTGCGTACAACTCGCCGTAACGAACGATCAGGTGGATGACCAGCGAGAGGGTGATGATGATCAGTATGGAAATAAAGTTTGAGGAGATAACGGTCACCCGCCAGTCCAGCCCGCCGAGGGCGCCGATCATCATCCACACCGCGATGCCGCAGGTGAGCATGGGGAGCAGAACCCAACGCTTGCTCCGGAAGAACAGCCACATGACGAGAATCATGAGGGCGGTCACTGCGATGCCGAAAATGGACAGATCTTTTTCGATGAAGGCGATCATGTCGGTGGCGATCATCGGTACCCCGCCAAGGAAGATGTCGGCGCGGTCGCGGTATTTATCGAGAATGTCGCGCACCTGCTGAACTTCCAACGCCTGACGGTCCAGCACCTCCGCCAGATACTGCTTGAACTCCAGGGAAACTTTGTTGAGAGTTGCCGCTTCCTTCGGCGTCAGCTTGCCGTCCCATTTTTTTTCGCGCAGGTCGTTGCGCGTTTCGAGCAGATCGAAATATTTGTTATCGCGTTTGTACAAGGCGAGGAGAGCGGTGGTGTTGCCGTCGGGACTGGCCAGCAATTTGCTGTAAATCGGACTTTCCGCCAGTTCCCTCGCCGCCTGCTTTTTGTCGAGGCCTTCCGTTTGGATGGTGCGCACGTTGTCGCCCAATTCCGACAACGTGATGCGCGGACTGTTGAACAGCGGCACGTCGAGGATACTGATGACCTTATCAATGCGGTCCAGCTTCAGCAGATCGTCCTTCAGGCTTTGCAGGCCCGCCAGGGATTGATCTGAAAGCAGTTCCCCCTTCGGCGTCCAGGTGATGACCAGGAAATCGTCACTGCCATAGGCCTTGTTGACCGTGCGGTAATACTTCAGGTCGGCGTCGTTTTCCAGCACAAGGGAATCGGACGAGGCATCCAGCTTGAAGTTGGTGGCCGTATACCCCATCCCCAGCAGGGCAAGGCCGATAATGCCCAACCACAGCTTCGGCTTTTCCAGCACCCATTGGTTATACAGACGAATTAAAAATGATCCCATGGAGTTTTATATTTCAGATAGGGAGTTATTATTCAGTAGCTTGGAGGTCAAAAATCATACCTAACCATGATAAGGTAAAAACTCGAAAAATGAATAACTCATTACCGAAATTTCCTTTTTTAAAACCACATGTTTTTTTTCGTGGGATTTCTTATATAATGGGTGCGGCTTTACTCATTCCTGCACAATCACATCCATCAAGCCGGCGTAGCTCAGTTGGTAGAGCAACTGATTTGTAATCAGTAGGTCGGGGGTTCGACTCCCTCCGTCGGCTCCATTTTAATTTCTTAATGCCAGCCCATTCTTTATTTGGCCCGACCGGTGTTAAAGTGAAAATCCACAAAATGCCGGCAGGATGGACGGCTAGCCTGAAGCCGGGGCGATTCTTACGCTCCTCTTACTCTTCCAATTTAAATTAACCCCTTGTTTTATAAGGCTAAAGCCTTACACTTTTAATATAGGCACAGAAAATTCACCTGGCGTGGCCAAAAATCCGGTTCCCGCTGGAAGGGAGTTGCTCTATGAGGCAGGTCATAATTTTCGGGTTGATTGTATTGCTGGCGGGATGCGCCCAGCTCAAGACCACCGATTATTCGCCTCCGCAGTGGGCGCAGTTAAGCGATGAACATCTGGATGCCTATATCGGGCAGGACATTGACCGGGCGCAAAAAGTATTCGGCTATCAATTTTCCACGAAAAACCTTAGCGGCCAACAGACGGTCTATACCTGGGAACTGGAACGGCAGGTCGGCCTGGCTTTCAGCCCGTTCGGCTTCACCCGCACGGTTCATTGCCATTGGTCGTTCGTCACCGGCCCCAACGGGAAAATTCTTTCCCACCAGCGTTTCGGGTATTGTCCTTCGGCCACGCTGACCTACCACGGGTCCCTGGAGGAACAACCGTGAAGCCGGTCGTTATCTTTGGAATGCTGGTTTTAATGAACGGGTGCGCCTCGTTCCAGACCCAAAACTACTCGCCGCCGGTCTGGACCGAGTTGAACGATGAATATCTGGACACGTTTATCAGCAAGGACATCAGCGAAGCGCAAAAAATATTCGGTTATAAATTCACCATCAATCCATTGGGCGACGGCCGAACCGCCTATCTGTGGAAAATGAACGACCAAATCAGTTATGCCCAGGCCTGGAGTGGCCCCAGTAAAACCATCCCCTGCAACTGGTCGTTCGTGACCGACTCCAACGGCAAAATTATAGACAACCAGCGCTTCGGATATTGCAACGCCACTCTCCAGCTTCATTGAATTTATCCACCCGGCTCCCCCTGAAGCGTGAAAAGAACACCGAACTACCCGTGGCCCCGGCGACGCCTGACCAACAACACCCCGGAGCATCCGATTAAATCAACTCAGCTATCCCCAATTAACCTCTTGATATATTTAACACTAAAGACCTGCCCCTATACCGGGACGGAAGGCAATTTCGTGTCCCAGCTAGATCCCAAACTTCTTTTATTTTCCTCGTCAGTTACCAAATCCGAAACAATAATTATTTTTCAAAATAGCCCTTTTTAGAGTGGACGTTTTAATCCAAACCGTTACTCTTGAGCTTGAGATTAACTTAAAAGAGCTTAGGCATTTTATGACTATTCATGGACTATGGGCGCTTGAATGGGGAACCAACTTGGGACTCACCCAGGCCGGGACCATTAAATTTGAATCCGGTATTATTTCAGGTGGTGATTCTAATCACAATTATTCCGGGAAATATCAAACCCATTCGGCTAATTGCCTTAAAGGCACGCTTGAAATTGTCAATATAAAGTCGGAACCCATTACCATTTTTGGGAAAAATTCCACATATATAATTAACTTTACCGGCGACTTTGGCATTGCAGAAGCCAATCCACACAGACGCGCGCTGATGGTGATAGACAGTCAATTAAACACCGGGCCGGACCAATTAATACGACTCATCTGCGAAAAGTAGCCCGAAGGCTTTAGATATCCCTGCCGAAACCAGGCCTCTGGAACCGCAACGCCCTGCCCATAGAATAACATAACACTGTAAATGAAAATGTATTGATACTACTTTGATTTTATTGTACCTTTAGATATACACTGACTGAACCCATTGAGGAGACTTCCTGTGAGAATTTCTGCAAAGCATTTCGGCTATCTTCTGCTTTTGACCCTGTTCGCTTTTTCCAATATCAATTGCGGCGGCACCCAAAAAACCATTGATCCCGATGCCCCGCGTGTCCTGAAAGAATTTCCCGCCCAGGGCGAGTCCAGCACGAAGTTAACGGATGATGAGCCTGGAAAAATAGAAGTGGCGGCACAATGCCCAGCGGATTTTCCCGTTCTGGTGGAATGCAAAAAGTGGTGGGCGGAAACAGGCACGGCGGGAGACAATCCCTTTCTCTTGAAAGGTGCCGATGGCGCCACCCAGCGCCAAACCGAAAATGCCTGTGTCTGCGATGGCCGGCATGCTGGAAAATCGAAAGACTTTTTTGGCATCTCCAATCATCATATCAAGTGCGGGGTCACCGCGGTCTGCGCGAACAAGTAGTTAAAAGTCACAACACTTATCCCTGTTACCCGGTCTTTCGTTCCTGAAAGACCGGGTTTTGTTTGCCGCATCCCCTGGGTTTTCCCCTCTGGCTTTTCAAATACCCCACCCTTTTGATTAATAACTATTGCCATTAATCAAAATTTTTCGTAAAAATGAGCCATTAAAACCCGTTAAAACAGCAGGGATAATTCTGTGAGAAAAAACAGCGGTCAAAAGGTGATTATTGATTCGTTCGATCTCGCCGCAGGCCGGAAAATGGCTGGTAAATACGAGGTTCTCTCCCTGCTGGGATCAGGTTGGGAAGGGGAAGTATACAAAATCCGTGAAATCCGCACGGGCATCGAGCGGGCGGCCAAGCTGTTTTTTCCGCAGAGGAACATTGGAAACAAAACGGCCAAATCCTACGCCCAGAAACTGCACAAACTCCGCCAGGTTCCGATTCTCATCAAATACCATACCGAGGAAATCCTGCTCATCCGCAAATTCCCGATCACCGTCTTAATTTCCGAATATGTTGAAGGCGATTTGCTATCCGAATTTTTGAAAAAATTTCCCGGCCAGAGGCTTCACCCCTACCAGGCCCTTCACCTGCTTTATGCACTGACCTGTGGAATTGAAGAAATTCACCTACTGAACGAAACACACGGCGATCTGCATACCGACAACATCATCATCAACCGGTTCGGGCTGGAATTCGATGTAAAACTGCTGGACCTGTTTCACGGACCCTATCCCAAGAAAGAAACGCGGCAGACGGATATCCTGGAATTGATCCGGATTTTTTACGACACACTGGGTGGGGCCAAGCGATACTCAAAGCTTCCCGTCACGGTTAAACAAATCTGTTGCGGGCTGAAACGGTCGCTGATCCTCGACCGGTTTCGCACCATCTCCCATTTGCGGGAACACCTGGAAAGCCTGGACTGGTCGTCGGACACATTTTGACGGAATAAAGAAAACGCATACCGAGGCTCCCCCTCCCAGCTAAACCTCCCCTAACCCTGTTAAAGGAGCAGGAAATTCAACCAGAACCTCTCAGGTTTTACGGCACCCCGATCCTGCACCCAAGCAATTACAAAAGCAGGAACATCGCCGTCAACAGGAGCGCCATTATCAACGTGGTCCAGATCTGACGCCAGTTTAAATGAATTACCGGATGTATCATCATTTTCACCTCCCGATCCCATAAAGGCCTTGCACCTTACTTACTTTTTATTGATCCCATTGATCCAGATTTTATTCCCACCTATTGCTTGAGCGAATTCCGGAATTTTATTAATCCCTTGCCTAAGGAATTCATTTTTTTTACAATAAAAACAGATGCTTTTCGGATATCTCAGCGCTTTTCCCTTTCCCGGAAACCTGAATACAACTCAGGATATTTATTGTTCAAAGGATTTTAATGAAAGCTTCACCAACCCGGAAAACCCTGAAAAAAGTAGATCTCAATCAACGGGAAAACCGCTTTCACCAGAAAGGAACCATTATTTGGTTAACTGGTTTATCAGGGGCAGGTAAGACCACCGTGTCCATCGCCTTGGAGAATGCTCTTTTTGAACAAAACGCTTTGGTCACCCTTTTAGATGGGGATGTGGTGCGTACCGGGTTGAATAGCGATCTCGGATTTTCGGCTGAGGACCGAAAAGAAAACATTCGTAGAATCGGGGAAGTAGCCCGATTATTGGCGCAACAGGCCTTCGTGGTAATCGTGGCCTTCATTTCGCCGTTCCGGGATGACCGGGATTGGGTCCGTAACTCCATGGACAACGGCAGATTTATAGAGGTGTTTGTCGATTGTCCCCTGGCGGTGTGTGAATCACGGGATACTAAAGGGCTTTATAAAAAAGCACGAAAAGGAGAAATTCAGGATTTTACCGGGATATCGTCACCCTATGAGCCACCGCTTTCACCCGAAATTCATTTAAATACCGCCGAGGATACCGTCGAAGAATGCATCGAACAAATTATTCGACACCTTACCAAAACTGACGTTTTTAAAAAGATTTAAAAAAGCATATCCTCACATTCTCCCCATTTTTTTTCATGAGCGCCCATGCCCATACAGATTGCTCGATCCCTTCGTTTGCGGCTGAATCAAACTGATGCTGTTTAATTCCTACACCTTTATTCTATTGTTCCTGCCTGTCACCCTGTTTGTTTTTTTCAGAATAGGCGCCTGGGGGCATCACCGAATCGCCATTTCCTGGCTTGTTGCCACCTCGCTGTTTTTTTATGGGTGGTGGAATCCGGCCTATCTGGGGCTTCTGATCGGGTCAGTCCTGTTTAATTACAGCGTGGGTGTGGGTCTCGCCATGGGTTCGCCCAATCCATCCTTTGGCAAAAAGAGTTTACTGGCGGCAGGCATTGCAGCCAACCTGGCGGCAATCGGTTATTTCAAATACGCCAATTTCTTTGTGAACGCCGTGAATGGAGGATTCAACACGGGCTTTGAACTCTCTCCCATCATCCTGCCTCTGGCGATTTCATTTTTCACGTTCCAGCAAATCGCCTATCTGGTGGATGTGTATCGAGGAGAAACCCGCGAGCATAATTTTCTGCAGTATTTTTTGTTTGTCACCTTTTTTCCGCAATTGATTGCCGGCCCCATTGTTCATCACAAGGAAATGCTTCACCAGTTCGCCAAAGATTCCCTGTACAAATTCAAACACGAGAATTTTTCGGTCGGCATCACCATTTTCTTTCTCGGCCTGTTCAAGAAAGTCATGATTGCCGATAACGTGTCCCAATTTTCAACACCAGTATTCAACGCCGCCGCCAATGGCACCCTCATTACATTTTTTGAAGGATGGGGAGGCGCGCTGGCTTACACGTTTCAGTTGTATTTCGATTTTTCCGGATACTCGGACATGGCCATCGGGCTGGGACGAATGTTTGGCGTTCGCCTGCCACTTAATTTCAATTCGCCCTATAAAGCCACCAGCATCATTGATTTCTGGCGGCGCTGGCATATGACTCTGTCGCGATTCATGCTGGACTATCTATATATCCCGCTGGGAGGAAATCAGAGAGGCCCCGTACGGCAATATTTAAATCTGATGATCACCATGTTGCTGGGTGGCTTGTGGCACGGTGCGGGGTGGACCTTTGTCATCTGGGGAGGCCTCCACGGATTTTATCTTTTTATCAATCATGCTTGGCGATCCATCCAAAAATCGGCGGGATGGAACTTTCAGGGAAGAATATATTTACTTACATCACGCCTGCTCACCTTTCTGGCGATTGTCGCCGCGTGGGTGATGTTTCGGGCAGACAACCTGGAAGCCGCCCTTCGGGTATACGAAGGTATGGCGGGTTATAACGGTTTTCCCCTCAATAAAGAATGGATGGCGAAGATGACCCGGATGGGCCCCGTGTTGGCAGACTGGGGTGTGGAACCCGGAATCCTGTTAATTCCCGTCAAACGCGCTCTCCTTTACTGGACGCTGCCCCTCCTGCTGGCATGCTGGATTCTGCCAAACACTCAACAGATCATGCGGAAATTCGATCCGGCGATCAACTTTCTCGACGATCCCAGGGAGGCCCCGTTCGTTGAATGGACCCCCAACCGGCGTTGGGCCGTTGCGGTTCTGATTCTGGCATTTTTATGTCTGTTCAACATGACAGGAATCAGCGAATTCCTCTATTTTCAATTTTGATTTATGGCGCATAAAAAATACAATCTGATCCTGCTCATCCCCCTGGGAATCCTGCTTGCCGTTTTTATTTCTTTGGGATTGTGGGTACAACCCATCAACGGCGACCTGACCCGCCTGGGCGGCTTTACAGAAAATGATTTTGGCTGGAACAAACCCCAGCAACAATTTCCTTCCGTACTTTTCACTTTTGATGAGGGGAAGGAGTATAAAAATTACCACGATGTCGTGGTACTCGGCGACTCTTTTTCCCACACATTTCCCTTGTCTCAATGGCAGAATTATTTTGTCCGAGAAACGGGGTATAGTCTGATTACTTACAAGGTCGACGACATCGATATAGAATCCTTTGTCAACAGTCCAGCCTTTAAGGACCGTCCGCCCCGAATTGTGATTTACCAAACCGTGGAACGTTCTTTTGTGGGCCGGGGCAATTCCTGGAATAAGGGAGACTGCCAGCCCGAACCAACCCCTGCCCTCAGGGAATCTCCCCTTAAAATTCGTCCAGGCATTCAGACGTTATCCGACTACACCCGATCTACCGAGAATGGGCCGCTTCACCCGAATCTCTCTTCAGGAGCGCATTACCTGAAGCGGCTCATAAAAAAAACCTTTAATAAAAAATCGAACCGGGCGATTAAAATTGCCTTAAGCCGGAACGACCTGTTTTCAAACCGGCAAAGTAGTCATCTGTTGGTGTACCGCAACGATTTCGAAAGATATGGCGTTTTAGAGGAAGACCTGAAACGCGCGATCTGTGGTTTAACGTATATTCAAAACACCTTCCAGAAAAACGGGAAAACCTATTTTGTCGGCATGGTAGCCCCGGATAAGCTGACTGCGTATATGGACGTTTACAAAGATTTTGACCGAAAAAAAATTCACTGGATGGATGAAATCACAAAACACCCCGAACTCCATGTTCCAAGGCTGGATGTGGCTTTGAAGAAAGAAATCGAACGCGGGACGCAGGATGTCTATCTCCCGAACGACACCCATTGGGGCTCCTCCGGCCATCAAGCCGTTGCCAGCCATCTGCTGAAGTACTTGATTGACCGGAATATTCTCGCACCCTTCCCAGGAAATTCCGGGAGTGAACCCACAAATACCCTACCGGGTTGAATTTTACTTAGTCATTGAGCCTGAATGCTTTTGCTACACAGGAAAATTTCTCCACGTCCTATTAAACTTGGGTTATCAGCGGGTTTGTTGCTATAATATCCAATTGAATGAGTGACTTATCACACTTCAAACACTTCCGTTCTGGACCGAATCCTGGGTTCATTTGACTTGATCGATTGTCTATTGACCATCGAATATAAGGGGACTTTTCTTGAACTTTCCGTTCTATGGAAATCAATTGCGACCGAGACGCCTCGCTCTTTTTGTATTTGACCTGGCTCTGGGATGCCTGTCCTTATATTTCGCCTACTGGTTGAGATATGAAGGCAGCCTGCCTCCGGAAACGCTGGAAAACTATTTCGGCCTGATTGGTTTTGTTCTTGTTTCCCGCACAATTGCCTATTTTTATTTTGGGTTCTATACCCGTTTTTGGAAATATTCCACCCTGGAAGATCTGATACAGATCATTAAAGCAGTCGCAACCGGAACATTCCTGCTGCTGTTTACCTCATTTTTATACAACCGCTCTTTTTTAATCCCACGGTCAGTTATCATTATCGATATGCTCCTGCTGATCATGATGCTTGGTGGATCTCGATTGGGTTGGAGGTTGTTCCGGGAACAGCTGACCAACCAAAATAAAATGGATGAAAGCCACCGTTTACCGGTCCTTATCCTGGGTGCAGGTGACACAGGAGCCCATCTGCTCAGATATATTCAGAGATTTGCACAGCAATATAAAGTGATCGGGTTCCTCGATGACGACCCCAAAAAACTCAATAATTCCTTATCAGGCGTAAAAGTTCTGGGGGACCGGCAAAGCATTCCCGACTTAACTAATGGATTAGATATCAAGGAGGTTTTGATTGCCACCAATACTATATCCAATGAAAGCCTGGGAGAAATAATAGATATCTGCTCCCAGAGTGGAGTCAAATATAAAATAGCCGCTTCCATTACCGACCTTAGCACGAAAGAAGTCCACATTTCGAAGATCAAAAACATCGATATTCAGGATTTACTGGGCCGGGATCAAGTATCTCTGGATTTAGCTTCTCTTAGAAATTTGATGCAGGGAAAGCGGGTGTTGGTCACGGGAGCGGGAGGATCAATTGGCTCCGAACTGTGCCGCCAGATATTGGAATACAATCCCAGCACACTGGTTATGGTGGATCGATGTGAAAATTATCTTTACGAATTACGAGCGAGCCTCCCCTCCGGTCATGGGACCACTCGACTTTCCTTTATTTTCAGCTCCATCACTAATCGGGAAAAGCTTGAGACCACCTTTTCCTTGAATCAGCCTCAATTGGTTTTTCATGCAGCCGCGCATAAGCATGTCCCGCTGATGGAGGACAATCCGGATGAAGCGGTTATCAACAACGTCATTGGTACTCGTATCGTTGCCGAAACTTCAGAAAAATTTGGTGTCGAAAAATTTATTCTGGTCTCCACCGACAAGGTGGTGCGACCTTCCAGTGTGATGGGCATGACCAAACGTGTTGCCGAAAAGTTCATTCAACATATCGGACGAAAAAGCAAAACCCGCTTTATCATCGTCCGTTTCGGGAACGTATTGGGAAGCAACGGCAGTGTCGTTCCTTTATTTAAAAAGCAGATCAGCGAAGGACGGGCGGTTACCGTTACCCATCCCGATATGGAACGATTTTTCATGCTCATTCCCGAGGCGGCACAGCTCATCATGCAGGCTGCCGCCATAGGCGAAGGCGGCAACATCTTTCTTTTGGAGATGGGAGAGCCTGTAAAAATAGTGGATTTGGCGCGCAAGATGATCCAGTTGGCTGGCTACGTTCCTGATCAGGATATCGAAATCAAATTTACTGGAATCCGGCCGGGAGAAAAACTCCAGGAGGAACTGGTCAACCCCGATGAAACCACAGTGCCCACGTTCCACAAAAAAATCAAAATTCTGAACACCGAATCTCCTGAAATTTCAGATTTTGAAGCAAAACTGGATGCTCTTTACAACGTCGCAAAGACCGGCGATCATGCGAAGACCATTAAAACTCTTTGGGCAATCGGTGAGGGGAACGGACAGGACTTAAATACTGTAAATCCTAAATTCTGGGACGTCAAAAAACCTTCTATTCCTACCTGACATTAGCCTGATTAATCATCAATATATAATATATCCTGCCATTATTTTTGCGAGACCAATATATGGTGATTAGGATTCCAATCGTAAAGTCCAGAGGTCAGTAATATGAAAACAGTGATACTTGCGGGAGGAATGGGTACGCGTATCAGCGAAGAGACGCATTTAAAACCCAAGCCTATGATCGAAGTCGGAGGTAAGCCCATTCTCTGGCATATCATGAAGTCCTACAGCGCATTTGGAATTCATGACTTTATAATCTGCCTTGGCTACAAGGGTTATCTAATTAAAGAATATTTTGCCAATTACTATTTACACAACTCTGATGTGACTTTTGATATGTCGGATAATTCCATGCAGATTCATGAAAATTCTGCAGAACCCTGGAAGGTGACACTTATAGATACTGGAGAGAAAACAATGACGGGGGGAAGACTGAAACGTGTAGCCTCCTATCTTGATCAGGAGCCCTTCTGTTTTACTTACGGGGATGGTTTGAGTAATGTCAATATTAACGATCTGATAAAGTTTCACAATCAACAAAATACCCTGGCTACAGTGACATCGGTCCAGCCTCCCGGCCGGTTTGGGGCTATGAGCATGGAAAACCACAAAATAACTTCCTTCGAGGAAAAACCACAGGGAGACGGCTCGTGGATAAACGGAGGGTTCTTTGTGCTCTCACCAAAAGTGCTGGATTACATTGATAACGACAGGACGATCTGGGAAAGAGACCCCTTACAGCGGTTATCTCAAGAGGGGCAGCTTTCAGCATTTCTACATCATGGATTCTGGCAGCCGATGGATACTCTTCGGGACCGAATCCATTTAGAAGAACTATGGGAAAGTCAAAACGCTCCATGGAAAGTATGGTAATGAATTCTTCTTTCTGGAATGGGAAAAAAGTATTTGTTACCGGGCACACCGGCTTCAAAGGAAGCTGGTTATGCCTGTGGCTCAAGAAATCAGGGGCTGATGTAGTGGGCTACGCTCTGGAGCCATCCACTTCTCCCTCCTTATTTCATGTGGCGGATGTCGAGAAGGGAATGAATTCCATAATTGGCGATATCCGAGACTGCGAAAAACTTGGCAGGGCATTGTCCGAGGCAGCTCCCGATATTGTAATCCATATGGCGGCGCAAGCCTTGGTTCGCTATTCGTATGAGCAGCCTGTGGAAACCTACGAAGTCAATGTGATGGGCACCGTAAATCTCCTTGAAGCGGTGCGTTCCTGCAAATCGGTCCGTGCGGTCTTGGTGGTCACCAGCGACAAATGTTACGAAAACCGTGAATGGGTCTGGGGTTATCGCGAGAACGAGCCCATGGGCGGTCATGATCCGTATTCAAGCAGTAAGGGCTGCGCGGAATTGATTGTCTCAGCCTACCGCAATAGCTTTTTTAACCAGGGATCTTCCTTTGTGTCAATCGCTTCCGCCCGGGCAGGAAACGTAATTGGTGGAGGTGATTGGTCGGAAGATCGTTTGATTCCAGACCTGGTTAGGGCATTCAGCAGCAATCATTCCGCCCGAATTCGAAATCCCAATGCCATCCGGCCCTGGCAACATGTATTGGAAGCATTGAACGGCTACCTTATCTTGATAGAAAAGATGCATTCCAAAGGAGAACAGTTTTCAGAAGGGTGGAACTTCGGGCCGGACGATACCGACGCCAAACCAGTTTCCTGGTTGGCTGACACCTTAGTCAGTCACTGGGGAACCGGCCAATGGTCCACCGAAACAAATCTCAATGCTCCTCACGAGGCTTACACTCTCCGCCTGGACTCCTCTAAAGCCAAATCAAAACTTCACTGGACACCAACCTTGAAACTGGAGTTAGCTTTGAAGTGGATAGCTGAATGGTATCGATGCTATTACGACGGTGGCAACGTCAAGGCTTTGTCTGAAAATCAGATCGAGGCGTTTCAAAACCAGGTAAATTCATGAACTTAAACTGCCGTTTCTGTAACACTCCATTAAAAACGAGTTTTTGCGACTTGGGTATGTCACCTCTATCCAACGCCAACTTGAGACCCGAGCAGTTGAATCAAATGGAGCCTTTTTATCCTCTTCACGCTTATGTCTGCGATGCCTGTCTACTGGTGCAATTGGAATCCTTTGAAACTCCGGATCAAATATTTAACGATCAGTATGCCTACTTTTCATCCTATTCAGAAAGCTGGCTGGCACATGCCAACGCCTACTCCGAGAAAATGACTGAGCATTTCGGATTAAACACGGATAGCCGGGTGGTCGAAATCGCCAGCAACGACGGCTATCTTCTTCAATATTTTGTTAAAAAAAATATCCCCGTAATTGGCATCGAACCCTCTGGGAATGTCGCCAGGGCCGCCCGTGAAAAGGGCGTTCCAACGTTAGAGGCTTTTTTTGGAAAGGACACGGCCACCACTCTAAGCAGAGAGGGCAAGTCTGCAGATCTCCTGTTGGGCAATAATGTCCTGGCGCACGTTCCAGACTTGAATGATTTTGTCTCCGGATTAAAAATCCTCCTAAAACCCCAGGGGGTAATTACCATGGAGTTCCCCCACTTATTACAATTGATACAGAAGAATCAATTCGACACCATTTACCATGAGCATTTTTCATACTTTTCTTTTTCCACCGTAGAAAAAGTTTTTTCCGCGCATGGCCTGACGCTATTCGACGTAGATGAATTGAGCACCCATGGAGGATCGTTACGAATCTATGCCCGGCACGCTGAGAATGAATCCCAACCCATCACTGATTCGATCGATGCTTTGCGAACCCGAGAATCACAAGCCGGGCTGAATTGTCCGGAAGGCTACCGGAACTTTGATGAACAGGTGCGGGAAACCAAACGGAAATTGCTGGAATTTTTGATCGATGCCAAGCGGGCAGGAAAACGAATCGTTGGCTATGGCGCTCCTGCCAAGGGAAACACCTTATTGAACTATTGCGGTGTCCGCACGGATTTTATTGACTACACCGTGGACCGTAGCCCACATAAGCAGGGAGTTTACCTGCCGGGAACCCATATTCCGGTACGGCACCCAGACGAAATCGCCAAAACCAAACCCGATTACATTTTCATCCTTCCCTGGAATCTCAAAGATGAAATCATCAGTCAACTCTCTTATGCCAGAGAGTGGGGAGCAAAGTTCATTCTGCCCATCCCACAGGTCGAGGTCGTGCCGTGATCTTCACCGAAACAAAGCTCAAGGGAGCCTTCGTAATTGATATTGAACCGATCGAAGATGAGCGAGGATTATTCGCGCGTAGCTGGTGTCGCGAAGAGTTTAAAGCCCGCGGCCTGAACTCTGAATTGGCCCAATGCAATATTTCCTTTAATAATAAAAAAGGAACCTTGCGGGGAATGCATTATCAGAAACCTCCACATGAAGAGGCCAAACTGGTGCGTTGCACCCAGGGGGCCATATTTGATGTTATTATAGATTTACGGCCCGACTCACCCACCCGTACACAATGGGTGGGAAAAGAGTTGACCGCCAAAAACCGGAAAATGTTCTACATTCCCGAAGGGTTTGCGCACGGATTCCTAACCTTGGAAGACGACACGGAAGTATTCTATCAGATGTCGACGCCCTATGTTCCCGCCTCCGCATCCGGAATTCGCTGGAACGATCCGGTATTCAATATTAATTGGCCGGAGCAACCCAAGATTATATCCGAGCGGGATCAATCCTATCCGGACTTCAACTGATGAAGCGGGTATTAGTAACAGGAGGAAGTGGATTTGTCGGCAGACACGTTTTGCCGCTACTTGTCGACAAAGGATATGAAGTTCATGCAACTGCCTTCGATGACAGTCACATTCCTTTACGAGGTGTGGATTGGCATCCAGTGGACCTATTAAATAATGAGAAGACAGAGCAATTGCTCTCCAACATAAAGCCTTCCCACCTGTTGCATTTGGCTTGGTACGTAGAACAAGGGAAATATTGGACGTCATTGGAAAATTTCAAATGGGTAGAGGCGAGCTTGGCTCTGACGCGGATATTCGCGGATAAAGGAGGTAAACGTGCCGTTTTTGCGGGAACCTGCGCGGAATATGATTGGAGCTTCAAGCTACTTTCGGAAAACACCACACCATGCGTCTCAAATACCCCATATAGCGCCTGCAAAAATGCTTTGTATTCCTTGCTGGCATCCTTTTCGGGTGCATCTGACATCAGCTATGCCTGGGGAAGGTTGTTTTTTCTTTTCGGGCCACACGAGCATCCTGCCCGCCTGGTTTCCTCTCTCGTTCGGTCTTTACTAAGAGATCAAGAATTTGAGTGCTCGGAAGGCCGACAGGTAAGAGACTTTCTTTATATTGAGGACGCCGCCCGGGCTTTTGTATCTTTATTGGAAAGCCCTGCAACGGGAGCCGTGAACATCGGCTCCGGGCAAGGTATCTCTGTTAGAAACATGATCAAAACCATTTCAAAACAAATTGGTAAAGACCATCTGATACAATTTGGGGCGCGACCAACCAATGACAATGAACCCGCAGAGTTTATTGCCGATATCAATCGTCTAAAAAATGAGGTGGGGTGGCAACCTAAGTACAACCTGGATCAATCATTAGATCTCACCATCCAATGGTGGAAAGCAGCGCTTGAGAGGGAGTCGATATGAGTTCCGAGTGCCCTGTTTGCAATTCAAGACGCACCGCACTAATTATTTCGAGGAAAAATACCCCCGTCCATCAGAATCTTTTAATGAGTGGTCCCAGTGAGGCGCGCTCCATCACCCGGGCCGACCTTGAAATTATGTGTTGCCAGGAGTGTGGATTTGTTTTTATTTCAGATTTTGATATTGGCAAACTCAGCTATGGCGACCAATATGACAATAATCAAACCTGTTCTTCTACTTTTCAGGTCCATTTGAATCAACTAGTGGATAGAATTCTCGGAGACGAACGCAATCAGAATTGCCGTTTCGTCGAAGTGGGATGCGGCCAGGGCCAATTTCTCCGCCGATTAATTGAAGAGGGATTGGACAATACGGGGACAGGCTTTGATCCCAGCTATACTGGCCCGGCCCATCTAATGGATGGCCGTTTAAATTTTGAAAAAAGGTATTATGATTCCAACTGCGCAGAAGTCCCGGCAGATGTTGTTGTTTGCAGACATGTCATCGAACATGTACCAAAACCACTCGATCTATTGAAATCGGTTCGGGAAGCGTTGAGTAATTCTCCTGGAGCGAGGCTCTACTTTGAAACTCCATGTGTTGAATGGATCTTCCGGAACCGCGTTGTGTGGGACTTCTTTTATGAGCACTGCTCTTTATTTTCAGCCGAATCGCTACGACGGGTGTTTGAGGTTTCTGGATTTGAAGTCACACACGTGGACCACATTTTTGATGATCAATACCTATGGCTGGAAGCAGTGGTGGGAACACCGGTAAAAACCAACTCTGGCAGTAGCAATGTCTTAAAGTTAGCACAGGCCTACAGCGAAGCGGAGGATGCTATTCTGGAAAATTGGAAACAAAGAATTCTAGGATTAAAATCACAGGGATTGGTCGCTCTCTGGGGTGCGGGTGCCAAAGGAGTGACCTTTGCCAATCTAGTAGATCCCAACTGCCAACTGCTGGAATGCGTGGTGGACCTGAATCCAAATAAACAGGGGAAATTCATTCCAGGCACCGGTCATCCAATCATTGATTACAAAGAGCTGGGCTCAAGAAATATTAAATCTGTTATTTTGATGAATCCAAATTATCTAAGTGAAAACCAAGCTTTTCTGCAACAGGCAGGCTTGGAAAATATCCAGTTATTTGATTAGGAACCTCCATGAAATTGAACATTGATACCGACAATAACACCCTGACCGTCATAGAGGGTGACCACCAGGAAACTTTTCCTCTCCATAGCAAGAAAGCGTTTGAACTCATATCCATGGAATGGACCAAGGTAGGGTGGAGCCAGAAATACCAGTATACCTTCAGCTGGATGGGGCGACCGGTAATTCAATTGCCTGAGGACATGATTCGTACCCAGGAAGTAATTTATCGCGTCAAACCGGATGTTATTATAGAAACCGGTGTGGCGCATGGCGGCTCACTGATTTACTATGCCAGTCTGTGCAAAGCAATGGAAAAGGGTCGCATCATAGGCGTTGATATTGAAATCAGACCGCATAACCGATCTGCCGTTGAAGCTCACGAACTCAGCCCATTGATTACCCTCATTGAAGGTAGCTCAACAGATGACGAGGTTGTAAAACAAGTTAAGTCGCTGGTGAATCCCGGTGAAAGCGTCATGGTCATTCTGGATTCCAACCATTCTAAACAACATGTGGCGGATGAACTCTTGGCCTATCATGATTTAGTGACCAAGGACTCTTATATTGTGGCTACCGATGGGCTGATGAAAGACTTATTTGATGTGCCACGAGGCGAAAAAGACTGGGCCTGGGATCACCCAACCGCCGCGGCGAAAGAATTTGCCGAATCGCATCCCGAATTCATCATCGAGCAACCCGCGTGGCCCTTCAATGAGAGTGCCCTGACTGAAAATATCACCCACTGGCCTGGCGCATGGTTGAAACGAATACGTTGAAAAAAACTCCTAAACTTAGATCCAACATTCTGGCAAATTTTGCGGGCAAAGGCTGGACAGCCCTGATGGCACTGGTTTTTGTCCCGATCTATATCGATTTTATCGGGATAGAAGCGTATGGACTGGTGGGCATTTTTTTATCCCTTCTTGCCCTTTCGACCATCCTTGATCTCGGGTTGAGTACCAGCTTGAATAAGGAGTTGGCCCATATGTCCGTTCATAAAGAGAACATTGCTCAGGACATGAACAACATGGTCCGCACTCTGGAATTGGTTTATTGGGCTTTGGCTATTCTGATAGCCGGAATTATCGCCCTGTCTGCCCCCCTCCTGACCGAGTATTGGCTATCTCCAAAATTGCTCACCGAGGAGCAGGTTTTCCAAGCCATCGTGTTGATGGGACTGGCCATTGCCTGCCAATGGCCAGTCACGTTATATTCAGGAGGCCTGATGGGCCTTCAACAACAGGTCAAGCATAATTTAATCCTGGTGGTTTTCTCGTCATTGCGCGCTGTTGGGGCTATTATGGTGCTGTGGCTTATTTCTCCCACCATACAGGCATTTTTCATATGGCAACTTATTGTCAGCCTGCTTCAAACCATTGCAACCCGAATAACGTTAAAAATGTGCCTGCCTTACTCAAAATTTGCCGGCCAATTTGAATTTTCACTTCTCAAAAAATTGTGGCGCTTTGCCGCCGGAATGACCTTCATATCAATACTTGCGATACTTCTGACTCAACTGGACAAAATCATTTTAAGCAAAATGCTCTCGCTGGAAATGTTTGGATACTACACTCTGGGGGCCATGGTCGCGACTTCTGTATATGTAATGGTATTGCCCATTCAATCCGCTTTGTTTCCCCGTTTTTCTCAATTGGTCTCCAAGGGAGATGACAAAGAACTCGGCCGACTGTACCATCAGTCCTGCCAGTGGGTTTCCCTGGCGGTCCTGCCTGTAGCAGGCCTGATCGCCCTGTTCTCTAAGCAGATTTTACTCCTCTGGACCGGAGATCAAGACATCGTGACACACACCCATGCACTGGTCAGTTTGCTCACCATTGGCAGTTCCTTGAATGCCATGATGCAACTCCCTTACAGCCTGCAACTGTCGCATGGCTGGACGAAACTCGCTTTATATATGAATCTGGCTTCAGTTGCAGTCCTGATTCCATGCATGGCTTATCTGACCTCCTTGTACGGGGCTATCGGCGCAGCAATGGTCTGGGTGCTTTTGAATGCTGGCTATGTATTAATCGGCATACAACTGATGCATCGGAGATTGTTGAAAGCGGAGAAATGGAACTGGTACTTGCAGGATTTCGCTACTCCCCTGGCAGGAGTTTTAGTTGTCGCGCTCCCTGCTTACTTATGGCATCCCGAATTGAATAATGTTTTCGCACAGCTTTGCTGGCTGGTTCTGACTTTTATTTCCTCCTTGTTCATGGCCGCACTACTGACGCCGGTCAGTCGGCAAGCTTTAAAGCGTTTTACCTTGGTCAAAGCATAAAACCCTATGAATACCGAGCCTCCTCTGATCACCACAATTATCCCGACCTATCGCAGACCTGAATTGCTCAAGCGTTCTATTGAAAGCGTCCTGCGGCAAACTTATCCCCACCTTCAGGTGTGTGTCTATGACAATGCTTCAGGGGATGAAACGGCTCAAGTCGTTGCCGATCTGGCAAAAAAAGATCCTCGCGTGAAATATCATTGTCATGCGGAGAATATTGGGGCTTTCAATAACTTTATCTATGGAATGGAACGTGTCAATACCCCCTTTTTCTCGTTTCTTTCCGATGATGATTTATTGTTGCCCAATTTTTACGAAATCGCCACGGACGGGTTTAATAAATATCCAGACGCTATGTTTTCCGCCGCCTCAACCATTGCAATGACTAAGACCGGTAATATTTTGGATGTATCATTACTTTCATGGTCACGAGAAGGTTATTTCAGCCCGCCAGAGGGTATGTTTGAAATGGCCCACGGTTGCCCTGCATGGACCTCGATCCTGTTTCGCCGGGAAACCATTGATGAAGTCGGACCATTGGATATCGATATCATTGGACCGGCGGATTACGACTTTCAATTGCGGACCGCTATCCGCTTCCCAATTGTTGTCGTGAAGAAACCATGCGCTATTTTTTTAAATCACGAATCCTCATTCAGCGCCAACACGAGCCTTGACCATTTTTGGCCGGGGTGGAAAAAACTCAATGAAAAAATTTATGACGATCAAAGAATTCCCTTAGAGGTAAGGAAACAAGCGACCGATTTATTGTCGAAATATTTTCGAAGGGCTTTAATCAGCATGGCGATCAAATTAATGATAAAAAGAAATCGTGGTGATCTGATGAGAATTTCTGAAATTTTTCGTCAGTATTTAAACCTCCCGGGAAAAGCCGTGACACTAAAGGTTATGGCACAGATTTTCCGCATTCCCGGAACGGGCCGGATGATCGCCTGGGCTGACCGCCTCAGGCGCACACTGGGAACCGCCAGGAAAAAATCACAACTGAATCGGGAGTATGGAGATTACGTCAAGTGGTTATAACAATCAAATACCCATGGCAATTTGAAGGACTTCATCCATGAGTGTGGCCCTGGTGACAGGCGCAACTGGAGTCGTTGGACGTTATATTACAGATGCGCTACTAGCGCGGGATGATCGTGTTCGGATTGTCACCCGCAGGTCCATTAAACCCTGGCACGCCAACCTGGAGGTCGTCCAGGGAGACCTACGGGATAGACAAATAATAGAGGACTCTCTAACCGGCGTGGACTCTGTTTATCATTGCGCCGCTGAGTTCCACAACCAGGGTCAGATATGGGAAGCCAATGTCCATGTCACAGAGCGCCTACTGGAAGTGTTGGCGTCTCAACCAACCCGGTACTTGTGCTATATGGGTTCCGCCGGTGTCCTGGGGGCCTCGAATGACGCATGGGTTGATGAAACAACGCCCTGCCATCCGCGCGACCTCTATGAGCGCAGTAAATGGGAAGCAGAAAAAATGGTGCTGTCGTCTTCGCTGAATATGAATATTTGCGTTCTGCGGCCAGTGTTTGTAGTTGCTCCGGAACGACCTGGTTGCCTCTCTTATGCCATCCGGGATAACTGGAGGGACCGCCTCATGATCTGGGTGAAAGGGCAAGAGCGTGCCCACATCATTCACGCCGGAGATATCGCCACCGCCGCAATCCACTTTCAAAATCGCGATCTGGCGCAACCCCAATGTTTTTTCGTCGCGTGCGATGAAGACGAACTAAGTACCCTGCGCGGTATGTATGGTTATTTTCATAGAAAGATTCCGAACAGTGGTGGCGCCGAGGAGATAGCGCTTCCGGCCAGCCTGCCCTTGTGGATTCCTCATAATATTCGGACGCTGAGACGTGGACCCAGCCTGCATGGCAGAGTGCGCTTTTCCTCCAGGAAACTCCAGGACTATGGTGTACGGTTACCCTATGGTTTTAGAGGCGCCATTGATGATATTCGCTCCCAGGTGTCGCCCCCGTGAAAATCTTACACGTTAACATGTCGCTTGACCCGGTCTCCGGAGGGGGAACAACAGAGAGAACGACCAAGCTTAATTTGGCATTGAATGAGTTCCGAGAAGTCGAAGCACGCATCCTGACCACGGATGCCGGCCTGGATGGCTCGAATCCTTTGACCATTCCTCCCGACCAGGCTGTGATTCTGCCCTGCTGGAATAGGCGCTGGTACTTACCGGCTCCCTACTTTATAAAAATCTACCGTATCATCGCCTGGGCGGATATTATTCACCTGATGAATCATTGGACTCTGCTGAACGCCTGGGTGTATTGGATGGCCCGGTGGTTGAAGAAACCCTACGTCGTCTGCCCAGCCGGAGCGCTTAAAATTTACGGACGCTCCTCAGTCTTGAAGCGTTTCTATAATTTTGTGGTCGGACGCTCTATAATAAAGAATGCTGACGCTCTGATAGCTATTACGGAGGATGAAGCGGCGTTATTCCGGCAAGAGAAAGTTCCTGACCATAAAATTGTTCACATACCCAATGGGGTTTGGGAAAAGGATTTCACCTGCAAGAACGAGAACCTATTTCGAGAGCATTCCAAGCTGGGGAAGGCCCCTTTTCTTCTTTACCTTGGCCGCCTAAACTCAATTAAAGGTCCGGATATTTTACTTAAAGCTTTCTGTCAAGTCGCAGATAAGTTCCCTGAATTACACTTGGTTTTCGTAGGGCCCGACGGAGGAATGCAGGAGGAACTTAAAACCCTTATCAAACAGGAGGGGCTATCAAACCGGGTTCATTTAATAGGCTTCGCCGGGGGAGACCTGAAATCCAGCGCCTATCATGGAGCCGAATTACTGGTAGTTCCCTCGCGGCACGAAGCCATGTCCATTGTTGCTCTTGAGGCGGGAATTTGCGGCACGCCGGTATTATTGTCCGACCAGTGCGGCTTCGATGCTCTTGCGGAAGCGGGAGGGGGCAGGATCACCCCAGTCGACATTGATGCGATGGCGGCTTCTTTAGATGATTTACTCTCGAACCGCACCGAATTGACTGCAATGGGATCCCGCGCCAAAAATTATATCGCTGAAAATTTCAGTTGGTCGATTGCGGCCCGAAATCATTTAAATTTATACAAGAAAATCATTCCAGCGGAAATATGAAGATACTCATTATCAGTCAGTATTTCTGGCCGGAAAACTTCAGAATCAACGACCTTGCCAGAGGGCTGATTGACAAAGGACACCAGGTGACTGTCCTAACCGGGCAACCGAATTATCCGGGCGGACAATTTTATCCCGGCTACGGTTTTTTTAAAAATTTCAAACAATATCATGAAGGTATAAAGATTATTCGCGTGCCTTTACTTCCCAGGGGTCAGGGAAGGAGTATTCGACTATTTCTGAACTATATTTCCTTCGCCTTGTCGGGAAGCATACTGGGTCCCCTGTTGTGCCGGGGACACTTTGATGTCATTTTCGTGCATGAGCCTTCTCCTATCACGGTTGGATTCCCAGCAATTGTATTGAAGATATTCAAAAAGGCTCCTATAATATTCTGGGTTTTGGATTTGTGGCCCGAGAGCTTATCAGCTACCGGCGCGGTAAAATCTCCGATTATTTTGGATGGAGTCCGACGAGTCGTTAAATTTATTTATGACCGGTGCGATAAAATTTTGGTACAATCCAGAGGATTTGTCTCTCGCATCAAAGAGTTGAGCATTCCTTCCGAGAAAATTTTATATTTCCCAAGCTGGGCGGAGGATTTGTATCAACCGCTATCCCGGTCCCATAATTATGAAATTCCCGAACTGCCGAGAGGTTTCCTAGTCATGTTTGCAGGAAATATCGGGGTGGCTCAGGATTTTCCGACCCTTCTAGGTGCCGCAGAAAAGCTCAAATCCCATAAAAATATCCATTGGATTATTATTGGAGACGGTCGCAAATTCGATTGGGTTAAAGAGGAGGTCCTCAATCGGGGATTAAGCCAGAATGTCCATCTTCTGGGACGATATCCCTTAGAAAAGATGCCGTCTTTTTTCTCAAAAGCAGATGTCCTGCTTGTCACTCTAAAGCGTGATCCCATTATGTCTCTTACTATCCCCGGAAAAATACAATCCTATCTCGCAAGTGGACGACCTATTATCGCCGCCATGGATGGAGAGGGCGCTCAAATTATTCGGGAAGCTGGAGCGGGAATGGCCTGCCCAGCAGAAAACATTGATGGCCTTGCGCAAGCCGTATTTCAAATGTCTCAAAAATCACTGGATGGGCTAAAAATCATGGGAGAAAAAGGCCACCAATACTATAAAGAAAATTTTGATCGGTTATCCCTGTTTGATAAACTCGAATCTTGGATGCTGCATTCCAATACTTCCAAACCTTGTTGATCAGCCCTCTTCTGTTGGAATACCTCTGTGAGCGAATTTAGCGAAAAAATCATCATGATTACCGGCGGAACCGGTTCCTTTGGTCATACTTTCCTGGATTATCTTCTTCGTGAGGACTTCAAAGAAGTCCGCATATTCAGCCGAGATGAGCTGAAACAGGAATTAATGCGAACTGAGCTGAACAATCCTAAAGTAAAATTTCATATTGGAGACATCCGGAATCGTGATAGCGTCGATGATGTAATGAAGGACGTGGATTACGTTTTTCACGCTGCGGCCTTGAAGCAAGTGCCGTCCTGCGAATTTTTCCCAATGCAGGCTGTTCTCACCAATGTGATCGGCAGTCATAACATCATCGAATCAGCGATCAGAAATGGAGTATCTAAACTAATCTGCCTGGGTACGGACAAAGCGGTTTATCCTATCAACACCATGGGTGTAACCAAGGCTTTAATGGAAAAAGTGGCCCAGGCGGCTTCGCGAAATCTCATGGAAAATGAAACTCTGATTGCCAGTGTGCGGTATGGCAACGTGATGTGTTCCCGCGGATCGGTCATTCCTCTCTTTATAAAGCAAATTAAAGAGAATAAAGCCATTACTTTAACTGTGCCGGAAATGACTCGCTTTATGATGCCTCTCCGTGATGCCATTGACCTTGTGGTGTACGCTTTTAAAAACGCAAAGCAAGGCAATATTTTCATAAGGAAATCTCCGGCCTGCTCCGTAATGGATCTCGCGACTGCATTAAAAAATATCTTCAATTCCAAAGCGGAGATCAAGGTAATCGGCATGCGCCACGGCGAAAAACTTCATGAAACCCTCGCCTCACGCGAGGAATTGGCCAAAGCTGAGGATTTGGGTAACTATTATAGAGTTTGCATGGATGGACGGGATTTGAACTACAACAAATACACCGTTGAAGGTGACGTCAAAGAAGCGGACCTGGAAGATTATACTTCTTTTAATACCCAGCGTATGAATCTCGATGAGCTTGAAAAACTACTACTCTCTATCCCGGAAGTTTCTTCCGAACTTAATTGACTGCTTCATATATCCATCCCATGCGCCAAATCACACCCCCGGAATTTTAATTGCATGAAAATTGGTATCACAGGAATCAATGGATTGATCGGCTGGCACCTCAGGGCCTTTCTTCATGGCCAGCCGGGGGTGGAGGTGATTGCCGGAGACCGCTCTACCTTTGCCGATGAAACCAGACTAGAGAATTTTGTTTCCACATCGGATGTAATCGTCCATCTGGCGGGGTTGAATCGGGGGGACGACCAGGAAATCGAATCCACCAACATTGAATTGACCCGGTCTCTTATCGCTGCATGCGAACAAAAAAAACATATCCCCCACATCATCTTCTCCTCGTCCACACATATTTACAGAGATTCGGCTTACGGCCGGTCTAAAAAGATTTGCGCTCAAGACCTTCGTGAATGGGCCGCGCGCAATCATGGGGTTTTCACCAATCTGATTTTACCTCACGTGTTCGGCGAATTAGGCAAACCCTTTTACAATTCGGTAGTTTCAACCTTTTGCCACCAAGTTGCCAATGGTGAAGAACCCAGAATCGATCAGGACGGCCGGTTGGAATTGGTTCATGCCCAGGAGGTCGCCCGCAGAATCTACGAACTCGTTACCTCCAGGAGAAACGAGGATGTTGTGGTTTCCGGAAATCCAATCACAGTCAGCAGCCTGCTTGAAAAGATCCATCAATTAGCGGACAGTTACAGCAATCACGTTATTCCAGACTTGAGGGATACGTTTTCTCTCGATCTTTTTAACACTTACCGCTCCTACCTGTTTCCGGGGCAATTTCCCCGCTCGATAAAACTTCATAAAGACAACCGTGGAGAATTATTTGAAGCCTGCAAAAATCTCAATGGTGGGCAAATCTTTCTTTCCACCACACATCCCGGCATCACCCGCGGAAACCATTATCATCTGAGCAAGGTGGAGCGCTTTCTGGTTGTGAGAGGAGAAGCCATCATTCGCATTCGTCGATTGTTTCACGATGAAATTTTTGAATATCCTGTGAGCGGAAGGAATCCCCAATACATCGACATACCCACACTTCATACCCACAATATTACCAATACGGGCGATAAGGAATTATTGACTTTGTTTTGGGCGCATGAGATATTCGATCCGAATTCTGCAGATACCGTAGCCGCCCCCGTATAAGACTCCCGGCGAGATCAACTATGAACAAACTCAAAGTCATGACGGTCCTCGGAACGCGCCCGGAAATTATCCGGCTTTCCCGCGTTATTTCCATGCTCAACCGGACGGTTGAACACAAATTGATTCATACGGGACAAAATTACGATTACGAGCTCAACGAAATATTTTTCAAGGATCTTGAACTGCCCAAGCCGGATTATTTTTTGGATGTCAAAGCGGATACGCTGGGCAATATGCTGGGCAATATTTTAATTTCCGTCGAAAAGGTTTTTGCAAAGGAAAGGCCCGACGCCGTCCTTATACTTGGGGACACCAACAGTTCCATTGCAGGAATATTGGCCAAGCGCATGAAAATTCCTCTTTATCACATGGAAGCGGGGAACCGCTGTTTCGACCAGAACGTGCCCGAGGAAATCAACCGCAGAATTATTGATCATATCAGCGATTTCAATCTCGTCTATACCGAGCATGCCCGGCGACACCTGATTTCGGAAGGCCTTCCGCACCGCCACATCTACCTCACAGGCTCTCCTCTGAAAGAAGTTCTGGATTATTATGCCGATGCAATCGAAAGCTCCAAAGTTCTAGACCGTCTAAAAATAAAAGCCCGGAAATACTTTCTAGCAAGCATTCATCGGGAAGAAAACGTAGACAACACTGAAAACCTATCTAATCTTCTTGCCGCTCTGGAAGATATCTGGAAGCAGTATAAATATCCTATCATCATTTCCACCCATCCGCGTACTCGGAAGAGAGTGGAAAGTCTGGTTGGTTATCAACCCAACTCCGCCATACATTTTGTAAAACCTTTCGGTTTTTTAGATTACAATAAACTTCAGAAAAACGCATTTTGTGTACTTTCAGACAGCGGGTCCATCAGTGAGGAATCCGCAATCCTCTCGTTTCCTGCAGTGACCATGAGAAATTCCATGGAACGCCCCGAGGGCTTGGATTCTGGGGGTATCATTATTACAGGTCTCGATTCCGACATTATCTTGCAAGCTATTGAAACTGTGACTTCCCAGCACGCGGCTGGCATGATCCCCACTGTTCCTTTCGAATATCAAATCAGTAATGTTTCCCAGAGGGTTACAAACCTTATTATTGGAACAGCTAAACTTTGCCATACGTGGACCAATGTATTTGAAAATGATTGATGCGTTTTAATTCACCAGCATGAAAAAAGCCTTAGTGACTGGCACATCAGGATTTATCGGGCAGGCACTGTGTTCTCAACTATTGAATAAGGGTTGGCACATACAGGCCTTGGTTCGCCGGCAAATCAGCGGCCCCTGGCAAGAATCGTTTATCGGGGATTTG
>Ga0224501_10000273_pt1 | contig 45511 bp, 30 predicted proteins | sample SF_Oct11_sed_USG_4_FD_169105 | JGI IMG/M metagenome (GOLD analysis project Ga0224501, IMG submission 169105) | Sediment microbial communities from San Francisco Bay, California, United States - SF_Oct11_sed_USGS_8_1 | ecosystem: Environmental > Aquatic > Marine > Sediment | place: USA... | reverse complement strand
TCAACACCACGTCGGATGTCGGCTGGGCCGTCAGCACCACCGTGAACGAGTCCGGCACGGCACCCGTCTCGTCCACCGTCAGCGCCGCCGTGTCCGCCAGCGCGAACCCGGCCACCTCGTCGTCCGTCGTGGTCACGCTGGCGGTCTGGCCCGGCAGCCCGTCGAACGCGTCGTCCGACGCCGCCGTGTCCACCGCCACCGTGATCGTGGTGGTCTGGCCGCCGTCCGTGAGCCCGTCGTCCACCCCGGCGAGCCGCACCCACTGCGCCACGTTCCAGTTCGACGTCGTGAACGTCAGCGCCGCCGGCGCCACCGTCGCTTCGCCCGTGTCGCCGCTCGCTACCGTCAACACCACGTCGGATGTCGGCTGGGCCGTCAGCACCACCGTGAACGAGTCCGGCACGGCACCCGTCTCGTCCACCGTCAGCGCCGCCGTGTCCGCCAGCGCGAACCCGGCCACCTCGTCGTCCGTGGTGGTCACGAGGGCGGTCTGGCCCGGCAGACCGTCGAATGCGTCGTCCGACGCGGCCGTGTCCACCGCCACCGTGATCGTGGTGGTCTGGCCGCCGTCCGTGAGCCCATCGTCCACCCCGGCGAGCCGCACCCGCTGCGCCACGTTCCAGTTCAACGTCGTGAACGTCAGCGTCGCCGGAGCCACCGTCGCCTCACCCGTGTCGCCGCTCGTTACGGCGAACACCACGTCCGTGACCGGCTGCGCCGTCAGCACCACCGTGAACGAGTCGGGCACGGCACCCGCCTCGTCCACCGTCAGCGCCGCCGTGTCCGCCAGCGCGAACCCGGCCACCTCGTCGTCCGTCGTGGTCACGAGGGCGGTCTGGCCCGGCAGCCCGTCGAATGCGTCGTCCGACGCCGCCGTGTCCGCTAGCGCGAACCCCGCCACCTCGTCGTCCGTCGTGGTCACGCTGGCCGTCTGGTCGGGCAACGCGTCGAACGCGTCGTCCGACGCGGCCGCGTTCACCGCCACCGTGATCGTGGTGATCTGGCCGCCGTCCGTGAGCCCGTCATCCACGCCGGCGAGCCTCACCCGCTGGGCCACGTTCCAGTTCGCGTTCGTGAACGTCAGCGTCGCCGGCGCCACCGTCGCTTCACCCGTGTCGCCGCTGGATACCGTGAACACCACGCTTGAATCAGGCTGCGCGGTCAGCACCACCGTGAACGAATCCGGCGCGGCACCCGCCTCGTCCACCGTCAGCGCCGCCGTGTCCGCCAGGACGAACCCGGGCGTGTCGTTGTCCGTGGTCAACACGCTGACGTTCTGGTCCGCCACCGGGTCGTACGCGTTGTCCGAGAGCGCGTCGATCACCGACACCGTGATCAAGGTGAAGACGTTCCCGTCGAGGAGCGCATCGTCCACCCCGGTCACCGTGACGACCTGGGCCACGTTCCAGTCCACGTTGGTGAAGGTGAGCGTATCCGGCGCCACGGTGGCCTCGGCGGTGTTTCCGCTCGTTACCGTGAACACGACGTCGGACGTCGGCTGCGCGGTCAGCACCACCGTGAACGAGTCGGTGGTCATCGACTCGCTCACCAGCGTACCTCCGGCCGACTGGGAGACGACGAAGCCGGCCGCTTCGTTGTCGAGAGTGACCACGCTCGCGGTCTGGCCCGGCAGCCCGTCGAACGCGTCGTCGGACCGGGCATCCACCACACTCACGGTGATGGTCGTCGTCTGATCCGAGTCATCGAGGAGGTCGTCCACACCGGTTACCGTCACCGTCTGGGCGGAGTCCCAGTTCAGGGGCGTGAAGGTCAACGTGTCCGGGGCCACGGTCGCTTCACCCGTGTCCGCGCTCGCCACCGTGAGCACCACGTCGGACGTCGGCTCGGCGGTCAGCGCCACCGTGAACACGTCCGTCGTCGCCGCCTCGCTCACGGTGAGCGCGGCCGTGTCCGCCAGGATGAAGCCGGCCACCTCGTCGTCCGTCGTGGTCACGAGGGCGGTCTGGCCCTGCAGCCCGTCGAACCCGTCGTCCGACGCCGCCGTGTCCACCGCCACCGTGATCGTGGTCGTTTGATCACCGTCGGTCGCCGAGTCGTTCGCGCCCGTCAGCCTCACTCTCTGAGGCTGGTTCCAGTCGGCGTTCGTGAACGTCAGCGTCGCGGGGGCCACCGTCACCTCGCCGGTGTCTCCGCTCGACACCGTGAACACCACGTTCGACGTAGGCCGCGCGGTCAACACGACCGTGAAGGAGTCGGGCGCGAGACCCGCCTCGTCCACCGTCGACGCCGCCGTATCCGCCAACACGAACCCGGCCACGTCGTCGTCCGTCGTGGTCACGCTCACGGTGTCGGGAGCCAATGCCGAGAAGGCGGCGGCGGAGCCCGCGTTCACGGACAGTACCACGGCCGTGATCTGCGGACCGTCCAGGAGGAAATCGTCCACTCCGGTAACGGTGACCGCCTGGGGCACGTTCCAGTTTCCCACGCCGAAGGTCAGTGTCCCGGGAGTCACGGTGGCCTCGCCGGTGTCCGAGCTCACGACGGAAAACACCACGTTCGAGGTCGGCGCCCGGTCCAACACCACGGTGAACCCATCGCTGCCCCCGGCCTCGGGGACGGCGGTGCCGCCCCCGCTCTCCGCGATGGTGAAGCCCGCGACGTCGTCGTCGAGGGTGGTGGCACTGACCGTCCGAGCCGCCAACGACCCGTATGCCGCGTCCGAGTTCGCCGTGTCCACGGCAATGGTCATCACCGTGTTCTGGTTCCCGTCCACCACCACGTCGTCCACACCCGTCACCGTCACCGTCTGTACCACGCTCCAGTTCCCCGTCGTGAACGTCAGAGAACTCGGGCTCACCGTCGCCTCGGCGGGATTCCCGCTCGTGACGGTCAGCACGACGTTCGAGCCGGGCTGGGCCGTGAGCCGCACGCCGAGGCTGTCCGAGGTGAGGGCTTCGCTCACTTCGGTGCTTCCGCTCGTCTCGGTGACGACGAATCCGGCGGACTCGTCGTCCGTGGTGGTCACGTTCACCGTGAAGGGCCCCATGGCCGCATAGATCGAATCGCCGGTGAGAGTGCCCACCGATACGGTCACCAGGGTCACCTGGTCCCCGTCGGTGAGCGAGTCGTCCTCGCCCGTGACGGTCACCGCCTGCGCGACGTTCCAGTTCGCCGCCGTGAACGTGAGGGTGTCCGGGCTCACGGTGGCCTCCGACGTGTCACCGCTGGCCACCGTCATGACCACGTCGGCGACGGGCTCGGTGTCGAGCACGAGGGTGAACACGTCGGTCGTCCGCGCTTCGCTCACCACCGTGTTGGTGGCGGTTTCGGCCAACGTGATCCCCGCCACGTCGTCGTCGGTGGTGGTCACGCTCACCGTCTGGTCGGCCAGCGGATCGAAGGTGTCGTCGGAGAGAGCGTCATCCACCGACACGACCACGGGTGTGAATCGATTGCCGTCGTCCACGGAATCATCCACGCCGGTGACGGTGACGGGCTGCGGGACACTCCAGTTCCCGGGGGTGAAGGTGAGGGTACCGGGCGCGATCGATACCTCGAGGGCGTCGGTACTGGTGACGGTCAGTACCACGTCGGAGGTGGGCTGGCCCGTGAGCACCACCGTGAACGCATCCGTGCCACCCGCCTCGGTGACCAGCGTGCCCCCGCCGGTCTGGGCGATGGTGAAGCCGGCCGCGTCGTTGTCCGTGGTGGTGACCGACAGCACCCGGGGCGGGAGCGGACCGTAGGTGGCGTCCGAGCCCGCCGCGACCACGGCGACGGAGAGGGAGCTCGTCTGCGTGCCGTCGTCCACCGGATCGTCCTCGCCGGTGACGACCACGATCCGCGGAATGGTCCAGTCGCCGCCGTGGAAGACGAGGGTGTCGGGACTCACCGTGGCCTCACCGACGTCCGAACTGGTGACCACCAGGGTGACGGAGTCCACCGGCTGACTCATCAATACCACGGTCACCGTGTCCACGGTGCCCGCTTCCGATACCGAAGTGCTCGAGTCGGTGGCGGCCACCGTGAACCCCGACGCATCGTCGTCGGTGGTGGCCACGGTGACGGTCTGGTCAGCCAGACCCTGATAGGCAGGATCGGACGCCGGGTCCACCGAGACGGTGACCGTGGTGAAGGCGCTCCCGTCGTCGATGTCGTCGTCGACGCCGGTCACCGTGACCGTCTGGAAGACATCCCAGTTCGCGGAGGTGAAGGTGAGGCCCGCCGGGCTCACCACCGCCTCGGACGGATCGGCGCTGACGACGTGGAAGACGACGTCGGAGGCGGGCTGCGCAGCCAGCACGATGGTGAACTGATCCGTGCTCCCACCTTCCGTCACGGAGGTCTCTCCATCGGTCTGGGCGACCGTGAACCCCGGGGCGTCGTTGTCGGCGGTCGTCACCAGGATGGAGCTGTCGGAAACGGTGGCGAAGGCGGCGTCGGATGCCACGGCGTTCACCGACACCGTGATGGAGGTGACCTGCGGGCCGTCGATGAGGGCGTCGTCCACCCCCGTGACCGTGACGGTCCGGGGGACGTTCCACTCCGCCGGGACGAAGGTGAGGGACGCCGGGCTCACCGTGGCCTCGCCCGCATCGCCCGAGGAAAGCAGGAGGACCACGTCGGACGCCGGCTCGGCCGTCAGCTCCACCGTGAACCCGTCGCTGGAGCCGCCTTCGTTGACCACCGTGCTCCCCCCGCTCTCCACCACCGTGAACCCGGCCACGTCGTCGTCGCTGGTGGTCACGGGCACCGTCCGGTCCGGGACGGGATCGTACCCGTCGTCGGAGTTCACGGCGTCCACGGCCACCGTCACGAGGGACGCCTGGTCTCCGTCCAGGAGGGCGTCGTCCACGCCGGTCACCGTCACGATCCGTTGGACGGACCAGTTCGCCGGAGTGAACGTCAGGGCGGCGGGGCTCACGGACACTTCACCCGGATCGTCGGACGATACGACGAGCACCACGTTCGACGTGGGTGCCGCGGCCAGCACCACGACGACGGTGTCCATCCCCCCGCCCTCCGTGACGGTGGTGGACACTCCGGTGGGGGTCACGGACACGTCCGGTGCGTCGTCGTCCGTGGTGACGACCGAGACCGTCCCGTCCGGTACCGTGTCGTACGCGTCGTCGGACAGGGCATCGTCCACCGACACGGTCACCGTGGTGGTCTGGCTTCCGTCCACGGCGGGGTCGTCCACGCCCGTCACCGTCACCACCTGGGGGACGTCCCAGTCCGTGGCCGTGAAGGTGAGGCCGGCCGGGGCGACGGTGGCCTCCCCCACGTCCCCGCTGGACACGACCAGAACCACATCGGTGAGCGGTCGTGCCGCCAGGGCGACGGTGAAGTCGTCGGTGGTGGCTCCTTCGTTCACGAGAGTACCACCACCGCTCTCCACCACCACCAGGTCGGGGGCGGGACCGGGATCCGCCACCACGAACGTGACGGCCAGGGGCTGCGGCGAATTGAGCGCCAGGGCGGACGCCACGCGGACCTCGGCGGTATACACTCCGGGGGCGAGGGTCCCGGGGTCGGCCTGCAAGGTCAGGCCGGCCGGGGCGGTGGTGTCCGCGAGCGTCGCCTGGAGCCAGTCCCGCCCGGTGCCCTCATACCAGATGGAGGCCGCGAGCGCCGTGAGAACGCCGCCGCCCACGTTCTCCACCTGCACCACCGAAGGCGCGGACACGCTGCCCCCGCCCACACCCTCCAGGGTCACACTGGATGGAGTCAGCCGGATCACGGGACGTTGCTCCGTGAGCGTCAGACGGACCGCGATGGCCAGGGATCCGCTCCGGGCCACCGGCGACTGCAGGACGACCGTGGCATCGTATACGCCCTCGGCGAGGGCTCCCGCGAGGAACGTCAGCGTCAGTACCGCGGGCGCGGTGGCGCTGGAGAGAGCGGCCGTCACCCACCCCGTGGAGGCACCCGCCGGATACTCCACACCCGCCAACAGACCCGAGAGCGTACCACCGCCGCCGTTGGTGACCTGAATCACCTCCGGGTCCGGCGCGAGCCCGCTCACCACACCGGCGACACCCACCGAATCCAACGAGACCGCGATGGACGGTCCGGGGATCACCGTCACGTCGGCCGAACCCTCGGTGCCCTGGTACGAGGCCCGGACCTTGGTCGTCCCGACCAGGACCGCGTGCGCCACGCCCTCGCCATCCACGGACACTACGGTGGGCGCGTCGCTGGACCACGCGACCGTGGCGCCCGAAAGAGCCACTCCGCGGTCGTCCTTCACCACGGCGGTGAACTGCTGGGCTTCCCCCTCGGGGAGTGTGGCGGACGGCGGGGTGACGGTGACCGAGGTCACGATCACTCCGGTGATGTTCTCGGTGGTGCAGGCCTGGATCACGGCCGTCACGCCCACGAGAGCCGCCGCGGCGACGGAAAGCCCCGTCCGCAACCGCAACCCGTCGCGTCCCTCCCGTCCTCGCGGACCCGCGCCTCGATGGTTCATCGGAAAGACAGACCCGCCACCTGGACGTCCACCCGATCGCCCCGAACCGACACGGACGGGCCTTCGAGTCGCACGGTACGTGCATCGACCTCGTCGGTGGACCGGGTCTGCCCGCTCGCCCTCTTCCGCGCCTTCACGAACGCCTCCACGGCTCCGATGAGCGTGACCCCCGCGGCCACCCCCAACGACGGGATGAGGTACGGCCGCTCCACGTCCCGACCGACGATCTGGTCATCGGGGCAGGAAGCCCCGGCGGCGGGCGGCGTCAGACACCGCACGCTGATCTCCTTCACCAGAAGGCCCGCGGCCACGGCCCCGCCGGACATGGCGAGAACGGTGAGACCACCCAACGGGCGCTCCGAATAGAAGTGCCCGACTCCGGGAAGCACTCCCAGGACGAGCGTGGCCGTCGGGTTGGGAGGGGTGGAGAGGCGCACGGTCTGGAGTTCGCCGATGCGGCGGGAAACCGCGAGCGCGTCATCGGCGTCGGGGCGGAGCTCCAGGTATCGCTGGAAGTCCGCGACCGCCTCGGTCCACAGGCCCATACGGTCCCGCACCACCCCTCGGTTGAAGACCGGGTCCGCCCACTCCGGAGCTTCGGTGACCGCGACGCCGAACGACTCCAACGCATCCTCGGAAGAGCCGAGGTCCGCCCATCCGACGCCGTTCACGAACGCCTCCTGGGCCACCGTCGATATGGCCGGGGTCCCCACCCGCACCAGCCGGTCCAGTCGGTCGGAGACGTCCTCCGCTTCCGGGAAGTCGGGAGCCATCGCCACGACCCGGCAGTACTCGTCGATGGCTTCCGCCCTCAGATCCAGATCCTCCAGCGTCCGTGCGTAGCGGTAGGCCAGCTCGGCCGAGGCAGGGTTCAACTCGGTGGCGCGGGCCAGCAGTTCGCGTGATCGATCGAGGTCCCCGAGAACGACGGCCTGGTCCGCTTGCGACGCCAGTTGGACCGATTGGACGCGCTCCTCCGGGGTCGGCTGGGAAGAAGGAGCCCGTGAGGCACACCGGCTGAAGGCCTGGCCCGGGATCTCGCGATGCAGCGCCAGTTCCTGACCACGAAGGCCGGAAACGCTGGACAGGAATACGGCGACCCAGGCCCCGAACCACGGGGGGACGGGAAGGCGCCGGCGACGACGGGTCTCGCACATGTATCCAACAGGCTCCGGAGTCAGGAAGGCACGGGAGTGCTTGAATTGGACATCCAATCTCCGGGCCGTGCGCGACCGGCCCTGATTCATCGACGCTGTGCGTCGCGCTCATGATGTCCCTCCCCCGGGGGCGAGGCAAGAGGGGGCCTCGCGGGACGAGCCCGTCTACGCCCCCAGCGCACCCTCCAGATCCCGGACGACGTCCTCGACGTCCTCCAGTCCCACCGACACCCGGATGAGCCCGGGGGTGATCCCGACCGCCGTCCGCTCCTCTTCGGTGAGCTTGGCGTGGGTGGTCGAGGCCGGATGCGTCACGATGGTTCTGGAGTCACCGAGGTTGGCCGTGAGCGAGCACAGCGTCAGCGCATCGAGAAACCGCCGGCCGCGCTCCACCCCACCCTCCACGGTGAAGGCCACCATGGCTCCGCCCGCCGACATCTGCCGCCGGGCCACTTCGTACCGTGGGTGCGAGGGGAGGAAGGGGTAGCGCACCGACGTCACGCCCGGACGGCCCTCCAGCCTCCGGGCCACCTCCATGGCGTTGGCCGAATGCTTCTCCATGCGCAACGCCAGCGTCTCGATGCTCTTGGAAAGGACCCAGGCGTTGAAGGGAGAAAGGGACGGTCCCGTGGCGCGGGAAAAGGAGAATATCTCCTCGATGAGCGGCCGGTCTCCCACCACCACCCCGCCCATGACGCGCCCCTGGCCGTCCATGAACTTGGTGGCGGAGTGGATGGAGAGATGGGCTCCGAAATCCAGGGGGCGCTGGAGCACCGGCGTCGCGAAGCAGTTGTCCACCGCCAGGATTACGCCGCGATCCCGGGCGAGACCGCCGAGCCACTCCAGGTCCACGATGTCCACCGCGGGATTCGTGGGCGTCTCCACGAAGATCATCCGGGTCTCCGGGCGGATCGCAGCCTCCCAGGAGGCCGGATCCTCCACGTCGACGTAGGTGTGGGTGATCCCCCATCGGGGAAGGAGGTCGGAAAGGATGCGGTGGGTCGACCCGAAGATCGAGCGGCAGGCCACGACGTGGTCCCCCGCGGAGAGGAGTCCGGCGAATGTGGCGAAGATGGAGGCCATCCCCGACGCCATGGCGTGGCCCGCCTCGGCACCCTCCAGGAGGCGGACCTTCTCCACGAGTTCGGTCACGTTGGGGTTGGTGAAGCGGGAGTAGAGATTCCGCTCGATCTCACCGGCGAAGGCGGCCCGCATCTCCTCGGCGTCCTCGAACACGAAGCTCGACGTCAGGAAGAGGGGGACGGAGTGCTCGCCGTGCCGCGTGACGTCGGCCTGGGTCCGCACCGCCCGGGTTTGAGGCTTCCATTCTTCCATCGTGTCGAATCTCCTGGGGTCGCTCCACGCCACCGGTATGGATGGAAGAATAGCGCCCCCGGGCGACGGCTCAAGACGACCGAAAGCCGTTGTCGACCGAATCGGTCGTGTTTAGCTTGTCGGTTCAACTCATCGCGACCGGTCGAGGGACAGGCCCTTTGACGCCGGGGCAACCTGGAGAGTGTGGCTACTCTCCAAGGTGCCAACTCCTGCGGCACGCCGTGCGGCGTGTCGGGAGATGAGTCGCCCACCGCGCAGCGCGCGGGGCCGTGACGTACCAGGGCGAACGATTCTTCCGGGGTTCCGATGAGCGAACCGTTCCATGGGAGAATCGACGTGAGCTTCTGCAACCGCCCCACTTCCGTCCTGAAGTTCGGATCGTCCGTTCTGGACGGTCCCGAAGGCTTCCGGCGCGCCGCGAGGGAGATCGACTCGGAGGTACGGCGGGGCCGCTCCGTGGTCGCCGTCGTGTCGGCCATGCCGGGAGCGACCGACACCCTTCTCCAACTCGCCGGAGAGGTGGCGGACCCTCCACCCCCGCATCACGTCAGCGCCCTCGCCGCCACGGGCGAATACGCGTCCGTCGCCCTCCTCTGTATCGCCCTGGCGCCTCTGGGGATCGCCGCACACCGGCTCTCGGCCGGGACGGCGGGACTGCGCACGGCCGGCCCCCTGCTCGACGCGCACCCGACGGACGTCGACACCCGATCCATCGTGGACGCCCTGACCCTGCACCGGGTCGCAATCATCCCGGGCTTCCTGGGCGTAGACCCGTCGGGTGAAACCTCCCTCCTGGGTCGAGGTGGGTCGGATCTCACCGCGCTCTTCCTCGCACACCGCCTCGGCGCCGTGGAGTGTCGGCTCGTCAAGGACGTGGACGGTGTGTATTCCGCAGATCCCAACGTCCCCGGCGGTCCCGCGGTTCCGTACGCTTCGGTGTCCTGGGATCGGGTCCTGGAGGTGGCCGGACAACTCGTCCAGCCCAAGGCGGTCCGCTTCGCCCGCACCCTCGGTCTGCCCTTTCGCGTTGCGGCCCCGGGCGGAACAGGCACGTGGGTGGGAGCCGTCGAGGAGGCCGTGGCATGAGTGCCGACCGGATTCCGGTGGCCATCCTGGGGGCGACGGGGCTGGTGGGACAACACATGATCCGCATCCTGGCGGACCATCCCTGGTTCCGGATCGGAGAGTTGGCCGCCTCCGACGCGAGTACGGGACACGTCTACCGGGACGTCGCTCGATGGGCGCTGGCGAGCGAGCTCCCCGCGGACATCGCGGGGATGGCCGTGAAGGCATCCCACGGCGGCTTCGAATCGACGCTGGTGCTCTCGGCGTTGCCGTCGGAACCCGCCCGTCGCGAGGAGCCTCGGCTGGCGCGGATGGGCTCGGTGGTCTGCTCCAATGCATCGGCCTTCCGCATGGATCCGGACGTACCTCTCCTCGTGCCCGACGTGAACCCCGGGGCGCTTTCGTTGACCGCCGGCCAGCCCTGGGCCACCGCTGGAGGCGCGCTCATCACCAACCCCAACTGCACCGTGGCGGGCCTCGCTCCGGTCATGGCCGCCATGGAGGCCCACTGGGGGATCGAGTCCGCCACCACCGTTACGCTCCAGGCGATGTCCGGAGCCGGGATCGACGGCCTCTCGGCCCTGTCCATGGCGGGGAACGTGATCCCCTTCATCCCCGGCGAGGAGGAGAAGATCGGAGCGGAATCCTCGAAGATCCTCGGCCGGGACATCCCCATGGCGGTGACCGTCAACCGCGTCCCGGTTGCCGATGGCCACCTGGCCCACCTCTTCCTGCGTCTCGGCAAGCCGGCCCACCCGCGCGTCGTGGAGGAGGCGCTTCGATCGGTGACGCCGGCACCTCCGGCCCGCGACCTTCCCACGATTCCGTCCCGGACCCTCCAGGTCCTGAGCCCCACGGACCGCCCCCAACCCCGCCTGGACGTACAGGCCGGGAACGGGATGAAGGTGAGCGTCGGACGGATCCGACGGGTGCCCGGCTACGACATCGCGCTCACCGTGCTGGTCCACAACCTCGTCCGCGGCGCCGCCGGCGCGTGCATCGCGAACGCCGAACTGGCCGTGGCCGCGGGGGTGTTCACTCGAGAAGGGAAGCGCGGGCGCTCAGGGGAGCAGGGCGCGTGACACCCGCCGGGCCGCGTACAGTCCCACGCCCGTGCCCACGATGGAGACGATGAAGGCGGTGAAGATGGACACCGGGGAGCCCAGGGCCCACCCCAGCCATCCGCCGATGGTCATCCCGATGAAGTTGAAGATGCGATTCATCGATCACACCTCCCCGGAGTACACGATCACTTTCGTACCTCGCTCATCGGTGCAAGGAGATTGCCGCCGAGGCCCATGGGGAGAAGGGCATCCACGCCCCCGGGACCACCTCGGGTCCTCCGGAAGGAGGCTCGAATCCGACATCACCGCCGGCCGATGCCCCATCCTTGCAAGATACCCCTCGGGGGACGCGAACGACATGAACGTCTCCACGCCGTGGTGCCGCTCCAGGATCGCCGGGCCCCGCCACCCGTCGGCGCGGTCGATGCGGTACGGGCCGCGTTCGACCATGGCGGATCCCGCTCCGCCCCGGCGGGAGACCCGTCCCGGCGGGACCGCACCGTCCCGGGGGCCCAGACAGCCCTCCCATGGCGCGGTCCGGCCCGCGCTGCAAGATTGCCGGCCACCGGTTCATGGCGTGGGGCCAGGCCGGCGAGTCCACTCCAGCTTCCGGAGCCGCGCCCATGCGACGCACAATCCGCGCATCGTCGATCCTGCTCGTCGCCGTCGTCCTTTCCTTCGCGGGGACGGCCGCCCAGGACGCGGCCACGGGCCGCGCCTTCACGCCGGAGGACTGGTACCGGCTTCACACCCTGTCGTCCCCGGCCGTCTCGCCCGACGGACGGTGGGTGGCGTTCACCGTCACCACGGTGGCCGAGGCGGACAACCGCCGGCACTCCGAGGTGTGGATGGCCGCCACGGAGGGTGGTGAGCCCACCCGCCTCACCTCACCGGGATCGGAGAGCTCCAACCCTCGATGGTCCCACGACGGGTCGTACCTCTTCTTCACTTCCCGCCGTCAGGGCGGAGAGGGCAACACCTGGGCCCTGCGCATGGACCGGTCCCCATCGGGTGAAGCGTTCCAGGTGAAGGACCAGCCGGAGGGATCCGTCCCCACCAGAGGCGCCTTCGCGGTGTGGACGGAGGACTCGTCCGACGACGACGACACGCCGGAAGACGAGTCCGGGCGAGAAGATCCCTTCCGCCGCATGGCCCCCATGGCGCGCCCACCCTTCGGAAGCCTGACCACGCCCGTGGACCCGGCGCGCTTCGACGGGCGGCACATCGTGGACTTCCCGTACAAGCGGAACGGGCCCGGGTTCTCCCCGAATCGGCGGGAGGCTCGGGAGTGGAACCCCACGCAGATCTGGCGTCAGGCCTTCGGAGACACCGCCAAGACCCGGATCACGGACACCCGGTACTCGCACCGCGGAGCCGTCGTGTCGCCGGACGGGCGGTGGATCGCCTTCACCGCCGACCCGGATCTTCGCCCCGATTCGGCGGTCACCGCGGAGCGTGACTCCATCGCCCGCCTCCCGTACGACGCGGCCCGGGACGAGGCGCCCCGCAACGACGCCGACATCTTCGTGATCCCGGTGGACGGCGGGACTCCGAGGCGCGTCACCACCATGGACGGGAGCGAAGGCCGCCTGGTGTGGTCTCCGGACTCCAGACAGATCGCCTTCGTGTCCAGCCTCGCGCGCACGTCGTCCAACCGCCTTTGGGTCGTGGACGCCCAGGGAGGAGAGCCGCGGAACGTCCTGGGAGACTGGCAGTACGAGCCGCAGGGCGTGGACTGGGCCGCCAACGGGCGCCTTCTCATGAGCGCCTCCGTGGGAGGGCGCACGGCGCTGTTCCACGTCGACCCGCGCCGTGGCGGCGTCGAAGAGGTCGTGTCGGGGCGGCGGCGGATCAACGGCTTCTCCTACGACCGGGCCTACCGCACGGTCGCCTTCGTGGCCACTTCGGTGGACCACCCCACGGAGTTGTACGTGGCCGACGTGGACGGAGGCAACGAGCGCCGGCTCACGGGCTTCAACGACGCGCTGAACGCGGAGATCGCCTGGCCGTCCGCCGAGCGTTTCACCTACGAGTCGGTGGGCGGGCTGGAGATCGAGGCGTGGCTCCAGTTCCCGTACGGATACGACCCCGGCAAGAAGTACCCGCTGGTCCTCTACATCCACGGCGGACCGCACTCCGCCTACGGCGAGGGGTGGTTCGACGAGTTCCACAACCTCACCGGAGCGGGAATGTTCGTGCTCTACACCAACCCGCGCGGGTCCAGCGGGTACGGAGCGGACTTCACCTACTCCACGCGCGGTCGCTGGGGGATGGAGGACTACGAGGATCTCATGAAGGCGGTGGACATCGCCATCCAGCGGCCCGACGTGGATGCCGAACGGCTGGGCGTGACGGGCGGGAGCTACGGCGGATTCATGACCGCCTGGATCACAGGGCACACCGACCGCTTCAAGGCCGCTCAGGCGGATCGCATGATCAGCAACTGGTTCTCCTGGTACGGGACGTCGGACGCGCAGGGGCTGACGGAGTTCGAGTTCTACGGCAAGCCCTGGGACAACCCGGACCTGTACTGGGAACTGTCACCGATCCGCTACGTGGAGAACGTGCGGACGCCGACCCTGATCGTGCAGTCGGAAGAAGACCATCGCACGCCCATGACGGACGCGGAGCAGTGGTTCATCGCCCTGCGGAAGCAGGGTGTGCCCACCGAGTTCCTCCGGTATCCCCGCTCCACGCACGATCTGTCGCGCACCGGCGAACCCTGGCTCCTGGTGGATCGGCTCGGCCGTCTCCGCCAGTGGTTCACCCACTGGCTCATGGAAGAGGAAACCGCCTCCGGCCCGTCCAACTGACAACCGACCGGACGGCTCCCGTGGAGGAGGGGGCGCCGCGCGGCTACCGGCCGTGCGGCGCCCCTTTTTCGGTCACGCCCCCGACCGAGCTCTCAGCAGGTCCCGGATCTCGGCGAGCAGCTTCTCCTGGGCCGACGGCTCCGGCGGCGCGGCCGGCGCCTCGGCTTCGGCCTCTCCGGCGCTGCGCAGGCGGTTGAACGTGCGCACGATCAGGAACACGGCGAACGCGACGATGAGGAACGAGACCATTTCGTTGATGAAGACGCCGTAGTTGACGGTCACGGCGCCGGCCTCCTGCGCCGCGGCCAGCGTGGCGTAGGGGCCGGGTGAGGAACCCTGGGAGAGGGTGAGGAAGAGTTCGGAGAAGTCGACGCCCCCCGTGAGAAGACCGATGGGGGGCATGAGGATGTCGTTCACCAACGACTTCACGATGGTGCCGAAGGCCGCACCGATGATGATGCCCACCGCCATGTCGAGCACGTTTCCCTTGATGGCGAATTCCTTGAATTCCTTGAACATGGCGGGTCTCCTCGCGCGATGGGCCGGCATCGCGTCGCAGGACGCGCCGGCGGGGACTCGGATGGGTTGTCGCAGGGGAGCGAATATGTGTTGGACCGCCTCTGCCCGCCAAGGAGAATCGCCTGCGTCACACCCTGTCCGCTCGAGGTTCGTTCCCCAGGAGGTCCGCGGGTGCTCGGCGATCTTCGGGAGGGGGAATCCTCACGCACCTCCCCCGCGCGGCGCGGCGGCGATGCGGCGGAGGACGGTATACACGAAGGGCTGTTCCGCCCCCGCCGGAGTGAGGTGCGATTCCCTCCGGAAGTCGACCAGCTCGAAGCCGGGCTCGAGCGCCTCCAGCAGCCCGCTCGGATCGTACCGGACCACCTCCAGCCCGCTGCAGCGCGTCGGGCCATCGGGCGCAAAGGCCGCGATGATGGCGTATCCTCCCTCCGGGAGCGCGTCGAGCAGCACACCCCGGTACGCCGCTCGGTCACCGGGGTCGGTGAGGAAGTGGAAGACGGCCCGGTCGTGCCAGAGGTCCCATTGGTGGGGAGGCCGGAATTCGGTGACGTCCGCCGACAGCCACTCCACCCCACGGCCCGCCTCACCCAGCCGATCCCGCACCACCTGGAGGGCACGTTCGGACACATCCAGCACGGAAACGTTGCGGGCGCCACCCTCCAGAAGGTGATCCACCAGTCGGGAGGTCCCGCCCCCCACGTCGATGACGCGAGCCGATGCCGGATCGACCACCTGGGCGACGAGGGCCAACGACACCTCCGGGATCGACTGGAACCAACTCACCGCGTCCTCCGGCTTCGACGAATACACGATGTCCCAGTGTTCCCTGCGATCGACCCTCCCCTGCGTCATCCAACCGACTCCTGGGTGCAGTGTATCGACGGTGTCACGGCCATGCGACGGCCGATGCATCCGAGCACACAGGAAAGATTCATGAAGACGTCTTCATGCGCCACACCGCGCCGTGGGCTTATTATTGGACCGATGGCCCGGTGAACCCGCGGAATTGCTCGAGGAGGCTGGAATGCGCTGGACGATGACCCTACTCGCCGTGACGCTGATGGCGTCGGGCTGCGACAAGGAAGAGGCCGCTCAGGGTGCTGCCACGACCATGAACGATCCCGCACCCGTGATCGCCGTTGCCGCCGCCCCCATCGACCTCCCCACCGTGATGGTGTACAAGTCCGAGTCGTGCGGGTGCTGCTCCGGATGGGTGGAGCACCTCGAGGCCGCCGGCTTCACCGTCGAAGCCCGCAACATGGACTACCTGACCACGGTGAAGACGGACGCGGGTGTGCCGGTCCACCTCTCGTCGTGTCACACGGCGCTGGTGGGTGGGTACGTGGTGGAAGGTCACGTCCCCGCCGACGTGATCAAGAGGATGCTGGCGGAACGTCCCACCATCGCCGGAATCGCGGTACCGGGAATGCCCATGGGATCGCCTGGGATGGAGGGACCGAACCCACAGCCGTACCAGGTCATGAGCTTCGACCACCAGGGCGAAGACGGCGTCTACGCGGAAGTGGATCCCAGATAGGGGATCCCGGTCAGGAGGGGTCCGCGCAGGTCGCCGGCCGCGTGAGGAGACCGGCTACTCCGGCCTACATCTCCCGGAGTAGACCCACCCGGAGGGCGAAGCGCACCAACTCGGAGCGGTGGTTCAGCCCGAGCTTGTCCATGATCCGGGAGCGATAGGTGTCCACCGTCTTGGGGCTGATGAAGAGCTTCTTCCCGATCTCCCTCGAGCTGAACCCTTCCGCGGTGAGCGCGAGGACCTCCTGCTCACGGCTGCTCAGGTCGTTGAGCCCCACCTGCTCCGCCTGGTCCGCGGCCTTGTAGCGCTGGAGGAGGAGCGTGGTCGCCTTGGGAGGCAGGAAGACCTGACCGCGGGCCACCACCTTGATGGCCTCGATGAGGTCCGTGTCCGCGCTGGTCTTGGTGAGATATCCGCTCGCGCCGGCTTCCACCACGGGAACGAGGTACTCCTCCTCGGCATGCACCGTGAGGACGAGCACCTTCGTGTCCAACTCCAGCGCCGCGATGCGCCGCGTGGCTTCGAGACCGTTGGAATCCGGCATGCTCAGGTCCATGACCACCACGTCGGGCTTCAGCTCGCGAACCTTGTCCACGGCCTCGTCTCCGCTGGAGGCTTCTCCGACCACGGTCATGCGGCCTTCCGCTTCGAGCAGGGCGCGGATCCCGGCCCGGAACATGGTGTGATCGTCCACTAGAAGAATCTTGGTGCCTTCAGACATTTTGCGCCTCCGCTGCCTTCGTGGGCAGCTCCACTCGGACGGAAGTCCCCTGCCCCGGGACCGAATCGATGGTGACGTGCCCGCCCAGCATGAGCGCGCGCTCCTGCATCCCGACGAGTCCCAACCCACCTCCCCCACCGTCCACCATGGCCTGCGTGAATCCGCGTCCGTTGTCGGTCACGATGGCCACCACCGTCGGACCCTCCGCGGTGACGGTCACGGATGCCTCCGAGGCTCCCGAGTGGCGCACCACGTTGGAGACGGCCTCCTGCACCACCCGGTAGACCGCGAGCTTGCCGTCCAGATCGAGAAGTCCCTCCACGCTCCCGAAATCCTCGCTGACGCGAAGTCCGGACGCCTCCCTGACGCTGCGGAGGTGGGCGGTCAGCGCGAGAAGCAGTCCCACGTCCTCCAGTTCGGGCGGACGCAGTCCCCGCGCGATGCGCTTGACTCCCTCCGCCGCGTCGAGGATCTCCTCACGGAACGCTTCCGCCTTTTCGATCCTCACTTCGGGATCTTCCTCCAGGACCAGAAAGCGCAGGCGCAGCATGAGGGTGGCCAGACGCTGAGCCGTGTCGTCGTGGAGTTCCCGCGCGATCCGCTGCCGCTCTTCCTCGATGGCATTGAGGGCACCACTGGAGAAGTCCCGGAGACGCTTTCGATCCGAAACGTCGCGAACCGAGCAGATCACGCAGCAATCCTCGTCGGGCGGCCCGGGGCTCAGCGCGATCTCGACGGGGATCTCCTGGCCGTCCTTGCGAAGCGCGCGAAGCTCCATTCCGACGCCCATGGGGCGCATGTGCGGGTTGCGCAGGTAGCGCCGGCGGTGTTCGGAGTGCGCCGTTCGAAACACCGTCGGAATGAGCATCTCCACGGATTCTCCGAGCAACTCCTCGCGGGCCCATCCGAAGATGGACTCCATCTGAGGGTTCACGTCACGGATGAGGCCCTCGTCGTCCACGACGACGATTCCATCCGGCGACGCCTCGAAGATCACCCTGTATTCGTCTGCGGTCAGCAAGACCTCGATGCTCCTTCCTGGAAGGCGTGGTGGGGAAATCCCCACACCGGCCACGGCTCATTTCCCACGATTCTGCACGCGAACACCCCGACAGCAGCAGTGCCCCCGCCACCCGAGAATTTATGCAACAGAGCGTGCACCGCGAGGGGGTATTGTATTCTGGGCCTCCGGCCGCGCTCTCCGCCCACACGTTTCGCACACTCCAGGCCAGGCCGTGGCTACACCAGACCCCACCTTCGCACAACAACGGATCCGGTCGCTCGGCGAGGAATCCGCGCCCGGCTCCACGGGCCCCGCGAAGAGATGGCGGGGCCGTCTGCATCGTGTGCTCTCCGCGCTTCCCATCTTCTGGAAGGTAACCCTGGCCAACGCGATGCTGGCGGTGGTGGCGCTTTCCGTCGGGCTCTTCCTCGCGTCCGTGCAGACGGGACCCACCACCCCGATGGGCTACTCCGCCATCGGGCTGGCTGCGGGGATCACCGTGCTGGCGAGCCTTCTGGTGAATGCGTTCCTCGTGCGTGTGGCTCTCTCTCCGCTGGATCGGCTGGTGGCGGTCGCGCAGGAGGTGGGGAGGGGAAGCGTGGAAACGCGGGTCGAGCGCCCTCTGTTCTCCGATGCCACCCTCGCTCAACTCATCCAGGTCTTCAACACGATGCTCGACACGGTCGCCGAGAACCGGATTCGTCAACAGGAACTGGCCCGCCGCGTGCTCCAGAGTGAAGAGCGGGAGCGGGAACGCATCGCTCACGAACTGTACGCCGGAACGGCCCAGACGCTGGCCGGTGTGCTCGTTCGCCTTCGCATGGTCGAGCGTCAGCTCGCCAACGGCAACACCTCGGCCATGGAGGTGATCCGCGCCGAAGTGGTGAACGCCCTGGAGGAGATTCGCGGCGTGGCACGGCGGCTCCGGCCCCCGGAGCTGGACGAGCTCGGAGTCCGGGCGGCGCTGGAAGCCCACGCGCGCTCGGTGGTGGACGGGAGGTCGTTGTCCGTCCGGTTCGACGGCGAGTTCCCCGCGGACAAGCTTTCCCGGGAGTCGTCTCTCGCCCTCTTCCGGATCGTCCAGGAAGCGTTGAGCAACGCCATTCTCCACTCCGACGGCGAATCGGTCCACGTATCGTTCTCACACGACGATCCGGACCATGTGCACGTGGAGATCGTGGACGACGGAGTGGGGTTCGATCTGGCGGACACGCTGGCGCACACCACCGAGTGTCTCGGCCTCTTCGGGATGCACGAGCGCGCCGGATACGTGCAGGGGTCGCTTTCCATCGAGTCGGGACCTGGGCTCGGTACGAGGGTATACGTGAGTGTACCCTTCGAGCCCGACCACACTCCACCGTCGAGCTTCGGATCCGACACCTCGGAGGACACGGTGGACCGGCTCGTGGAAGGAATGGTGCACACCGACACCCAGGCGAAGTCCACCCCGCTCCGGTCGGAGGCGGTGGGCGCAAGCTGAGCACGCCGCGCGACGGGACGATCTTCCGCCCGCACACGCGACGTCAGACCGGGAGGCCCCCATGTACAAGCAGATCCTGGTTCCCCTCGACGGATCGCGGTTCTCCGAGGCGGCCCTCCCCGTGGCCCTGGGGATCGCGCAGCACACCCGAGCGTCGGTCCATCTGGTCACCGTGCAGGAACCGATTCCCTCCTTCGCCTACGCGGAGTGGGAAACCGCGGCGGAAGAGTGGTCGGCGCAATACCTGGCCAACGCGGCGAGCCGCTGTCGCTCCCGTACGGAGGTGGTGGTCACGTCCTCACTCGTCTCCGGCCGTGTCGCGGAGATGCTCGAGAGCGAGGCTCGTGACCACGACACGGATCTGGTGGTCATGGCCAGCCACGGTAGAGGCGCACTCACCCGCGCCTGGTTGGGAAGCGTCACCGACGCGTTCGTGCGGCAGACTTCCCACCCCATCCTCGTGGTGCGACCCGAAGACGTCTCCGACGACGCCATCGAAGAGATGCCCACCCACGAGTTCTCCTCCATCCTGGTACCCCTCGACGGGTCGGCGTTGGCGGAGACGGTGCTCGATCACGCGGTGGACTTCGGCGAGTTGTACGGAGCCCGCTATCACCTGCTGCGGATCGTCCCCTACCCCATCGACATCTCCAGCCCCTACCTCCCCCATACCGTCCAGATGAACATGGATCTGGTGGAGGACGCGAAGCGCGCCGCGGAATCGTACCTGGAGGAGCGAGCGGCGGTGCTCAGGGAGAGAGATCTCCAGGTGGACATCGGGGTATTGGTGGATACCCAGCCTGGCCACGGCATCCTGAACGAGGCCGAAGCCCGCGGCTGTGACCTCATCGCCATGGCCACCCACGCGCGCAAAGGCCTCACCCGGGCCATCCTGGGGAGTACCGCCGACAAGGTGCTCCGCGGAAGCCACATCCCTCTCCTCCTCTACCATCCGCCGGAGCCCAGCTGACGCGGATGTAGAGGAGGCGCAGGACAGGAGGGACCATGACCGTCCAGGACATCATGCAGACGGCGGTGGTGACGGCCTCACCCGAGATGACGGTCCGCCAGTTCACGAGGCTCCTGGCCGACGAGGAAATCAGCGGCGCCCCCGTGGTGGATGGTGCCGGATGCCTGGTGGGCGTGGCCTCGGCGAGCGACGTGGTGCGCTTCGCGGCCGCCAACGGCGACGTGCGACTGACCAGCTCCACCCTCCCCACGGACGCCACCGACCTCATCCGGGACCCGGACGAGGACGAAGATCAGGAAGGACCGGATCCGTACGGGTTCTTCCTTCCGGAAGACTCCCCCGTGTCCGGAGAGACGCTCCTCGAGCAGTTCGCGGAAGACGAGTTCGACTCGGTGACGGTGGAGGAGATCATGACCGCCGTCTCCTTCTCCGTGCACCCCTCCACCTCCATCGACGCCCTGGCCGATTTCCTGACGCGAGGACGGATCCACCGTGCCGTGGTGGTGGCGGACGGGAGGTTGGTGGGCATCGTGACCTCCAGCGACGTCCTGAAGGCGGTGGCAGACGGACGGATTTCGTAATACTCTCCTGCCGTCACCCACGAGCACGAAGCCTCGGTAACCCAGGAGCACACATGCCCCGTCCCACGAGCGCCCGCACATTCGCGCACGGCCTCCTCGGCCTCACTCTCGCGGTGACCGCCCCCGCTCCCGCCGGGGCGCAGAACTCCCCTCAGACCCAGGCCGACGACTACACGCGCTACGAGCTCCAGGAGCCCGGCAGCGCCGCCTTCCGCATCTTCTACGACGTGACGGCGACCACCCCGGGTGCGCCCTTCTACTACAACACCATCCGCACGGGTGCGGAAGAAGTCGTGCACCGGGTGACCTCCCTCCATACGGGAGAGGAGCTGGAGTGGGAGCTCGTGGACGGAGCCTACGCACGGACCCACGGACACCCCCGGGCCGCGTTGGACGGGAGATACATCCAGGTGAAGCTCCCCCGGCCGGTCCCCGAGGGGGGTCAGGGGCGCATCCGCATCGACAAGACCTACGTCGATCACGCCAGCTACCATCTCGACGGAGACGACATCGTGTTCGACCGCTCCCTGGGGATCCTGCGGAACTCCGTGGTGCTTCCGCGGGGGTACGAGTTGGTGGGAGCCAACTATCCCGTGCAGGTGACCACGGAGAGCGACGGCCGGATCAAGGTCAGCTTCTCGAACCCGGGCCCGGCGGCGGTTCCCCTGGTGGTCCGGGGACGGCCGCTGCCGGAAGGCTCGTGGCCCGCGGCGTCTGGGCGTCACGACGGATTCCCGGAAGAACGGGGCGCCGCCACGGTCCCCGTGACCGCCCGGGTGAACTGGACCGCGCCGGAGCGCGCGTTCCAGGACCGGGACATCACGTACTTCCTCCAGCAGCCCGAGACCCACTCCTTCCGGCTCTTCCACGACTACACCGAGTCGAGACCGGGGATGGATCGGTACCTCAACGTGGTGCGATCCGGGAGTTCGGCGTCCGATCCGGAGGCCTACGACCTCGACACGGGCACACGCCTCACCGTCGAGCAACTCCAGGGGAACGCCATCGCCGAACGAGGCATCGACCTCGGTGCGGAGGGTGGCCCCGACGCGGAGGTGGTGGTGATCTGGTTCGATCCGATCCGCGAAGGTCACTCGACCCGGCTGCGGATCTGGGAAACCTATACCGATCCCGGCCGCTACGTGCTCGCCGGCGACGAACTCGTCTGGGACCGCGGCTTCGGGCGTCCTCGCAACACGGTGATCCTCCCCGACGGATGGTACGTGACGGAGAACGCCATTCCCGGAATCGTCGACCAGACCGACGACGGCCGCATCCGGATCCGGTACGTCAACCCGCGACCCGACGAGATCCAGGTGTTCGTGAAGGGGAGACGGCGCTAGGGAAGGGCCGGACCAGAATGGTGGGTCGGAACTTCCGACCCGCCGGGTTCACCCTCCCCGAGCCAGCCGCACCGCGAAGTAGAGGAGTACCAGGCCCGCCACGCCGTTGACGCGGCCCATCCAGGCTGCGGCCCTCCGGAGGCGCAAAGCCTCGGGGGTTCCGGGCTTCGCCCGCCCGGCCCGGGGCCCGACGTTGAAGTCGTGCACCAGCTGGACCGCCAGCATCACCCCCACGGTGACGAGCTTCCAGAAGAACGACCGTCCCATGGGGGAGCCCCAGAAGCGGGAGTCCGACCAGATCTCCATCCCCCACATCCCGCGGAAGTGGAGATTCCCCACGCCGGTCACCAGGAGCACGGCGATACAGACCCACCCCACGGTGCGAAACGCCGTTCCCAGGTCATGGAAGAGCCGGGCCCGCAGGGCGTCGTCTTCCAGGCTGCGGAGGGTGGGCGCGCCCACCAGGGCGAAGAAGAACATTCCGCCCAGCCAGATCATGGCGGCCAGAACGTGGAGGGTCACGTTGAAGATGTACACGTGCGGCGTGTCCGGTCTTGGAGATACGAAGAAGCCCGGGAAGGAATACTCCCCGGGCTTTCCCATGATCCGGCTCAGGCGTTTTCGCCCTATCTCCCTCTCCTGCCGCGCGAAGGTACGTCCACCGCGCCGGCTACGTCGGTGTACGTGACCGAGCCGCTTCCGTCGACGGGCACGATCAGATTCCCTTCGATGCGACGGGCGGAGATCGATCCGGAACCGTCCCGGATCGTGAGGTCGCCTCCGATGTCGCTCACGTCCACGCCGCCGGATCCGTCATCGATGCGCACGGCGCCGGTCACGTCGCGGATCTCCAGGGAGCCGGAGCCGTCTTCCAACACCAGATCACCGCGAACCCCGAAGACGTCCACACTGCCCGAGCCGTCGTCGATGTCCACGTCGCCGAGGGCGTCGCGGACGGTGATGGAGCCCGAGCCGTCGTCGATGCGAAGGGCGCCGGAGCCCACGATCTCCATGGACCCGGACGAGTCCTCCACGTCCATGGCCATGCCGCGCGGCACCTGCACCTTCAGGTCCAGCGACGCGACGCGGCTACCGATCCGCCAACCGTCCACGTCGGGGTAGTGCGCCGAGAGAAGCACCTCGCCGGAGCCGGAGTCCAGCGTCACCTGGAGTTGGTCCAGATCGGCCTCCCGCGTCGCGCATGCCCGCGCGACCACACGGATCTCTCCGAGTCCCTCCACCCCCTCCACGTCCAGCCCGCCCGACCCGGCCACGATCCGGAGGAGCTCGCTACCCGACACGCCCACGACGGCCTCCCGGGTCGCCTCGAAGTCACAGGCACCCCCCGGAACGTGCCGCATGGGCACGTCGAAGGCGCTGGGCTCATACGCCGCCATGGCGTGCCCGCTCGCGACGTGACCACCCGTCAGTGCATCCACCACGAACTCCCCGCCGGCACCGACGGCGGAGTACGCCACGAACAGATACGCCAGCTTCAATACACCCATCTCGCCTCCTCACTTGCCCTGGGGGGGGCACGGTTGTCAGCTTCCTGATGGATTGGACGACACGACCCCACGGAAGGTTTCAATACGATCATGAAGGCGCCCCACCACGATCCCTCCGTCGATCCCGACATCGCCCGCGCCCGCACCATCCCCTCGCGCGTGTATTTCGACGAGGGGATCCACGCCCTGGCCCGGGAGCGGATCTTCGCGCGGAGTTGGATTCCCGTCGGAGACGTGGCGCGCCTCAAGGCGTCCGGTCACGTGATCCCCCAGATCATGCTGGAGGGATGTCTGGACGAGCCGGTGGTTCTGACCCGTGACGAGGCGGGCCAGGCCCACTGCCTCAGCAACGTCTGTACGCACCGCGGCACCGTGGTGGTGGAGGGAGAAGGCCACACGCAGACGCTGCGTTGCCGGTACCACGGACGCCGGTTCGGCCTGGACGGTTGCATGAAGTCCATGCCCGAGTTCGATGGCGTTGCCGACTTCCCCTCTCCCGAGGACGATCTCCCCCGCCTCGCGCTTCACGAGTGGGGACCCCTGTTCTTCTCGTCCATCGATCCGTTCTGCCGTTTCGAAGAGTGGATCGCGCCGGTGCGCGAGCGTGTGGACTGGATGCGCCCCGAACGCTTCGTCCTCGACCCGAACCGCTCCCAGGACTTCCTCATCGAGGCGAACTGGGCGCTGTACTGCGACAACTACCTGGAGGAGTTCCACATCCCGTACGTGCATGGCGCCAGCCTCGGCGGAAAGCTGGACTACGAGAACTACCGCACGCTGACGTGGGAGTGGGGGACGCTCCAGATGGGTGTGGCGGCCGAGGGGGAGCCGGCGTTCGACCTCCCCGCCGGCCACCCCGACGAGGAGACGCGCATGGCGGCCTGGTACTACTGGCTGTTCCCCAACGTGATGTTGAACTTCTACCCGTGGGGGCTCTCCCTGAACGTGGTGACCCCCCTCACCCCGACCCGTACTCGGGTGAGCTTCCGTTCGTACGTACGGGACGCCTCCCTCCTCTCGCAGGGGGCCGGCGCCGACCTGCACCGGGTGGAGATGGAAGACGAGGAGGTCGTGGAGGCCGTGCAGAAGGGGGTGCGCTCCCGGTTGTACGACCGGGGCCGCTTCTCTCCCCGCCGCGAGGTCGGGCCTCATCACTTCCACCTCCTTCTCGATCGTTTCCTCAAGTGATGGACATCCCCCGTCTTCCGGAGACCCACGTGCCTCGTCCGATCCTCCCTGCGTCCCGTCTCGCCCTCGGCTTGACCGTCCTCCTCACCATCATGGCTGCGGCGGCCCCGCTCGACGCCCAGCGGCGACCCAGGCCGAGGCCGAGCGCGGCGCCTTCGTGGGCTCCCATCGAGATCGGCGGGATGGTCGGGTACGACAACTTCAGCCGGCGCGGGGTCCTCGGGGGTCAGATCCGGGTGCCGGTGATCCGGGGCGGGTGGCTGGCCCTGGTCCCCAGCGGGGACGTCACCTTCCTCAATGGGTTGAAGGAGTACCAGGGGAGCGTCGACCTCGTGTATTCTCCCGCGCGGCGGGGGTCGGGTGGCCTCTTCCTGGGGGGAGGGTTGGCCCTGCGGAACACCCTCTACGACGCCACCGCCACGCCGGGGTCCGGCGTCAAGGAGACCCGGGCCGGCTTCGGAGTCACGGCGGGCGTGCGGTCGCCTCCCAACGCCGGGCTTCCGTTCGGAACGCAGTTGGGGATCCGCTGGATCTTCGTGGACGACGTGCTCCGCCCCAAGGTGTTGTCTCTGTCGGTGAATTTCCCCCTCTGGGGAGGTGCCCGGGGGCGCCGCGGCGGACGCTGAGAGCGGAGACGTCCGCCGTCCTCGACATGACGCGGGAGCGCGCGTAGCTTCCCGGTCCACCCCTTCCCGGAGAGCCAGCCATGTCCCGGATCACCGCGTCGCACCGTTCCGTCCTCTTCGGCATGGCCCTGGTGGCCTCCAGTTCCCTGAGCGGAGGATCGCTCCTCGCCCAGGAAGGGTGGACACCCGCGAAGAGCATGGAATTCCTGCAGATCCAGGAGACCGCGGCGTCTCCCGACGGATCGCTGGTGGCCTTCGTGGTGCGTACGCCGCTCATGGAGGGGGAACAGTCCGAGTACCTGAGCCACGTCTGGCTCGCCACGGCCGACGGAGACCGGGTGCGGCAGTTCACCCGGGGCGACGTGTCGGCTTCGAGTCCTTCCTTCTCTCCCGATGGCCGGTGGCTGGCGTTCTCCAGCTCCCGGGGCGAGAAGAGCCAGGTATGGGTCCTCCCCGTGGACGGAGGGGAGGCGCGCCCCGCCACCGCGGCGGAGTCCGGGGTGGGCTCCTTCGCGTGGTCACCCGACGGCGCCCGCATCGCCTACCTCATGCGCGACCCCGAGACGGAAGAAGAGAAGGCGCGGAAGAAGGAGAAGCGCGATCCCATCTTCGTGGACCGCGACTTCAAGTACTCGCACGTGTACGCCGTCCCCTTCGATCCCGAGGGGGCCGAGCCCGGAGAGGCCGTGCGGATCACCGAGGGGAGCTTCTTCGTGACCTCCTTCGATTGGTCGCCCGACGGCACCCGCATCGTCTTCGGCCACCAGGCCGATCCTCGACTGGACGAGGGCGCGCGCGGATCGGACATCTCGGTGGTTCCCGCCGACGGAAGCAGGAGGGTGGCGGCGCTGGTGACGCTGGGCGGCACCGACGGTTCCCCCCACTGGTCGCCGGACGGGCGATGGGTGGCCTTCACCTCCAGTGGTGAAGAGATCGCCCGGGTGGGGCTCGACGACGTGTACGTGGTGTCCGCCGCGGGTGGCGAGCCACGCAAGCTCGCCGACAGTCACGACCGGAGCGGGGGGATCGTGGGATGGAGCCGGGACGGTACGCGGATCCTCCTCCTGGAGTCGGTGGGAACCACCCGCCACCTCACCGCCCTCCCCCTGGACGGCGGGCCTCTGGAGCGGCTCACCTCGGGCGACGGCGTGTTGGGCTCCGTGTCCTTCGCCGGCGGAGCGGACCTGATGGCATTCACCTGGCAGGACCTCGACACGCCTCCCGACGTCCACGTATCACGGGTCTCCACGTGGACGCCACGGCGGATCTCGGATGTGCACGCGGGCGTGGACGTGCCCACCATGGGGTCCACGGAGCTCCTCAGCTGGCGGTCCCAGGACGGACTATTCGAGATCGAGGGACTCCTGACGTATCCGGTGGGCTACGACGCGAGCCGCTCGTACCCCCTCATCCTCCAGGTCCACGGGGGGCCGGCGGGGGTGTTCTCGCAGGCCTTCACCGGAAGCCCCTCCATCTACATGACGCAGTATTTCGCCCAGGAGGGGTACGCGATCCTGAGACCCAATCCCCGGGGGAGCACGGGATACGGAAAGGACTTCCGCTTCGCCAACGTGGAGGACTGGGGCTTCGGCGACATGGACGACCTCATGGCCGGGGTGGACGAGGTCATCGCCCGGGGCGTGGCCCACCCCGACTCCCTCCTCCTCATGGGGTGGAGCTATGGGGGGTATATGACGTCCTTCGCCGTGACGCGCACGGACCGCTTCAGGGCCGCCAGCATGGGCGCCGGGCTCCCCAACCTCGTGAGCATGGTCACCACCACCGACATCGGAGAATACCTGGTCGGCCACATGGGTGACACCGAGTTCTGGGAGGACTACGACCGGTACGAGAAGCACTCCGCCATGTACCGCATCGCCAACGTGACCACGCCCACCCAGGTGATCCACGGCGAGAACGATCTCCGCGTCCCGTTCACCCAGGGACAGGAGTTCTACCGCGCGCTCCAGAGACGGCACGTGCCCACGGAGATGATCGTGTTGCCGCGAACGCCCCATGGTCCCCGGGAGCCGAAGCTCCTCATGGAGGTGTCGCCCCTGATCCTGAAGTGGTTCGAGCAGTACCTGCGGCCGGACCGGCCGCGGGCCTGAGCTCGAAGAGGTCGGGAGCGCGCGCCGGCGTCAGGCCCGCGCTCCCCTCCAGCGGGCACGGAGGGCGAAGTAGGCCCGCACGCCGAGAAGGATCCCCACGGCCAGGGCGACGTACCAGGGGCGCAGCGTGTCCGCGCGCTCCTTCCAGAAGAAGTGGATCACCCCCAGCACGGCGCTGGCATACACCAACCGATGGAGCCGGACCCACGTCCTGCCCAGGCGGCGGATCCACCCGCGGGTCGACGTGAGGGCCAGGGGGACGAGCATCAGGAAGGCGGCGGTCCCCACCGTGATGAAGGGACGTTCCACCACGTCCTCCACGATGAAGGACCATGCGAAGAACTGGTCCAGCGCCAGATACGCCGCCATGTGCAGGAAGGCGTAGAAGAAGGCGAACAGACCCACCAGGCGTCGCACCTTCTGGAGGTCGTTCCATCCGGTGATGCGCCGCAGGGGTGTCACGCCCAACGCGGCCGTGAGAACCCAGAGCGCCGTGAACCCCGACCAGTGCTCCAACTCTTCGATGGGATTCGCGCCCAGCCCGTCCCCCAGGAAGAAGCGGTGCGTGACTCGGCCCAGGGGAATCAGGCACGCGAGCCAGACCCCGGCCTTCAGGACGAAGACCCGTCTACGGTGATCCATGGATGTGGGCGGGTCAGTAGTACCGCGTGAGGTCCATACCCGCGTACATGTGGGCCACCTGTTCACCGTACCCGTTGAACATGAGCGTCTCGCGCCGCCGGAACTCACCGATCCGGCGCTCGCGGGCCTGGCTCCAGCGCGGATGGTCCACTTCCGGATTCACGTTGGCGTAGAACCCGTACTCGTGGGGTGTCATGACATTCCACGTGTTCGCCGGCATCTCGGCGGTGAAGGAGATCTTCACGATGGACTTGATGCTCTTGAACCCGTACTTCCACGGGACGACCAGGCGTAACGGGGCACCGCTCTGGTTCAGCAGATCCCTCCCGTAGAGACCGGTGGCCAGGAGCGTGAGATCGTTCATGGCCTCGTCCATGCGCAGCCCCTCCACGTACGGCCACGGGAGGATCGGCCGCCTCTGACCCGGCATCTCCTCGGGGCGGAAGACCGTCTCGAAAGCCACGAACCTGGCGTCTCCGGTGGGCTCCATGCGCCGCAGGATGGTGCCGAGGGGAACCCCCTGCCACGGGATCACCATGGACCACGCTTCCACGCAGCGGAGCCGGTAGGTGCGGTCCTCCACGTCCCCGGGAACGACGAGATCCTCCAGGGCGTACGTGCCGGGCTTGGCGCAGTGACCCGCGACCTCCACGGTCCACGGCCGCGGCGTGAAGCTCCCGGCGTTCTTCGCCGGATCCGACTTGTCCGTGCCGAACTCGTAGAAATTGTTGTAGCTCGTGACGTCCTCGTAGGGAGTGACCTCCTCCTGGCCGATGCCGGTGGCGGCCAACGCCCCCGCCACCGAATCGGGCACCAGGGCCACCGCGGCCGCGGCACCGGCCGCGCCCTGGATGAAGCGGCGGCGGTCGAGGTACGTCTCGTACGGGGTCACCTCCGCGGCGGTGACGTCGTCCCAGGGCTTCTTCCGTCGGATATGCATACAGGTCCTCTCGGTGTCGATCCACGATCCTGCGACTGTAACGATATCCGTGGCGGAGCCGTCAGGTTCCCGCCGCCGATCCGTCCGTTCTTCTTCTCTCCTCCCGGCTCGCCCGCGTCAGCCTCCCCGTCTCCGGGGGACTTCGACCAGCTCACCCGGATCAGGACGCACGCCCGCCGCGTCCATGGCCTGATACAGGGCCGGCACGCGCACGGAGATGAACTCGTTCACGCGCTCCACCAGGGGTGGCACCTCCTCCCAGGCCCGGTCGATCGCCCACAGTTCGTCGGCGGTGGGAGGTCCCGCGTTTCCTTCGATGCCGCGGGCGGCCCTTCCCAGGTTGGCCCGTTGCACCTCGGCCCTCAGGGAATCCAACTCTTCCGCCAGCGACTCCGCCCGCTCCCGAAGCGCCTCGTCGGCCTCGGCCTCCTTCATGAGCGCCGCCGCCTCGCGCAGCTGGTCGGACATCCGCCGGATGGCGTTCTGGGCGGCCCGAACGGTACCGGAAAGCGTCGCCGCGCTCCGCGCCGCCGCGTGACGCGCGCGGAGTCCGGCCATGTCCACCTCCACCCTCGGGTCCATGCGAACGGACACCTCTTCCTCCACCACGTGACTCCCGACTTCCAGCCGCACGAGATAGGTCCCCGGCAGTACGAGCGCGCCCTGGGGAGCACCGAAGAACCCACCCCCCTCTCCGGGCTCGGGCTCGAAGGGCGGTGTCTCACGCATGTCCCACACGACCTGGTGGAACCCCGGTTCCGCGGGCCCTTCGAGCTCGCGGACCGTCTCTCCCATGGCCGTGGTGACGACGAGCCTGGCCCTGGCGCCCGCGTCCGGAGTCCCTCCGGCCCCGTCGGGGCCGACCCTGTACCGGATCACGGCACCGTCCGGCGGGCCGGCGGCGGAGAACTCGTCGCCCCAGAACGGCCAGCCGCCCGGACGGAACCACTCCGTGGCGTCGGGAATGGGAAAGAAGTGGGCTCCCTGGGCCAGAGCGGCCCCGTTGGCGATCTGCACCAGCGGACCCAGGTCGTCGAGAATCCAGATGCTCCGCCCGTGGGTGCCCAACACCAGGTCGTTGTCGCGCGGGTGGATCACGGCGTCGTCCACGGGGACGGTGGGGAGGTTCCCCATGCGGCTCCAGGACCGGCCCCGGTCCACGGATACGAACACGCCCACCTCGTTCCCCAGGAAGAGAAGGTTCTCCGCCTCCGGGTGCTCCCGGATCACGTTCACCGACCAGTCGGGGAGCCCCGCCGCGATGCTCCGCCAGGACTGTCCGAAGTCCTCGCTCAGGAAGACGTAGGGCGCGTAGTCGTCGTCGTAGTGGCGATCGAAGGCGACGTACACGCGGCCGGCCTCGTGGGCCGACGCCTCGATCCGGCTCACGTACGAGCGTTGCGGGAGGCGGTTGATCCGTCCCACCACGTTGTTCCAGGTGGCCCCCCCGTCCGTGGTGACCTGGAGATTGCCGTCGTCCGTCCCCACCCAGATCAGGTTCTCGTCCAGAGGGGACTCTTCGATGACCGTGATGTTGCCGTAGCTCGACGTGCCGTCGTTCCGCGAAAGCGTCTCGTCGGTGACCGGCGCCCCCATGATGGAGAGCGTGTCCCGGTCGATCCGGCGCGTCAGGTCGGGGCTGGCCTCTTCCCACGTCCGCCCCCGGTCCCTCGACCGCATGACGTGGTTCCCTCCCACGTACACGGTGCCCGGCGCATGGCTTGAAACCGCGATGGGAGCGTTCCAGTTGAAGCGGTAGTCACGATCCTCGTCCTCCGCGGTGGGCCGGGCCGCCGGGCGGATGTTCTGGACCTCACCCGTGGCGAGGTTGACCCTGCCCGAGTTCCCGCCCTGGGACTCGGTGTACAGGATGTTCGGATCCTCGAGATCGAACTGGTTGAAGAAGCCATCGCCGCCCCACACGTCCACCCAGTCACGGTTCATCACCCCGTACTGCGTGAGCGTGTGGTTGGGAGCGCACCACGACGAGTTGTCCTGGAGCCCTCCGCACACCCGATACGGATCGCTCATGTCCACGCCGATCTCGTAGAACTGACCGATGGCGAAGTTGTTGTGCATCCGCCACTTCCGCCCCCCGTCGAGGGTGGACGAGACGCCCCCGTCACTCCCCAGGAGAACGTGCAACGAGTTGGAGGGATCGACCCAGAGAGCGTGGTGATCCACGTGCACGCCCTCGGCGGCGTCCCCCTCCCACCACGTCTTCCCCGCGTCGTCGGAGATGGAGAGCTGCACCCCACCCACGTAGATGCGATCGGGGTTGTTGGGGTCGATGCGGACCTGGCTGAAGTACATGGGGCGGGGGTTGCGCGAACTCACCTTCTCCCAGCTCTCGCCGCGGTCCCGCGAGCGGTACAGCCCGCTCCCGGATCCCGTGGCTTCAACCAGCGCATACACCAGGTTCCCATCCCGGCGGTACACGTCGAGCCCGATGCGACCCTTGTCGCCCTCGGGGAGCCCGTCGGTCAACTCGGTCCAGCTATCGCCGCCGTCGGTGGTCCGGTACACGCCGCTCCCCCCTCCACCCGCCGCGAAGCCGAATACCGTTCTCTGACGTTGGTACATGGCCGCGAAGAGGGTGTTGGGATCCGCCGGATCCATGATCAGGTCGATGGCCCCGGTGGATTCGTTGACGAACAGCACCCTCTCCCACGTCCGGCCGCCGTCGCGCGTGCGGTAGACGCCACGCTCGGAGTTGGGACCCCAGAGGTGTCCAACCGCCGCCACGTACGCCACGTCGGGGTCCCGGGGGTCCACCTGGATACGAGAGACATGACGGGTCTCGGTCAGGCCCAGATCCTGCCAGGTGCGTCCGCCGTCGGTGGTGCGGAAGACGCCGCAACCGTAGGGAGAGCTCTGGCGGTTCTGAGGCTCCCCGGTGCCCACCCAGACCACGTTGGGGTTGGACTGGAACACCGTGACGTCTCCGACGGAAGAGCACGGCTGCTCGTCGAAGAGAGGCCGCCAGGTCATGCCATGGTTGTCGGTCCGCCACACCCCTCCCGTGGCCAGCCCCACGTAGATCACCGACGGGTTGGTCTCCACCGCATCGATGTCGGCGACCCGGCCGCCCATGATGGCCGGACCGAGTTCACGGAACTCGAGGCCGCTCAGGACGTCGTCGAGAAGGGCGGCGCCGCCCGTGGACTGGGCGGCCAGTGCCGCCGGGACCAGGGTGACGAGGAAGGCGAGGAGGATGCATCGGAGGTGGGGCTTGGCACGGAACATGGTGGATCCCCCGGAAGGGCGTTCTGGGTCGATTCTTCTGGTAGGCAATGGGCAGAAGAACGGCGGATCTGGCAAGACCCGACCCGGAAGGTGCTCGCCCCCCGGCGGGAGACGCGACCGATCAGCGACGAGTCAGGTTCGCCCTGCGGGATTCCCGGATGTCGTCTTCCGTTCCCTTCACTCCGTCCGGCCCCATGGAGCCCACGGTATACGAAGAGCGGGTGACGTCGATGTACCAGATGTTGCCCCAGGGGTCCTCGGGAACGCCCGTGAAGTCACGCCGGAGCCACGGCTCCCACGCCTGCGGAAGTCCTTCGCCGCGCCCGATCCGCACGTCCAACTGGTCTCCCATGGCCTTGAGCTTGGACGGCACGGTCCGGACGAGTACCTGGTTCCAATGCGGTCTGAGCTCGTCGAGGAGCCGGGCCCGCGTCTTCGGGACGGCCACCACGACGGCACCCACCACGACCAGGATCTTCAGGAGTTGCTTGATGATGTTGCCCACCGCCCCTCCTCGTCAGGAGCACTTTCGTAGGTAAGCCGGAAATGTAACGCGTCGTACGGGGGAGTGGCGAACCCCGCCCGCGGACGGATCAGTCCGGAGCACCCGGGGCCGGGTGGTCGTGGGTCCGTCGCAGAGGCACCTCCGGGATGCGCAGCGCCAGGAGCAGTGCCGCCACCATCACCCAGATCCCGACGGCATAGACCCGATGGGTGGCCCGCGCGAACGCCCCCGCCACTTCCCCCCGGATTCGCGACGCCTCCTCCTCGCCCAGGCGGGTGACGGCGGCCGACCCCGCGCGGATCCGGCCCTCGTCTCCGAGCAGAGACGCACCGGCGCCCGGCGCCGGGCCACGAAGGGTTTCGACCACCTCCGCGGGGAGGTGCCAGGTGATCACCAGGGAGTCGAACCGGTAGTCGTCACCCGCGCGCATGGTCCGCTCCAACTCGACTGCCCGGTCCGCGTACAGCCCCCGCACCCGGGCGGGGAGCTCCACCCCACCGGTGGAGACCAATCGCTCCACGCCGGTGTCGCCCGTCGACGCCATTCCGGGCGGGAGACCCAACGCGGCGAAGGCGGTTCCCAGGGTGGTGGCCAGCACGGTTCCGAAGAAGGCCGTCCCCACGGTCCCGCCGATCTGGCGGAAGAACTGCGCCGCGCTGGTGGCCTGCCCGATGCGCCGCACGTCCACGGAGTTCTGGATGGCGAGGGTGAAGAGGGGAAGCGAAGGCCCCATCCCCAGCCCCGCCATGAGCATGTAGGCCGTGACGGTCCAATACGAGACGTCCGCATCCATCCGCGCCAGAAAGACCATGGCCCCGAGGAGGAGGACTCCCCCGGCGAGGATGTGATCGCGCAACCGTCCGAAGCGTGACACCGAGTGGCCGGCCGCCGTGGATCCGAATACCAGCCCCAGGGAGAAGGGGATCAGCGCCATCCCTGCGCGGGTGGCGGAGACGTCCACCACGTTCACCAGGAACAGCGGGAGGAAGATCACCAAGGACATGAAGGCCGCCCCGAAGAAGAAGGCGGACGCATTCGCCCGGCGGAAGACTCGATTCCGGAAGAGGCCGAGGTCCACGATGGGGCTCGCGACCCGGCGCGACCGTACCACGAAAGCGGCCAGCAGCGTCCCGCCCAGAAGCACCGATCCCATCGTCACCCAGGAGGCCCACGGGGGAGAAGTCGAGCCGGGATGCATTCCGGGAAGCCACGGAAAGCGGCGCCGGTCGAGCTGGAGCGCGAGAACGAGGGGAGTCAGCCCTCCCACCATGTAGAGGGCGGAGCGCACGTCGGGACGCACCCGCTCGCCCCCGGGGTCGAGACGCGGCATCCGCCGCACGAGGAACCACACGGCCAACGCTCCCACGGGAACGTTCACGTAGAAGACCCACCGCCATCCCTCGACTCCGGGCACCAGAGCGCCACCGTGGTCGGTGAGGAGCCCGCCGACCACGGGGCCGAGCACGGACGCGATGCCCCAGACCGCACCCACCAGCCCCTGATACCGTCCCCGCTCGGCGGGGGTGAAGAGGTCCGCGATGACGATGAACGTCATGGCGATGAGGCCGGCTCCTCCCGCGCCCTGGATCCCGCGGAACACCACGAGCTGCATCATCCCGTCCCCCAGGACCGGGAGGGTGCCGAACTCTCCGGCGAGGCCGCAGAGCACGGAGCCCGTGAGGAATACCGTCACCGCGCCCAGCTCGATGAACTTCCGGGGATAGGTGTCGGCCAGCTTCCCGTAGATGGGGACCAGGACGGTGGAGGCCAGGAGATACGAGGTCGCGACCCACGCGTATCGGCTCACGCCCTCCAGGTCCTCCACGATCCTGGGGAGCGCCGTGGACACGATGGTCTGGTCCAGCGCGGCCAGGAAGAGGGCCAGGAGGATCCCCACGAGGATGAGCGTCCGATCCTTGTCGGACACCGGTGCGCGGAAGGCTTCCGTAGGAAGGTTGGACATGGCGTTGGAAAAAAGCTCCATCAACGTAGAAACGCCACCCCTCCCACCGCTTGGGATATCACCCTAGAATGTCGAGACTCATTGCGACGATCCAATCGCGCCACCGGTGGTCCGGTAACCCACTCCATGCACCTGTCCGCACCCCCAGATCTCCCGAAGGCCCGTCCCTCCCTCGGCTCGCGCTCCACGTGGACGCTGACCCTGATCGCCGCCGTGATCGCGGCCGGAATCGGTCATTTCCCCGTAGAGATGGCGGGAAACGGGTGGATCGTCTTCGGCGGGATGGTCTGGATCCTGGTGGCGACCCTCTTCGGCCCTCTCCATGGAGTGGTGGTGGCCCTGGTGGCGACCTGGTTCCTCCCCTGGATCGGAGGGCTTCCCCTGGCCCAGATCCTGGCGGTCGGGGAGGCGTTCCTGGTCGGGTGGCTGGCCCCGCGCCATACCGCGGCCCTCCTGGCGGACCTCCTCTTCTGGGCCGTGGCCGGGATTCCCCTCTCCGCCCTCCTCCTCACGGTGGCCTCCCCCTCGAGTCTTCCCGCCGAGGCGGTTCCCGTGGCGGCGCTGGCCATCGGAGGTCTGGGAAACGTCCTCCTCGCCGAAGGAGCGCTCCGTACCGTCGCGAAGCGCATCCCCACGTTCCGGCCTTCCGCTCCGCGACACCCCGTGCGGGTCCACCTCGTACACGGGTTCGTGTTCGTCGCCATCCTTCCCGCTCTGGGTATCGCCCTCCAGCATCAGCGGGACGCCGGTGCCGCGGCCAGGGCGTCCGCCCAGCTCACTCTCCAGGAGGCCGCCCGGACCATCGCGCGGGACATCGACGAGTACGTGCGCAAACACCGGGACGCCGTCGCGGCGGTCGCCGCCAACCTCGGGCCGGCGGAACCGGCGACGTCACCCGACCTCACCAGGATCCTCGTGCGCACGCACGGCGTGTTCGACGCGTTCCTCACGATGCTGGTGGCGGAATCCGAGGGACGCATCGTGGCGGCCTCGATGACGTGGGACTCCACTTCGACGGAGGCGTCGGTCCTCAACGTCTCGGTGGCGGACCGGACCTATTTCCGGGAGCCCATGGCGGGAGGCGGGCCCCATATCTCCCCCGTATTCCTCGGCCGCGGATTCGGGAACGATCCCATCGTGGCGGTGTCGGCACCGATCCTGGACGGGGTGGGCCGGCCCGTGGGCGTGGTGGAAGGGTCCTTGGACCTGTCCCGCTTCGCCCGGTTCAGCCAGGTCTACGCCACCCGGTCCGAGGCGCGCGCGGTCATCGTCGACGAACTCAACCGGGTGCTGTACGCGAGCCCCGGCACCGGGGTGTCGGTACTGGAGAACGTCGCGGACAACGAGCTCGTCCAGGCCGCCCTCCGCGGCGCCACCGTGTTCCATCCACGCGACGGTCCGGACGGTGACGGCCCCCTGCTCCTCGGCACCGCCACCACTCCCTCCACGGGCTGGCGCGTCTTCCTGAGCCGGTCGCAGGCGGCCGTGGTGGAGGATCTGGGCGACGACTTCGTGACCGCCGTCATGGGGATCTTCGGCGCCGCCGCGTTGGCGCTCCTCCTGGCCCAGTTGTTCAGTCGAACCATCTCGGTGCCCATCGAGGCCCTGGCCGGATCGGTGAGGAGCTTCGAGGGTCCATCCCGACAGGCACAGGCCCCCTCCCTGGACCGGCTCGCCGGAGTGCCCGCGGAGATCGTCCAGCTCGACCGCGATTTCAGCGTCATGGCGCACCGACTCCACGAGTCGTACGACCAACTCGTGGACGCGGTGGCCCAGCGAGACCGGACCCACCTGGACATGCAGAGGATCCTGGCCGACCTGGACCAACAGGTGCGTGACCGCACGCAGGAACTCGAGGCGGCCAAGAACGCCGCGGAGGACGCGAGCCTGGCCAAGAGTTCGTTCCTGGCCCGGATGAGCCACGAGATCCGGACTCCCATGAACGGCGTGATCGGGATGACGAGCCTCCTCCTCGATACCCCGTTGACGACGGAGCAGGCCCAGTACGCGAGGATGGTCCAGAGTTCCGCGGAGGCCCTTCTGCGCGTGATCAACGAGATCCTGGACTTCTCCAAGGTCGAGGCCGGCGAGATGGAACTGGAGGAGGTACCCTTCGATCTGGCGGAGTGCATCCAGGGGATCGCAGATCTCATCCTCCCGTTGGCCCGGCAAAAGGGGCTCCAGGTCGTGCAGTCCATGGGACTCGACCTTCCGGTGCGGCTCATGGGCGATCCGGGGCGGCTGCGTCAGGTGCTGGTGAACCTGGCGGGCAACGCCGTGAAGTTCACGGACCGGGGGAGCGTGGAGATCCAGGCGCGAGCGGTCTCGCGCTCCGGCACCTCGATCACGGTTCACTTCGCGGTGGCCGATACCGGCACCGGGATCCCGGCCGAAGCCCACGAGAGGATCTTCGAATCGTTCGCGCAGGTGGATTCGTCCAGCACGCGCCGCCACGGCGGGACCGGCCTCGGCCTCGCCATCTCCCGGAAGCTGGTCGACCTGATGGGCGGGACGCTTCGGGTGGAGAGCGAGGAAGGCGTCGGAAGTCGATTCTGGTTCGACCTCACGTTCGCGCCGGCCCCGGACGCCGCCGTTCCGGTGTCGCACCGCCCGGCGCCACCCGTCCCGCCCACGGAAGGCGTCGAGCCCTCGGTCCACGCGACACCCGGGAGGGGTGCGCGGGGCCGGATCCTGGTGGCCGACGACAACGCGACGAACCGTGTGCTCGCGCAGAGACTCCTGGAGAAGTCCGGCTACGAAGTGATCCTGGCCCACGACGGCAGTGAAGCCGTCCAGGCGGTCTCGCGCCATCGTCCCGATCTGGTGCTCATGGATTGCCACATGCCCGTGATGGACGGGTACGACGCCACCCGAGCCATCCGCTCGGGGGAACTGGCCCGGCACGCCCCGCGGGTCCCGGTCCTGGCCCTCACGGCATCGGTGTTGCCTGAGGACCGGCAGGCCGCCCTCGACGCGGGAATGGACGGCCTGGTGGGGAAGCCCCTGAGACCCGACGAGCTGGCGCGGGCGATCGAGGAAGCACTCCCGGGTGAATCGGGTGAGGCGCCGAGCCGACCCGAGCTCGGAGATGAGATGCGGAAGAACCTCGATGCCATGCGCCGCGTCGTGGGCGACGAGTCCGTCGCGCGCATCGCGAAGCAGGTGGTCGGTTCCGTGGAGTCCCTCATCGCGCGGATCGAAGGGGCCAGGCTCGAGGAGGATACCCCGTCGATCGCCACGGCGGCGGGTCAGATCCGGGCCGGCGCGTCGAGCCTCGGCGCGTCGAGCCTCGACGAAGTCGGACAGGCTCTCGTGGCCGCGGCCTCCAGCGGCGACCTCGCCGAAGTAGACCGGACGGTGGAGCACCTGCGCCGGGAATTCGACGCCGTGCGCCGCGGCCTGGCGGGTTATTCGCTCGAGAGAAAGCCGGACACCACCTGAAGCCACGCCTCGGGAGCCTCCAGATGCACGCGGTGGCCGGCCACGGGCACGAGGGCCATCCGCGCATCGGGAATCGACGCGGACATGGACCGGGCGATGGCGACGAACTTCGTGTCGAGCTCCCCGCTGACCAGGAGCGTGGGCTGGGCCAATGAGGGCAAGGCGTTCCAGAGCGAGGGCTGGGCTCCGGTGCCGAGCCCTCGGAGCGCGGCGGCCAGAGCCGCCGGTTCGTTGGCCGAGCGTTGGGCACGCACCGCCTCCCGTACTTCCCGCGGGAGGGATCCCTGCGAGGCGAAGAGCGGAGCGTGTTCCCACCGGTGGAGGAATGGCGAGAGCCCCTCCGACTCCAGGAGCCCAGCCAACTCCTCGTCGGACGCACGGCGTCGGAGGCGCTCCTGATCGGTTGCCAGCCCCGGAGAGGCCGACTCGAGCACCAGGCGCCGCACCTTCCCGGGGTAACCCAGCGCCAGGGCCAGCGCCATGCGCCCCCCGAAGGAATATCCCACCAGGTCGACCGGGTCGGGCCCCAACTGCTCGGCCAGGTCCGCCACGGAGGCGTCCCACTCGAAGCTCCTCGGCGCGGCGCCGTGTCTCCGCTCGCCATGGCCGGGAAGATCGAGCGCGCGCACCCCTCGCAGCCCCGCGGCCAACCCCCTCCGGATCATCAGAGGCCACGCCATCGCGGATCCCGTGAACCCGTGCAGAAGCACCACGTCGGGATGACTTCCGGACAACTCCTCCCCCTCGCCTTGAACCATGGACCTGGCACGAACGCCCCCACCCTCTTTACCATGATGGGTCATCATCCCCCCGCGCGACACTCCCCCCCGGACCCCTCCGATCTTCATGTCCCCTCGGTTCAGGACGTTCTCGTTCGTCACACTCTGGTGGTGTGCCGGGTCGGGATGGGCGTGCTCGCCGGACCGTCCTCCCGAACAGGACGCCGACGTGCCGGTCCTGCGCCTCGGCCTCCTGGGAAACGCCGCCCAGCCCGAAGGCGCCCTCGTTCTGGGCCCGTATTTTCGCCAGCGTCTCGGGAGGGATATCCAGGTGATCGTCCGGTCCGACTACGAGGAGTTGGTGGAGCTGGCCCGGCGTGGAGAGGTGGATCTGGTCCGTCTCGGCGGCGCGGCCTTCGCCCTGGCCCAGATACGCGCCGACCTGCGACCCCTCGTCATGCGTGACGTGGACAGCGGCTTCCGCACCGCACTGGTGGCCGCGGGCGGTGTCGATGCGTCCGGCCTCGGAGATCTCCGGGGGATGCGCCTCGCGCTCACCCGCCCGCTCTCGACCTCGGGGCACGTGATGCCGCTGTACTTCCTGCGACGCGAAGGAGTCGACCCGGACACCCTCTTCGCGAACACGACCTTCTTCGGCGGCCAGCGTGAGGCGCTGGACGCGGTCCTGGAGGGGCGAGCGGACGTCGCCGCGGTACACACCTTCAACCTGGCCGAGTGGATCGGTGCCGGTCAGGTGGACTCGGTGGCCATCCGCGTCCTGTGGACGTCTCCTCCCTATCCCAACGTGATCTGGGGCGCGCGCGGGGGGCTGGGAGAGGACCTCCTCCTGAGGATCCGCACCGCCTTCCTCTCGCTCGCGACCACGGACCCCATGGCGAGTCCCATCCTGGAGGCGCTGGACGCACGGAGCTTTGTCCCCGCCGACATCCATGATTTCGACACCGTGGCCGAGGCCGTGCGCCTCCTCATCTCGCGGGGCGAGTTGTCCCTACCCGCGGAACTTCCCGACGACGAGGGCTGACCGTGCTCCCGGTCGCTGCCCGTCACGACCCCGGTGCAGTCTCCCGCGCCACCCGCTCCACCTCCCTCCACACCCGGAGGACGTTCCCCCCCCAGAGTCGGCGGACTTCCTCTTCCGAATATCCGCGCCGCACCAACTCCAGCGTCACGTTGAACGTCTCGGAGGCATCGTCCCACCCCACGATCCCACCACCGCCGTCGAAGTCGGAGCTGATCCCCACATGGTCGATTCCGATGAGCCCCACCGCGTGGTCGATGTGGTCCACGAAGTCCGACACCGAAGCCGGAGGCCACCGGGTGTTCAGTTCCTCCATGGCGGCGTCCAACTCCGCTCTCCGACCGTCGTCCAGACCCTGCATGTCCCGGAAGCCCCGAATCCCCATGGAATCCCAGAGGGCCGTGCGCGCGGAATCGAACTCCGGACGGACCTTCACGTACCCTCCCAGCGCCACCGCCTGCACGACCCCTCCGTTTTCCTTCAGGGCGAGCAGGGTCTCGTCGTCCATGTTGCGGGGGTGGTCCGCCACCGCCCGCGCACCGGAGTGGGAGGCGATGACGGGCGCCCGGGAGACCCTCATGGCGTGGAGCGCGGCATCCTTGGAAATGTGCGACACGTCCACCATGATCCCCAGGCGGTTCATCTCGGCGACGACCTCCTCCCCGAAGGGGCTCAGCCCACCGTGCTCCGCGGGCCCGTCCCCCAGAGCCTCTCGAGGCGTGGCCGAATCCGCGATGTCGTTGTGCCCTCCGTGGGCGAGCGTGACGTAGCGGGCGCCGAGTTCGTGGTAGCGGGCCAGAAGGGTCAGGTCCTTCCCGATGACGAAGCCGTTCTCGATCCCGATGGCGGCGACCCGCCTCCCTTCTCCGTGGATGCGCTCCACGTCGTCCGCGGTGTACGCCAAGCCGATGCGATCCGGATACATCTCATCGGTCATCCGATGGATGGCGTCGAACTTCGTGAGCGCGTCGGCCTCCGCCTTCTCGTACCCGGCGGGAGTGCGCTCGCCCTGGCCCACGTAGACCACGAAGAATCCCACGTCGAGTCCTCCGGCCTCCATCTTCTCGATGGTGACCTGCCGGTCGGCGTCGAGGGGATCGACTTCGGCGGTGGCGAAATCGAAGGGGATGTCATCGTGGGTGTCGATGGTGATGACGCGTTCGTGGATCGAACGCGCGGCCGCCTCCATGTCGTCGGAGACATCTCCGCTCCCGCAAGCCGCGGTGACCAGGGTGAGCGCGGCCAGGATGCCGGGGATCTTGGATCGGAACATGGGTCGACTCCGTGTAGGATGCGTCGTGACGTGCCATGAGAGTAGACACCGAGTCGCCCGCACACCATCCCGTTCCCACCCGTTCCCTGGCGCCCGCGACCCGGGGTCCCTACGATCCGCCGTCCACCACGCCATCGACCCCCGCACCCCTCGGGAATCATGTCACGCTCCCTGGAACTCCGTTTCGCCGCGATCCTGGTCGCTTCCGTCCTTTTCCATCCTCCCCTCTCCGCTCAGGACCCCGATTTCGATTCCGCGCGCGACGAGGCGGTGGAGATCCTGAGGGGGATGATCCGGGTGAACACCAGCTCACCTCCGGGCAACGAGACCGCGGCGGCGGAGTACATCCGCGACATCCTCGCGCGCGAGGGGATCGAGTCACGCATCTACGAAGGAGCCCCGGGACGCGGCAACCTGGTGGCCCGCCTGAAGGGGAACGGCTCCAAGCGGCCCATCCTTCTCATGGGACACATCGACGTGGTGGGGGTCGAGGACGACAAGTGGTCCGTTGATGCCTTCGAGGCCGTGGTGAAGGATGGATACGTGTGGGGGCGTGGAGCACAGGACGACAAAGGGATGACCTCGGTGGCGCTCCAGGTCTTCCTCATGCTCCACCGCTCGGGGATCGAACTCGACCGGGACGTGATCTTCATGGCCAACGCCGGCGAGGAGGGGAATCCCCAGGTGGGCGTCGAGTACATGATCGCCGAGCACTTCGACGAGATCGACGCCGAGTTCGCTCTGAACGAGGGAGGCGGGATGAGCGAGGTGAACGGGCGCATGGTGGTCAGCGTCGCGACCACCGAGAAAGTGGGGAGCGGGATGACCCTCATCGCACGCGGAACGTCCGGCCACGGCTCCCGGCCGCGACCCGACAACCCCGTGGTGCACCTGGCGGCGGCGGTGGCGAAGTTCGGCGAGTGGCAACCGCCCATGCGACTCAACGCCACCACGCGCGAATATTTCAGCCGCATGGCGGACGTGGTGGACCCGGAGCTGGCCGACCTCTACCGGAACCTGGAGAACCCCGAGCGCACGGAGGAAGTCCAGGAGAGGCTTCGCCACGTGGACATCACGGCCAATTCCACGATCCGCACCTCCATCTCCCCGAACATCATCGAGGGTGGATTCCGTTCCAACGTGATTCCGGGAGAGGCCTCGGCACGCCTGGACATCCGCGCCCTCCCCGATGAGGACATCACGGAGTTGATGCAGGCCATGGCGGCACTCATCGACGATCCCGCCGTGGAAATCGTTCCTCCCGGGCGCCGGAGGCCGGTGAATCCGCCCATGCCCATGGACTCGGAGCTCTTCCGGGCGCTCGAGACGGCACAGGCGGAGGTGTTCCCCGGCGGCCTCACCGTCCCCACGATGTTGACCGGCGCCACGGATTCAGCCCAACTCCGCGCCGCCGGCGTCCTGACCTACGGGCTGGGGGTGGTACGCGGAGACGAAGGTTCCCTGGCCCACGGAAACGACGAACGCGTCTCCATCGAGGGCGTGGGACGGTTCGTCGAGTACCTGTACGGAGTGGTGACGGAGGTGGCCGCCGCGCGCTGACGCGCCCGTTACGACTCCAGTGTGTTCAGGAACTCCGTGATGGCCGGTGCGATGTCACGGAGCGACCGGGAAAGTTCCTCGCCGAGCCTGCGCCACTCGTCCCAGTCCGATTCGGGCGGGAGGTGGTCCAGCGCGGTCGCCACGGTATTCAGCCTGGTGGACCCGAGTACTCCCGCCGCACTGCGAAGGCCGTGGGCCTCCGCTTTCAGCGTGGCCGCGTCCCTCCCGTCGATGGCCTCCCGAATCCGGAGGGCGCGATCGCCCGTCGCGCCCCGGAACTCCTCGAGCACCTCGCGGATCACGGCGGTCCGGGAGAACGACCTGCGGATCACCTTGGGGTCGAGGAGCCGATCGCCGGCGGCGTCCGCTTCACGAACGGCCTTTCCGTCGGCGGCCCGCCGCATCGCGGCCTCCAGGACACCTCGATCCACCGGCTTGGTCAGGACCTCGTCTCCCCCCACCGCGCGGCACGTAGCGATCGTGCTCGGTAGGGCGTCCGCGGTCATGAAGATGATGCGGGGACCTCCCCCATCCTTCTCCCTGATCCTGCGGGTAGCCTCGATCCCGTCCATCTCGGGCATGCGGACGTCCATCAGGATCACGTCGAAGTCGGACTGGGCCAGCGCGTCCAGGGCCTCGACGCCGTTGGAGACCACCTGGCGCCGGTGTCCCATGTGCTCCAGAAATCCGTCCACGACCCTCTGGTTGACGGTGTTGTCCTCCACCACCAGGACCCTCAAGCTCACCGGATCGGCGGACTTCCCGCTCTCGTTCGCGATGGGATCGGTCCGGGTCAGGCGGTCCCTCCCCAGGGTCACGGCGCGAAGCAGGTCGCCGTCGGTCAGGGGCGACGGGAACGCCCCGGTCCACCCCCGATCCGCCCATTCCCGCACTCGGGCCGGCCCCGATTCCAACGCCACGAACGCGGTATGGCGGTAGCGGGCCGCGAGGCCCCCGACATCCCACTCCGACGCCAAGTCGGGACTCACCAGCACGGTATTGAAGAATGAACCGCCCTCCAGCAACTCACCCGCGGCGGCGGTACCCGCGACCGGAAATGCCTTACCCCCCACGGCGAGGATCCGGCCGGACAGGGCCGATCGGTCCTCGGGACTCGGGCAGACCAGGAGCACGTCGCCGTGGACGGACGTCGCGGCGGCCAGGGGAAGCTCCACCGCGAAGGTGAACGTGGAGCCCTCGCCCTCCACCGATTCGACCGAAAGCGTCCCGCCCATGGCCTCGGCGATCTTCCGGGAGATGGGGAGTCCGAGTCCGGTTCCGCCGAAACGACGCGTGGTGGACGAGTCCGCCTGGGTGAAGGGGTCGAAAATGGACTCGAGTCGGTCCGCGGGGATCCCGATCCCCGAGTCCGACACCTCGAACCGCAGGCGCGCGGCGTCCCGCTCCTCGAGGGGATCCGCACGAATCCGAACCGTCACGCGGCCGCCTTCGGAGAACTTGAGGCCGTTGCTCACGAGGTTCAGCAGGATCTGGCTGAGGCGGGTCACGTCGCCACTCACCGCCACCGGCGACCACCCGTCGACGAACATACGCAGGCTCACTCCCGTGGACCGGGCCCGCTCGGCGTAGAGACGCATCACGTCCTGGATCGCGCGGACCGGATCGAAGGGGGCGGCCTCCAACTCCATCTGACCCGCCGAAACCTTGGAGAAGTCCAACAGGTCGTTGATGAGCCCCAGGAGACTCTGCGTGGAACCCTGGATGGTGGACACGCGGTCCAGTTGCTCCGGGGTGAGATCCGTGTCCATGAGGAGGCTCGCCATCCCCATGATCCCGTTCATGGGCGTGCGGATCTCGTGACTCACCGTGGCGAGGAAGTCGGACTTGGCACGGTCCGCCCGCTGCGCCTCGTCACGGGCCTGGATGAGAAGGCGCTCCGTCTCCTTCTGCTGACTCAAGTCGGTGATGATCCCCGCGAAGTGACGTTTCCCCTCGACGACGAACTCGCTCACGGCCAGATGGACGGGAAAGACATCTCCGTCTGCGTGCCGTCCCTGGACCTCGCGCCCGATCCCGATGATGCGCGGACGCCCTCCGTCCATGTACCGGTGGATGTACCCCGCGTGCTCGGACGCCTGACGTGGTGGCATGAGCATGGTGAGGTTCTTCCCGAGGAGGGAAGCCGGAGGATATCCGAACAGCCGCTCCACGGCGGGATTGGCCGTCTCGATGGTCCCGTCTTCGGAGGAGGTCAGGATGGCCGTCGCCGCGGAATCCACCACCGCCGCCAGGAACTCCCTCCCGTACACCGAGCGCATCTCGGACATCCGTCGCTGAACGTCGGATCGGGTCACGCTGATGAGCCCAGCGCAGGTGAGAAGCAGCGGCTCGACCAGAGCCTCGATCTCTTCGTCGTATCCCTCCGCGCGGTTCGCAAGTCCCACCATCCCGATCATGGTGCTCCCGGACATGATGGGGAGCCCCATGTATGCGTTCAGGGGTGGGTGGCCTTCCGGGAGTCCCCCCGAGGACGGGTGTGCGGACGGACGGTTCGTGATGACCGGCTCGCCCGTGGACAGCGTGTGCCCGAACAGGGTCCCGAGGCTGAAGAACTCCAGTCCCTCGGACGCGTTCTCCTCGTAGAAGGCGTGGGTGGCCTCATCCCAGGAGATGTCCGTGATCGCGCGGGTCCTGAGGTAGTTCTGTGTCCCGTCGTGGAGGACCTCACCGATGAACCCGTACTCGCTCCCCGTGACCACGAGGAGTTCCTG
>Ga0224501_10000271_pt1 | contig 45688 bp, 37 predicted proteins | sample SF_Oct11_sed_USG_4_FD_169105 | JGI IMG/M metagenome (GOLD analysis project Ga0224501, IMG submission 169105) | Sediment microbial communities from San Francisco Bay, California, United States - SF_Oct11_sed_USGS_8_1 | ecosystem: Environmental > Aquatic > Marine > Sediment | place: USA... | reverse complement strand
TTTATCCCGCTTGCCCGCCACATCGAAGGCCACCCTGGCGATACGCTCGATTTCCGCCTCGGTATAGACCAGCGTGTTGACGCCCCTGCGGGTGCCATCCGGCAGGGTTTCTATCCCGCGCGGCTCGCCGAAATAGATGCCGCCGGTCAGTTCACGGACCACCATGATATCGAGCCCCTCCACCACTTCCGGCTTGAGGGTCGATGCTTCCGACAGCGGAGCGAAGATTTTGGCCGGGCGCAGATTGGCGAACAATCCCAGGTTGGAGCGGAGACCCAGCAGGGCCCGTTCCGGCCGCAGGGAGAAGTCGATGGTCTCCCACTTGGGCCCGCCGACCGCGCCGAGCAGAACGGCATCGGCAGATTGAGCGGCTTTGAGGGTGTCGTCCGGCAGGGGATGACCTGCGGCCTCGTACCCGGCGCCGCCCACCGGGGCCTCGGTCAGATTCAGCTTGAGATTCTTCTTGTTCTCGATGATTTTGAGAATTTTGACCGCTTCGCGGATCACTTCGGGGCCGATGCCATCGCCCGGCAATACGGTGATGTTGAATTCCTGACTCATTAAATACCCTTTGCAATATGTTCAATGGACTTAAAAAGAAGAGCATTATACCCGAAAAGCCGGTGGTGCCAAGAGGGCTTTGATAATGAATAATTCCCCCTCCCCTTCAAAAGGGGAGGATGGGAGGGGTTGATAACCCATCCAAATTTTGCAGTTGCCTCATTAATGAGGCCTATTTGAAACACAGAACCTTCGTCGCCGTTGGCTCCTCAGGATGACACTACCTATCTCTCTGTCATTCTGAGCCCTTCGACTAGCTCAGGACAGGCTCCGCGAAGAATCTATGTTTAGATTCTTAAAAAGGAAAAGTCATCAACCACCCCCAGCCCCTCTTCTCTGAGAGACCTTTTCATAACGCAGATAGTTAAATACTCCTCCCCTTGCTGAGGGGAGGATACAGGTGGGGTGCGGGTTTGTAGTTGCCCGATTCATCGGGCGGTTTTGAAAGGAGCCCCATAAATAGGGCGACTACAATGCAAGGTAAAGGGCACCACAACCTCCCCTGTATCCCCTCCTTCGCAAGGAGGGGAAAAATCCTAATCTCACTATTAATTATGCAAAGGTCTAGGTCTTTATGGACTTTTAGCCTTTTTTCGAGGGCTTTTTTTGCCATAGACCACCTTGACCAGCCGGAGTCCTCTTGAGGGAGCCGTGGGACCCGCGATCCGCCGGTTCTTCGATTTCAAAATCGTCTGCATCTGCTCCGGCGGCCATTTGCCCCAGCCGATCTCGATCAGGGTGCCGACGATGTTGCGGACCATGAACTTCAGGAATCCGCTGCCGTCCACGGTGATGGTGATAAAATCGTCCTTCTTGGCAATGGTTAACCTGAAAATCTGGCGCACGGTGGTTCTGGCGGTACAACCGGAGCCTTGGAAGGATTTGAAATCCTTTTTGCCCACCAGGTAGCGGGCGGCCTTGCGCATGGCCCCGACGTTGAGCGGAGTCATCATGTAATGCACCATCCGGCAGTGCAGGGCCGACGGGTAATCCCGGTTCAGGATGGTATAGCGATAGGTCTTGCGGGTGGCCGATTTCTGCGCATGGAAATCGGGTTTGGCCTCCTCGACCTTTTTCACCACGATGTCGTGCGGAAGCAGGCTGTTCAGGGCTTTCAGAAACTCTCTGGGCTTCATCGTAGATGCGGTCATAAAGTGGGCCACCTGCCCTTCCGCATGCACCCCGGAATCGGTCCGGCCCGAGCCGATCAACCGGGTCTTTTTCTTGGTGATTTTCTCGAGCTTGGCCTCAATGACTTCCTGAATACTGAGTTCCCTCGGCTGATACTGCCAGCCGTGGTAGCGGGTCCCCTCGTACTCCAGCAACAGCTTGATTTTTCTCATATTCAGGAACCTCAGCCGATAACATAAAAAGCGCGCCGGCATTGCACCAGCGCGCTATTCTTTTTATTCGACTCCCTTTAAAAACTCAAGGGGTTTATCCGGTTTTATAATCGGATTTTAATTTTGATTTTCAAAACTGAACTGTCAGGTGGATTCATGCTCCCTCTATTCTCCTTACAGGTTGAACATACCTTCCACCTCCAATATATCCCCCCGCCCCCAATTCGCAACATTTTTTGATTCAAAGTAACCTTTTTATCCAGTGGCCCGGTCTTGTGATACAATACCGCAAACCCAGAAACTTGGAGATCCTGTATCTCTTGAAAAAATAAGGAGTTGACCTATGAAAACCTATGATGATCTGGCCGGCGACGGCGGGTCTAACGTCATAGAACAGGTTGTTTCCCAGCGGGAAAAACTGCGAAAACGGCTCGATCCCATCAAATATAAGATTTCCGTGATGAGCGGCAAGGGCGGCGTCGGCAAAAGTTCCGTCACTGCCAATATGGCGGCCTGCCTGGCCTCGCTGGGACATAAAGTGGGCATCCTGGATGCCGACTTGAACGGTCCCAGCATTGGGAAACTGCTCAATGTACCCCACTCCGAAAAACTGCAAATCAGTCCTGAAGGGGTTCAGCCGGCAATAGGCGCTCTGGGGATCAAGGTCATGTCCATGGACATGCTTCTGCCCAACCCCGACTCCCCTGTGATGTGGAATGAGGGCAAGGACGCCACGGCGGTCTGGATCAGCATGATGGAATCACAGGCCCTGCGGGAACTGCTGACCGATACCATCTGGGGTGAGCTGGATTACCTTTTGATCGATATGCCGCCCGGAAGTGACCGCATCGACAACGTGCGCGACCTGATCCCGGAACTGGCCGGTGTGGTGGAGATCACCATTCCGTCTCAAATTTCCCAGCACATCGTTTCAAAATCCATCACCAAGAGCAGTCAACTGGGCGTGTCCATCATCGGACTGGTGGAAAACATGGCGACCTACGTTTGCCCTCACTGCAATGAAGAAGGCAAACTGTTTGAAGGCGAGGACGTGGAAAAACTGTCCAAAGACAAAAAGATTCCCCTGCTGGGAAGCATCCCGTTTGATACGCGGGTGTCCCGTCAATCCGGATCGGGCAAGCTGTTCTTTGAAGAACATTCCGACTCGGTCACCGGACAGGCTATCAGGCAGGTGGTCGACAACATACTGAAATTCATCCAAAATAAATCCAACTAAGGAGACACAATGAAATTCCTTTGCATACCCTGCGACGAGCAAATGGTAACGCAGGCAGACGGCATCATGCCGAAGGAGAAAGAGAGCATCGCTCTGAAGTTCAAATGCAACAAATGCGGGCATTCCATCGCCATGCTGACCAATAAATTTGAAACCGAGTTCGTCAACAAACTGGGCGTGGAAGCCGGCGGACCGTCCGAGATGGCCAATACGCCATTTGCCATGATGGGATCCACGCTGGCCCAGGGCAAGGAAGAGCTCAAGAAAGCCGCACCTGCCGAAGGGGATTTCGAGTGGACTCAGGAAGCGAAGGACCGGATTCAGAAAGTGCCCTTCTTCGTTAGAGGCATGGCTAAAAAGACGGTTCTCAGCTTCGCCAAGGAAAGAGGCATCAAGGTGATTGATGGGGCGTTGATGGACGAGGTACGCGACAAGGTGGGGATGTAATACCCACCCTCTCCGACTAAAGGGAAAACACAAAAACCCAGCCCGAGGGCTGGGTTTTTTATTGGGTATGGCTCACTATGTTTATGCGGCGGATTTGGCTTTACAATCCTGGCACTGACACAAACTCCTAAGCAGGGAATAAGGGTACAGTCCCGTGCTGTGGCCGTCGTTCCAGTCGAACTGGACCGCATAAAGCCCTACCGTTTTAAGCTTGAGGGGACGGATGGTATCCTGGATCATTCCCGGCTTGATTTTCTTCTCGCCGGTCCATTCGTCAATACAGTTGGCGCAGGGGCATTTCTCCCGCAGAAACTTGACATGATAAATCGATTCATGCCCATCGGTCCAGGTGATTCCCAAAGTGGCTTCGTCGATTTGTTTGATATCGCTCGGCGAGGGGCCATTGGGCTCCTCGTTGGTTTCTTCTGACATGTGTTTTCCCAAAGTTATAGATTAAAGTAATACCTTAACTTTTCCACGCTAACTCAAATCCAGCTCCCACTTTTTTGGATGCTTTCGTCTGATTGATACTGATCTGCGCCGCCACCTGTCCCGCCAGATGCCGATACGCCTGACTGGCCAGGGAATCGGGTTGGCTGAGGGTGATCGGCAATCCCGAGTCACCGGCAGTGACCACATCCGGCAAGAGAGGGATTTCTCCCAGAACCGGAACCTTGAACTGGTCGGCCAACTGCTTGCCAGCCCCGGAGGCAAAAATATAGTGTTTTTTATCGCACCCGTCACAAACGAAGTAGCTCATATTTTCGACCACGCCAAGCACCGGCACCTTCACCTGCTGGAACATTTTGACACCTTTTTCAGCATCGATCAGGCTGATTTGCTGGGGAGTCGTCACGATCACTCCGCCCGATAACGGAGCGCGCTGGGTGAGAGTCAATTGCACGTCGCCGGTTCCCGGCGGCAGGTCGATCACCAGATAATCGAGTTCGCCCCATTCCACATTTTGCAGGAATTGCTGGATGATGCCTCCCAGCATGGGTCCACGCAACATAAGCGGTTGACCCTCTTCAGTCAAAAAGGCGGCAGATACGACTTTGAGCCCGTGTTTTTCGTGAGGATGGAATTTATTATTTCCGGCGCCTTTGGGCGGGGAAATGGGGATTCCCATCATCTTCGGGATACTGGGTCCATAAATGTCGCCATCCATCAATCCCACCTTTGCGCCGGTCTGGCTCAAGGCAATGGCGAGATTGGTGCTGACGGTGGACTTGCCGACTCCGCCCTTGCCACTGGCGACCGCAATGATATTCTTCACACCGGTCAGAATAGGTTGTGAATGCTCCGAAGCGCGGACTGCGGCAGTCATGTTGACGTCCACCTCCGACACGCCATCAATGGCCCCCACCTTTTGGCTACATTCATTTTTAAGCTGTTCTTTCACCGGGCAGGCGGGAGTGGTCAATTCCACATCAAACCTCACCTTCCCGTTATCTATATTCAGGTTTTTGACAAACCCGAGATCGACAATATTTTTATGAAGGTCCGGATCCATCACGGTTTTCAACGCGGCCATGACCTTTACCTGCAGTTCCTGATCAGACATCTATTTCTCCTAATAAGAGGTATCCCGAACAATCGCGGTGGCGAACTGTACGCTAAGCCTTGGAAAATCCATTTCGGATGGCGACAGGGGATGGTTGAAATCTGGTTGAGATTTTAAGATGATTTGACGGGATATCAAAATTCTATTTCCGCTCAAACTGAATTTAGGATGATTTATCACTAAAAAAGATTTTTATAATTCCGTTAAGTGGTCTCTATGTACCGGCAACAAAGCCTCCGAAATGCCAGATTTCACTTTGCCGCACCCGTTTTTTTCATCAAAAAGACGACCATATGTAGTATAAATTCTAAAAATATACCCCCATATCTTGTATTTTTAACTTTACAAATCAGGCTCGAGCAATTAAATTCTTATCTTTGAAGCATTTAGGGTTTAACCTGAAAATGGCTTTGGCGCAATCATTCACTGTGTTCAATCCGCTTTTTTCAGGCACCTCAATTCTGTCACCGATACCCACTGAAATCATTTCATTGGAAATTCATTCAGGCACTCAATTGATTCATGGCTAAAGAAAAAGAATCAGACATAAATCACGAGCTGGAAAACCGTTTCCTGACATACGCGCTTTCCACTATCGTTTCACGCTCCCTTCCGGATGTACGGGACGGATTGAAGCCCATTCACCGCCGCATACTCTATGCCATCAACAGCATGGGAGTCACCTCCGACGCCAAGCCGGTCAAGTCGGCTAAAATCATCGGTGAGGTGCTGGGTAAATACCATCCCCACGGCGACGCTTCCACTTACGAGTCCATGGTACGAATGGCGCAGGACTTTTCGATGCGCTATCCCCTGGTAGACGGCAAAGGAAATTTCGGCTCCCTGGACGGCGACCCGCCCGCTGCCTATCGTTACACCGAGGGGCGGTTGACGCCGATCACCTCCTACATTCTGAACGACATCAAAAAAGACACAGTCGATTTCCGAATGAATTATGACAATACCCTTAAAGAACCGGAAATCCTCCCATCCCGAATTCCCAATCTGCTGATCAACGGTTCATCGGGTATCGCAGTGGGCATGGCATGTTCGTTTCCCAGCCACAACCTGACGGAAGTGATCAGCGCGTTGATTTCCCTTGTGGACGATCCAAATCAAACCACCGCCCAGATCATGAAGTCCATCAAGGGGCCGGACTTTGCAACAGGCGGCATCATACTGAATTCCAAAACAGAACTGCGTCAAGCATACGATCAGGGAATGGGTGCGGTGAAAATGCGCGGGGAATGGGAATCCGAAGATCTCTCCCGAGGCAAAAAACAAATAATTCTGACGGCCATTCCCTATGGTGTGAACAAGTCCCGGCTAATTGAAAAAATAGCCGAAATCATCATGAGCAAAAAGCTCCTGGCCTTAACGGATATCCGTGATGAGAGCGACGAGAAGGTACGCGTGGTTCTGGAAATCAAGACCGGAACGGATCCGGAAATGATCATGACCTATCTGTTCAAGCACACGGAACTGGAATCCAATTTCCAATTGAACTTCAATTGCCTCAAACCGACCGGCGAGCCGGCCCGTCTCTCTCTCAAGGAAATCTGCACCCATTTCCTTGATTTCCGAAAAGACGTCATCGTTCGGCGTTTGAAATTCGACCTGGCAGTTCTCGAAAAACGCCTTCACATTCTGGCGGGGTTTGTCATCATTTTCCAAAACCTTGACCAGGCCCTTAAGCTGATTCGCTCTTCCAAATCCAGGCAGGAAGCGTCGACCAAACTCAAGCAAGAGTTCAGACTGGATGACGAGCAGGTTACCGCTGTCCTTGAGATTCCGTTATACCGTCTGGTATCCATGGAAATCGACAAGATCAAGCTTGAGCAAAATGAAAAACTCAAAGAACAAAATGAAATAAAAAGCATTCTGGCGTCCCAAAAAAAAATCTGGGGTGTCGTCAAAACCGAACTCAAGGAAATCGATGATAAATTCGGTGACAAACGGCGCACAAAAATCAAAACCATTGAAACGGTGGAATACAATGCCGAAGATTTTATCGAACACGAAGACGTGGTACTGGTGCTTTCTCGAAATGGCTGGTTACGGAAAATAAAAACCCTGAACGATCCCGCGACGCTGAAATATAAGGAAAAAGACGGTCTTTTGGGAATCGTGCGTACCAATACCCGTGATCTGGTGGCAATTTTCACCTCAGCTGGGATGGTTTACATTCATAAAGTTTTCAATCTGCCCTATACGCGAGGTGGCTTCGGAGAACCGGTTCAGAGTTTATTCAAATTCGGTGATGGCGAGCGCGTCATCAAAATATTGTCACTCCCTGGAACCGAAACTGAGGCCGCAAAAACCGAGGACACAGGAGAACAGCACGCATTCGATTTCGAAGATAGCGTTAAAAATTCCGAAGAACTGTTATTCGTCAACGATGCGGGCAATGGCTTCCGGTTCCCGGTGGCTAACCTGACGGAAACCACACGTGCCGGCAAACGGGTCATGTCCATTAAAAAGGATGCACGCATGGTAGCGGTCAGCCCGGTAACGGGGAGTTACGTATTCCTGGTATCGGAGGCTGGCAAAGGCCTGCTGATAGAACTTGAACAAGTCACTCAATTGAGCGGCGCGGGACTGGGTGTCAAGTTGATGAACCCCGCCAAAAGTAAAGTGTCCGCCGCCCGTTGCATGGACCGCAAGGCAACCATCCAGATGATTTTCGAGGAAGGAAAAAGCAAAGAGCTGAATCTCTCCAAAATAACCCCTCAAAATCGCGGCGGCCAGGGAGTGTTTGTTGCGAAAGATAAAAAAATAATCAACCTTATTTGAATCCTATGAGCAGTTATAAAGCAAAAGACATTCAGGTTCTGGAAGGACTGGAACCGGTCCGCAAACGGCCGGGTATGTATATCGGCTCGACCTCTTTACAGGGACTGCATCACCTTGTCTGGGAAATCCTGGACAACTCCGTCGATGAAGCCTTGAACGGCCACTGCGATCAGATTGAAATTGAGATCGCAAAGGACCACAGAATCACGATCAAAGATAATGGCCGTGGCGTCCCGATCGACACCTTCCAGAATACTAAAAAGAGCGCCATGGAAGTTCTCTTCACCACCCTGCATTCGGGAGGAAAGTTTCAGGAAGGCAGTTACAAGGTGTCGGGGGGATTACACGGTGTGGGGATGGCCGTGGTATGTGCTTTATCGGAACAATTGACCGCTACCTCCCGTAGGGATGGTTTTGAATGGACCCAGGAGTTTTCTCGGGGCAAAGCCCAGGGCAAGCTGAAAAAAGGCAAAGCCTGCCGGAACCGCGGGACCGAAGTTTCTTTTATACCGGACCCGCAGATTTTCCCAAAAATCGAGTTCAACGTGAAATGGATTCTGGAGCGTGCGGAATCGAAAGCGTTCCTCAATAAGGGCCTCAAGATCATCGTTAAAGAGGACAAGAAAACTCACACCTTCCAATATCCCGAGGGAATCAAGGATTTCATCCGCCAAATCATTAACGGCAAACCGGCTCTGGTAGAAGAACCTTTTTATACCGAAAAAGAAGACAAAAAGCTTCGAATGGAAACGGCTTTTGTCTGGACTTCAAATACCGATACCATCATCCATTCCTACGCCAACGCAATCAAGACCATCGATGGCGGCACCCATGAAAACGGTTTCCGCAACGGTATCACCAAGGCCCTGAAGGCTTATATCGACCGTCGCAAACTTTTACCTAAGGGAGTTCCCGGAATTACCAGCGATGATGCCCGAGAAGGCCTGGTGGCCATCATCAACGTGTACCTGCAAGGGGATGTGGAATTTCAGGGCCAGACCAAGGGCCGGCTCAATTCCGACATCACCTCCCAGGTGGAGTCGGTTGTTAAACATTCCCTTGAGCATTACCTGCACGATCACCAGACCGTTGGCGACCTGATCGCCAATCGAGTAATCCTGGCCGCGCAGGCCCGCATCGCTTCCCGCCAGGCGAAAGATTCGGTGCATCGCAAAACCCACATCTCGCATCGACTGAACCTTCCCGGAAAGCTTTCCGATTGCGCCTCGACCGACCGCGAAGAATCCGAATTATTTATTTGTGAGGGAGACTCGGCCGGTGGCTCCAGCAAACAAGCGCGTGACCGGAAAACCCAGGCTATTCTGCCGATTCGCGGCAAAATACTAAACGTTGAAACCGCCACACAGGACAAGGTCCACGCCAATTCGGAAATTAAAAATATCATTTCCGCTTTGGGAGCAGGAATCGAGCCAAAATTCGATTATGAAAAATTACGATACGGTAAAATCATCCTTATGACCGACGCCGATGTCGACGGAGCCCATATCTGTTCCCTTCTTCTTACTTTTTTCTACCGATACATGCCGCAAATTATCGAAAAGGGGCATCTCTTCATAGCCCAACCGCCTCTGTATCGGATTGATTCCGGCAAAAAGCTTTTTTATGCGGTGGACGATAAGGAAAAGGAGCGGGTGATTAAAACATTGAATGGTGCAAAGTTTGAGGTGGGACGTTTCAAAGGATTGGGTGAAATGCCAGCCAGCGACCTTAAATCCACCACCATGGACAAAGGCAAAAGAACCCTTATCCGGGTTACAATTGCCGATAATAAGAAAACCGACCAGACCTTTGACCGGTTGATGGGTAAGGAACCTCAACACCGGTTTAAGTTTATTCAGGAAAAAGCTCCTTTTTTCAAAGAGTTAGATGTTTAGCCCCTCCCCATTTCTCCGGTTCACCGGAAAACTTCTTAAACCACAATTATTTAAACAGTTAGCATGTTGCCAGCAAAATCCCACTTATAATTACAATTACTCTTGTAATTATAAGCATTTAATAGTAGAATTACAGGTAAAGTACTTATAAATGACCCCACCTAAATGGCAGATAATTAAACCCGTTTGGGAAGAGTTTGTCTATGAATCCAGTTCCAGCCAAAACGGCAAAGCCGGCTCAACCTACAAAGCCGTCCTCTCCTAATAATGTGGTAAAACCGGCCATAGCCGCCAAACCCGGTATCCGACCCAACCCGGGGTTAGCCGCGAAACCCGCAGAAGCTGCGAAGCCTGCAGTAGCCGCGAAGCCTGCAGTAGCCGCGAAGCCTGCAGTAGCCGCGAAACCTGCGGTAGCCGCGAAACCCGCAGAAGCTGCGAAGCCTGCAGTCCCCGCGAAGCCTGCAGTCCCCGCGAAGCCTGCAGTCCCTGCGAAACCCGCAGTAGCCGCGAGGCCTGCCGTGCCAGATAAACCTGAAGAAAAAACAATATCACTAACACCGGATAAACCGGCAGCCAGTCCTTCCGCGCCCGCAAGTCCTGCGCGGAGGGCTTCGGACAAATTAAAGCCGATTATAAACAGAATTTTATCCACCGAAAGCATCACTAAAACCCTTTTTGAGTTGACTGAGGATCTTCAAAACCTTTTCGAAGCCGACAAAGTAACTATTTACGCCATTGATCGTCCCAAGCGGCAACTCTTTTCCCGAAATTTCACCTCCACCAACAGCCAGGAAATCCGGATTGACATATCTCCTAAAAGTCTCGCGGGTTTCGTTGCGGCTTCAGGAAGAACCCTAAACATAGCCGACGCTTATGATAAATCCGAGTTGTCTAAAATTCATCCCGAGTTAAATCTGGATACACAATGGGATGAAAAGTTAGGCTATAAAACCAGATCATGCCTGATTGTCGCCCTGCCCTATAACAAAAAGCTTATGGGAGTTCTGCAAATTATCAATAAGCAGAGTGATTCTCAATTCACTGATGAAGATGTGCGTCTGGCCAAGGAATTGGCCGGAACTCTGGGGCATTCCATCGTTAAGATGCAATCAGAAATCATTGACGAAAGAATCCAGGCCACCGCACACGCAATCCATACCGCGGCCAGCCTACAGGAAATTCTGATCGAACTAAGGGTTCCCATTCTTCAGTTATTCGAGTGCAAAATGGTTACCATTTACGCTCTCGATAAGGCCAAGGACGAAATCTACTCACAGGTCCGCCCAGGGGATACCCTTGAGGAAATCCGCCTCCCGGTTTCTCCTGAAAGTATCGCCGGTTGCGTGGCCATGGAAAAAAGGCCGGTCAATATCAAAAATGTTAATGATCAGGTGGAGTTGGTCAAATATCACCCTGAATTAACGTTTGATAAATCCTGGGATACCCTCTCAGGGGAGCAGGCAAAGAGCATGCTGGTTTGCCCATTGATCCACGAGGGTGAATTGGTAGGTGTTCTTCAATTGGTTAACAAGCAGAATGAAGAACCATTTAACGTTAACGATGAAAAATGTATTCTGGCTATTGGTCAATCTCTGGCCCTTGCCATTCATAATCAGCAAAAGCAGGCCAAAACCAAACCCACCAAATTCAGTTACCTGATCAATAACGGATTGCTGAGCCAGGAAGAATTGACCAAAGCGATTACCGAGGCGCGCGTAAGCGGTTTGGATATAGAAACCATTCTTTTGAACGAAACCAAAATCAAACGGAGCGATTACGGTAAATCCCTGGAAGAATTCTACAAAGTTCCTTATTTCGGGTTTTCTGATCAGGTGGTATTACCCCAAAGCCTGTTTACCGGTTTAAACGTCAATTTCCTTGCCAAAAATAACTGGTTGCCGATAGAGAAAAACGACAACAAGGTAACGATCCTGATTGACAACCCAGCCAATCAGGACAAAATCCAGAATATCAAACTGATTTTTTCCAAAAAAGCTCTGGAGTTTAAAGTCGGCCTGAAAGCGGATATTCATGATTTTCTCAAAATCACTCCCGAGGGAAGCGATATTGATGATAACGACGATCCGGTAGAAACGGAAGAGGTATCCAGCCTGCTGGATGCTCTCCAGAACGAATCTGAAGACGACGTCACTCTGGATAGCGCTGATGATGACGATACCAACGCCATCAGTGAAACAGACAGTACAATTGTCAAACTGGTTAATAAGATTTTGATCGATGCCTACGACATGGGTGTATCGGATATTCACATCGAACCCGGCATCGGCAAAAAGCTCATGAGAGTCCGTTTTCGCAAGGATGGCGCCTGCCGTGTTTATCAGGAAATTCCGCCGATGTACAAGCAGGCGTTTCTGTCGCGAATTAAAATCATGTCCCGGTTGGACATTGCAGAGCGTCGCCTGCCGCAGGACGGCAAAATCAAAATGAAATACGGCAAAAAGGAAATTGAGTATCGTGTTGCCACCTGCCCGACGGTCGGCGGCAATGAAGATGCCGTATTGCGTATCCTTGCCGCAAGCAAACCGATTCCCCTGGAGAACATGAACTTCTCCCAAAGAAACCTGGAAATGATCCAGAGCTATGCGGCCAAACCGTATGGATTGATTTTGGTAGTAGGACCTACCGGATCGGGTAAAACGACCACACTGCATTCAACATTGGGATACATCAATCAGCCCGACCGAAAAATATGGACTGCTGAGGATCCGGTGGAAATCACCCAGGACGGTCTACGCCAGGTTCAAATGCTTCCAAAAATCGGGTTAGATTTTGCAAGGGCCATGCGCTCTTTTTTACGCGGCGATCCAGATGTCATCATGGTGGGTGAAATGCGTGACGTGGAAACCTGCGCCATCGGTCTCGAAGCGTCCCTCACCGGTCATCTCGTTTTCAGCACCCTTCATACCAACTCCGCCCCCGAAACCATTACCCGGCTTCTGGATATGGGGATGAATCCCCTGAACTTTGCCGACGCCCTCCTCATTATCGTGGCGCAAAGACTGGTAAGAACTCTCTGTAAAAACTGCAAGGAAGATCATCACCCAGACAGGGAAGAATACGACTTGCTGGTTCACGAATACGGCGGGGAAGAGCTTTTTAACAAGAATATAAATATACCTTATTCTGACGATCTGCTTATCAAAAAGGCGGTCGGCTGCTCCAAGTGCAACGACACCGGTTATGCCGGACGAACCGGTCTTCACGAGGTTTTGGAAGGTACCAACGATGTCAAACGAATGGTTATGAAACAGGCATTGGTGGAGGAGCTGAGGGACCAGGCTATTAAAGATGGTATGACCACTTTGAAGCAGGATGGCATTTGGAAGATTTTCAAAGGTGATTGTGACTTAAAGCAGGTCATGTCCGTCTGTATTGTTTAAATAGCGGTGCCGGCCAGGGCTTTCAGAGAGTAGACCAAGCACTAAAGATTTCTGCTCTTATATGAAAATATCACCCAATCCAACTGTTTGATTGATCTGAGATAAATGCACAGGAATCCTATTTTATGCCCATTACATCGTCTTCAAGCAATGGCACCATCCAATCTCTGAACTCCCGAATAACTTCCGCCACCAACGCCGCGTCTCTTTTGCCGGGTATCATCAATGATCTAAAAGAGGTATTTTCCTGTGAAGCAATTGCCCTGTTCCTCGTGGACAGGGAAAAAAAGCAATTGGCCTCCCTTAATCACATTTCCCAGAAAAATCCTCAAATACAAATAGAAATGTCTCCCAAAACCCCCGTGGGATATGTAACATCCTACGGAAAGGCGCTTAACATAAGCGACAAAATATCCAAAGCGGAGCTGGCCATGTACAATCCAAACATGACCATATCCTCCAGCCTGGAGAGTTACCTGAAAATCAAAACCCGGTCCATGATGGTGATTCCCCTGCCTTTTCAGCAAAAACTGATTGGAGTGGTTGAAATCATCAACAAGCAGGGCGGCCAAAAATTCACAGATGCGGACTTTAAAGTTTCCAAAGAAATGGCGCACCCTTTGGGATTGCTGGTATCAAAACTCAAAATGGAAAATGGAACCAACCCCTCTCCTCAAAATACCGATACCCAGCAAAAGTTGTTTCAGATCATCAATGCGATTCACTCTGCAAAAAATGTAGATGAAATTTTAATTGAACTGAAACTCTCCATTCTTGAGCTGTTCAATGCTTCCTTGATTACAATCTACGCCATCAACACTCAACGAAACGAAATCTATTCAAAACTAAAATCCGGCGATGCGATAAACGAAATCAGAGTCCCTATCTCCCCCTCCAGCGTCGCCGGTTATGTGGCAATGTCTCAGCAAACGGCCCTGATCGAAAATGTCCATGATCCCAGGCAGTTGAAACAATTTCATCCCGATCTGACATTTGACAGCTCATGGGATAAAAAATCCGGATTCAAGACCAAAGGAATGCTCGTCTGCCCTCTCGTTCACAAGGGAAGCCTGATGGGTGTCATCCAGTTGATTAACAAAAAGGGAAGCGGAAGTTTTACGCCCACCGACCAGAAAAATATTCAAATAATTTCAGAAACCCTGGCGCTGGCTTTTTTCAATCAAACCAAATTTGTTCATCAGAAACCAACCAAATTTTCCTATCTGACCAATAATGGAATTATCACAGACCAGGAACTCAATCAGGCCATCAGCAAAGCCCGCCGTAACCAGGTCGATATCGAAACCATACTTTTGGATGAATTAAAGGTTACGCGTAAAGATCTTGGCAAGTCTCTGGAGCAGTTCTACAAAGTGCCTTACCTGGGCTACGACAGCTCCATTGTTCTGCCTTCCATTGTTTTTGAAGGCCTCAACCTGAGCTTTCTCTCAAAGAACTTTTGGGTTCCTCTGGAAAAAACAGGCAACACAGTGGTTGTTCTGATTGATAACCCCTTTAACAAAGACAAAATCCAGAACATCAGGCTTATTTTTCCCAAGAGAAATGTTGAGTTGAAAGTCGGATTGAAAGTAGATATCCGGGATTTCCTGAATTCGACGATCGCTGAATCTTCCGAAGGACCGGCTTCCGCAGAGGATATGACAGATTTATTACATGCCCTTAAATACGAAAAGGAAGATGCGCTTGTCGATGCGAACACCGATGATGATGATATGAACGCTATCAGTGAAACGGATAGCACCATCGTCAAACTGGTCAATAAAATCCTGATCGATGCCTATGAGCAAGGGGTTTCCGACATACATATTGAACCGGGAATAGGTAAAGACAATATGGAGGTGCGTTTTCGAATCGACGGTTCCTGCCGGGTTTTTCAGGAAATTCCTCCGATGTATAAACACGCCGTTTTGTCACGTTTGAAAATCATGGCACGCTTGGATATCGCCGAGCGCCGCATGCCGCAGGATGGCAAAATAAAAATGAAATACGGCAACAAAGAGATCGAATTCCGGATGGCCACCTGCCCTACCGTGGGCGGAAACGAAGATGCGGTATTGCGTATCCTGGCCGCAAGCAAGCCCATTCCTCTGGATCAAATGAATTTTACCCAGCGCAATGTTGACCTCATAAAAAAAATGGCAGCCAAACCCTACGGCCTGATTTTAGTGGTGGGGCCCACCGGATCCGGTAAAACAACCACCCTCCATTCCACCTTGGGGCATATCAACACCAAGGATAAAAAAATATGGACCGCCGAGGACCCTGTGGAAATCACCCAAAAGGGCCTGCGTCAGGTTCAGATGCTCCCAAAGATCGGGTTGGACTTTGCCCGGGCCATGCGTTCTTTTCTGCGCGGAGACCCGGATGTCATCATGGTGGGTGAAATGCGCGACGTGGAAACCTGCTCCATCGGCCTCGAAGCATCTCTGACGGGTCATCTCGTCTTCAGCACCCTGCATACGAACTCCGCCCCCGAAACCATTACCCGGCTTCTGGACATGGGGATGAATCCTCTGAATTTTGCTGACGCCTTGTTATTGATCGTCGCTCAGAGGCTGGTCCGCACACTATGCAAACACTGCAAGGAAGATTACCATCCCTCCCAAAAAGAATTCGAGATTCTGGTTCGGGAATTCGGCATTGAGGAATTTCGAAAGCTGGGTATCCAATACACTAATGATCTTCGACTGAAAAAACCTGTCGGATGCGACAAATGCAATGATACGGGTTATGCCGGGCGTACGGGATTACATGAAGTTTTGGAAGCCACCGATGAAATAAAGCGAATGATCATGGGCAAAACGCTTGTGGAGGAAATCCGAAAACAGGCGTTAAGGGAAGGAATGACCACGTTGAAGCAGGACGGCATCATAAAGGTGTTCAAGGGCGATTGCGACCTCAAGCAGGTTTTGGCCGTCTGTATTGTTTAATATCCTCCAGGCCCGCCAGCCACTTTTCCTGCCCGGCCAGGGCTCTAAGGATAATATTCTCATTTCTTTTCTTTTTATCCCGGATTCGCATTTCCAAACCTGAAAACAATCCGAAGTTGATATTCATCGGCTGATAATTTCCTTCTTTACCAGTCACATATTGACATAAAGCCCCAATCGCAGTCTCCGGCGGTGGCGGTGTCAAAGCTATCCCTTTCAACCGGCCCATAGCATTCAGACTGGCCACCAATCCCATGGCGGAGGATTCGACATATCCCTCGACTCCAATGATCTGACCGGCAAAAAAGATATCAGGATGACTCTTCAAGCTGAGATCCCCCGATAATAACTGGGGGGCATTGATAAAGGTATTGCGATGAATAGCTCCCAGCCGGAAGAACTCGGCATTCTCCAAACCGGGAATCATTTTAAAAATCCTTCTTTGCTCGGGATAGGTCAGTTTCGTCTGAAACCCAACCAGATTGTAAGCTGTACCTTCCCTGTTTTCCTTCCTTAATTGAACAACCGCATGATACCGCTCGTTGGTGTCGGGATGATTCAACCCCACAGGCTTCAACGGTCCAAAGGCCAGGGTCTGAGGCCCTCGGTCCGCCAGCACTTCAATGGGCATACATCCTTCAAAATATACCGGCTTCTCAAATTCTTTCAGCGATACTTTTTCGGCCTTCAATAACTCATCGACAAACCTCTCATACTGACCCCGGCTCATGCCACAATTCAAATAATCAGCATCACCTTTGCCATAGCGGGAAGCAAAAAAGGTTTTGTCCATATCAATTGATTCAGCGTCGATAATGGGTGACAAGGCATCATAAAAATACAGATAATCCTGTCCAAGCAAATTCGATAACTGCTCGGAAAATTTCGGCGAGGTTAGCGGTCCAGTAGCAATAATCACCGGCCCCTCCATGGGAATCTCCGTCACTTCCTCTCGCTTCAGGGTAATATTGGGGTGCTGTTCCAGCGTCCGGGTTATTTCATCAGAAAACAGATCGCGGTTTACCGCCAGGGCTTTACCGGCGGGAACACTGTTTTTATCCGCTGAACGGATGACCAGAGAGTCCAGGTTTCGCAATTCCTGCTTCAACAGGAAAGGGGCTGAAGAATCCTGATTGGAACCCAGGGAGTTACTGCATACCAGCTCGGCACAGCTTCCGGTTTTATGGACGGGCGTCGGTCGTTCGGGACGCATCTCATAAAGAACCACGGGCACGCCCGCCTCGGCGGCCTGCCATGCGGCTTCCGAACCTGCCAGGCCGGCACCTATAATCGTCAGGTGAGAAGTCATACTTTAATCGGCTTGGGAGAATTATGCGGCTTCAGTGGATTTTTTGAAATTGCATTTGGGGCAAAGAAGACTCTCCCCTTCATTCTTCTTCCACTTTTGAACCATGTAGGGATTGTTGCATTCCGGGCAGGATTCTGCAACCGGTTTATCCCAGGAAGTGAAGGTGCAGTTTGGATATTCACTGCACCCGTAAAATGTGCGCCCCTTTTTGGATCGGCGCGCGGAGATATATCCCTTACAGTCCGCTTCCGGGCAGGATACGCCCAGACTGATCGGTTTGGTGAACTTGCATTCCGGATAGGCGGAGCAGGCCATGAATTTACCGAAACGTCCCACCTTGATAACCAGAGGCGAGTCGCATTTATCACAGTTTCCTTCCGCCTGCACGGCATCTGGACCCTCCTCCTTGCCACCCACTTCTTTGGTATTTTTACATTCGGGATAACCGGAACAGGCCATGAATTTTCCAAAACGGCCCCATTTGATGATCATCGGCTGATTGCACTTCTCACAAACTTCGTCGGTTTCCTCTACCTGGCTCTTGATATCACGCATTTTTTTCTCGGCTTCGACCAGGTCCTTTTCGAACGGTTTGTAGAAGGATTTGAGTGTATCCACCCATTCCATTTTTCCTTCCTCAATCTGGTCGAGCTTATCCTCCATCTGTGCGGTAAATTCTTCAGTCATGATATCTGGAAAGTTTTCCATCAGAAGATCATATACCAGAACTCCCAGTTCAGTGGGCGCCAGCCGCTTTTCTTCCGTTTTAACATAATCCCGGTCCTTGATCACACTGATGATGGACGCAAAAGTACTGGGACGCCCGACGCCTTTCTCCTCCAATGCCTTGACCAGAAGCGCTTCCGTATATCTTGGGGGCGGCTGAGTAAAATGCTGCTCAGGTAGAATTTTGAGAAGCTCCAGATTCTCACCTTTGGACAGATCCGGAAGGATTTTATCTGTTCGCTGGGCCGCACCACTGTCGTCATCCGTCGCCTCGACATACACTTTCAGACAACCCATAAATTTGATCACCGAACCATTTGCGCGAAAAGTATACTTACCGGACCGTACATCAAACTGCGTGGTATCGAGAATCGCCGGGACCATCTGTGATGAAACAGCCCGCAACCAGATCAACTCATAAAGCCGGTACAAATCCTTTTCGATAAGATCTTTAAGAGGTTTGGGTTCAATGAGGAAATCGGTGGGACGAATCGCTTCGTGCGCCTCCTGCGCAGATTTCTTAGATTTATATGTGTTGGGTTTGGCAGGAACGTATTCCTTGCCGAATTTATCAAGAATGAATTGACGCAGATTGCCAACCGCCTCATCCGCCATGCGGGTGGAATCGGTACGCATATAAGTGATCAAACCCACGGTCCCTTTGCCTTTCAGGGCGATCCCTTCATATAAACGCTGGGCCAGCATCATGGTCTTTTTCGGAGAAAAATTAAGTTTGCGGGAAGCTTCCTGTTGCAGGGTACTGGTGATGAACGGGGCCACCGGATTGCGTTTGCGTTCCTTTTTAGTCACATCATCCAGAACCCATTCGCCCTTCTCAACCGCCTTAACGATCTCCTGAGCCTGGTCCTCTTTGCCGACCTCCGCCTTGTCTTCATCAATCTTGAATAATTTAGCCTGAAACTCCGGATCCTTGCTCCCCTTCAGGTCGGCAGTAATAGTCCAGTATTCTTCCTGCTTGAAATCCTGGATTTCTTTTTCCCGGTCGCAAACCATTTTCAAAGCAACCGACTGCACCCGTCCGGCACTGAGTCCTCGATGCACTTTTTTCCACAGGAGCGGGCTGATTTTATACCCCACCAATCGATCGAGAATGCGGCGGGCCTGCTGGGCGTTGACTTTGTTGTAGTTCAATACAGTGGGATTGTTGATGGCATCGGTTACTGCTTTTTTGGTCAGTTCATTGAACATCACCCGGTAAACCTTGCCTTTGGTCAGCTTCGTCAATTCGTTGGCAATATGATACGCGATGGCTTCTCCCTCCCGGTCGGGATCGGGCGCCAGGTAAATATCATCCGCCTTTTTAGCAGCGGCCTTAAGGGCCGCAAGAATCTTTCCTTTGCCGCGGATGGTGATATAGTCCGGCTTGAAATCATTTTCGACATCCACGCCCAGCTTCTTCTTGGGCAGGTCCTTGAGGTGACCCACAGAGGCTTTGATCGTAAACCCCTTGCCAATGATCTTCTTCAGCGTATCAATTTTTGTGGGTGACTCCACAATCAACAATGACTTACCCATAGCTCCTCAATAAACATCGGACGGGCTCATGACAAACATTTTCCCATCGGTTTGACGAATCATTCCCTTGAGTTCCAGCGTTACCAGTGTAGCGGAAACTTCCGCAGGTGACAAATAACTGTTTTCAATGACCCTGTCGATATGCTGCTCCTGAACCGACATCAGGGACATCAAATGCTCCTCTTTGGGGTTGAGCGAAATCGACTCCAGCACTCTGTTTTTGCGCTCTTTCAGCAATTCCAAAATCGAATCAGACAGCTCTTCCACCACCGCTTCGGGGGAATCGGTCAATTTCGCCCCCATTTTGATCAGGGCGTGGGTTCCCCGGCTTTCAGAAGAGTAAATATTTCCCGGCACTGCAAACACTTCCCTCCCCTGCTCAAGGGCGAAATGGGCCGTGATCAGGGCGCCGCTTTTTTCTCCCGCTTCCACCACCAGGGTTCCGTGAGACAGACCACTGATCACCCGGTTGCGCGCCGGAAAATTATTGCGGTCCGGCTTGGTGGACATCGGAAACTCCGAAATAAGGGTACCCTGCTCCTCAATTTGCCGCCGCAGGGATCCACTTTCCGGGGGATAGGTGTATTCCAAACCGCATCCGAAGACCGCCACGGTGGGGTTTCCCAGGTTCAGGGCCGCTTTGTGGGCAATGGTATCGATCCCCCGCGCCATGCCGCTGATTAAACAAAACCCCATTTCTGAAAGTGAGGTACACAGCTTCTCTGCCACCATCCGGCCATAATTTGTGGCTTTGCGGGTACCCACAACTGCCAACGGCACGAACCGCTCACTCGGCAGTGTGCCTTTGTAATAAATCACCGGCGGCGGATCGTAGATCGATTTCAACAGGGAGGGATATTGCGGGTCGTCGAGTGTGAGAATCCGGACACCGCGCCTCTCAATCAATTGATATTCCCTCTGAACGCTTCGCTCCAGATCAAAGTCCAGAATGTGCCGGGCGACTTTCTCCCCAACCCGTTCCACCCCCATTAATTCTTTACGCGAGGCCTGGAACACATCTTTGGGAGACCCGAAAACCTTGACCAAGCGATGGCACAGGGTCTTGCCCACTCCCAACACCATGTTGAGACCCACCCAATATTTTTTAGAATCCCAATTGTCGCGAATCATCCCAAGATTTATGGAAATAGGTAAATCACCGTTTTCCCTGAGAAACCACGGTTTGGCTTTCCACGCGATCCTTCAGAAACCGGTTACGGCTACTTAACAGCCTTGTCATGTACGGTTTAAGTATCCACCGATCCACCCACAGACCGATCGGCTTAAACGGCGATTCAAATATAAAGAGATCCCTCATGTGAGTTATCCCTTTCACTTCTACAAAATGGTGCTCGTGGCGCATGCTTTTAAACGGACCTTTCACCATTTCATCACAAAAGTAGACTGGAAAATTAAACTCGGTTATCCGCGAGGTTAAATTCCACCAAAGCCCCCAATGCCGGGCTCGCCAAGTGACGTCTTCTCCATGTTCAAGCAAGCCCTCCGTTTTTCCTCCCACTATCCGCTCTCTGGTGTTTCTCATGGAAACTTGATGCAATCCCACATCCCGAGATACATCAAAACAGGCTTCTGCCCGCGAATATATGGTTGTGGTCAATTCGATGTGTATCATCGACGCTCAGAGTCTATTCGTATGCGGATTCCATATCATTTTTCAGAATATATGTTTTGAAAGCGGTAAACCGCAACATTAAATGTGTGAATTGCTTCATAATAACCCACCAGAACACGGGTATAAATGATTAACGCTTCAAACAATTCCGCTTCGTTGCCGATTCCAAAGTCATAGTTGGCCGATTCGGTCACCAGCAGAGCGCGAGTCATTTTCCGGTTTTTTCCAGCCAGCGCCAATTGTTCCCGGGCCTTGTTGACCGCAATGACGGCTTCCTTCAACTCAAACAAACCGGACCCCTTTGGGGTTTTGGAACCGGTCGAACGGTTTTTCAGGAATTCATCGACTGTTTTATGGGGAAAGTTTACCGGGTCAAACTTAGGCTCCGATATATCCAAATTTTGAACCCACTGCACCCCCAGATACTTTTCAAGCTGAAGTTGAGCCAACTCAATATCGCTTTTAAATTGAGAAATATCGTTTAAAGTGCCTGCCAGGCCCAGTTTGAGTTTGGTGATGGCGGATTGGGAAATATTCTCGTCTCCCTCTTCATACTTCTTTTCCGCCTGGGAAACCGCTTTTTCAAAGTGCCCTTTCACCTCATCAGAAATCTCCAACTGTTCTCGCCGTGCCAATATAAGATCATAATTGTTTTTTACCGATAGCAGGTTTTCTGATTGAGTCATTCCCTGAACGGTATTGGACGGTTTCCCATCAGAATACTGTTTGGCTGATAATTTCAGAACCTCAGCCAGCGTGGGAAGCTTTTTCAAAGGCTCGATAGCCTCCACTATAGCAACCCCCTGCCAGGAGAACAAAAGAGTCAGCCAAAGTACCAATGAAGGGACAAGTTGTGCCAATGGAGTTTTGATATGGCTGATGGTAATCACGGATTCAGCTCCTTCTAAACCACGCGGAATGTTCAAAAATGGCTGGGCTACTGATCGAGCTGGCGGGAACCAAAAAAAAGGGATACTGAACAACCGAAAAGAGATCTTGATGGCAACCAAGAAGATAATCGAAATTATCTTGTTTAACTCCTTCAGGCTTTTTTGCCTAAATATTAGGCATATTGTCCAGTATCCCGAATCTTTATGAGTTGAAGTTAGCATATAAAAAGGCGCAGTGTCAATACAATTTTGGGCTGAAAAGCCCTCTTAATTAGGCAAAACAAATCAATTTTAATCAATTAAATCAATATGTTACATTTTTTTGCAACCAGATTCCGCCTGCCATGATGAGATCAAGGCTTAATTCCTATTTATTTGAATTTTAAAGAGTTATAGATTCGCGTATCCCGCAGAAAATCAGCACTCTTTTACTTCCGCATATCAATTAATAGCTTATAATTCAATTAGTTTTAAAGTATTGCCTATGGAGATATTGAAAAGGGAATCGGTACAAAAGTAACCAGAAGTATCAATAAGGACGCATAACCTACATAACGATGCTTCTGTTTCAGTGGGAGGGATTCATCCAATACCGGAGGATGTCGTAAACCTAAAAAAAATACCAAACCGGCCCACACCCACCAACCTGTCCAAAAATATCCCATCGGAATTAAGACAATAAAAAATACCCTCGCCACCCACAGAGAATATCTTCGATTAAATAATGAATACACCACGTGCCCCCCATCCAGCTGTCCCAAAGGCAGAAGGTTCAAGGCCGTAAAAAACATCCCCAACCAACCGGCATATGCCAGTGGATGCAAACTGATAGTAACATCGGCAGCCATTGGATCCACCCCAAGGACCATTTTACCCATTCCCCATAAAATCAATGAAGAACCAAAAAAAAGGTTGGGTTCCTCCAGGCTTTTTAAAAGCGTTACTTCGGAGTTCAATAAACCAACCCAAAGCACTGGAACAGCCACAATAAATCCCGCGATGGGACCAGAGGCGCCGATTTCCATCAACGCCCTGCGATTGGGAATCGGTTCCTTTATCATAATGAACGCGCCCATTGTCCCTATATTTAAAAAAAATGGGATTATCGGAACCGGTAGAAAATTGGGCAGGGAGGAATTGACATTATTTACCCTGCAGGCCCAGTAGTGACCGAATTCGTGGGTGCCCAGAATCAGAATCAACCCGAAGGAATACCACGGCCCGCCCACCATCCACGTGGTCAATACGGTGGCAGAAAAAAGCCCGAGAAAAATGGAAACGGTTTTAAAGTTGATGGGAAAGCGGGGACCGGGAACTTGAGGAAAGGGAGGATAACCCGGATTCAGCGATTCATTTTCGGATTCCGGCCGGTTGTGTGATTCCATATCCATTGATTAAAGTAACTCCACTGGCCGGATCACATTGGGATTTCAAACCCGTATCTGCATCTCAACTCTTGCTTAACGGCTTGTGTGTGAAAGTTTTCCCGTTCTTGCCGGAATAGTCAGCGACAATCTGGCCATCGCCCACCAGTTTGTATTTATAAATAACCAGGCCTTCCAGGCCCACCGGACCCCGGGCATGGGTTTTGTTGGTGCTGATCCCGATTTCGGCTCCTAATCCGAACCGGAAACCATCGGCAAACCGCGTCGAAGCGTTCACCATCACGCTCGCCGAATCCACTTCGTTCAGAAACCGCTCGGCCCGATCCTTATTTTCCGTGATTATGGTATCGGTATGGCCAGACCCGTGGGTATTGATGTGATCAATCGCTTCGGCCATGTCATCCACAATCTTGATGGACAACTTGAGATCATTGTACTCGGCATCCCAATCGCCTTCCTCGGCCCGTTTCAGGTCGGGAACCAGACTGCACGATTTCAGGCAACCCACCAGTTCCACCTCCTGTTCGCGGAATTGCTTCACAAGAGGCGGCAACACTTCCGGGGCAATGGCCTGATGCACCAGCAGGGTCTCCATCGCGTTACAGGCGGCTGCATACTGAAGTTTGGCATCGAGCGCCACCCGAATCGCTTTCTGGATATCGGCCTCATCATCAATATAAACATGGCACAGCCCTTCCGAATGGCCGAGAACGGGAATTTTGGTATTGTCCTGTACGTAGCGGACGAACTGGTTGCTTCCGCGCGGAACGATCAGGTTAATGTACTGATCCTGCTTGAGCATCTCCGCCACTTCCGCCCGTGTTTCAATCAATTGCACCGCCGCAACGGGAACACCTTCCACTTCCGATAAGGCTTTCTGGATGAGATTCACAATGACCCGGTTGGAGTTTTGCGCTTCGGCGCCGCCTTTCAGAATCACGGCATTACCCGATTTAAAACACAGGGAGGATATTTGCGGAACCGCGTCCGGTCGCGACTCAAATATCGCTCCGATCACCCCTATGGGACAGGAAACGCGCGTTAAAACCAGCCCCTCATCCAGCTCCATCGCACCCTGGTTTTGTCCCACCGGATCGGACAGTTCCGCGACACTTCTGATGCCTTTGGCCATTCCCAGGACCTTGGTTTCATCGACCGCCAGACGTGCGACTAAAGGTCCCGGAATATTTTCCTTTTTAGCGAATTCAAGGTCTTGACGGTTGGCCTCGAGAATTTCTCCGCAATTATTTTCGATCTGATCCGCCATGGCGCGTAAAACCCGGTTCTTGGTTTTTGTATCCAGACGAGCAAGAACCAAGGCCGCGGCTTTGGCATCTGCGGCTATTTCAGATAAGTTTTTTTCGGTCACGTTAGTCACTGGCGGCTGAAGGATAAATAGGGTTTTTAATTTGTTTCAGTTTTTCTTTCAGGGCTGTAACTCCCTTTTCACCAATTTCATTGCCCCACATGCGGAGAAATTGAAGCCCGGCCAACACCTTGGAACCGGCCAGGTACATTGCCCCCTGGGTGGTGATTCCGTTCCACTGCAAATCCAGTTCCACCAGATTTTCAAACACCTGGGACTCGGTCATCGACAGCATACCCTGGTCACCCAGCTTGTTATTTTTAAGCAGTAATATTTTAAGCTGGACCAGGGATTTGGACTCGGCAATACTTTGGATACCATCCGGACCGATATTATTTTCGCCCAAATCCAGAACTTCAAGATGCGTTAAATGCTTGGACTGGGTCAATTCATTAAGACCCTTATCGCTGATTCCGTTTTTCGCCAGCCTTAACTCTTTGATTGAGCCCAGAACATCCGATTGCGCCAGAGCCTTCAGGCCCTCGTCGCCAATCTGATTTCCAGTGAGATCCAAAGAAACCAGTTTCATTATGGTTTTAGATTCGGCAATGGCCTGGGCGCCCTTGGTTCCAATCTTGTTTCCAAACAAGCTGATGGAAGACAGATGTGGATACCCTTTGGACTCAAACAGAGCTTTTACTCCCCCGCTTTCAATCTGGTTGTTGAACAAATTGAGAGTTTTAAGGTTTTTGAGAAATTCAGACTTAGACAAGGCCTCGGCACCTTCATCTCCCAAATTGTGAGTGTTTAAATCCAGAGTCTCCACTTTTTCAAGGAGCTTGGATTGTGCCAATTCCTTAATCCCCTTGTCATACAGCATTCCACTGTAGTTCAACTTCAAGTATTTACCATCCTCTTTCAGCTCCTTGAGGATGATCGCATTGATATCCAGCGCATAAACGATCCCCACTCCTGTAAACAGCAGAAGCATCGCCCCCAGCAAGCTAAAACCTGTATTTTTGATTTTCATAGACCTCATGGAAAATTATGCACCGTTATTCGTACTTCCAAGCCATCCTGCAACCAGCCAATATTGCTGTTTCCAGCCACTGTAGTAATGATTCCCCGGGAATCGATTTTTCGTATTCGATGGTTGTCCCGGTCAGAAAAGTAAAGGTTGCCTTCTTTGTCGAAAGCCAGGCGGTAGGGGCTCTTCAGGGATGCCTGGGTTGCCACGCCCCCATCTCCTTCATAACCGGCATTACCGGTTCCCGCCACATGAAAGATATTCCCAGCTTTATCTATTTTTCGGATCCGATGGCTTGTTTCTTCAGCAATAAACAATTCGCCAACCGGACTAAAAGCCAACCCTCCCGGCGACCGAATTCCCGCTAAAACCGCCGGACCGCCGTCGCCGGAATCCTTAAATTCACCAGAACCGGCAAAAACCGTGATTTTTTGATCCCTGTCGATTTTTCTGATTTTACTACTTCCTGAGTCTGAAACAAATATTTCTCCGGAAGAGTTTACGGCGATCCCGTTGGGGTGGATCTCTTCATCTGCAATATCCTTCCAATTGTCTGAAGCCAGGGTCGATACAATGCCTTGGGTATCCACTTTCCGGATCTTCCGGTTGGTCAAATCCGCTATATAAATATTACCGTGAACATCCACGGCTAAATCCTGAATCACCCCAAAGGAAGCCTGGACTGCCGGACCACCATCCCCAAAATCTCCCAATATTCCATTTCCCGCAAACCGGGTTATATTTCCCTGTGAATCAATTTTCCGGACATATTGACTGTTTCCCTGAGGAGAAACAAAATATATATTGTCCTTTTGATCCACCACCAGGGAATTCGGCAAATAAAGCGATGCCTCGATTGCCGGCCCGCCATCGCCTTCGTTTCCCTGATTACCATTACCGGCAAAGGAGTAGATAAACCCTTCTTGATCGATAAACCGCAAACGATTGGCCATTTTATCAGAAAAAATGACCCTGCCCCTGCTGCCCACCCCGATTCCCGATGGAAATTCGAGTGTGGCGCCCGGCCCAGGACCGCCATCGCCCCGAAACCAGGACTTTCCGTTACCCGCCACTGTTGCTACGGTATGTGACTTTAAATCCATACTGCGGACCCGGAAATGGTTCCTATCGACGATAATCAACTTGCCATCGGGACTCAACGCCACTGCAAAGGGCAAATGGAGGGTGGTTTCGGACGCGATTTCGTTATCCCCGTTATACTCATATTTTCCAATACCCATGACGGTGGTTATGATCCCCAGCGAATCTACCTTGCGGATACGGTTATTATTCCGGTCCGCAATATAAAGGTTGCCCCGGTCATCCGCCACCACATCGGTAGGATAAGCCAGACTGGCGCGGGTGGCAGGACCATAATCACCCGCAAAAAAATGGGTGCCGTCACCTGCCACTGTCGTGATAATTCCCTGGGTATCAACTTTACGGATTCGGTTATTGCCCCGATCCGCGATGTAAAGATTCCCCTTAGAATCCATATCGATCCCAAACGGATATTTCAGGAAAGCTTCTACAGCCGGTCCAAAATCACCCCCAAAATCGGGGAGCCCCATCCCTACAATGGTGGAAATGATTCCCTTGGCATTAACTTTGCGAATACGGTTATTGGATCGGTCCGAAATATACAGATTTCCATGATCATCACACACCAGATCGGAGGGATAATTCAGGTGCGCCTGAACCGCCGGCCCACCATCCCCTCCCATATCGGGGTCTCCGGTACCGGCTACGGTCGTAACCGTCCCTGCAGGGTCGATCCGCCGAACCCGGTGATTGTTCCGGTCCGCAACAAATAAGTTTCCATCTCCATCCAGACACAGCCCGGCCGGGAAATTAAACGAGGCCTTCCAAGCGGGGCCGCCGTCTCCGCTGAAACCTGCGGTTCCATTACCGGCCAGGGTGGTGATAATGCCATCCTTCCCGATTTTCCGTATCCGGTTTTTAGACCGGTGCGAAATATAAATGCCCCCTTCCCGGTCAATCGCCAAACCATCAACCAAGGTTAAAATCGCTTCGGTGGCTTTTTTGCCGTCGCCGATATTTTTATTGAGAGGGTAGACTTGCCCAAGGTCGGCGCAGACACTGGATCCAAACAACAATATGAATCCGCAAGCCAAGAATATAGGGACTTTAATTACCATAAAAATTACACATATTTATTTATACTTAAAACGAATAACTAAATGTTATTTCTAGCTTAGCGAATAACGATCTGAATCCGCTGGTCCCGATTGTATTTGAACATGGCTTTCAGCGTTTCCTGCCCCAATTGATTTTGGATCATATCCAGCAATACCAATTTGGGAAAGTTGCGAGCCTGAATCAGCGCCACAGCCCCGACATCAGTAATCGCGTTTTGCCCGACATAAAGATTCATCAGATTGGGAAAATTAGCGGAACTGGCCAGGCTCGCCGCTCCCTCATCTCCTATTTCATTTCGAAACAGGCTCAAGGTTTCCAATGCCGGGAATTTCTTTGACTGCGCTATATAGATAATCGCCTCTGGAGTAATGAGATTATCGTTCAGCAGGAGAGTTTTTAAGTGGATAAAACTATCAGATTCGGCCATCAGAGCAAGGCCATCTTCACCGATTTCATTCTTCCAGAGTTTCAGCGTTTCGAGGTTTTTCAGGTAAGGCGATTCCACCAGAGCCTGGACGCCAATGTCTCCCAGAAAATTACCCCACAAATCCAGATGCTTTAATTGAGCGAGATGAGGGGATTGGGCCAACGCCTCCATTCCCTCTTTTTTAATCCGGTTTCCCTCCAGCAACAAAGTGGTTACCCCTTTTAAGACCTCCAACCGGGCTAACTCCTGCGCTCCAGCCGCCTTAATTTTCATTCGCGCCAAATCAAGGGTTTTGCCATCTTTGCTCAACCGGCTTTTCACCAGACTTTCCATATCCAGGGCGTGAACCGGACTGGAAAATAATCCAAGAAAAATACAGGCCCACACAGCCAGGTGTCTAAGAGGGGATCGTGACATTGCAATTCCCGATTTGGTGAAGGTTCGGCCATGAAACCGGCCTATTCTTATGAGCCGGGTTAGGTTACCAAATATTTGAAGATGGTGTAGATAATTTTTGTGCCCGCCTGGAAAGTGCCGGAGACGGTGCCGGTTATCTTGGAAACACCAATCCGCATCCGATAACGTACCGGAACCTCCTGAATGCGAAGGCCTTTCTGAACCGCCTTGATCTGCATTTCTACCGTCCAGCCGAAATCCTTGTCGCGCATCCCAATCTCCTGTAAGGATTCATAACGGATCGCCCGGAAGGGACCGAGATCGGTGAACGAATGACTGAAAAACAATCGGATCAGGAAAACAGCCAGCTGATTGCCATAACGCGCCTGGGGCAATAGGGTTGTCCGGCTTTCTTTCAGGATCATCCGGCTTCCCACCACAAAATCAGCCTCATTTTTCAAAATAGGGTCCAGCAACAGGTCGATTTCCTCAGGGTAATCACTGTAGTCACCGTCCAGAAAAACCACGATATCGGGGTCATCTAGAACAGCCATTCCCGCAAGACAGGCCCGGCCATACCCCCGGCGCCTTTCTGAAACCACAGTCGCGCCATTTTCACGGGCTACTTCAGCGGTCCGGTCGGTGGACCGGTTATCGACCACAATAATCTGGTGCAGGCGGTCCCTGGGAAGGTCGTTCAGGACATGAGGCAGGGATTCCTCCTCGTTGTAGGCGGGAATGATAACCGAGATTTTAGGGGACATGAGCCGTCCCTATTTGCTGTCTTGAAGGGCTTGCTTCAAATCACGCACAAAAGTACCCAGCTTTTCTTTCCGATCGGCAGGATCCGGGGTTTCCGCGATCAGGCGGACAATGGCGCTTCCGACGATCACCCCGTCGGAACATTTTGAAGCGGCTCTGGCCTGCTCCGGCCCGGAAACTCCGAACCCAATCAGCACCGGCAAAGGAGTGGCCTGTTTGATACGGCTCACTTTATCCTCCACCCCTTTCGCCAGAGAATCCCGGGTTCCGGTAACCCCGGTGAGCGAAACGTAATAAATAAACCCACGACTCTGCGCTCCCACCATTTCGATTCGATCCGGAGTGCTGGTCGGGGCCAGAAGATGAATCATGTCAAGATTCTTCGCTTTGGCAAACTCATCAAACTCCCCCGCTTCTTCCGGTGGCAGATCGGGAATAATCACCCCATCGACTCCCGCCTCCACGGCGTCCTTCACAAACGCTTCCTGCCCATACACGAACACCGGATTAAAACTGGTCATCAAGACAATGGGCAGTTGGGAGGACTGGCGAATTTCACGCACAAGCTGAATTATTTTTTTTAGAGTAGTTCCGCTTTTAAGCGAGCGCTGGGAAGCCGCCTGGATCACGGGACCGTCTGCCAATGGATCGGAGAACGGTACTCCTAATTCAATGATATCCGCCCCACCCTCCTCAATCACCGAGAATAGTTCTTTAGTGGTTTCCAGATCAGGATCGCCCGCAGTAATAAATGCCACCAGCGCTTTTTCGCTCTTTGATTTCAGCCCGTCGAATCGCTTTTGAATACGGCTCACAGTTCCTCCTTCAGAAAATCAGCGACCTGATTAACGTCCTTGTCGCCTCGTCCCGACAGGCAGATTATGATGATCTCATCCTTTTTCATTTTCGGCGCGACCTTGGCCACCTGGGCGATGGCGTGCGACGATTCCAGCGCAGGGATAATGCCCTCGGTGCGTGACAACAGCTTGAATCCTTCCAACGCTTCCTTATCGGTAATGGACGCATACTCCGCCCGCTTGCTGTCTTTAAAATAACTGTGCTCGGCGCCGACTCCGGGGTAATCCAGTCCGGCGGAAATGGAATGCGCTTCGGTAATCTGCCCGTCCGCGTCGAACAGCAAATAACTTTTCATACCGTGCAGAATACCCACTGCACCGTGCCCGAGCGACGCGCCGTGCTTGCCGGTCTCGATGCCATGTCCCGCGGCTTCCACACCAATCATTTTGACTTCTTTATCTTCCGCGAAGGGGTAAAACAGTCCCATGGAATTGCTTCCTCCTCCCACACAGGCAACCAAGAGGTCCGGCAAACGTCCTTCTGCTTCCTGAATCTGCTCTCTGCTTTCATCGCCGATGCACCGTTGAAAGTCCCGAACGATCATGGGAAACGGGTGCGGCCCCACCACCGAACCGATGATGTAATGGGTATCTTCCACCGTGGTGATCCAGTTGCGGATCGCTTCGCTGGTGGCGTCTTTCAAGGTACGCGTACCGGAAGAAACCGGGATGACCCGCGCCCCGAGCAGTTTCATGCGGAACACGTTCAGCTCCTGACGGCGGATGTCTTCCTCGCCCATGAACACGTCGCACTCCAGGTCGAATAAAGCGGCGGCGGTGGCGGTGGCCACGCCGTGTTGACCGGCCCCGGTTTCGGCAATCACCCGCTTCTTGCCCATGCGTTGCGTCAGCAAGGCACTACCGATAGTATTGTTGATCTTGTGAGCGCCGGTGTGATTCAAATCCTCGCGCTTGAGATAAATTTTCGCGCCGCCCAACTTTCGCGTCAGGTTCTCTGCAAAATACAGGGGCGAAGGACGCCCGACATAATGCTCCAGATAAAACTTGAGTTGTTTTTGGAATTCGGGATCGTTCCGCGCTTCATTATATAACTTCTCCAACTCCTGAAGCGCGGGCATCAGGGTTTCGATCACAAACTTCCCGCCGAACTCTCCAAAATGACCTTTTCGATCCGGCAATGTGGGTGTACTCATATCACTCTCCTTCTTAACCCTGGCGCGCGGCTTTTAAAAACGCTTTCATTTTTTTAGGATCTTTTATTCCCGGCGACTGCTCCACTCCGGAACTGACGTCCACCCCATAGGGTTGCACTTTTTGTATAGCGGCTTTCACGTTGCGCGGGTTCAATCCCCCGGCAATGATCACCGGTCCATATTTCCCGGCGCGGGCGGCCAGTTCCCAGTCGAATACCTTCCCGGTACCGCCCCATTGATCCACTTTATAGGTATCAAGCAGAAAGGCATCTACTGCATACCGGGACATCTCTTTCAACGATGCGGCATCCTTCACCCGCACCGCCTTGATCACCCTGCACTTGATCTTTTTGCAGAACGCCGGGGACTCGTCACCATGCAGTTGCACTGCATCCAATCCGCATCGGTCCGCGATGCTGTTGATTTTATCAGCCGTTTCATTGACAAACACACCTACCCGGTGGACAAAGGGCGGAAGTTTCGCACAAATATCTTTCGCCGTTTTTGCCGTCACACATCGGGGGCTTTTTTTATAGAAAATAAACCCGATGGCATCGGCCCCGCATTCTACCGCTAACAGCGCATCTTTCAGTCGCGTGGTGCCGCAGACCTTAACCTTAACCGGCGGATTGGATTTTGCCATGTCCCGTAAACTCCTGAAGTTTATCGGAAATATTCGCCGCTTTCATCAGGCTTTCGCCAATGAGAAATGCGTGCATCCCCAATTCCTCAAATTCCTCAATCTGGGCCCGGCTGTCAATGCCACTTTCGCAAACCAATACCAAATGGCCCATACCGCGCGTTTCTTTAAGCAATCGCCTCGAAATCTCCAAATCGGTTTTTCCGGTAGTCAAATCCCGGTTGTTGATTCCCAGCAACTCGGCCCCGGCATAAAATGCTTTTTCCATATCCTGCTCGTGATGGGTTTCCACCAGGGCGGTCAGGCCGATCTCTTTTCCCAACTCCAACAGATCTTTCAACTGATTCCTATCCAGTGAAGTGGCAATCAGCAGAAAAAAATCCGCTCCGCAGGCGCGCGATTCATGCACCTGGTATTCGTCAAAAATAAAATCCTTACGCAGTAGCGGAATCGATACCTCTTGGCTGGCCTGCTCCACAAACTTCAGGTCACCACCGAAAAACTGACTCTCGGTCAAAATGGAAATCGCTGAAGCGCCGCTATCGGCATACGTCCGGGCAATCGCCAAAGGGTCAAACTGCTCCACCAGATCGCCCTTGAACGGCGTTCGCCGCTTGATCTCGGCAACGATCTTTGAGCCGTCTCCTGAGGCCCGTAGCGTCTCCATAATGGAAATCACAGCCCGCTGGTCGCCGATTTTATTTTTGACCTCGGCCAGGGGGACCGCACGGCGTGTACCTTCCAATTCCGTCTTTTTTGCGGCAAAAATTTTATCGAGAATATTACTCATAGGGCTATCTCTTGCTATGTTAACCGTGTCACCCTGAGCCTGTCGAAGGGCGGCACGGTGTCATACTTCGACAAGCTCAGCATGACACCTATCTATAAACGTTACGAATGACTGAGACGGCACAGGTCTTTCAACTTTTGCCGCGCCTCACCGGAATTGATCGATCTTTTGGCAACTTCGATCCCCTCTTTGAAATCGGAGGCTTTGCCCGCCGCCACAATCGCCGCTGATGCATTCATCAAAACGATATCGCGCTTGGGTCCGCCCTTGCCATCCAGCAACTCCCGCAGGATCGTGGCATTGTCCTCCGCCGAGCCGCCCTTCAAATCCTGTTCCGAACAATACTCAAACCCCAGCTCTGTGGGATCCAGATAATAATCTTTTATTTTTCCATGCGTTAGCTCAGATATCTTCGTGTTACAAGTTAGAGTTATTTCGTCAAGACCATCCTCACCATGAACCACAAAAGCGTGAACGGCACCGAGATTCTTGAGTACCTGGGCAAGCGGCGTGGTCCATTTGGAATCAAATACGCCTACCACCTGCGCCTTCACCCGGGCCGGATTGGTCAACGGTCCCAGCAGATTGAACACCGTGCGAAACCCCAATTCCCGTCTCACATCCGCCGCATGTTTCATGGCCTTATGCAAAGTTGGAGCGAATAGAAATCCGATTCCTGCCATTTCGACGCATCGTTCCACAACGGACTTGTCCGCCTCGATATTAACCCCAAGGCATTTCAGTACGTCGGCGCTTCCTGATCGGCTGGAAACCGCACGGTTGCCGTGCTTGGCCACAGGAATCCCCGCTCCCGCGACCACAAACGCGGCGGTGGTGGAGATATTAAACGTGTCGGCACCGTCACCTCCGGTACCGCAGGTATCGACCACCCCCTGAACGGGAATGTGAAGCGGTTCCGCTTTCTCGCGCATTACCTGGGCGGCGCCGGAAATCTCCTCAACAGTCTCTCCTTTCATACGGAGCGCGGTGAGAAACGCACCCAGAAGGGAACGCTCCACCTTACCCTCCATAATCTGGGTCATGATGGAAACCATTTCGCCCTGACTCAGGTCGTGGCCGTCGACAACTTTATGCAGGATATCCTGTGCCTTCATGTTCCTTTACCTTTTCCGCAGGCAAATCGATAAAATTCTTCAGTAAATCCTTGCCATACACGGTCAGAATCGATTCCGGATGAAACTGGACCCCTTCGACCGCCAATTCCTTATGGCGGATCCCCATGATTTCCCCGTCATCCGACTCCGCGGAAATCTCAAAACAATCCGGCAGGTTGGCGCGATTGACGACCAGCGAGTGATACCGGGTGGCTTCAAACGGATTGGGCAGTCCCTTAAAAACCGATTTGCCGTCATGGGAAATCATCGATGTTTTTCCGTGCATGAGCTTTTTGGCCTTGATGATTTCTCCGCCAAACGTCTCCGCCACCGATTGGTGCCCCAAACAGACACCCAGCAGGGGAATCTTTCCCGCAAAATGCCTGATCACATCCTTGGAGATGCCCGCTTTTGAAGGGGTACAGGGGCCTGGTGAAATCACAATTTTCCGGGGGTTCAACTTTTCAATTTCGGCAAGGGTGATCTGATCGTTCCGGAATACTTCGAGTTCCGCTCCCAGCTCGCCCATGTATTGCACCAGGTTGTAAGTGAATGAATCGTAGTTGTCGATCATCAGGATCATGGCAGAAGCCCCCTTCCCGCCAGGCCAATGGCTTTGAGCATGGCTCTACCCTTGTTCATGGTCTCCTCAAACTCATTTTCCGGAATGGAGTCGGCGACAATTCCCGCGCCGACGCCAAGATAACCGACCTGATCCTTCACCACCAGGGTACGGATGGCAATGGCCGTATCCATATTTCCCGAGAAGCTGATGTAGCCGACAGCGCCGGCATAAATACCGCGCCGCGTGGGTTCCAGCTCGTCGATAATTTCCATGGCCCGGATTTTTGGCGCACCGGAAACCGTTCCTGCAGGAAACGCAGCTTTCAGAACGTCGAAGCAATCCAGGCCTTTTTTCAATTTTCCGCGAACGTTGGACACGATGTGCATGACGTGAGAATAACGCTCGATAGTAAATTTTTCGTTGACCTCCACCGAGTTGATCTGCGCCACCCGCCCCAGGTCGTTGCGGCCCAGATCCACCAGCATTATATGCTCGGCCAGTTCCTTTTCGTCACTCAGCAGATCCTTTTCCAAATACTGATCTTCGTCCTCGTTCTTGCCACGCTTGCGCGTTCCCGCTATGGGACGGACCTCTACCTGCTCCCCTTCCAGCCGCACCAGCACTTCCGGTGACGAGCCCACCACTTGAATGTCCTCAAAATTCAAATAATACATATAGGGAGAGGGGTTGATCGTTCTCAAAGCCCGGTATATGGTAAACGGGTCCTGCTGAAGATCAAATTTGAGTCGTTGCGACAAAACCACCTGAATGGCATCGCCTTCATGAATATAACGTTTGGCCTTGAGCACCGCTTCCTTGAAATGCTCCTTGGCAAAATTGGATTCGATAAGGGGATCGTCATCTGAAGAATCCGCGGCCCCGGTCTCCATATTGGGCACCGGCTGGCGCAGTTTTCTGGCGAGCGCATCAATTTTAGAAATGGTTTCCTGATAAACCTCTTCCAGGTCGCGCCCTTCAGTATGGGCATTGGACACTACCTTGATGGTCTGGTTGACGTTGTCGAAAATCAACAGCGTGTCGGTGATGATAAAAATGGAATCGGGAATATCCAGATCGTCTTCCGTCTGGTCCGGCAGGTTTTCAAAATAACGCACCATATCGTAACTGATAAACCCGACCGCACCGCCGGAAAACCGGGGCAAGTCCGGCATGTCCACCGGCTGGTACCGCGATAACGTTTCCTTCAATACCGATAACGGAATGTCGCCATCAACATCGGTCTTTTGCTCAACACCGTTTTTGCGAACGGTAACAGAGGTCCCTTTGGTTTCGATGATAGTGGACGGGCCGCATCCCAGAAAACAATAACGCGCCCACTTGTCGCCGCCTTCCACACTTTCCAGTAGAAAGGAATATGGCTCGCCGCCGATTTTCATGTAGGCGGAAACGGGTGTGTCGAGATCGGCCAGGATTTCCTTGTAGACCGGAATCAGGTTTCCCCGCTTGGCGCTCTCTTTAAATTCCTCAAATGTCGGTTTATACGCCATGATAACTCAATAAAAAAAGCACAGCGAAACTGTGCCCGGGTGATCCGCGACTGTAAAAGTCGTCACAATTTCAATAGGTTAGTTTCCAGACTGTATCATTTCGGATGAAATGGGTCAAGGAGTTTGCAAGTAGCAGGAAGGCTCGTTGATCCGGCCCTTAAACCATAAAAAATTCAACTAGTAACAAGCTATTCCACTGGGGTCCAGTCCTCGCCGTTCCAGTGCAGAATGAGGCCATTGTCTCCTACAGCGTACATATTCTCTTCAGAGGTGCCCCAGATAGCGGTCAGGTATTCCTCGGTATTGGATTCGATTCGGGTCCACTGATCGCCATCGAGAAACATGATCATGCCCATGTCGCCGACCGCGAAGACGAAATCCGCGCTGGGGCCCCAGATATCGAGGAAAAACTCCATCGTCTGGGAGGGCATTTCCTTAAACTCGGCGCCATTAAAATGGATCAGCGTGCCGTCGGACCCGCAGAAGTACATATTGTCCGAGCCGAAACCGCAGATGCTGTACAACTCGGCATTAGAATTGAACGTCAGGCGCTGCCAGTGGTCGTCCACCAGCCTGAGGACCAGGCCATCGAATCCGACCGCATACATGCAGTCGTCATTGCCCCACAGGGCGGCGACATCGGTGTTGGTTCCCGAGCTCATGAATTTCCATTGTGAACCGTTCCAGCAGGCGATTTTCCCAAGACGGCAACCGACATAGATCTCATCCGGGGCCCGTCCCCAAATACCAGACATGGGGGGAAAGTTTTCCGTATCCTCCGGCTTCCACTCTTTGCCGTCGTAACGCAAAATCTTGCCGTCCGTGCACACGCCGTACAGATTATCCGGAGAGCTCCCCCACATGCGCTTCACCGTCCATCGTCCGCCGGAATCCATTTTGGACCATTGCTTGCCGTCGAAATGGAGAATGGTGCCTTCCGCTCCGCCGACAAACACATTGTCTTCGCCAAACCCGTATACGGACAGCAGGTGACTGGTGGTAAGACTGCTCATTCTAAATTTCCTTCCTTATGATGAGTACCTGCCGCTCCAACTACAGCGACATATCATTCCATTGTTTGCCATCGTACCGGAGAACGGTGCCGTTTTCTCCGCAGGCATAAACCTGATCCGGGCCCAAACCTCTCACCTTGGTCAGATAGTTGTCATTTCCCGATTCCATGGGGGACCATCGCTTGCCGTCAAAGTGCAAAATGATCGCGTTATCGCCTACAGCAAAAACATGATCATCCGCCGTTCCCCAAACCGCCAAAAGATATTCCTGCGTACCCGATTCCATAGGTGACCATTCCTCGCCATTGAAATGCAGGATGGTGCCCTCTGACCCGACAACGTAGACGCTGTTATTGCCGGTACCCCAGACGCCATAAAGAGAAACGGTTTCTTCGGTCAGTTCTTCGCGCCGTTGGAAGATTTTGCCGTCGTAGAAACGGTAAATGCCTTCGCCTCCGACGGCGTGGATGTGCTCGATATCCTCTCCCCAGAATCCAAACAGATCATGGATGGTGTTGGGTTCGCGGTATTCCCAGGTCTCACCGTTCCAAAACAACACGCGCCCCCCCACCCCGAATATGAAAAATTGATCCGAGCCATACCCGTAAACCGAGTTGAGCGAGTCGTAATTCCCGGTATCGATCGGCGACCAGTCCTTGCCATCGAAGTGCAACACCACGCCGCCGATGCCCACCGCGTAGATATCGTTTTCATGTGCGGCCCAGATGCCCATCAGCGGATTGGTGTTTTCGGTCCGCACAGGGGTCCAGTCTTCCCCGTCATAATGCTGGGGAACGCCGTCTTTTCCAACCACGTATATACTGTCTTCGCGAAGAGGGCAGATATCCAACAGGTCCGGTTTTTCTCCAGTAAACATAAAATCTCTTCACCTTTCTTTAATGCAGGCACGCGCTTCACCATCTGGTAAAGTCGAAGTCATGTATTGTAACCGAAACTGGAGGGGACTCAATTAAAAGGAAGATGGCAGGGGGGAATATTTGAATACCTGATAAGCATTAGAGCAGGGGGTCAGCCTCAGGCCGCCTCCCCTCCCTGCCCCAGCCGAAACACCAGATTTTCCAGATTCGGAAGATTGGGGGAATTTCTTAAAATTTCCTGCACTTCATCACTGATATCGTTATGAATCAGCACCAGGGTCTTTAAATTTTTAAGATGCTTGGATTCTGCTATCGCCCGGGCCCCCTCGTCAGTGATTTCGCACTCATACAAATCGAGCAGAGTGAGATTTTGCATCTTTTCCGAATTGGCGATGGCCGCTACACCTTGATTTCCTATGGGATTGTAGGTCAACGTTAATTGCACAAGGTTTTTCAAGGTATCTGAATTGGCCAGTGCAATGGCACCTTCCGTTTCGACGAAGTTCCAGTTCAGGTTAAGCTCGGTCAATTTAGACAGGTTTTGCGATTGAGCGATAGCCTTCGCGCCTTCGTCGCCGATATTATTTCTGTACAGGGACAACTGATTGAGCCGGGTGAGGCTTTTGGAGGTGGCGATAGCGGTCGCCCCTTCATCTCCCAAACCGTCACCGAGCCATAGAGAAACCAGATTCCCCATAATATTGGACTCCGCCAGGGCCTTTGCGCCCTCGACTCCAACCTTATTGTCGCTGAGGATCAATTCAGAAAGGTTCAGCATGGCCTTGGATTTGGCCATGGCTTTGACGCCTTCATCCGTCACCTCGTTCTTAAACATGTTGAGGACGGTCAGATTCTTCATGGCCGGGCATTCGAGAATGGCCCGCAGTCCATCGTCACCCACTTCGTTAAATTCGAGAAACAGCGCAGTAACGCCCTTGATCTCGTCACTTTTCATGATCTCGACGACATCTGCATCTTTTAATTCTTTTTCCCGCAAATCGAGTTCGCTATTCTCGACATTGAGACCTTCTTTGACCAAATCCGCCGTATCAACCATAATGCTTTCCTGCCTTCTTTCTCTATTGATGGATGTAAGAAGCCTATTTTAGAAAAACCAACTGCTTTGTAAAGGGTTAATTTTAAAAGATTGAACCCTCCGCTTGTAGGAAAGCGGGGAGGTTGATATGATAACCGGGCTTCCCCGCCTGTGGGGGGTTTAATAGAATATTGGTTTTCTTGACCTTAACCCTGAATCTGCCCTCTAATAAAGATCCCTATCTATGACCCGGAACATTGAAGAAATCACCGCCGCCGTCCAGCAATCCAGCCAGTTTATCCCAAACATGATCCAGGAAATGGAACGGGTTATGGTTGGCCAGCGCTATTTGATCGACCGGTTGATCCTTGGTCTGCTGACCGGCGAACATATCCTGGTTGAAGGGGTTCCCGGCCTGGCCAAAACTACTGCCGTTAAAACCCTGGCTCAAACCATTGAAGCCCGCTTCAAACGTATCCAGTTCACCCCGGACCTGCTACCGGCCGATTTAATCGGCACCCAGGTTTATCAACCAAAGACAGAAGAGTTCGTGGTAAAAAAGGGGCCGCTTTTCGCCAACATCATTCTAGCAGACGAAATCAACCGTGCCCCGGCCAAAGTGCAAAGCGCACTGTTGGAAGCCATGGAAGAACGGCAGATCACACTCGGCGGCGAAACCTTCCCTCTGCCCGATCCATTTATGGTGATGGCCACGCAGAACCCCATCGAGCAGGAAGGCACCTACCCCCTGCCCGAGGCTCAGGTGGACCGATTCGTATTCAAACTGAAAATCGACTACCCCTCGAAAGAGGAAGAAAAACAGATCATGCAAAGAGTTTCGTCCTCCAACAGCCATTCCAAAATTACCGCAGTGATTCATCCGGAGGACATTGCCAAAGCCCGGAAAGTTTACGAGTCAATTTACATCGACGAAAACCTGCAGGATTACATCGTCAATCTGGTAGCCGCCACCCGGTCGCCGGAAACCCATAACCTCAGTTCCCTCAAACCCATGATTCAATTCGGAGCATCACCGCGAGCCTCCATTTTTTTGAATCGAGTTTCCAAGGCATACGCCTTCATGCAGGGACGCGGGTATGTGGTGCCACACGATATAAAAACCATCGGCCTGGATATTCTACGACACCGCATCATCCTGACTTACGAAGCCGAGGCGGAAAGCGTTACGACGGATGATGTTCTGAAAAAAATATTCGACACCATTGAGGTTCCCTGAAACCGCTCATGCTTCCAATTTTACAAAAACTGACCGGCGCCTTCCACAAACCTCCTCCTCCGCCGGATGAATTCGAGAAGACCATCTCGCCGGAACTGATCAAGAAAATCCGGGATATCCAGGTGAAAACCAATCACCTGGTCAATCACATGGTCGCGGGAGAATATGTTTCGGCATTCAAGGGGCGCGGCATGGAGTTCAGCGAGGTGCGGGAATACGAACCGGGAGACGACGTGCGGCTGATCGACTGGAATGTAACCGCCCGCATGGGACATCCCTACATCAAAGAGTTCAGAGAAGAGAGGGAGCTCTCGGTCATGTTACTGGTGGATGTCAGTTCGTCGGGGGGGTTCGGTTCGGTGGGAAAACTTAAAAACGAGGTTGCCGCGGAAATCGCTTCGGTTCTGGCCTTTTCGGCCATCAAGAACAACGATAAAGTCGGATTGATCGTATTTTCCGACAAAATCGAGCACTACATTCAACCCCAGAAAGGACGCGCCCATATCTGGAACCTGATTCGCACCATACTCAATTTCGTACCGGAAGGACGCCATACCGATTTGAATCTGCCGCTCGAATATTTGTCGAAAGTTCAAAAGAGGAAATCAGTGGCATTTCTGATATCGGATTTTCAGGCCGAAGGCTATTTACGCAACCTGCGACTGGCCCGGCAGAAACATGATCTGATCGCCATATCCATACTCGATCCCCGCGAACAGGAGTTACCCGATGCGGGCTGGATTTATCTGGAAGACGCCGAAACCGGGGAAACCCTTCTGGTCGATACCTCCAACCGGGACATGGCCCGGCAATTAACTCAAATTAAAATGAAGGAACGGGTGGAACGCAAGCGGCAATTCCATGCCAACGGGGTGGACCTTATAGAGATTCTCACCGACCGGTCGTTGACGCAACCGCTGATTCAATTCTTCAAAATGAGAGAAAAGAGACACTAAAAAATGCCGATGCCCAACGACAAAAACAATCCGGAAAATCCTGGAAGCCCTAAATTGAAGCCGGCAACAAGTGAAACCGGAGGAACCGGTTTTCCAAAAATCCCGTCGGCGGGAGTGAGCCCCAAACTCAAAGTCTTTGTGATCGGATTGACGTTTTTAACCATCATGGCTTTTGGAATCTTCGTTGCCATGTTCGTCAAAAAAGCGTTCGTCAAAGGACCCAAAGACATTACATGGGGTCCACAGTTATTGACTATCGCCAAAGAACTGGAAGGCCAGGGACTGCATCCGCAGGCCATCGAACATTACCAGAAATATCTGGACACCCAGAAAACGGACATGGAAACCCGCTCCAAAATTTCTTTCGACATCGCCTCCCTCTATGTCAAACTCGGACAATGCGATGATGCGGTGGCCTGGTTCCTGCACGCCAAAACCGCACAACCCACTGCGACGTGGGTTCAGGATTCAGAATCCCATTTACAACAATGCCGGAGCCGCGCAAAGACATCCCCATGAACCTAATGAAGTTGCTCACTCTGCTGGGGTTGATACTGGCCCCTTCGCTGGCAATAGGAAATCCTGCCACTCAATCCCCTATTGCCGCCGAGACCCATGTCAGCCAACGCCAGGTCACGATAGGTGATATTGTCACTTACTCGATCATCGTCCGCCACGATCCGAATATTCAGGTTTCACCGCCCGACCCCACTCCTCTTTTTGAGAAGGGATTCGAGTATGTGGACCGTGGGATCGATGAGCCAAGGAAAATCAACGGACAGATCGAAGAAACCTTCTGGTTCAAGTTCCGGGCGGATGCCGTGGGTTTTTATAACCTGAAGCAAGCTCCCATTCAGTTTACCGCCCCGGCACCCGATAACCCCTCTCAACCCTTGCCGGGAATCCTGCAGGCGCCGGAAGCGGTGATTGAGGTCCGGTCGGTTCTCCTGCTGGATGGTGAAGCGAACGACATTAAAGACATCAAACCCATCATCGGCGCGGGCTGGGATTGGCTAAAATATCTCAACTGGATTCTTTTAGGACTGGCGGCGATGGGGGCGGCGGGTGGATTTTTATGGTGGCTCACCCGCCGGGAAAAAACTGATACCCTGTCGTCTGCTCCCGCCCCGGATTTAAAGCCGCACGAAATGGCTCTTGAGGAACTCGATCAACTGCTGGCCCGGCAACTGATCGAAAGCGGACAATTCCGGGAACATTATTTTGATTTATCGGAAATCTTCCGTCGGTATCTGGAAGCGCTTTTGTCAATTCCCGCCCCGGACTGGACGACGGAAGAAATCGGGGCTTATGTATCCGGTCAGGCGAAATTGGAGGCGAGTGTGCGGCAAACCATTCTCTCTCTGCTTCCGGCCACCGACCGGGTCAAGTTTGCCAAGGCTCCGGTGGACATGAATACTGCCAGGCAGCATGTGGAGGCGGTGCGGGATTTCATTATAGCGACCACGCCGAAAAACACCTCCAAGTTTCAGGTCAGTTCCCAACCGGCTGTTTGAGGATCATAACGATGCGTTATTTCCAGTTTCAGGATCCATGGTTGTTTCTTCTTCTGGCCATCATCCCGCTACTCATTTATCGGAATCTGAAAAACCGACCGGCTACCCTGCATTTTTCTTCACTCGATACTCTGAAGACACTTCACGGGAAAGGGGTAGATATTCTGGCGGCCACACCTTTGATCCTGCGATGTGTGGCCCTCACTTTATTGATAATCGCAATAGCGCGACCACAGGAAGGACGCAAAAGCACGGAAATCCTGTCCGCCGGGGTGGATATCCTGTTGGCCATCGACACCTCAGGCAGCATGCGGGCACTGGATTTCGAAAAGAATCATCAACCGGTCGACCGATTAACGGTGGTGAAGGATGTGGTCAGCGAGTTCATCGACAGCCGGGAATTCGACCGTATGGGAATGGTGGTGTTCGGCAAAGAGGCGTTCACTCAATGCCCGCTCACGCTGGATCACGATATTCTTCACACCTTCCTGAACAAACTGGAAATCGGCGTGGCAGGGGATTCAACGGCTATTGGATCTGCCATAGGGATTTCCGTCAAGCGCCTGAAGGATCTGGAATCCAAATCGAAAGTCATCATCCTGCTCACCGATGGCCGGAATAACTCCGGCAACATCACCCCATTTCAAGCGGCTGACATAGCGAAAACCTACGGAATTAAAATCTATACGGTGGGCGTGGGAACTAAAGGTCAGGCCCCATTCCGGGTGGATACCCCCTTCGGAAAAAGAATGCTGATGCAGGAAGTTGATATTGATGAGGATTCTCTCAAACAAATAGCCGAGCAATCCGGCGGCCGGTATTTCCGCGCCACTGATTCAGATTCCTTGAAGCAGATTTATGCGCAAATCGACTCACTGGAGAAATCGGAAGTCAAATGGATCGATCACTCTGAATACCGGGAACTGTTTCCGCTGTTCCTGATTCCGGCCCTGCTCCTGGTATGCGCGGAAATGATTCTGTCGCAAACCCGTTTGCTGAGGGTTCCCTGATATGAGATTCGGCGACCCGCTATACTTCTATTTGATCGGAATGATTCCGCTTCTGATCGGGTTCATCGTTTGGACGGAAAAGCGCAGAAAAGCTCTCGCCGCGCGATTTGCGGACCCCTCTCTGTTACCCCGGCTGGTCTCCCCTGCCGTGTGGGAACAACGCCGCCGGAAAACCAAACTTCTTATTTGGGGCCTCCTGTTTTTAATGATCGCGTTGACCCAGCCCCGTTGGGGATTCCAATGGGAGGACCTGAAACAGCGAGGGGTGGACATCATCGTGGCGCTCGATGTGTCCAACAGTATGCGGGCAACGGATATCAAACCCAGCAGACTGGAGAGAGCCAAACACAAGGTGGCGGACCTGCTTCGCATGCTTCAGGGGGACCGGGTCGGTCTGGTCGCATTTGCCGGAACCAGTTTCCTGCATTGCCCCTTAACTCTTGATTACCAGGCGGCGGAGATGTTTCTGGGCGCGCTGGATACGGATCTCATCCCCTTGCAGGGAACGGCGCTCGGCCACGCCATCGAAACCTCTATTGACGCGTTCAGCACTATGGAAAAAAAATCGAAGGCAATCGTTCTGATCACCGATGGGGAGGACCACGCAGGCACTGCTTTGAAGGCGGTTCAAAGGGCAAAAAACGAGGGAGTGAAGATTTTTGTTATCGGCATCGGCAAAGACGAAGGCGTTCCGGTACCCGATCCCTCCGGAGGATTCAAACGCAATCAAACAGGTGAAATCGTTCTCTCCAGAATCAACGAACCGCTTCTGCAGAAAATTGCCGTGGAATCCGGAGGTACTTATGTCCGGTCGGTCCACGGTGATATGGATTTGCGCACCATCTATCTGGAACAGATACAGCAATCGATGGAAAAGAAGGAGTTGAAATCGTCCCACCGTAAACGTTGGATCGAACGGTTCCAATGGTTGATATTGGCCGGGTTACTGTGCCTCGCCGGGGAACGCTGGCTCCGTGAAAAATAAAACAGCCAGGGTAAGATTTTTGGTACAATGAAGATATTAAAGCAATAACATTCAATGTTTAAAAGGTTTACGGTACCTTGACAACAAAGCTAAGTCATTTTATTTAATTAGTACTTAATTATTTCCAAGTTAATTTTTACAGGAGTTTAAATAATGGAAGATTATTCCAAACCGAGTTACATGAGCCAGGATGCCATTGCCGCAGAACAACAGCGGTTCATGGTGCGCGTCTACAACTGGATGGGTGCCGGATTGGCTCTGACCGGTGGAATGGCCTGGTTTGCCAGCACCAACGAAATGATTCTTAATATTCTGGTAACCAATCCCATTCTGTTTTTTGTCCTTTTAATTGCTGAAATCGGCCTGGTCTTTTATCTGGCGGCCCGAGTCATGACCATGTCTGCCAGTCAGGCAATGGGAGTCTTTTTCCTGTATGCAGGATTGAACGGCATCACCCTGGCGCCTTTGTTCCTCCTCTATACTACCGCTTCTCTGGCTTCCACGTTTATGGTCACGGCCGGAATGTTCGGAGCGATGAGTTTTTACGGCTACACCACCAAGAAGGACCTGACCTCCTGGGGCAGTTTCCTTTTTATGGGTTTGATCGGCATCGTCCTCGCATCCATCGTAAATATGTTTATGCAGAGCTCCGCGATTTATTGGATTGTCACTTATGCTGGA
>Ga0224501_10000270_pt1 | contig 45986 bp, 37 predicted proteins | sample SF_Oct11_sed_USG_4_FD_169105 | JGI IMG/M metagenome (GOLD analysis project Ga0224501, IMG submission 169105) | Sediment microbial communities from San Francisco Bay, California, United States - SF_Oct11_sed_USGS_8_1 | ecosystem: Environmental > Aquatic > Marine > Sediment | place: USA... | reverse complement strand
CCCCGATCATCGGCTCAGCACTCCCGCCGAGCCCATCTAGATGTGCTCGGCGGGAGTCATGATCCGCTGTCGGGTCCGCCACGGCGCCAGCTGCGGCGTCCGGCCCCCTTGAAATACACGGAGTATTCCGGCGGAGGCCGTCCTTGCATCTGGCATCGTATCGACCCCGATCATCGGCTCAGTACTTCCGCCGAGCCCATCTAGTTATCTGGGAGTCATCGTAGCCGGCTACACCGCCGAACTCGGCGCCGAGTTCGGCGGTGGCGCGACCGAGGTCCGGTTCGAGGTCGGTGCGCGTGCGGGCGGGGATACGCAACGGCCGAAGACCGAGCCACCCCCGGATGCCAGGCATATGAGGGGCTGCGAAATCGTCACTTGATCTGAATGTGTGTTCAGCTATTCTGGAGAGCCCCAAACCGCCCAGGAGGCCCCCCGTGTCGGCGCCGTGCAAGCTCTACCTGACCTACCGAAGCGAGTATCTGGTGCTCAACGATCTGTGTATGGGCGTGCGCGACCGCGCAACCGGCGCCTGGATACCGCTGCACTCAGCCAGCTGCGCCCACGTGCTCGGTCCCTCCGTCGACCTTCGCGGCGCGCCCCGCGGGGCCAAGGCACCTCGAGTGGGCGAGCACCTCTCGCTCTACGCGGCCGCCAGGCGCATCACGACCGGCCCGATCGTCGCCATCGAGCGAGCGTCGCCAGCTCTCGTCGCGGAGGCCGATCGCCGCTGGCAGGCGCTATTTACCCGCCGCGATCCGAAGCACTCGATCATCGCGCCGGGGTAGCAATCATGTTGGAGACGCACCGAGCAGCCGTGGCCATCTGCTCGGTTTGCGGGTGGTCGACGGAGCGTTGGTGGCGCGACCTGTGCGCGGCGCCGCCGCAGCGATGGTGGGTCGGGATGGTCGCCCATGCGTCGGCGGCCGCCAGCTGACGGATTGGCGTCGCATCGACCGGCCGGGAGGCCGCGTCCAATAGGCTCTTGCGCCGTGGTGTACTTTGCGCTTGCGGCAGCTGTGAAGATGCCAGCATACCTCGTCGAAGCGAGCCCAGGGTCGAACAAGCGATCGCTCGCCTCATGCGAAAACTCAAACCGCTTCTAGCGGCTGCACCCACTCTACGGCGTGATGGCAGACTCTTCAGACGCCCACGCAGAAGTCTTCGCAAACGACGCGGAGGAAGCCTTCTTCAGCCAGCCGCCTGAAGCTCTCGAGTCGGACTGGATGTCCCCGCCGTGGCAGCCCACGGCGATGAGCCCCGAAAACCGCATGGGCTTGGTGGCCACGGTGGGCATGTTGGTCTTCGGCGCATTGGCATCGCTGAGTTATAGCGCCTACGCTGCACAGGCGCTGGTCGAGCCGGCAGCGCTTGGCGGGAGTTCTCTGCCGCCGGTCGACGCTTTGCATTTCGACAGATCCTCCGCAGACGCTCTGCCTGCGGGTGGCGAGGCTGTTGCTGCGTCGCTGCTCGTCTCTTTCGCGGAGCGGTCGCCCCTGACGCCGACCTCGCCGAGCGTGGTCATCGAGCCCGCCCAGGTAGCGAGCGAAGAGGGTCAGCTTGCGACGGTGCAGGCCCCTGCACTCTCCGGGGAAGCGCCTGCCGCCAAGCCCCATGTGACCAAGGTGGAGCAGGGCAAGGTCTCGCCCCGTTTCGCCCGCGGCGGCAAACGTGCCGAGCGCCTGCGATCCGGCAAGCTCCTGCGCGCTGCGCGTCGCGCCTTCAATGCGCGCGACCTGGCGCGCGCCGAAGCGCTTGCGCGCCAAGCCATTGCGGCGGATCTGGGCGAGGCGGGCGCCTATATCGTGCTCGGCGGCGTCCGCGATGCCCGCGGTGACGCCAGCGGGGCCAAGGACGTTTTTCGTCGCTGCACGGTGCACGGGCGCGGTTCCTTGGTTCGGGCCTGCGAGTCGCTCGCGCGCTGACTGGGCCGCCCTTTGAAACCACCACAACTTCGCGGGTTTAGCGGGCCCAGCGCACCGCTACGGCGCCTCGAAGTAGCTCGGGCAGCATCTACTTCAACGCGAGGCGTTGATCGGTGACCATATGGGTGGTGGCGCAGACCAAGCCCATGACACCCCGGCTCAAAGGGGCATCAATGCGATATCGGTCGGCGACCACGCCGCCCTGTTGCGGCTCCCTCATCTCCAAACGCGCTACCGCTACAAAAGCCACACTTGAGGGCTCGAGCGGGGTGGCAGGCTATTACAGCAGGCGACCGAGTTCGCCGGGCTTGGCCTTGGCCAGTGCGTCCATCTGCGGCTGTTGGCGACTGCAGAAGGCCCGGGTCGAGACCCTGTAGGCGCTTCCGCTGGCGATTGCGATGCCAAGCGCCCACGCGTGACGCCGGCGCGCCGGCCCCGAGCCCAGTGCGGCGACCACACTCGACAGCTCCAGGCGCTCGCCCGCGATGTAGCGGCTCTCGCGATCGAAATCGCCCCGTTTTTGCTTCCACCAGGCTTCGGCCTGGGCGCGCTCCAGCGAAGGCAGCTGCTCCACCGCGTCGGGCACGAGGTCGGCGTCGAGGTCCTCGTCCTCAAATGCAAAGTCGTCGCCTTGGCCCTCCTCCTCGGCTTCGTCGGCTTCGGTCTCGTCACCCGCTTTGGCCTGTACGGATGATCCTACCGAAGGCTGTTGGGTCACATCGGACTCGTCGTAGGGATCGAAGCCTGTGATGGCACAGAAGGCTTCGGCCGCCAGTTTCGCAACCCGAGACTCTTCGTGATCGAGGGCGGTCAACAGCGGCTCCACGTAGGCCGCTTGCCCGCCGAACCCCATGGCCCACAGCACCGCAGGCAACGCCTCACCGGCCTCGAAAAGCCGTAGCAGCCAAGCGTGGTCACCGGCGCCACCCAGCAGTGAGCGCAGCAGAAGGCAGTGGCCATCCTCGGCCTCGGGGCGCCTGCTGCGGCTGAGGCATTGGGCCCATGCCTCCGGCGAGCTGAGCGTCAGCGCTGCGTCAAAGGCGAGATTGCGCGTCATTCCATCTGGCGACCTCAGCAGCTGCTCGCACTCGAAGATCGCATCCCTGCGGCCGCTCGCCGCGACGGCAGCCAGTCCTGCCCGCTGCAACGCCGGTGTCTCATCCTGCAGCGCATCCGAGAGTGCCGGGCCCGCATCGCGACCGTGCTCGGCCAGCGCGTCGAGCAACCGCGCCCTCACTTCCGGCGCCCTGGGGCGCTTGACCTCCGCCAGCAGCAGCTCGGGCAGCAGCCCTTGCTCGCACAGTACGAGCGCCGCGCCCAGGGCCTCGCTCCGCGCCGGGTCGGTCGCCTCCATGATCGCGATCAGCGTCTGCAGGGCGTCCTTCTTTTTGCGCGCCCCGTCCAGCATGGCCAATGCGGCCACCGTGGCCTGCTCTGGCTCGCCTTCCATGAGGGCGGGATGCAACAGACGCTCGGCGATCCGGGGGCCGCCGATTACGAGGGCATCGACATGCAGGCGCAGCCGCTGCTCGGGCCCGGTGCGCAGCTCGTCGAATGTGTAGTTGTCCGCGAGCAGCCGACTCCGCCACATCGAAAGCAGAAAAGCGGCCTCTTCAAGATGCTCCTCGAAAACATCCCAGAGGATCAGGTCGTCGGCCGACGCTGCCTTCACGGGCACCTCTCAGTTGATCAGGACGTTTCCGCCCTTGATCCGGTTGGTGCCGCGAGATCGCGTCTCGACATAGGCGCCTCGAATCAACACGCGTCCGTTGCGGCGCAGGGTGATACTCGCCTCGCCGCAGCGCAGCACGACCTCGTCGTTGGCCTCCAGCAGCACGCGCCGACCGTCCACGCTCGCCTCCAGCGAGGGCCGGGGCGCTGGCGCCAGCCCCTGTGGCTCGCGCTGGGCCTCCACGTCCCCGGGCGGCTCGGGCACCTCCTCGATGGCTCCGATGATCACGGGACGCCGCCGATCACCGTCTTCGAAAAGCAGCAGCACCTGCCGGCGTTCGCGCACGGCCTGCTGCAGCCGCTCCGGTTGCCAAGCCACCAGACTCCGTGCGACCGCTGGACCATCGGAGCCCTCATAGCAGTCGACCCATAGCCCCGCGTGATTCCACTTCACGATGCGACCGCTGCGCGCCGACGGCAGCGCTGGCGCACCATCACTGGAAGCCTGCTCCAAAGCCGGCCTCACCAGTGTACTGACTCGCGACGTCTTCGACATGACGAGGGCTCCCCGCGTACTCTAGAGCACTTTTAGCACGCGGTCGGTGCCCGTCCAAGTGGCTGCGCACCTGTGCGACCATGGCAGCGAGTGCCGACCGGGAGATGCGGCTGTGCGCTTTGCGCAGCATGGGCAAGCGTGTTACGTCCGCGCTTCGATGTGGGCGGTCGACAACAGGACTACCTACGGCGTCGGTCGCACGTGGGGGCGCAACAAGGACGGCGTTCACGAGTGGATCGTCGCCGTCCGCGCCAGCTTTGACATCGGGCCCAAGGGCAGGCTCGAAATCGCCGACGACCAGCCCGAGCCGTTCCTGGCGGCGGAGTACAACGGTGAGGATGGGGCATCGAGCCTTCGCTACGAAGCCGACCTGGTTGGTCCCAAGCCGACAACGGACATCGTCCTAAACGGCACGGCCCACGCGCCTGCGGGTCGAGCTTCGCGAGACTTCATGGTGTCGATGCGTGTGGGAAAAACGGAAAAGGTCCTGCGGGTGCTCGGCGAGCGCTACTGGATGCCCACCGGCACAGGCCTGCAAGCCTCGGGGGCCGACGCCGTTGTCGAGGTGCCCATCGTCTACGAGCGCGCCTACGGTGGCTTCGACGCCAGGGATCCCGATCCCAAACGCCAGAAGATGGACGCCCGCAATCCCGTGGGCGTGGGGGTCGTGGCTGCAGGCGGCCACTGGGAGGGTGAACCGCTACACAACTTCGAGTACCCCAAACGGGATCCCATTACCTCAGGTCCCGCAGGCTTCGGCGCAATCGCATCGCACTGGATGCCGCGACTTTCGCTGCAGGGGACCTACGACGACGCGTGGGCCAGGAAGCGCAGGCCCCTGCTACCCGAGGACTGGGAGCCCCGCGCGTTGCAGTGTGCACCGCAGGACCAACAGGCGACCCAGCATCTGCGCGGCGGTGAACCGGTCGAGTTGCTGAATCTCACGCCGAACGGAGCGATGCGCTTCGACTTGCCCAAGGCCTATTTTACCTTCGAGACCAAGTTCAGCACATTGCGCGGGCACCGTTCGGAGGAGCATCGCGCCAAGCTCTCGACGGTGATCCTCGAGCCCGATCATCCCCGAGTGGTGATGGTATGGACCTCGTGCCTGCTGGTACGCGAAAACGAAGATTATCTGGATGAGACCATCGTCCGGGAGAAACCGTACCTTTAACGCGTAGTGAGTGAGGCGGTGGTCGGGGGGGGCACGGCCGGTACGGACCGATGACTGGTGAAATACATATTGTTGCGACGGGGGTGAGAACGCCCCTGGGTCTGCGCTCGGATTCGAGTGCCGCGGCCCTGCGGGCGGGTATTAGCCGCCTGGGTGAGCATCCCTACATGATCGATCGCCTCGGTAATCCGATGGTGGCGGCCGTCGACGGTGCCCTTCCGGCCGGCACAGCGGACCCCGAGCGCTTCGTCGCCCTGGCTCAATCGGCGCTCCAGGAGGCCTGCGAGCCGCTGCAGTCTGTGACCCAAGCGGCGCTGCGATTGCCGCTGTTTCTGGGACTGCCGGAGATGCGACCGGGGTTTTCCCAGTATCAGGCCGAGTCGGTCCGCCAGGGGCTTCAGCGGTCAGGTGAGCCTACGGTTGAACTCGATGACATCAGGCTTTTTGCCGAGGGACATGCTGCGGGCGCGGTCGCGCTCGAGGCGGCGCTTGGAGAACTCGCGCGCGGCGCGCAGGAGCTGTGCCTCGTGGGCGGAATCGAAAGCTATTTCCATCCGGACACGATGGAATGGCTGGATGCAAATCGGCAGCTGGCGGGCGAAGACGGTCGCTCGGCCTTCGTGCCGGCGGAGGGCGCGGGCTTTCTCCTGCTCGCCACCGAGCGCGCGTGCAAACGTCTGGGGTTGGCGCGGCAGGCGCGCGTACGGGCCAGCGTCGTGAGAGCGGAGAGCAAGCTCATCAAAACTCCCGAGGTCTGCCTGGGCGAAGGCCTGACCGAGGCCGTGGAGCAGGCCGTGGCGCAGGCCGGCGCCGGTGGCGACAAGCGCATCAACGACATCCTCTGTGACATCAACGGCGAGCGCTACCGTGGCCAGGAGTGGGGCTTTGTTTGCCTGCGACTTTCGCACTACTTCGACGACCCGGCCGACTACAGTTCTCCGGCCGACGCGTGGGGCGACATGGGCGCCGCTTCGATTCCCCTATTCGCCATGCTGGCCTGCCAGGCCGCGGCGCGCGGCTATGCCAAGGGGCCCTTGACGCTGCTGTGGGCGAGTTCGGAGGGCGGGCAGCGGGGGGCGGTGGTGGTGGAGACCGGGCAGGCTGGGTGAAGCTGCTGTGTGCTGAGCACGGCGCTTACTTCAGTGGACCGTCATATGCCTGAGAGGCATGATCCGCTGGTGAAACCATATCGCCATGCAGACTGCGGCATCAAAGGCGGACTCCGAGCCCAGATAGCCCGGCAAGGAAAAAAGTAGCGTGGTGCCCCCCACCCAGTCGGTCGCGGGCTCATCGCAGGCATTGTCCATCGGATGCTCATCTTCCTTGGGGTAGCCACCCATCAAGAGCTCTGCCCAACTTTGAAGCGCTTGTTCGATCTCGTGTCCGTGTTGTCGCTGCACCGAGCGCGCAAACTCGAACTCGAGATAACGATCCTTGTCGGCACTTTGCGGTTCTAAACGTTCCAGGCTGAAAGGCAGGCGATCCGGTATTCCTGGATACGGCAACGCAAGAGCGTGATCTCCAACCAGGGCTAGCCCTGCCGAGGCTGGCGAAGAAATGTGCACTGCGTCGAGTGGGAAGGAGCACTCTGACGCCGCAGCCATGAGCTGCAAGATGACCCGCCATGCAGCCGCATCCACGCCTTCAATGCCGAACTGGAATCGCAGTTGCCGCTCCCCTTGAGACTCCATGCACAGGTTCCGAAGGCTGGATCCAAGCGGATCTAGCTGGCTACCGCATAGCGCGCCGTGGTTTACCGACCGGGCAACATGATCCAGAAGTTCACGCCAAAACAATACCTGCCCCTCGTCGAGTTCTTGGCTACAGATCAGCGTCATGGAAACATCCTGCAATGCGGGGGCAGGCGAGACCGCGAGCGACAGCGTGGTGCGCAAATCTGGGGTCATGGCTCATCGAAGCGAGCAAGCCATCGCAGTCCTTCAGCACGATTCATTCCTGGAAGTCCCACCAGGTCAGGCATCCGCAACGGCCGAACCAATTCATTTACCCTCCGATAGCCGGCCATGTCCTCCTGCTGGTTCTTGTCGCCGAGTCTCGGGTGGTGGCCTGCTTGCAGCGCCAGGCCGCCCTTTGTTTGATGGAGCGTTATGGTGTTCCCAAGTTCTTGCTCGATTTTTTCGGTGCCTCCCAGCTCAAGACAGAAGTCGTCGTCGAGCATCGTCAGCCAGTTCACACCCTTGCAGTGCCGGTTCGAATATGCGGCTGTCGTGGCCGGAGAGCTGGCATCGAGGCCGCGATAGCGAGAGCACCACGCCCGGATCTCCTCGTTGCGTTCGCGCATTACGTAGCCGGGATTATACCCGATTCCGTAGCCCGCGTGGCCGGACCGATATGGTGTCGTGTTAGCTAAAGATAGAACAAGGTCGAGAAACGCGGTCGGATCCTCGAGCATGGCCGCGGGCGCGGACAAACTTAAGTAGGCTGCCTGTGCGTGCAATACGCTCGGCGTGACGCCGAACGCGAAGGCCCAAGGGCCAACGGTCATTAGGTCGGAGCCTGAATGCAGTTCGAGGTGATAGCGGCGGGCCACTGGGCCGCTTGCGACTCTCTCCGCCAGCGGACCGACAACGTCGCCCTTTATTGGGCGCGCGCGCTTCATCGGTTCCGACCGGTAGTAGGTTGCGTGCTCGGCGACCAATTCTCCGCACAGTCGTATTCCTTCGGCTAGCTCTAGGCGCGCCGCCTCATCGAAGCGCGTGAAATAGAAGGTGACCTGCGCAACCGCCAGAGCCTGTATCTGCCCCTCCGGCTGAAATACCAAGTCTCCTGGAAAGGTGGCCATCGCAGAGTCCGCGCGCAAATCACTGCCGAGCAGCAGCCTAACAATTGCAGGTCTCTCGATCGATCACTGTCGGAGGGTCGCCGTCAGCGTCGATGCGAGGATAGTCTAGATTCTGGGCATCAGAAAGACTGTCTTTCCCGTTTTTCCAAGAGAATTTTGCATCGAAAACCTTGGGGCCATCACTCGCCTCGAGAACGATGTCTGGCCGGCAAACGTGCCCCGCCATGTTGGAGAGTGGAGAGCCGCTAGGAACGCGTGAGCACGCCCTGCTCATACGCAGCCCCGCGGCAGGGGTCACCGAGCCGCCCGCACTTACTGGGACCCCACCCGGTCTTTTTGTTAGTCCTGAGACAAAATTGCTTAGTCGGCTGCCTTCCAAGCGGTCAGCCATGGTGTTGAAAACCTCGGGAGTAAGCTTTGTCGGTGCCTGCGTCACGTCATCGGGAACGAAATAAGACTGCTCGGACTTCATGTTGTGCGGGGCGGTCGACTCCAGCTTGGTTTGCAGACATTTGCTACAGCATCCTGGGCCGGATATCTCGCCTTTGTCGTATGCCGCCTGGCACTCGCAGAAGGCTTCGCAAACTACCTTCGACTCCTCTGCCGTCATGCCCGGAACCTGAGGCGCCTGCAAAACCCCCGCCATGGTCGCCCCCGTATTCGGAGGACTTCCACTTGGGCCGCAGTTGTTGAGCACCGGCTCCCCCAGCAGGTGCACATTCTTGCCCTCGATCTTCACGGTCAGCGACCCGGGCGTTATGAACTTCACCGGTCCGTGGGTATTCGCCGAGAGCAAACCCCCTCCGGTGCCCTTGCTGGCGGCGTCGCCCATGCTCTCGAAGCTGGCGCCTCGGATGGCGACCGTCTTGCCCTCGACCTTGACGTCCTTCGAATAGCCCTTGGGGTTGGTTCCGGACTTCGCGATGTTCGGAAGCGGCGTGGGCACGAAGGGAGCCGGCGGACCCGGCATCTTGCATACGTTCGGCAAGGTGGCCGCCGCGATACCCGAGCTGCCCTTGGTGATCGGCGTCTTGGGCGGGTGAATGCCGACGCTGGGCATCAAGCGACTTCCCAATCAGCCGTGTGCAAGTGCGATTCGACTATACGGGCCCTAAGTGGTTTGCTGGCGGACCCGTGCACCATCGAGTGCGTGAGCCTAGCACGGGGCTCCGGGCGCCGTCATCCTGGCATAGGGTGACGGGCGGGCCAGCTGGGCGCGAGTCCTTTCGAAGTTTACCCGCTTCACAGCTCCGCTGTCTGTCGTATGCTGGCCGCAGGTAACCCGGTCTCCTACGTATGACGAGGCCACGACGGCGAGAGGAGGGCTTGCACGGTGAGCATCCAGGCAGCACATGTGGCCGAAGCAATTGGTCCGTTAGGCGAAGACGAACTGCTGTTTCGCCGCATGAGCGGTGAAGAGGCCCTGGGGCGCCTCTACAGCTATCGAGTCGAACTCTACGGCGCCAATCCGGACATCAAGTTGTCCGATGTTCTTGGCAAAGGCATCGCCGTGCGTTTGACGCGCGGCGACGACCAGCCGCGTTACTTCCACGGCATCGTCACCGAATTCGCCCGAGGCGGCACGGCCGGGCGCTACACCCGCTACTTCGCCACCCTGCACCCGGCGCTCTGGTTGCTAACGCGCCAGTCCAATTGCCGAATTTTTCAGGAAATGACGGCGCCGGCGATCATCAAGGAGCTGTTGCGCGAGGTGGGCGAGATTCGCTTCGAGGAGGCGCTCTTCGGGAACTACCGCAGCCGTCCCTACTGCGTGCAGTACCGGGAGACCACCTTCAACTTCATCAGTCGCCTGATGGAAGAAGAGGGGATCTACTACTACTTCGAGCACGCCAAGGACGGTCACACGCTGGTGCTGGCGGACTCGGTTTCGAGTCATGAAGCCGCGCCCGGCTATGCGACCGTTCCCTACGCGCGGGCATCGGCGGATTCTTCACGCCCGCGAGAACAGTTCTTTTCCTGGAGCCGCAAGCAGACGATCATCGCGACCGACTTCAGCCTCACCGATTTCGATTTCGAGAAGCCGAAGGCAGATCTGCTGGTTACATCGATTGCTTCGCCGGCCGGCGGAAGCACTGGCCACGAGGTTTTCGACTATCCGGGGCGTTTCCTGTCGATCGCCGACGGTCAGACCTATGCGCGCACGCGCATGGAGGAAAAGATGGCGCAGCACGACCAGGCGGAGGGCTTCGGCAATCCACGAGGTCTCGGTGTCGGCCAGCTTTTTTCGCTGACAGAGCATCCCTGTGCCGAGGACAACCGGGAGTACCTGGTGACCGGCGCGAGCTACGAACTCGACGGGGGCGAAGTCGAATCCCGCGGTACTTCGGGTCGCACCGAGTGGTCGTGCCGGCTGTCGATGCTCGACAGCAAGACGCCCTTTCGACCGGCCCGCAGCACACCGACGCCGGTGGTCCAAGGTCCGCAGACCGCAATCGTTACCGGCGATCCGAGCAGCGAGATCTGGACCGACCAGCACGGTCGGGTCAAGGTTCAGTTTCCCTGGGATCGCTACGGTAACAACGACGAGAAGAGTTCATGCTGGATTCGCGTCTCGCACTCTTCGGCCGGCCTCGGCTGGGGTTCGGTTCAGATCCCCCGCGTCGGCCAAGAGGTGATCGTATCGTTTCTGGAAGGCGATCCCGACTCTCCGATCATCACCGGCCGCGTCTACAATCAGCTATCCAAGCCGCCGTTCGAGCTCCCCGGCAAGGGCATGGTCAGCGGCATGAAGTCCAGTAGCACCCCCGGTGGCGGCGGCTACAACGAAATCTCCATGGACGATACGAGTGGCTCTGAACGCATCGTGATCCACGGCCAGTACGACATGGAGACCACCGTCGAAAACGATGAGCAGCACACGGTGTTGAACAATCGAACGCGCTCTGTCTCGGTCAACGAGACCGTGAGCATCGGCGCCAACGCGAGTCGCACGGTCGGCGCCAATATGAGTCTCGAGGTGGCCAGCGCCAAAACAGAAAAGGTCGGCGCGACCAGTTCGCTGACCGTCGCCGCCGCCTACGACGTGACGGTCGGTGGGCTGATGAACGAAACGATCGGCGGTCTGCTATCCCAGGAAGTCGGTGCCGCCAAGACCGTGAGCGTCGGTGCCGTGAGCAGTGAGAGCGTGGGCGGCAACAAGTCCACGAGCGCTGGCGGCAGCATCAAGTCCAGCGCCTCGAAAAATTTCGAAGTCAGCGCTGGTCAGGACGTCCAGCTCAGCTCCAAGAAAAAGACGATCGTGAAGGCCGAGGGCGAACTCATGGTCGATGGTCAGAAGAAGGGGGTGATCAAGATCAAGGATGAACTCACCCTCAAGGTGGGCAGCGCCAGCATCACGCTGAAGAAGAACGGGGACATCATCATCAAGGGCGCCAAGATCAACATCAAAGGCAGCAAGGATGTCGTGATCAAGGGCTCGAAGGTGTTGAATAACTGATAGTGCGCGCGCTCTATTTCGCTCCTCGCCAAAGGCACCGCCGCAAAATATGTTGATCGTTTGGTGCGTGACGGAGGAGTTCGAACGCGAGCGCGCCCGGAGCGAAATCCGCAGGAATAGCGCAGCTATTTTGAGTAGTTTCACGAGGACGTAAGCCGCCGGCGGACCCGCCGACGCGTGCCAAACGATCAACTTGTTTGCGATCGGGGCCAAAGGGTGTGCGTGGGGTCAGACGCGAACCCGGGTAGCGCCGTCATCTTCTGGCCTGGCGTCGCGGACTGATGCGGTGAAGGGCAGCCCGAGCGCGGCCCTGGGCTGCCACCCGGCCTCAGTGCGTAGTCGGGGGCAGTCCCTCGCCCGCTACCGGTTGCGCCGGTGCGGTTGGCCGCGGCGCGTCGATCAGGGCCAGCGTGAAGACTTCGTCGAGTGAGCTTACGCAGTGGATCTCGAGTTGTTCGACGACTTCTTCCGGCAGGTCGTCGAGGTCGGCTTCGTTTTCCGCCGGTAGTACGATGCACTTGACGCCAGCACGGTAGGCACCGAGCACCTTTTCTTTGACGCCGCCGATCGGCAACACGCGGCCGCGCAGGGTGACTTCGCCGGTCATGGCCAGGTCGCGGCGCACAGGGCGGCCGGTCATGGAGCTGACCAGGGCCGTGGCCATGGCCACGCCCGCCGAGGGGCCGTCCTTGGGGATGGCGCCGGCCGGCACGTGAATGTGGGCTTCGATGGCGCCCAGTCGATCGGCCGGGATCTGGAGGCTGCCGGCGTGGGTGGCCGCGTAGGTCAGCGCTGCGCGCGCCGATTCGCGCATGACGTCGCCGAGCTGGCCGGTGAGGATGAGCGAGACGTTGCCCCAGCCGGTGACCTGCATGCTGGTATCGGCGTTGCGGAAGTCGTGCAGCCTGCGCAGGGAGGTTTCGACGAACATGATGTCGCCGCCCGCTGGCGTGTAGTACATGCCAGTGGCTACGCCCACGGTGTCCTGTTCGGCGATCTTTTCGGGACGCACTTTGGGGCGGCCCAGCAGGTTGCGCAGCTGGCCCTCGTCGATCGGCATCGCGACTTGCTCGTCGGCGGCGATCTTGCGCGCTATTTTGCGCAAGGCGGCGCCGATGCGGCGCTCGAGCTGACGTACGCCCGCCTCGCGCGTGTAGCGGCTGACCAGCGATGAGAGCCCGTCGTCGGAGAACTGCACCTGCTCGGCCGTCAGGCCCGCTTCCTTCAGCTGCCGCGGGATCAGGTAGGCGCGGGCGATTTCGCATTTCTCGCGCTCGGTGTAGCCGGTGAATTCCACCATCTCCATGCGGTCGAGCAGCGGCGCCGGGATGTGCTCCACGAAGTTCGCCGTGGCGATGAAGAGCACTTCGCTGAGGTCGAAGGGGACGTTGACGTAGTGGTCGGTAAAGCTGTGGTTTTGGGCGGGGTCGAGCACTTCGAGTAGCGCCGCCGAGGGGTTTCCTTGGTGGCTAACTCCAAGTTTGTCGACCTCATCGAGCAGGATTACGGGGTTTTTCGTGCCGGCCTGCTTGAGCGCCTGCATGATGCGGCCGGGCATGGCGCCCACGTAGGTGCGGCGGTGGCCTCGGATGTCGGCCTCGTCGCGCACGCCGCCCAGGGCGATGCGCACGTACTTGCGGCCGAGCGAGCGCGCGATGGACTTGCCGATCGAGGTCTTGCCGACGCCGGGAGGTCCGGTGAAGAGCAGGATCGGACCACGCTTGCCCGCGTCGCCGCCCTCGTCGCTTTGGCTGTTGTCGTTGGCCGTGCTTTCGGGGGTCGTCGCCTCCGCCGTCTCGCGTTCCGCTTCGGCCCGGGCGTGCAGTTGGCGCACGGCCAGGTACTCCAGCACCCGATCCTTCACCTCCGAAAGGCCGTAGTGGTCGGCGTCGAGGATTTCGGCCGCGGCGCGCACGTCGACGTGATCATCGGAGCGCTCGTTCCAGGGCAGCTCGGCGATCCATTCGAGGTAGGTTCGAATTACCTGGGCTTCGGCCGACTCGCGTCCGGTGCGCTCCAGGCGCCGGAGTTCGCGCTGCACTTCGGCGCGCCCACCCTCGGGTAGTTCCAGCTCGGCCAGGCGCCGCTTCAGGTCAGCGGTCCCGTCGTCGTCAGCGCCTGCGCCGTCGCCGAGTTCCTTTTGGATCGCGCGCAGCTGTTCGCGCAGGAAGATCTCCCGTTGGCGCTCGCCGAGCTCTTCCTGGACTTTGGCCTGGATCTCTTCGCGCGCTTCCTGTTGCGTGAGGACGCGTTCGACTTCGACCAGCACCGCCCGCATGCGATCTTCCACCGCTGCCAGCTCGAGTAGGCGCTGCCTCTCGCCCGCGGGGATATCGAGATGGGCGGCGACCACGTCCGCGAAGGCGCTCGGATCCTCGATGTTCTCAACGATGTGGTCGAGGACCTTGTCGGGTACACCGCGCTTGCGCGCCAGCTCGATCGAGCGCGCCCGCAACTCCTGGTCGAGCGCCTCGAAGGCCGGGTCATGGATATCGATGGGCGGAATCTCCGGCTGCGGCACGCACACCGCATCGCAGCCGGCGTCGGTCAGGCGCAGCTCAAGCAGGCTGGCGCGCTCGAGGCCCTCGAGCAGCAGGGTGAGCCCGCCGCCGTTGCGTCGCACCTGGCTGATGCTGGCGATCACGCCCACACGATGGAGGTCGTCGAATTCCGGCGCGTCCACGTCCGCATCGCGCTGGGCTACAGCGAAGACCTTGCGGTCGTGGCCCTGGGAGCGTTCGATGGCGGCCAGCGTGGGCTTGCGGCCTACGCCGATCGCGGTGGCGAAGCCGGGGAAAATTACGGTGCCGCGCAGGGGGATTACGGGCAGGGTCAGGCGTTCGTTCATCGTGGTCTAGATCTCGTTAGATATCCGAAATTACTCGGAAAAACGGCGGGTCGGCCGCCTTGTTGCCAAGCTAACCATGCTTGGGGGCTCCACAAGCCCCTGCTTCTGTCATCGGCCGGAGGCCGGCGCTTCTGGAGACCTCACTTGGGAACTGCGCCGCGAAGCTGCCTCCCGGCAGGGGGGGGCGGGAGGGCCCGAGGGCTTTCGCCCCCGTATTCGACGTGTCGCAGGCGATCGGGAAGCCCGAGCGCAGACGCCTGCAAGACGTCGCTTTCAGATGTCGTCCGGAACGTAGGTTGCGGGCTTGCTCGCGCTCGGCTTCGGGCCGGTCTTGGCGGGGCGGCGGCGGGCGCGGGAGGGCGTGGGGCGGGACGGTCGTCGCGGTGCCGGCGCGGGGGCTTTGGCGGCGGCCTCCGAGGCCGCTGCTGGGGCCTCCGCCTGCTGCGCAGGCTTCGCCGCAGCCGGCGCCTCGGGTGCCGTCTGCGCCGCCGGCTCGGCCTCGCCGGGCGCCTCGGCCGCGGGCACCTGCGAATTGTCGGCCCGCTGCGCTGCAGGCGGCTCGGCGCGGTGCTCCGCTGCGCCCGTGGAGCTGTCGCTGTCGCCACCGAGCACGCGCACGAGGACGGCCGCGAGTAGCAGTAGCGCTGCGGCCGCGCCAGCGACCAGCGGCATGGGGAGGCGCTTGCCGCTGCCGCTCCGGGGTGGGGCTAGGGTCGATTCCAGGGGCCCTGCCGAGTCTGGTGGGGCTCCGAGGATGGCTGCCGGACCCGGGGCGGGTAGGGAGTCGGGTTGGAGTCGGGTCTCCTGCTCGAGGCCGTCCACTGCCATTGCCGGAAGTGCTGTCCCCGCTCGGGCATCGGCTCCCCCAGAGCGGCCGAAGCTGGAGGGAACCGTGGGTAGCTTCGAGGACACGGCGCCCACGGCGGTTTTCGCGCCCAGTTCAGCGGCCGCGGGGGCTGGCACGCCGCCGAGGGCCGCGGGCGGTGGTGGCGGGCCCTTGGCGGGCCCCGCGGTCGGGCCGGTGAGATCCGCCAGCTTCGGCAACCCGGGGGTGCCCGGAATGGTTCCCGGTTTGCCGAGCAAGGCGCCCGAGGCTGGGCCTCCGTCTGGCAGCTGCGCGGGCGTGGCCCGCTCGGTGGTCGCTCCGTCGGTCTCGGGCGCCAAGGTGATCTCGACCGGCGACTGCGTGGTGCCGGTGCCCGGAGGCGCGGTCGGCGGCGGTCCCACCCGTGTCGCTTCCTCGGCGGGGGGCAGGCCCAGGGCCGGCGGCCGCCCCGTGGGGGCATCGTGCTGTTCTAGCACGGAGGCATCGGGAATCGTGTGGCGGTCGTAGGTGCCGGTGGGATCGGCCCGTTCCACGCGCCCATAGCTGCCCGTGACATCGGAGCCGCGCACGAGCGAGCTGTCGTCGTGGGAGGGTGGGGCGTCGGTGGTGGCCGCGCGCAGCGGCTCGGGCGCGGCCTCGATGCCGCCGGCCAGCGAGGGATCGAGGCGCCGAACCAGGTCGCTCATCTGTTTGCGCGTGGCCAGCTCCACCTCCAGGCCGTAGAGGGCGGAGGCCAGGGCGCGGTAGCTCTGGTAGCGGGCGGCGCGGCGCGGCGACAGGGCCGTATCGACGAGGTCCGCCAGTGCGAAGCCGATGGGCTCGCCGCGGCGGCCGGGGCGCCGGTCGAGGCGGGGGGGGTTATTGCCGCGGATTTTCGCCGCGACTTCGCCGGCGATCTTGCCGTCGTAGAGGGTCTCGCGGGTCAGCAGCTCCCACAGCACCACACCGAGGGAGAAGATGTCGCTGCGGTCGTCCAGGGGCGTGCCGTAGTCGAAGGACTCGGGGCAGCGATAGCGCATGCGCTCGAGGTCGTGGCCCCACTTGGGGTGATTCGAGCACAGCGCTGCGGCGCCCACGTCCTCGAGCCGCACCTGGCCGTCGCAGCCGATGTGTACGTTCTGGGGGCACAGGCCGCCGAAGGCGTAGGGCCGGCGGTTGTCGTCGTTGCGCACGGCTTCGGCCAGCGCCGTGGCTGCTTCCACCAGATCGACCACGATGCGCAGGGCCACGGCGCTGACGATGGTCACGCCCTCGTCGCGGGCCAGTTGGAGCATGCGCTCGAGACCCAGGCCGGGGCGAAAAGGGCTGACGAGTACCAGCTGCCCGCTCGGCTTCCAGATGTCCGAGGTGGAGCTGACAGCCGGCTCGTTGATGCCCAGCGACCACATGGCAGCGTCGTGCAGCTGCTGGCTGAACTCCGGATCGTCGGGCAGATCGATGACGCGCAGCCGCAGGGACTCATCGGGCGCGGACTTGCGGGCAGCCAGATATTGGGTGCCCAGGTAGTCCCTGGCGAGCACGCGCTCGAGGTCGAAGGGCCCGAGCTCGCGTGGGCCGACGGCGGGCCCCTGTGGGGTGGTGTGCACGGTCGCTGGAGTGTAGCGCGGATCGCCTTCGGCTTGTCGTCTCAGGAGTTCGGCGGGGTACGCGTGTGCAGTGGAGAAAAGGCCTGGGGGCCCGCTTGCGCGCCGCCCTTGGGGGCACCCTTGTGGACTTCTTTGGGGGCCGCGCGAGGCTTGTTGGGGGCTGGCCCGCAGGGTTCGATGCGCACCAGCTCCACGTTCAGGCGCTGCCGCTGTCGGGCATCGAGCTTGCTGGCGAGCAAGAGGTAGTAGCCGGTGAGGTCGAAGAGCGCCTGCCGCGTCAGCACCTTGCCCTCGTCGAGCCAGCCATGCAGACGCTTGGCATCGGGCTTGGGTTTGGCCAGCTCGCGCGCGCCCAGGGCGCGCAGCCGATCGACCTTCTGCTGCAGCTCGCCACCGCGCGCGATCAGATCCACCTTGATGCGCTCGACCAGGGCGCGCTGGCTTTCGTCGGCGTCGATGCGCGACAGGAAGTAATCGACGCCGCGGTCGAGCATGAAGGAGCCCTCGAAGCGCTCGCTGGGCTTGGCGAAGCGGTCGGCCAGCTGATCGCGCTGCTTTTGCGTGAGCAGGCCGTGGCCCTCGAGCAGCACGTCGAGCATGCGGTGCATGTAGGCGTTGCCTTCTTCGACGTTCTTGTCGATCAGCTCCGTGAGCTTTTTGCGATCCGGGGCCGGCTGTTTCAGCTCGGCCATGATTTCGCGTTGTCGCGGCAGGGTCGTGCGGCGCAGGGCCTTGATCTCGGGCAGGGTGCCGCGGGCAAGCTCGCGCACGCGCTTGCGCTGTTCGGCGCTGGCGTCGATGTCGTCGAGGCGTTCGTCGAGGCGCTCCATGAGCTGGGCCTCGACCTTGGACATGGGCTCGATCTCGCGGCAGCGCGGCTCACAGCCGGCCGCCACCAGTCCCAGCAGCACGGTGGTCCAAAGTGCGACAGCTCTGACCATCCCCCTGATGACGCCAGCTGGTCCGCAATTGTTCAAGCCCATCGCTCCGTAGGTGATTTTCACGGTCCGCTCGCCACGATGACCTCGATGTAGAGGTCACCCTCGGGGTCGGCGTCGGAGGCGCCGACCGCGCCGAACATGGCGTCCGGCGACAGCAGGTTCTGGCAGCTGGGGCCGCCGCTGAGCAAGGCCGAGGCCAGTGCCGCCGGGTCGGAGCCCTTGCCGATGGCGCCTCCGAGAATGGTGCCGTCAAAACCTTCGCGCCTGGGACGGTCGAAGAGGGTGCTGCCGTCTTCGCCGCTGAAGTCGAGCGCCATGCGGTCGCGCATTTGCTGGGCGTGGCAGCGGGCCGAGCGCTGCAGCCTGGTGTCGAGCGCAAGGGGCGGTGACGCGGTGGCGGTGGTGCCGTCGCAGCCGGCACCCGCCTGGCGCGCGCTGTTGATGGCGTCGAGTACGGTGCTTTCGAAGCCGCTGTTGTCCTCGGCGAGCACCTCGTCGCACGGCGCTCCAATGGCCGCTGCGCCGGCGTCGTCGTCTGCTGTGACGCTGCCGGCATCCGGGGGCGGCACGGGCGTTTGCGGTGCGCGCAGTTCGAGATCGTCGCCAGCGTCGGCGCCTGGCTCCGAGGCGTCGTCCCCGCAGGCCATCAGGGGCCAGGCGAGCAGGGCCAGCAGCAGCAGCGATAAGAACGAGCGATTCAGCAAGGCGCGTCCAATCTAGCGCGTTTCACTTGGCTTTTCCCGATTCTCCGCCTCCAGGCGCGCGAGTCTTTGCCGCAGCTCGCGATCGCGGGCCACCAGGTAACCGACCACGGGGCCGTGCAGCAAAAGGCCCCCGGCCCGCACCAGGAACTCCCAGGGGTTTTGGGTGTTGTCGTCGAAGAAGGCGACGTAGACGCAGAATGCCACCGCCGAGGCCAGGGTTCCGGCGCGCAGGCCGAAGTAAAACGCTGGCATCGCCACCCACAGGTAGAGCGCCCGGTAGAAGGGGCTGGCTTCGGCGCCGGTCAGGTACATCAGCACCACGATGAAGGCCAGGTCGGCCGCGCCCAGCGATGCGTAGAAGCGGGCCTTGCCCCGCTCGGTGCGCAATGCGCCGAGGCCCACGGCGTAGAAGACGGTGCCGTAGGCCGCAAAGACTCCGAAGGCGACCAGCGCGTCGTCGCGCGCACCGGAGCCGACCTTGGCCAGGTAGACGTAGGCGAGCCCCAGCACCAGCGCAGCGCCGCGCAGGCCGGCGTAGACTTGGTCGATGGGATCGAAGTGGATGGGCGCGGAGCGGGGGGGGTCGGTCATGTCACAGCTCACATTAAGCGCGCTGTCGTGACTTCCAAGCAATGGACGGACGCTTGACTCGGCAAGAGAGCTGGGGAAGTGTGCGCCCACGGTGTCCCAAGGCGAGGAAGCGTTGCTGGTTCTGGAGCTGGAGCGGGCCGCCCGTGGGGAGCCGCTCAGCGCTGCTGCGGCCGGTCTCATCGCGCGCCGGGCCGAGGCTTCCGATGCCGATTTCGCGCGTCTCATGGCGGCTGCCGCAGAGCTGCGAGACCGCCGTTTTGGGCGCATCGTCACATATTCGCCCAAGGTCTTCCTGCCCCTGACCAATATCTGTCGCAACCGCTGCGACTACTGCTCCTTTCGGCGCTCGCCGGGGGACGCGGGCGCCCACACCATGGAGCAGACCGAGGTGCTCGACTGGCTCGAGCGCGGGCGGGCGCAAGGTTGCTTCGAGGCGCTCTTCTGTCTGGGAGACAAGCCCGACGGGGCCTTCCGTGCCTACCGCGAGCGACTTGCCGAAATCGGCCATGGCAGCACCGTCGATTACCTGGTCTGGGGCGCCGAGCGGGCGCTCGAGGAAGGGCTCTTGCCCCACACCAACGCCGGCGTGCTCGACCGTGCCGAGATGCTGCGTCTGCGGCCGCTGAACGTGAGCATGGGCTTGATGCTCGAGTGCGTGAGCCCGCGTATGTGCGAGCCGGGGATGCCCCACCACCGGGCGCCCGACAAACGCCCCGAGCGGCGTCTGGCCATGCTCGAAGAGGCCGGCGAGCTGCGCATCCCCTTCACCACGGGCATCCTGGTCGGCATCGGCGAGACGCTACAGGAGAGGGTCGAGAGTCTGCTGGCGATCGAGGCGCTGCATCGGCGCCACGGTCACATCCAGGAGGTGATCGTGCAAAATTTCGAGCCACGTCCCGAAGTGGCCATGGCCGATATTGAAGGTCCCCGGGACCGCGAGATGGCGCTGACGGTTGCGCTTTCGCGTCTGATCCTCGACGCCGACATCAGCCTGCAGTCGCCGCCCAACCTGAACGCGGGCCGCACGGCGCTGCTCTTGAGCGCGGGCATCAACGATTTCGGTGGCATCTCGCCCTTGACCCCCGATTACATCAACCCGCGCCATCGCTGGCCGCACCTGGGGCGCTTTGCCGACGCCTGCGCTGCCCAGGGCTTCGAGCTGCGGCCGCGGCTTCCCATCTATCGCTCCTTCGTGGAGCGCGAGGGCTTCCTCGATCCGCGGCTGCATGCTGCGGTCGAAAGGGCCGAACGCGAGTTGAGCATGCCGCAGGCGGTGAATGCCGGGGCGCGCCTGCCGCTGGCGCTGGAGGGCGCATGAGCGTTGCGTTGGAAGGTGTGCTCGGCGCCGTGACCGCGCCCGTGCGCGGCGTGCTCGAGGCCTGTCTCGAGGGGCGTACACTCGGTTGGGCCGACGCGGTCACGCTCTGGGGTGCGCGTGGCCGCGACCTGCAGGCATTGACGATGGTGGCCGACTGTCTGCGTGAGCAGCAGGCGGGCGATCGCGTGGGTTATGTCGTCAACCGCAACATTAATTTCACCAATGTTTGCGTGAAGTCGTGCAAATTTTGTGCGTTTTCGCGCACTCGGCGCTCGCAAGAGGGCTATTACCTCGAAGTTGAAGAAGTCGTCGAGCGTGTGCTGCAGGCGCGGGAGTTCGGTGCGACCGAGGTCTGCGTGCAGGCCGGCTTGCCGCCCGATCCCCCGCGCGACATCTATCTGCGCCTGCTGCGCGCAATCAAAGATGCGGCACCCGAGATTCACGTGCACGGCTTTTCGCCCGAGGAGGTGAAGTACGGGGCCGAACTGGCCGGCGCGCCCATCGCCAGCTACGTACGCGAGCTGAAGGAAGCCGGATTGGGTTCGATTCCGGGCACCTCGGCCGAGATCCTCGACGACGCGGTGCGCGGTCGCCTGGCTGGTGGTCGCATCAGCACCGCCGAGTGGATCGAGGTCATCAGCGCCGCTCACCGCCTCGGCCTGCCCACGACCTGCACCATCATGTACGGCCACGTGGAGACCGACGCCGAGCGCATGAAGCACCTGGAGCTGCTGCGCTCGATCCAGCTCGAGACCGCGGGTTTCACGGAGTTTGTGCCGCTCTCGTTCGTGCACAGCGAGGCGCCGCTGCACTTCAAGAAGATGCTCCCCAACGTGCGCTCGGGTCCGAGCGGCGCCGATGTGGTGCGCATGATCGCCATCAGCCGGCTGATGCTGGGGGCGAGCCTGCGCAATATCCAGGTCTCGTGGGTCAAGGAAGGCCTGCGCCAGGCGCAGCAGCTTCTGTGCTCCGGGGGCAACGACCTCGGTGGCACGCTGATGAACGAGAGCATCTCGACCTCTGCCGGCGCGTCTCACGGGCAGTTGATGACGCCCACGGTCTTGCGCGAGGCGATCCGCGACGCCGGCCGTAGCCCCTTCGAGCGCAGCACGCTCTACCGCAGCGTGCGCGACTTCGGCCCCGATCCGGCCACCGACGAAGTCCACCCCCTCGACCGCATCGAGGATGCCGAGGCCAGCTTCGGTAGCTACCGGGTATTGGTCGACCGCGCGCGTTCGAAGCGCGAAGCGGGGGAGCGCTCGTTAGCTATTGTTGGCCGGCCGGTTTGAGGTAGGCCCCACTGGGCATCAGATTTACCGGCACGGGCTTGCCTTCGGCGTTGAGCTGGTAGCGCGCGCAGCGCTGGTAGTCTGCACAGCAGTAGCGCGCCTTCCATGCCCTGAGCGTGCCGGCGAGCTTCAGCAGCGAGTACATCTCGCAGGTGTCGACGTGGGGGCAATCCTGGGGGGTCATGGCGAATTCAGTCGCGGTATGGAGGACAACTGTGAAATTAGCACCAATCGCCGCTGCAGGCGACTTTCAAACCGCTTCGAAGACCGGAGCCCACTGCCCGCGGTCCCTTTCGGAGGCCAGCGGCAAGAGCGCGCGGCCCATCGACTCGGTGTCGGGGAAGCGGTCGTTGGGATCGAGGGACATGGCCCGTAGCAAGACCGCTTCAGCTACCTGGGAAACCGTGGGGTCGTGATGCCTCGGTGGGGAAAACTCCCCATGGCCCACCTGTTGCAGTACGGAGATGAAGGTCTCGCCGTCGTAGGGACGCTTACCGGTCAGGCACTCGTAGCAGACCACGGCCAGGGTGTACTGATCGCTGGCGCCGGTTAGCTCCTTTTCGCCGCGCGCCTGCTCGGGCGACATGTAGTGGGGCGTGCCGATCACCGATGAGGTCGTAGTGGCCAGGCCTGCGGGTTCGTCTGTGAGCTTGGCGATGCCGAAGTCCAGAATGCGGGGGCGCACGCCGCCGTGACCCCGGGCCAAGAAGACGTTGGCCGGCGTCAGGTCGCGGTGAACGATGCCGACGCGATGGGCGGCTCCGGCCGCGCTGAGCACCGGCAACATGATGGACATCAATTCCTGCTCGGAGAACTTGCCGCGGGCGCGCAGCTCGGCCTGCAGCGTTTGCCCTTCGAGCAGCTCTGTCACCAAATAGGGGATTTCGAAATGCTCGGATGGTGCGGGCGCTTCGGGCACGGGCGTTTTGGCGCGCAGCGACACCCGCGTTGCTCCCAGGGGGTCGACGTTGTGCGCCTGCTGCACGCCGCTGGTGTCGAGGGCGATGCGGCCGGAATCGATCAGACGAATGATGTTCGGGTGGGAAACGCTGTGGATCATGCGGATCTCACGCTCGAAACGCGCCAACTCCACTGTCCGTTGGTCCCTACGCATGTGGTCGGCGCGCAGTACTTTGACTGCGACCTTCTGCCCCGTCGAGCGCTGCAGGGCGCGATACACCACCGCAAAGCCTCCCTCGCCGATCACGTCCTCGATCTCGTAGCGCCCGTCCAGCAAAAAGCCCTGCTCGAGCCTTTCGCTGCTCGAAATGATGATCTCTGGGCGCAAGCTGGCGGCCACCTCGGCCTTGAGGCTGAGCTGTGCCTCGACCCGCGCCAACACCACCGGAAAGTCGATGGGCTTGGTCACGTAGTCGTTGGCCCCCAGGGAGATGGCGCGCACGACCTGGGCACTGTCGGTCTCGGCGGTGACCATGATGATGGGCAACTCGATCTTGTTGCTTCGCTCGCGAATGTGGCGCAGCACTTCGATGCCGTCCATACCCGGCATGCGGATGTCGAGCAGGACCAGGTCGAAGCGGTCGTTGCCCACGCAGTCGAGAGCCTCCTGGCCGTCGGCGGCAGGCACGGTCTCGTAGCCGCGGCGTTTGAGGCGGCGGCTTAGCAGGTCGCGGTTGTCCGCGTTGTCGTCGACCACCAGCACCCGGGCCTTGGTATGTCTCAGGGTCTCATCCATCGCCGGCCCCCAGGAGCTTTTCGATCTTGCCGAGCAGCCGCTCTAGGACCACTGGCTTCGTGTCGTAGTCGTCGCAGCCCGCCTCTTCGGCGCGATGACGGTCGCCGTCCATGGCGTGCGCCGTCAGCGCCAGCACGGGAATGTGGCGCGTGCTGGCGTTGGCTTTCAGGCGCCGTGTGGCTTCCCAGCCGTCGATCTTGGGCAGGCTGAGGTCCATCAGAATCAGGTCCGGGGCTTCGCTCTGGGCGCGCTCGACACCCTCCTGGCCGTCGACGGCGATCACAACTTCGAAGCCGCGTCGCTTCAGGCGACGCTGCAACATGTCGCGATTGAGTTCGTTGTCCTCCACCAGCAGGATCCGACTCATGGCGAAGGCTCCGTGGTCGGAGGGGGCACCGACCTGCAGATCAGCCTCTCGACCCGGTCGAGCAACGCATCACGTGGCATGTCGCCCTTTTGCAGCACGCTCTGCACGCTGTCCTGTAGGAAGACTTGCTCGTCAGGGGAGAGTTCACGTGCGGTCACCACGATCACCGGGATTTTGCGCCACTCGGCGTTTGCCTGCAGTCGCTCAAGGAACTCGAAGCCGTTCATGACCGGCATCATCAGATCCAAGATGATCGCCTGGGGTGCATGTTCTTCGAGGCGTTCCAGTCCCTGGTGGCCGTTTTCGGCCTCGCTGACGGCAAAGCCGTCTTTTTCGAGCGTGCGGGCCATAAGCTCGCGGGTCTGCAGGTCGTCTTCCACGATCAACACGCGGCGATAGCGATCGCGACCGGTCAGGCGTGTCAGTACCTGTAAGAGCCGTCGGCGGTCGACCGGCTTGGTCATGAAGTCGGCGGCACCCAACGCAAAGCCCAGGTTCCGATCGTCGGATATGCTGGCGATGATCACGGGGATGTCGTGGGTGATGGGGTCGCTCTTGAGCTGAGCCAGCACGGTCCAGCCATCGAGCTGGGGCATCAGCACGTCGAGTGTGATCGCGATCGGCTGGTGCTGACGCGCCAGCTCCAGCGCCTGCTCGCCGTCTTCTGCCGCGATCACCTCGAAACCGGCGCGGCTCAGGGTCGAGCCGATGATCTCGCGCACGTCGGGGTCGTCGTCAACGACCAGCACGGTCTGGCGCCCGTCGCGGGGGGGAGGCTGCGGCATGCTGCTGTGCGCCGGTCCCACCGAGCGCGGTGAGGACGTTGGCGGCTCCAGCGGCAGGGTGACGACGAAGGTGCTGCCCTTGCTCGGCGCACTGGTCAGCTCGATGGTGCCCGAGAGCATCTCGCAGAAACGTTTGCTTATGGTCAGTCCGAGGCCGGTTCCGCCGAACTCTCGGGTGGTCGAGTCGTCGGCCTGGCTGAAGGCGCCATAGATGCGCTTGGCCTGCTCCTCGTCCATGCCGATGCCGGTGTCGCTGACGGCGAAGCTCACGGCGTCGGCGCCGTCGAGCCTGGTGGCGCCCACCGTGAGCGTCACGCTCCCATCGCGGGTGAACTTGAAGGCGTTGCTCAGCAGGTTCAGCAAGATCTGACGCAGTTTGGTTATGTCGCTGTGCATCGATGTGGGCGCTTGCGTGCACTCGACGGCGAAGCGATTGCGATTGGTCGCCGCGAGCGGTTCAGCCGTGTCGGCGACGCTGCGCAGTAGCTCGCTGATGGTGATATCCTCGAGGTAGACCTGCATGCGACCGGCTTCGATCTTGCTCAGGTCCAGGATGTCGTTGATCAGCGCCAGCAGGTGTCGGCCAGCGCCGTGGATGCGTTTGAGATCGGGCAGGAAGTCCTTGAGGTCGGCGTCCTCGGCCTCCTCCATCAGCATCTCGCTGTAGCCGATGATGGCGTTCATCGGTGTGCGCAGCTCGTGGCTCATATTCGCCAGGAAGTTGCTTTTTGCGCGGCTGGCTTCCAGGGCGCGGTCGCGGGCTTCGATCAGCGAACGCTCGGCGGCCTTTTGCTCGGTGACATCACGGCCGTAGATGTTGACGTAGGTCTGCCCGACGATGGGGGCGATCTCGAGTCGGTAGATGGTCCCGAAGGATTGCACTTCCAAAGTTCGCGGGGTGTCGCTGGCCAGGGCCGCGTGCACGCTCTCGATCAGCGCGACCGGGGCGCGGCCGGTGCGGCCCGCATCCCAGTCGTCGAGCAAAAGCTGACTTGGCTCGTTGGCGTAGAGAAAGCGACCGTCGGCGGCCACCCGCATGGTCGGGTTTGGATCCTCGTCGGGAAAGCGCGCCAGGTCGCGGATGCGTTCCTCCGCGCGGCGGTGGGCGGTGATGTCGCGGCCGTAGAGGTTGACGCAGCGTCGCGTCGGAACCGGCACCAGCACGATGGCGAAGGTTCGATTTTCGGTCTCGAACTGGACCTCTTCGCTCTCGCCGGTCTCGAGCACCGCGCTCAGGCGGGCGATCACGCGTTCGGGCACCTGCTGCCCGACTTCGGTCTGGTAGTGGTCCAGCAGCGGACGGCTCGGCGCATTGGCGAAGAGCAGCAGGCCGTCTTCGCGTACGCGTAGCACCGGGTCGGGGCTCTCGTCGATCAGGCACGCCAGACTGCGGGCTTGTTCCAGAATTTGTTCCGGGCTCAGCGGCTCGTTGTCATTTGCCACGGCAGCTCCGCGTGTGCGCAGGTGTTGGAGGCCTCCAAGCGAGGGTTAGCGGCGGCCGTTCGGCCGGCATCGGCCGGGCCTTCGCCGCGCGACGGCAGCCCCGCGGGCGCGCGGATCGAGACTTCCAGGATCGTCGGGCCATTTCCTCAGGCTGCGCCACCTCTTCTTCGCGCAGCTCCCATGCGTGGAAAAAGCCTAGCAGCCCGGCGGATCTGCGCTCAAGGTGGGCAGATGTGGGGGGGCAGCAGGGTATGCAGGCGGCGGTACCCCCGCGCGTCGTCGAGGTCGAAGGCGATGGCGGGCTGGACCACCACCCGCGTGCGTAGACCGACTCGCCGCGCTTCCGCACGGTGTAGCGCGAGGCTGCCGGGGCGGCCCAGCTGTGTGCGCAGGCCACTTTGGGGTGCGAAGACCATGGCGTTGGTGCCGCGGCGGTCGAGATCGGGCGTGAGCAGCAGTTCGTCGCCCTGGTGTTGGGCGAGCAGCTCGGTCACGTCGCGGGCGCTGACGCGGGGCAGATCGCCCATCAGCACGAGCACGCGCGAAACACCCGCCTCGCCGAGCAGCGCCACGCCGCGGTCGACGATCGCGGGCAGCCCGGCGCGCCCGGCTGGATCGGGCAGTGGTAGCTGCCCGCGGCGCCGGGCCATGCGCGCGATTTCGTCGCTGCCGGTGGCCACGAGCACTCCGTCGAGGGCACTCGAGCGCTGGCATGCCTCCATCACGCGGGCGCACAGGGCGCGGGCCAGGGCCTGTCGCTGCTGGCAGTCGAGTTCGTCCGACAGTCGCGACTTGGCCCGCTGCAGCGTCTTGAAGGGCAGCAGGGCCCAGGTTTGACCCGGTGCTGCGGGCAGCCACGATCCGGGTCGCGAGCAGGTTGCGCTCAAGGCGACAGCTCCGCGGCGAAGGCCAGCACCGCGCGTGCCAGGGCGCCGCGGTCTCCACGGCTCTTCATGACGGTGGTGGCACCCCGGACGGCGAGGTCGGGATGTTGTCGGCTCGTCTCCCGCTCGTCGCCATGCTCTACCACCATGCCCGCAAGCAAACCCCCGTAGTGGCTGGCGATGGCGCCGGCACTCGCGGGCCGTCCGGCCAGCGCCGGGATCATGCGCGCGAGTGGCCCCTTCACGGCGCGGCCATCCACGATGGGGCTGACGGCGACCACGGGCCGCGCCTGCACCCGCTGTCGCACGCCTTCGAGTCGCAGAATCGGATCGATGGAGACGTAGGGGTTGGAGGGGCCGACGATCACCACGTCGGCCTGTTCGAGGGCCGCCAGCACTTCTTCGGTGGCGCGGGTGCTGCCTTCGAAGCGCACGGCCTCTACCTCCGGGGCCGCGCGCCGTCGCACCAGCCAGTCTTGGAAGTCGAGCACGCCCGCGTCCCGGGTGGCGATGCGCGTGCGCAGGGGCGCGTCGCTGGCGGGCAGCAGGCGCGGACCGACGCCCAGGGCCTTGGCCAGGTATGCGGTGACCTCGGTCAGGCGCTGCCCGCGGGCCAGGGCATTGCTGCGCATCAGGTGGGTCGCCAGATCGCGGTCGCCCAGCTGAAACCAGGTGTCGGCGCCGTAGCTGCCCAGCATCTCCAGGGCGCGAAAGCTCTCCGTCGAAAGCCCCCAGCCGCGGGCTTCGTCGGCGACCCCGGCCAGCGTGTACATCACGGTGTCCAGGTCCGGGCAGATGCGTAGGCCCAGGTGGTCGAAGTCGTCGCCCACATTGACGATGGCGGTCAGCTGCGAGGGCTCGAGCTCGGCCGCCAGTCCGTCGAGCAAGCGCGCCCCGCCCACGCCGCCGCTGAGATACGCGATGGCGCCCAGGGTCACGCGTAGAGATCCTGCTCGAGGGGGCGCTGCAGCTGGCTGGCGCTCACCTGCTGGCGCGGCGGAAAGCGCAGGCCCCGCACGTGCACCACGGGGCGCCCCTCGGCGCCCTGACCGGCCACCAGATCGGCGGCGGCGGCTACCTGATCGGCCAGGGCTGTCACCGTCACCTCCAGGGTGCGGCCGTAGAGATCGGAGCTGCCCTGCTGCTCCCACAGGGGCGGTAGGCCGGCCACGCCGATGGCGGCCCCCACCGTGCCCTGGCGAAAGGGGCGGCCGTGGGAGTCGGTGATGACCACGCCGACGCAGCGCAGGGGCAGGCCAAAGTGGGCGCTGATGCGGTCGGCCACGGCCGCGGCGCCAGCGTCGGGGTCTTCGGGAAGCAAGAGGGCGAAGGGGCCACTGTTCTCGCCGCGGCTCGCCGGCTGCGCATTGCTGGCGTCGATGCCGGCATTGGCCGAGACGAAGCCCAGCCGATGGCGCACGATCAGCACGCCCCGCGTGGCGCGTGAGATGGCCAGGCTCTCGCGCAGGACGAGTTCCACCAGCGCCGGATCCTTGTCGACCTCGGCGGCCAGCTCCCGGGCCCGCGGCGACGGCACGACCGCCGAGAGGTCTACGAAACGCCCCTCGGCCCGCGACAAAAGCTTGGAGGTGACCACCACCACATCGCCGGCCACGGGCGTGATCTGGGCCCGCTCGAGCCCCTCGCACACCAGCGCTGCCACATCGTCGCCGGGCTGCACCAGCGGCAAGCCGGGCAGGGCGGTCAGCACGAGGCGCGGAGCGCAGGAGATGGCGGTGGGGGCGGGTTCGGGGCTCACGCGGACCGGATGCTCGCTGGCGGCTTCGGGGGGATGGCGCGGTCGTAGCTGTGAAATGGCTGGCGGTAAAGGGGCAGGGGGCTCGCGGCCGCTTCGGTGGTGGCCGCTCGCATCGCGGCGTGCGGCCGTCTTGCTTCAAAAGCGGAGGCTGCCCAGGCGTTCGTGCGCGCGCGCATCCCAGGCCCACCGCGCCCTGCGGATCGCCAGGCATGGTGACTCGGAGTTGACCGCAGGCAGTGCTTTCCTGGCGCCGACTTCGAGGCCTGGCGAGCGACCGAAGCCCCTCGCCCCTGCGAACGACCCATGCGTACTCGATGGGCTCCAGTTGCTGCAGCGCCAGCGTCGAGGAGTTCCCGTGCCGACGCGGTGGGCCAAATGGCTTCGGGTTTCTTACGCTCCCCCGTGAGAATCACGCCAGCACGACGGCGTCCGGGCGGCCCGTTGCCTTGCGGAAGACCATCACCCTGGCCACACTTCCGCCGTGACGGGTCTTCGCATCGCCGGCTGGGTGGCTGCCGGTTTGGTGATCGGCTTCGTGCTCGGTGGCATGGCTGCCGACCGCGATCGCGGCGCGCTGGAGCGCGAGGTCGCGCGCCTGGAGCGCTCGCTCAGGCATAGCCGTCGGCCCAACGTGCTCGAGAGTTTCTTGCCTCGCCTCGGTGGCGGTGCGGCCCCTGAGCAACAACCCCGTGAAGCGACCACCGTGCAGGCTGGCGAGCCGCCCCTGCGCGTCGCGCCAGGCGATGCCGGCGTCGCGCCCGCCGACCCGCGCCCGCCGGCCTCCGGAGACGTTGCGGTGGTGGGGCGCTTCGAGTCATCGCCCCAGGCCCCCGCGCCGGCAACCACACAGCCCGAAGGCGAGCGCGGCGGACTCGAGGTGCGCTTGGGTGGTCGTCGCCGCCGCTCGGAGCCAAGCCAGCGCGCTGCCGTCGAGCGCTTCGAGGACATCGCGCGCGTGCAGCGGGCACGTGCCGCGGCCTCGCGTCTGGCCCTGATCGAACAGGCCGGGCTTGATGAAGCCCAGGTACAGCGCGTGGATACCGCCGTCGAGCGTATGAACGGCCAGCTCTCCGGTTACGGCGAGGAGATGATCGTGCAGCTGGTGGAACAGAAGGCGCCCAGTCCCGCCCAGGCGCTGGGGCTGGGCCACGACATCAGCGGCATCTTGCTCGACGGTCAGAAGGAGATCGACGCCGTCGTCGGCGAGGCTGCCGAGCAGGTCGAGCCGTCGGCGCTCGAGATCTGGAACTACGTCGATGTGGAACAGTGGCGCCCGCTGGTGGAGCAGCACCTGCAGGGCCTGGAGGTTCCGGGCGCCGCACCCGAAGCACAGCCGCAGCCCGGGAGCGCCGGTGCGGGCGCGGTGGAGTGAGCCATGAGTCGCTCCGCGGCGCGTGACGTATGGGTGGTGGCCGGCCACGAACTGGCCGAGGCCCTGCGCTCACGGCGCGTGCTGATCCTGGCGCTGCTCTACGTGGGCGGCGCCGTGGGCGGCACCCTGATCCTGATCGAGTCACTGCGCGGGCTCGAGGCCATGCTCGCCGAGACGCTCGCCGTCGGCACCAGCGAGCGTCCGGGGACGTTTACCCAGGAGTTGATGGGCAGCGCCCAAGCCCAGCGCTTTCTTGCGCGGGTCCTCGACGACGCCGAACTCGCCGCCGAGTTGGTGAGCATCCCGCCGCTGTCCCTCTTCTATGGCTGGCTCGTGCTCGCCTTCTGCCCGGCCCTGGTGATGCTCACCGCCAGTGAATCCGTGGCCGTCGATCTGGCCACGGGCGCGGCGCGCTTTTCCCTGGTGCGCACGCCGCGCCTGAGCTTCAGCGCCGGCAAGTTCGTGGGCCAGGCGGCGCTGCTCGGGGTCAGTATCCTGTGCGGTGGCGTCGGGGTTTGGGTCACCGGCTACCTGGAGTTCGAGGGCTTTGAGCCGCTCGCCAGCGCCGCTTGGATGCTGGTGCTGGCCGGCCGCGGCTTCATTTATTGCCTGGCCTATGTGGGGCTCGCGGTGGGCCTTTCCCATCTGACGCGCTCTGTGCCCTGGTCGCGCGCCCTGGGGCTCATCGCCCTGGGCGTCGCCAGCGCCCTTTGGGGCCTGGCCCAGCTGCGCTGGACGAGCGAGCACCTGGGCGCCCTGCCACGCGCGCTGTTGCCGCTGCTGCCCAAGGCCCATCAAAGCGATCTGTGGCGTCCAGAGTGGATCGAGCGGGCGCCGGCGCAGCTCATGCTGTGCGCGCTGGCGGTCTTCTACTTTTCCCTCGGCTATCGCTTTCGCGCGCGGAGGGATACGTGAGCGCCCTGGCCTTGCGGCTTGAAGGCGTGGAGAAGCGCTTCGGCGCCGTCCGCGCCCTCGACGGACTCGGTTTTTCGCTGCCCCGCGGCAGCATCACGGGCCTCATCGGCCCCAACGGCGCCGGCAAGACCACCTGCTTTGGCGTGATCGCCGGACTGCTCACGCCCGACGCCGGCCGCGTCGAGGTATTCGGCGGCGGCCCCTTCGAGCCGCAGGAGAGTTCCGGCCGCCTGGGTCTTTTGCCCCAGGACTGCGAGCTGCCACCCCACACGCACGTGGAGACCTACCTGCGCTATCTGGCGCGGCTGCAGGGCGCCAGCGTCCGCCAGGCGGCGAAGCTGACCGACGAGGTGCTCGATGAGGTCGCCCTCGGCGATCGCCGCAGCTCGCGCATGGCCGAACTCTCCCACGGCATGCGCCGGCGCGTGGCTGTGGCCCAGGCCCTGCTCGGCCAACCCGAGTTGATCCTGCTCGACGAACCCACCAGCGGCCTCGATCCGCAGCTCGTGGCCCAGATGCGCGAGCTGCTCCAGCGCCACCGGGCGCGCGGCGCCAGCCTGCTGGTCAGCTCCCACGTGCTGGTGGAGCTCGAGGCTGTCTGCGACCACGTGGTCTTCATGCAGCGCGGGCGCGTCACCCGCAGCGGCAGCCTGGCCGAGGTCACCGGACGCCAGCGCATCGTCTACTTTCGCCTCGCCCGCCGCCCCTCGCTCGAGGCCCTGCGCGCCCACTTGCCCGAACTCGAGGCCCGTTACGAGGGCGAACTGCTCAGGGTATCGCTGCCGGCCGACGCGGAGCCCTCGGTCCACAACGATCGGGTGATCGCGGCGCTTTTGGCCGAGTCGGCGGGCGTGCTCGAGCTGCGCCCGGGCGAAAGCCTGGAGCGGGCCTACCTCGACGCCGACTGAAGCGCCCGCGGATTGATAGGGGGCGGGAACTGTGGGCGGTGTGCTCACGTCCCATGTGTCACCATCTTGCACATCTGCGCCGAGCTGCGCCCAACGTGAGCCACCGGAGGAGTCATCCAGATGCGAATCGTCCCGCGTGTTTTCCTGAATTCTGCCCTGCTCTTTTCCCTGATCGCCTGCGGCAGCGACGGGGAAGGGGCGTCCGGAGACGGGGTGATGGATGGCCAATCGCCGACCGGTCAGGCCACTGGCGGAACCGGGGCCAGCGAGGGCGCCGCGGCCAGCGTCAGCAGCACGACCGGCAGCGCCGGCACTTCGGGAGTCCCTTCCAGCGACACCATGGCCAGCGACACCATGGCCAGCGACACCATGGCCAGCGACACCATGGCCAGCGACACCATGGCCAGCGACAGCAGCGCCGGTGGCGCGGGCGGTGCCGCGGCGACGGATCCCGAGCCCCCTGCCAGCAGCGATGAGCCCTTCAGCTTCTTCGTTACCAGCCTCGAGATCATGCGCGAGCTTTCCGGCAGTGAGGACGGATTCGGCGGCGATCTGGGGGGCCTGGCGGGCGCCGACGACATCTGCCAGCAGGCCGCCACCGCCGTGGGCTTCGGCGGCAAGACCTGGCGCGCCTTCCTCAGCGCCACCGACGGCGGCGACGGCCAACCGGTGCACGCCAGCGAGCGCATCGGCGAAGGCCCCTGGTACGATCGCAACGGACTTCTGATCGCAGAAAACATCCAGGGCTTGCTGGGCGACCGCCCCGACGGTGATCCCGCGACCGTCAACGACCTGCCCAACGAGTTCGGCGAGGGTCTGGAGGCCATGGGCGACACCCACGACGTCATGACCGGCACCAACGCCATGGGGCAGCTCGACTCCACCGACCCGGCCAATACTTGCAACGACTGGACCAGCACCACGGTCACGCCCGTGGGCGGTGGCCGCAGCGGCGGCGGTGGTCTGCGTCTGGGTCATGCCTGGCCGGCGGAGCGCAGCGGCACCAACTGGATGGCCGTGCACAGCGCCAGCTCCTGCGGCGCGGGCGTGAATCTGGTGCAAAACGGCGCCGGTGACGGCAGCAGCGTGGGCGCCGGCGGCGGCTGGGGCGCCATCTACTGCTTCGCCCTCAGCCCCTGATGGCTGCTTCGTCCCGTTTGGCCAGCTGAATATCACCGCCTCAGCGCGCGTCCTTTGGACTGCTTGTCGCGGTCGCGCAGGCTCTTGTACGATCGCTTCCTACCCTTGGCTCGGAGTATGGTGATGGGCTCGACTCGCTTTGGTTTTCGGCGTCGTGGTGTTTCTGTGGTGCTGGCGCTGGTCGCGCCCATGGCGGTCAGCGGCTGCAAGGAGACGGTGAGCGGCGACTACCTGGACACCGAGGGTATCGCCATGGTCGCCGATGTACGCGCCTTCAGCGACACCAAGGCCGAGGTCGACATCGAGTTCCTGGTCGGCGGCGACGAGAGCAATACCTACGTCGACCTCTCGGATGACGAGCTGGTCATCAAGGGGGGCGACCAGAGCAAAACCGTAAGTCAAAGCGCAGTCGGCGAGTACTCCGCCAGCTTCAGCAGTGGCGAGGCCGGCACCGAATACCGCATCGAGCTCGACCGCGAGGACCCCAACCGTGCAGACGCCTTCGACAACGTCGGCACGCTTCCCGAAGCCTTCACCATCGGCATCGAGCCCGGCGGAGAAGTCAGCCGCCAGGAAATGCTGACCGTCACCTGGGAGCCCTCGGGCAGCGACGACGACATGCGCATCGACCTGGACGGCGATTGCATCTTCTTCACCTTCAAGTCCGGCGAAGCCGACGACGGCGTGTTCGCGATCGAAGCCAACGACTTGATCTTCGGCGGCGACCCGGCCGACGACGACAAGGGCGAGTGCGAAGTCGAGGTCACCGTCACCCGCACGCGCAAGGGCGAGACCGACTCGATCTTCGACGCCGAGAGCAAGCTGCGGCTGCACCAGGTGCGCTCGACCACATACCGCTCGCTGCCCTGACTCAAGGTCTTCACAGGCCGGTGAAGGTGATGCCCGTGCCGGCGCTCTTGTAGCGCTTGTTCAGGTGCAGCAGCACGGGCGTCAGCGACTCCAGGGCCACCGCATTGGCCAGGGGGCCGGCGTCCAGGGCGCGCACGCCCAGGTCCGCGACCAGTGCCACCACCTTGGCCAGCGCCTCGGCATGGTCGGAGCAAACCAGCACGTCGCACTCGATGGCGTGTTCGAGGTCGGCCAGGTGCACCGAGCTGACGTGGTGCAGGGCCGCCACCACGGCGACTCGGTCGCCCAGCAGCGCCTGGGCTTCGAGCGCCGCGGCCTGGCCTTCGGGCAGCTGCACTTGACGCACCTTGGGGGGCTTCAGGGGCACGGTGATGTCTACCAGCACTCTGCCCTCGAGCGCCTCGCGCAGGCCCTCCAGGGTGCTCCTGTGGGCCGCGTAGGGCACGCTCAGGACGACCACCTCGGCGTCGGCCACGGCCGTGCGATTGTCGGCGCCTTCGATCGCCACCCCGGCTTCGCCGGCGATGGCCGCCGCCGCTACGCGTGCGCGTTCGGCGTCGCGCGAACCGATGGTCACGCGATGGCCCGCCCGCGCCCAGCGCGCCGCCATGCCCTTTCCCTCCTTGCCGGTACCGCCCACGATCGCCACGTTCATCGCTGTCTCCAGGGGTCGCTCGCGGCGCCGCGGCCGCAGCCCCCGCCTACCACATTCAGTGGGCGAGTTTCGATGGCATCGGTCGTGTATCGCCTGTGATGCGCGCGTCGCACATTAGGCGGAACCGCCGGTCCCGGTGCTACCCTGGTGCCGCGGTTTTCCGCCGGCACTGGCCGGCCTGAGGCATCGATGACGCAATCCGATTCCGATACCGAAGAGACTCAGGACTGGCTGGACTCGCTGGAGTCGGTGATCGCCCACGAGGGGCTCGAGCGGGCCCACGCTTTGATCGAAGCTTTGATCGACGCCGCGCGCCGGGCTGGCGCCAACCTACCCTACAAGGCCACCACGGCCTATCTGAACACCATCCACTTGAACGACGAGGCGCGCAATCCGGGCGACGAGGAGTTGGAGTATCGCCTGCGTTCCTATGTGCGCTGGAACGCCATGGTGATGGTGGTCAAGGCCAACGTGCGTAGCCCGGGTATTGGCGGTCATCTGTCGACCTTCGCCTCGGCCGCCACGCTCTACGACGTGGGCTACAATCACTTTTTCAAGGGCCCCGAACATCCCGATGGAGCCGACCTGGTCTACTTCCAGGGGCACTCGGCGCCCGGCATCTACGCTCGTGCCTTCGTCGAAGGGCGCCTCGAAGAGAGCCACCTCGACGGTTTTCGCCGCGAGACCAGCAGCCCCGACGGGCTGCCTTCGTATCCTCACCCGTGGTTGATGCCCGGTTTCTGGCAGTTTCCCACGGTGTCGATGGGCCTGGGGCCGATGACCGCCATCTACCAGGCCCGCTTCATGCGCTACCTGCAACACCGCGGCCTGATCGAGCCGAGCAAAGCTCGCGTCTGGGCCTTCCTCGGTGACGGCGAAATGGACGAGCCCGAGGCCCTGGGAGCGATCTCGCTGGCCGCGCGCGAGGGGCTGGACAATCTCACCTTCGTGGTCAACTGCAACCTGCAGCGCCTGGATGGACCCGTCCGAGGCAATGGCAAGATCATCCAGGAGTTGGAGGGCGTTTTCCGCGGCGCCGGCTGGAAAGTCTTCAAGGTGATCTGGGGCGACGGCTGGGATCCTCTGCTGGCCAAGGACCGCAATGGCCTTTTGCTCCGACGCATGGAGGAGGCGGTCGACGGCGATTACCAGAACTACGCCGTGCGCGACGGTGCCTGGAGCCGCGAGCACTTTTTCGGGCGCTACCCCGAGTTGCGCAAGATGGTCGCGAGCCTGAGCGACAACGACATCAAAAAGCTCAACCGCGGCGGTCACGACCCACAAAAAGTATACGCCGCCTACGCTGCGGCTGTCGAAACCGTGGGTCAACCCACCTGCATTCTGGCCAAGACCATCAAGGGCTACGGCATGGGCGAGGCGGGGGAGGGCAAAAACCCCACCCACCAGCTCAAGAAGCTCGGCGAGGACGCGCTCAAGGCCTTTCGCGATCGCTACCGGATTCCGGTCTCCGACGACGCCATCGGCAAGTCGCCCCCCTTCTACCGGCCCCCGGCGGACGCGCCGGAGGTGCGCTACATGCAGAAGCGGCGTCAGGCCCTGGGCGGTCCCGTGCCCCAGCGCAGGGTTCGTAGCGAGTCCTTGAAGGTGCCGGAGCTATCGGCCCTGGGGGCGCTACTCGAAGGCTCGGGCTCGCGCGAGCTCTCGACCACGATGGCCTTCGTGCGCCTTCTGGGGCTGTTGCTGCGCGACGAGGCCATCCGCAAGTTCATCGTGCCGATCGTGCCTGATGAGGCGCGTACTTTCGGCATGGAAGGGCTGTTTCGGCAGCTTGGCATCTACGCCGCCCGCGGCCAGCTCTACGAGCCTGTCGACCACGATCAGGTGATGTACTACCGCGAGGATCAGAAGGGGCAGATTCTGCAGGAGGGCATCAACGAAGCCGGCGCCATCAGCAGCTGGATCGCGGCAGGCACGGCCTATGCGAACCATGGCGTCAGCACCATCCCCTTCTACATTTTCTACTCCATGTTCGGCTTTCAGCGCATCGGCGACTTCATCTGGGCCGCCGCCGACTGCCGCGCCCGGGGCTTTCTCCTGGGCGCCACCTCGGGCCGCACCACCCTGGCCGGAGAAGGGCTGCAGCACTGCGACGGCCACAGCCACATGATGGCCGCCAACGTGCCCACCTGCCGCGCCTACGATCCGACCTACGCCTACGAGTTGACCGTGATCGTGCAGGACGGGCTGCGCCGCATGTACGCCGAACAAGAGGACTGCTTCTATTACATCACCGTAGCCAATGAGAGCTACGCGATGCCGGCGATGCCCGAAGGCATCGAGTCGCAGATCATCGCCGGCATGTACCTGCTTCAGTCAGCCAGAGGCGAGGGTCCGCGCGTGCGTCTTCTGGGTAGCGGCACGATCCTGCGCGAGGTGCTGGCGGCGGCCGAACTCCTGGAGCGCGACTTCGGCGTGGCTGCGGACGTCTACAGCGTGACCAGCTTCACCGAACTCGCGCGGCAGGGCGATCGCGTCGCGCGGCGGGCCATGCTGCATCCCGAGCAGCCGCTCGAGCCGAGCTACGTCGAGCACACCCTGGGCGACGGAGACGCGCCCGTGATCGCGGCCACCGACCACGTTCGGCTTTACGCCGAGCAGATCCGCGCCCACGTGAAGGCCCCCTACCGCGTGCTGGGCACCGACGGCTTCGGCCGCAGCGACACGCGCGAGGCCCTGCGCCGCTTCTTCGAGGTCGATCGCCACTTCGTGGCCGTCGCGGCCCTGGGCGAGCTGTCGCGACAGGGGCGCATCGAGGCTGCTGTGGTGGCGGGGGCTCTTGCCGACTTTGGCATCGACAGCGAGCGCGGCGAGCCGTGGCTGCTTTGAAAGACGCGTTGAAGAGCGCTTTGAAGGTGATGAGGCGAAGCGATGGCTGATTCCTCCATCGAAGTACCCGACATCGGCGACGTCGAGGAGGTCGACGTGGTCGAGGTCCTGGTGCGTCCGGGGATGCGGGTCGAAGTCGAGCAGGGCCTGGTCGTGCTCGAGAGCGACAAGGCCTCCATGGAGATCCCCTCACCACGCGCGGGCGTGGTCAAGGAGGTCAAGGTCGCTGTCGGCGATCGCGTGGCCCAGGGCACGCTGCTGGCCGTGCTCGATCTGGACGAGGATACCGAGCAGGCGACCGCGGCGGCTTTGCCCTCGGAGCCGACGAAGCCCGCGGCGGCCGCGCCGGAGCCCGAGCCGACCGCGCGCGACGAGGAGCCCGAGCGTCTGCGTGCTCGGCGTCGGGCCTCGCAAATGGCGCGCACGATGCCTCCTCCCAGGATTCCGATGCCGGACTCGCCGCCGGCCAGCAACGTATCCAAACCCCACGCCACGCCTTCGGTGCGGCGCTTGGCCCGCCAGCTCGGCGTCGACCTCAGCCACGTGGGCGGCACCGGTCGCAGCGGTCGCATCACCAAAGACGACGTGCAGCGCTACGTGAAGCACGCCATGTCGGTTGCCGGCACCGCCACCGGCGGCGGTTTCGCCGTGCCGGCCTTGCCGGACATCGACTTCTCGCAATTCGGCGAAGTCGCGCGCGAGCCCTTGACCAAGATTCAGCGCATCTCGGGACAGAACCTGCACCGCAGCTGGGTCACCATCCCCCACGTCACCCAATTTGACGAAGCCGACATCACCGAACTCGAGGAGTTCCGGCGCAAGATGCGCGCCGAGCGCCCCGACACCAAGCTCACGCTCACCGCGTTTTTCATGAAAGCGGTGGTGGTGATGCTCAAGGCCATGCCGCGCTTCAACTCCTCGCTGGAAGCCGGCGGCCAGGCCCTGATCCTCAAGCGCTACTTTCACGTGGGCGTCGCCGTGGACACGCCCAGGGGCCTGGTGGTGCCCGTGATCCGCGACGTCGACATCAAGGGCCTGCACGATCTGGCCGAGGAACTGGCCGACGTCAGCGCCCGCGCCCGTACGCGCAAGCTCTCGCCTTCCGATCTGCAGGGCGCCTCGATGACGATCTCGAGCCTGGGCGGCATCGGCGGCACCCACTTCACGCCCATCATCAATCCACCCGAAGTCGCAGTGCTCGGGATCTCACGCGCTGTCCTGCGCCCGGCCTGGAACGGTCAGAGCTTCGTGCCGCGCCTGATGTGCGGCCTGAGCCTCTCCTACGACCACCGCGTCATCGACGGCGCCGACGCTGTGCGCTTCACCACGCGCCTGCGTGAAGTGCTCGGGGACATTCGGCAGATGTTGCTGTAGTGCTCGGTGTGGGGCTTCGCGCCAGGCGCTCGTGCCTTGTCTCTGGTGTCTCGTGCACGTGGTCGAGCGAGCATTCCGCGCCAGCGATCAGCGCGGGATGCCCCATTTTTCAGGTGTCGCAACACCGCCTCGCGGCCCCGACCTCGGCTGGCGGGGGATCGCGGCTTGTGCTCTAATCCAGCCAGGTGTGCATCGCGTTTCCAGCGGGATGTGCGCAGGAGGTTCCATGGTTCGATCCAGGCAGGCCCTTGGCGCTTCGTTCGGTGCGGCTTTGAAGGCCGCTAGTTTTGGCGTGGCGTTGATCCTCTCTGTCACCACCGGGGCATCGGCTCAGGAGCCGTCCCCCCAGCCTGCACCCGCGCCAGCGGCGCCCGAAGCCACCCCCGTGGCACCTGACGCCGCGCCAGCAGCGTCTGAAGGGGAGCAGGCTCCTGCCGCTGCTGAGGCAGAGCAGGCGGCCCCGCCACCACCGACCTATCCGGAGGCCAAGCCTGCGCCAGCCAAGGCGGGCGGCGCCGGCAAGTCCGGCTATGGTGAACTCGGTGGGGGTATCGAAGCGCCGGAATCCGAAGAAGGCGACTGGGATCCCTGGGAGCACGTGCGGCGCGGCCGCGAGCATGAGGGCTTCTATTTGCGCCTTGGCATCGGTCCCGGCATCGGCACTGTCAGCGGCAAGAAGGGCGATTTTCCCGGCGTGGTTGACGAAGAGCAGTACTCCGGCTTCGGCCTTGGCACTTCCATCGGCATCGGTGGTGCGCTCACCGAGAACCTGATCCTGGCGGCCGATATCTACCAGTTGACCCTGGTCGACCCGAACCTCGAGCGAAACGGCGAGGACCTCGATGACGTGGGCGAGAACATTCGCATCACGGGATTGGGGGCCACGATCACCTACTACATCATGCCGCTGAACCTCTACTTGCTCGGTGGCGTCGGCATCGGTCAGGTGGTGTATTTCGAGGGCGGCGGTGGTGACGTCAAGGGCAGCGACTACGGCCTGGCCCTGGACTTCATGGTCGGCAAGGAGTGGTGGGTCGGTGTCGACTGGGGCATCGGCGTCGCACTGCAGTTGGTGATCGTCAGCACCAGCGACGAGATCTCGGGTGACATCTCCGCTGGTGGCCTGAACCTATTGTTCAGCGCCACCTACAATTGATCGCGGCGACAGCGTCGAGGTCGAAGCCGGCGCTGGGAGCGTCGCTCGCATCGATGGGCGCTGCCAGATCGCGGATGCGCACGTAGCGGGCTTCGCTGAGGCCCACGTCCGCAAGGTCGAAGGCGTCGCCTCCGGTGAGTTCGGGGTCGAGAGGCGAGGGCGTGGCGGGATCGAAGTCGAGCGTGGGTGTCACGCCGGCGCAGCCCGGATAGCGGCCGGGCTCGGGTGCCTCAGTCTGGCAGGGGAAGCTCTCGAAGCGCTCTCCGTCGGCGCTCACGGCCACCTCGCCAAGCTCGGCGAAGACCGCGTCGGGGTTGCCCCCGGGCCAGAAGGGGTTTTCGAAGACCAGAAGGTCGGGACCCGCTTCGTCCACGAGCGTGCAGCGGCCGAAGTCGAGCACGATCTCGCCGCCCAGCCCCAGGCTCAGCACATCGGTGGAGCCGGCGCCGCTGCCCTTGCCCGTGGGGGCACCCAGGACCACGTCGGGCAGGTCGTCCTGGCCGTAGCCAGCGTTGTCTCCGGGCTCGAAGTACACAACGGCCGCGGCGTAGGGGGACTGTGGCTGTTCGGAGCCGATCGGAGCCGCGCAGCCGAGCGCTCCGATCAGCGCCCACGGGCGAACGTCGAAACGTCGGCGGCTGCGCGGCCCGTGCGGGGGCCTCACTTGGGCGCGAGCTTGGTCCACGAGAAACCGCCGCAGCCGTCGTTGGCGGGGTCGCTGTCGTCGGCGGTCATCGCACTGGCCTCTGCGTCGTCGGCGCTGTCGAGGCCGTAGTCGACCGTGCAGTAATAGAAGCCGTCGTCACCGGGCTCGGTCCAGACGATCTTGTTGAACTTGCCCGGGTTGTACATGTCGTCCTCGGGGGTCTGGGTGATCGCCTCGTTGGCGTCGTTGTCGAAGCTGACGACGGCGGAGCCAGCCCAGCTCGCGTCATCGATGCTCTCATCGCCCCACTCGCTACTCCAGTCGCCGGCCACCTCGATGCCGCCAGTGCTGGGCTCAGTCGCGCTGGCTTCGGCGCCGCCGCTGCCGGCGGTGTCGGTGGTGCCGCCGCTGCCGGCCGCAGCGCTGTCGGCGCCGGTGGTCTCGTCATCCTCGGCGCAGCCAGCGAAGGCAAGCGCCGCCAGCAGTAGCCAGGCCATCGACCGCGCACTCGGCGCCGCCATCCCAAAGTTCCGCTTTGCATTCATGATTCGCTCCTCGATCCCGGTCTCGCGCCGGTGGGCCGCTGCGGATGGGTGCGGGAGGAGCGGCCATGGCAATGGTGAAAGCTCCGCCCCGCCCCATCGTCCGTAGGGCTTGGTTGGGGGGTATGCGGATGGCCGGATGTCCTGGCTTGCGGTTTGCCGGACTCGCTCCGCCTTCCCCGACGCGTAGTCGAGTGGCTGGCGCCGGCCGTGGCAGACGCCGTGGAACGCACCGAAGCTGGCTGTCCGAGCCGGGGCTAGGACGACCACCTGGCCGCTTACAGTGGCGGGACCGCGCCGGAATCACACCGGGCTTCCCCGTCCATCCAGCGCCGTCTCTACTGCCGCGGCATCAACCGGTCAAGCCGGGCGGCTCAAACCGGGGGACAAACCCGGGCCGGCAGGGCGTGAGTTTATGTCCTTGAAGACGGCGCAACGCAGCTCGGCGGGACGGATCGGAGTCGAATCGATCGACTTCCTGCTGTGCGGGCCCCTAAGTCGCGGGTCCCCAATACTCCGTGTATTTCAAGGGGACCGGACGCCGCAGCTGGCGCCGTAGCGGTCCCGAGAGCGGATCATGACTTCCGCCGAGCACATCTAGTCGCGGGCCACGCCGTCGGGGTCGACGTCGAGCACCAGGCAACCTTCGGGGCTGCTGCCGTCCTGTGCAGGACCGACGCCTTGGCCCTCGACCCAGTAGGTCGCCTCGAGGGTGCAGCTCTCGTCGTGGTCACCGATGCCGAAGCGCAGCTCCAGATCGGTGGTGTTGTTGTAGTCGCACTGGAAACGGAAGCCTTCACCCGCCTGGAAGCGCAGCGGTTCCTCCAGGGAAAGCGCGGCGTTATGGGGACCGGCGCTGTGCCACAGCAGCTCGCCATCGCGGTCGCCACCGACCTGCCAGACCGCAAAGCCGGTGCCCCACCGGCCGGTGCGTCGCGCCAGCTCGCTGACCAGGACTTCCTGCTTGACCAGGCATTCGGCCAGGTGGCTGCTCTGACCCAGCGGCGGGGTGTAGATGGTGAGGTTGTGGAAGCCCGCGGTGTGGGCGACGCGTCGGATGGTCTTTTCCTCGACCGTGTGGAAACTCAGGGCCAAGCCCACGGACGCCGGGGCATCGCCGGTGTTGACCACGTGATACTCAAGGGCGAGCTTTTGGCCGCCGTAGAGGATCTTGCCAACGCCGTCGGGGAATTGCTGGTCGCGGTAGCCGACGCGCACCGAGGTGACGTCTTCCAGGTCCTCGCCGAAGGCCTCGCCGGCGCGGGTGCAGGCCACGCGGCTACCGATGTCGGCGATGGCTTCCGTCTCGCTGCCCAGATCCAGGGCATGAACGATCAGGTCGCGGGCGCCATCGGCCAGCTCGGACTCGATGCGGTCGATGAAGTACACGTCCTGCTGGCCACCGGGCAACGCCACGATTTCGCACAGGCGTAGGTCTTCACCGGGATCGACCCAGAGCAGGGGGCTGCGGACGTGCACGCCACGGGCGGGCGGCTCCAGGGTGAGTTCCGCCGAAGCGCTCTCGGGGGCCGCCTCCACCGGACCGACGGGGGGGCTGATGCAGCCCGTAAGCGCCATCATGAGCGACAGCGCGACCGTCGTCGGGTATTTGGGGCGGGCAGTCATCTATTGGGCCCTCCGCCGTCGGGCGAGGGCTTCTCCGATCGGGACCTGGGTAGTAAGGGGAAAGCTTAGCGCGAAGCAACCCCTGGGCGCCAATCTGGCGTGATTGCCGGACCATGAATCGGGGAAATTGCAGCGCTGGCGGAATCTGACCTCAGGGCCTGCGGCGATCCCGGGATGGGATTTCAGCTCAGCAGGGCCAGTAGATCCTCGCGCGTGATACCACCGGCGGCGCCCGGCCCGCCCGTGGCTGCCTGGGCCAGGGCGCGTTTGCGTTCCTGCAACTCGAGCATGCCCTCCTCGACGGTGCTCTCGGCGACCAGGCGGTGTACCAGCACCGGACGCTGCTGGCCGATGCGGTGGGCGCGGTCGGCGGCCTGATCCTCGACGGCTGGATTCCACCAGGGGTCAAGCAAAAAGACGTGGTCGGCGGCCGTGAGGTTCAGGCCGGTGCCGCCGGCTTTGAGTGAGACCAGCATTACGGGAGGGCCATCGTTGCTCTGGAAGCGCTCGACGACTTCTCCGCGGTCGCGCGTGCGGCCGTCGAGGCGGCAGAAGGGCACGTTGGCCTCGTGAAGCAGCGGCTCGACCAGGTCGAGCAGGGAGGTCCACTGGGAGAAGACCAGGGCCTTGTGGTCTTCGTCCAGGGCCTCGGTGAGGGTTGCCATCAAGAGCTGCAGCTTGGAGGACTCGGCGCCGGGGCGATCCTGCTGGCCGGGCAGCAGGGCCGGGTGGCAGCAGGCCTGGCGCAGGCGCAGCAGGGCCTCGAGGGCGGCCAGCACACTGCCGCCGGTGGAAAGCTGCTGCAGCACTTCCTTCTGGGTTGCGGCCTTGACGGCGTCGTAGAGCGCGCGCTCGTGGTCGCCCAGGCTGCAGCGCAGCACCACGTCGGTGCGGGGCGGCAGCTCGGCTTCCACCTCGCGCTTCATGCGTCGTAGCAGGAAGGGCTTGAGGCGGGAGCGTAGGTGGGCGGTTGCCTGGGCGTCGCCAGCGGCGATGGGTTGGCCATAGCGCCGGTCGAAGTCGCGGCGGCCGCCCAGCAGGCCCGGATTCAGGAAGTGAAACTGGCTCCAGAGCTCGTCGAGGCGGTTTTCCACGGGTGTGCCGGTGAGGGTCATCCGGAAGCGGGCGTCGAGCTCGAAGGCTGCGCGGGCGACCTGGCTGTCGGCGTTCTTGATGTACTGGGCCTCGTCGATCACCACAGTGTCCCAGTGTTCGGCGGCGAGCTTGTCGCTGTCGATGCGCAGCACGGCGTAGGTGGTCAGGGTGACGTCGGCCTTCATGTCCAGCGTGCGGCCGGGGCCGTGGTAGCGGTTGACGCGCAGGGAAGGGCGAAAACGCTCGATCTCGCGCTCCCAGTTGTACATAACGCTGGCGGGGCAGACGACGAGGGTCGGTGTGGTGATGGCGCACAGGGCCTGCAGCGTTTTGCCCAGGCCCATGTCGTCGGCGAGCATGGCGCCGAGGCCGGCCTCGGAGAGGAAGGAGAGCCAGCGGACGCCGTGCTGCTGATAGCTGCGCAGCTCGGCGCGCAGGTCGGTGGGGAGCTGCGGTGGTGGCAGGGCCTCGAAGTCGTCCACCAGTGCGCGCAGCTTGCCGAAGCGGGGGGGAGGGGGGTGCTCGAGGGCCTCGCAGAGGCGGGCCAGGTCGGGCAGGGAGCTGTCGGGAAGCGCCTCGCGCTCGGCGGCGGCGGCAACGAGATCGGCCACCAAGTGCCCGTGCTGTTGCAGGAAGTCGGCCGGGAGCGCGGCCCAGCCGCCCTCGACCAGGGGCACCAGGGACTCGCCGCGTTGAAAGGCCGCCACGACGGCTTCGGGACGGGCGCTGCGGGCCTTGCCGCCGCCGGGGCCGTCCATCGAGAAAAAGCGCAGGCCCGAGGCGCTGCTGAAGTCCAGTTCGGCTTGTAGCTCCGGGGCCACAAAGCAAGCGTCCAGGCCGTTGCCGGTAAGCTCCACGAAATCCATACGCCGCAGCCGCTCGGCGGCGCTGACGGCCTGCAGGCCGACGAATTGCTCGGTGCGGCCCAGGCGCATCCCGGCGCGGTGCTCAAGCTCGGCGATCAGGCGTTTTTCGCGGCGCTCGTCGCGCATGGGCAGCTTGCCGCCCAGGTAGTGCAGCTTGGCGCCGTCGAGGCGGGCCGAGGGGGGATCGCCGTAGACCAGCACGGGCAGCACCTGCAGGGCCAGGCCATCGTACTCGGTTTGAACCAGGAGGCGTGGCTTCATGGGGGTGGCCTGGGGCAGCACGCGGCTTTGATTGTCCACGGGCACGCGGGCCTGCAGGGCCGGCAGCACGCGACCGACCAGGTCGGCTACCTCGCCGAAGCCATAGACCTTGCCCTTACGCAGCTCCTCCACATCGCGTCCGCTGAGATCGAGCTCGCCCACCGGGCGCAGCACGCGGCCGTGCAGCACGGCGCCGTTGTCGAAGATCTCCTTTACGGCCGGATCCTGTCGCGCGACGACATGGAAGCCGTCGTTGCGGTCGCTGACGAGGATTTGGATCAGCGGGACCGGTGGACCGATCTGGACCGGCCGGCCGTCCAGCTGCACGTCGTCGCATTCGGCCAGGGCGCTGAGCACACGTGGCACCAGGGGGCGCGGAAGCTTGCCGGACAAGAGCGAGCCGAGCGCCACATCGACCTCCAGGTCGGCCTGGGCCAGCGACAGCTCCCCGTCCTGGCTCTTGAGCTGGCACAGCCGGCGCTCCAGGGGCTCGAGTTCACCGCCCGCACGGCGCCAGTGGCGTTCTAGGGCCAGGGCGCCGTCGCTGCGGCGCAGCCGGTAGGCCAGCTTGGCAACCGGGGCGGACAACTCGTGCAGGTCCTCGCCGCGGGCGTGGGCCGCCTGCAGCCACAGGGCGCCGGCTGCCACGTGGATGCAGGCGTCCTCGTTGCTATCGCAATCGCAGCTCCAATCGGTATGGCGTGGGGACAGCACCACCAGGGGGGAAACCATGCCGCTGCGGGTGCGCACGCGCAGCTCGAGCTCGTCATTGTGAGTGCGCTTGCCATTGACCTGGGCCGAGCGCGCCAGCGCCTGAGCGCGGCGCCAAACCGCTGGCGAGCATTGCTCGCGAATCGCCTCGAGCAGGTCTTCCATAAAAGGCCGCGCATTCTAGCACGCAGGCGCCGCCGCCGGGTGCAGCAATCGCCCCGCGCCGCCGGGCCCCGCCGCCTGAAGGCCGCCTGGAAGCTGCCAGGACGTTTTTTCTCGCCGTTCGACGCAACCGGCGGGGGCCACTGGCCGATACATCCTGCATGAACGCCGCGACCAAGCCCCCCAAGCGCGCACGGCCCCTGCGCAGGGAGTCCAACGC
>Ga0224501_10000269_pt1 | contig 46023 bp, 66 predicted proteins | sample SF_Oct11_sed_USG_4_FD_169105 | JGI IMG/M metagenome (GOLD analysis project Ga0224501, IMG submission 169105) | Sediment microbial communities from San Francisco Bay, California, United States - SF_Oct11_sed_USGS_8_1 | ecosystem: Environmental > Aquatic > Marine > Sediment | place: USA... | reverse complement strand
TAATATAGGAACATGCAAGGGTCCAGTTGCTGAAATCTTCCCTCAAACGACTTCTCTTGTTGTATTCATCAACGAACTCCTCTTTAAGCAATTGGCCAACAAAAGATCTAAAGAGATACATTCCCCAAGTACTTTAGAGAAAACCTCTTGTACTCTCCTTCTCCAATGGCAACAATGAAGCTTTCAACGTCCACAAGAATCTCTTTCATGTCAACTCTTAGCATGTTCAACTGTTTATGGTATTCCGTATAATTCTTGTGAAGGGAGATAATTACTCCAGTCATGCCTAGACCTTGTCCGCTAGAGGCAAATAACACGTTAGGAAACTCTGCAGCGTATTTTTTGGTTCTCTCCTTTGTTTTTCCTTTAAGAACGTCAGAACGCACCTTGACGAAGGTCAGCGCTAATATTTCAAAACCCATCTTCTTAAAATTTGGAATGATTGTATAGTCTTCGACCATGCGATTCTTTTCCAGCTTGTGACGAGTTCTGGTGATCGTTGGTTGAGATACCTTGAGAACCTTAGCGAGGTCTCTATCGCTTCTTTTTGAGTTTTTGAGAAGTTCCCGTAACAATTGCCGAGGCAATTCTTTTCGCATGAACTAAAGTCTGAAACGGTTTTTATTAAAATTTTTGTTGAGAATTTGTGTCGAGCTAGGCGACATAACATAATAAGTTTTAACCTGTGAGAAAGGTTTCTCTTTCCGAAATATTTGTAGACTCGTAATCATCGCTATATCTCTCTGCTTGTCAATATTAATCATGTCATCCATAAACGTTCTAACGATCAATAGACAACCTGAAAATGAATTAGATCTAGTCAAGATTGTTGAAGAGGCAAGAAGTTACTTTCCCACAGAAATATGGAATGACATTTTTTATTTGGGAAAACTTAGTCTAAGCCATGACGTTAAGATAACGACACGTCAAGAGTCTTTTGGAGCCCTTCTTTTTGAAGAGGTGCTTAAGAAAATTGAAAAGATAAAAGATTCTGATAAGTTGGTAAGTCTCTTGATAGGAATTACACCGGACCCGATAGTAGCTCTGTACCATTTTTTTGATGGAAAAAATTTCAAGAGAACATTCTATCTTGTTCATGATTATGTCACTGAAAAGGTTGGGGTTGTCTCTTTCTTTCAGCTCAACGAGGAAACTTCAGCGAAGGTGGTGGCACATGGGTTAGGTCATAACAGAGGCCTACGTCATCACGTAGAGCCCATTGACCTCATGTGTTCCGAACTGTTGAGAATTCCCAAACTTCAAGTTGACGGATTCTGTAAAGTTTGCCTGCAAATGCTAACAAAAACTCAGATGGACACAGAGCACGCATCATCAAAGTGATCTAAGCCCAACTTGGTTTTTATACGCTGCCCTAGTGTAGGATTGACTTCTATCCCAATGCATCTTCTATCCATATTTAGGCAGACTCTCATAGCCGTGCCCGATCCCAATACGGGGTCCACCACCAGATCCCCTATATTGGACGACGTGAATATGCACCTCTCGACAAGTTTGTCGGGAAGCTCGTTACCAGCCGTTTTTGCTCCATGTTGATAGGGTCGCTTGATGACCCATACGTCTTCAGCATAATGTTCTGGTTTATTGAAAGTATAGTTAGTCGGGTCCTTCACTAGAAGCAGCAGATGATAATGGGATGTAGTAAATCTCTTTTTGGTGAAGACACCGAACTGATATTTCCAGATACAGTGATTCAAAAGACGAAATCCTGCATTCTCAACGGCGTTGAGCACTGTGCTTAGGTTGTTCCACCCAGAGAGCAACCACATACTTCCAGAGGATTTCAGCGAGTTGTAGGACCAGTCTAGAAGTTCTCGTATGAAATTGGGATATTCCTTTCTTGGCACTTCAACATAGGACAAGGCGTCTGGAGTCCTGTGATACGTCTGAAGGTTGCCATTAAAGCCGATACCGAAAGGAGGGTCTGCAAATATTAAGCTTGCTTCCTCATCCAATCTGACATTTCTAAAATCATCAAATATAATTTTGTGATCATTATCAACTTTGATTACATGTTTGGATGACCTTTCCATACTACCAAGATCCAAAATATTTACTTTCTTATCATGACTTTCTTGCGAAGAGCCCTTAAAGTTCCGGAAACTCTCACAACATGAATGCCCACAGATTTTTCATTGATTCTTGTTATAGCCGCAATAGAAGCTCTAACTATATCAACCATCTTGTGAGAACAGCGCAAAATGGTATGTCCATCTTCTGGGTTAAACTCAACAAGGTAAAGATTGGTTTGACTAGCACCATATTCCCCAAAAAGCTGCAGAATAGAGCTCCAAATAGCCCTAATAAGATCTTTTTCACTTAACGGTTCTTCACTCTCAACTTTCAAAGCCAAATAACGTTTTCTCACACGTTCATACAACGCTTTACATCTCTCACAACAAACAAACCAGGAGCCACGTATCCTGCACCAAGTTTTTTCCTGTTTCTATCAACAATCCTCAAAGGATTTTCCGAAAGCCCACGCAAGGCAACTGACATAGGCAAATCAAACAGCATGGCAAGAGCAGCATAATCGCAGGGCCCCCTCAGAAGACTCACGTTAGTCGCTCCACTAGAAATCACAATTGGCACCTTAAACTTTTCAGCAATCGCAACTTCCTTCCTAAGATTAGAGAGAAATCGAATTCTTGGGAACTCAGTTAAAAAGAGGAGCGAAGTCAAGTCGATTTCCAATGCACCTTCCGCTTTAGAAGCAAGTTCTGCTTCTGCCGTATCAAAATAGTGTTTGCGTGAGAACCTGGTAGAGAAAGCCAAGATGTCGACTCGTCTATCCTTGGCCGCTTGCCTCGCAACATTCTTGGAATTGCATTTTACAGATATGATTTCGAATTTTCTTCTGACATGACGCAGGTTTCGGAGTAGTTCACTAGAAGTTTTTGGCGAAAGATCAACTCTTGTCACCAGATCTGCTCCTATGTTTTCGGAAATGGTTTTCAGTTGGCGAATTTTTTCTTGCTTTATGTTAGAGGGAAGTGGTATGCCAACCACCCAATACCCGAGATCAAATGACCTCTTGATCATTTGTTCTACTTGATCGAGATTCCTTATCGATGGACGCAAGTGGAGATCGACAAATTTTCTCATGGCAACATCCCGAATTCTTTGCAAATTCTGAGAATGTCTGTAATTCCTCTCTTCATAAAGCGGATGCGAATACGAATGGGGTCTTCTGTGCCAAGTTGGATTTCGCCGCAAAAAGCAGCTTGTTTATCTAATCGCAGGTAGAGACTACCTTTTTCCACGTGTAAATCAATTTCTCTCAGTAGTTCTTCTTTATCTGTAACACCGATACGTGAAAAAAGGCTATCAATAAAGGCGTTTTTTACATTTTCTGCCTTTATCTTTGTCTCGAAGAGTATAATGGGGTTTCTATAATGTCCTTTTAGGCCGGTTCTCTTAAATTCCATTTCTTCTATGAAATCAATTGGAAAGATTTGTTTCACTGCTTTAGTGACTTTGGTCAGGTCCTCTGTTGCGTGGGCAAATAGTCTTATTTCAACGAAGGCTACTGGAATTTTGGACAATCATGCCACTCTGCAAAGTACATCTCGTAAGCTGTTTAAAATGTTTAACCTGCATGCGATTTACGTTTCTTACTAGGCTTTGGAGACTTCAAACTTCTGAGATGGTGGTTAAGGGTCTTTATGTTATCTTCATGTTTTGTCTTTCGCCTTATATCAATAGGAATTTTCAGTTTGAGGGCTTGTTTGAAATCTATTCCAACCGCTCTTAGTTCGCCTTTGCTAAATCCTTTTCCTTCTCTCAGCCTATTTCTCTTCTTACGCACTATTGGTCGAATCTTCATTGCTCCTCAACCCGTATGTTATGACCTCTCGTGATAAAAACACTATGCCAACAAACCATAAAACAAATAATCAGGTTTGATTGCTATGCAATGTCGAAAGGTAAAAGGAGTAAAATGATCCCTAAAGAATTCTTTGTAACAAGTGGCAAAGCTACCAGCCCAATTTCCGAGCTTAACGCCTTTGATTTAGCTCTAAAAAACGCTGGAATAGCCCAATGCAATTTAGTGTCCGTAAGTTCCGTTCTTCCTCCGAGATGCAGAGAGATAAAGTTCAGACAGATGCCTATCGGTTCCATAACACATGCGGTGGTGGCGAGGATGAATACCCAAGGAGAGGCAACCATTGGAGCTGGAATCGCTTGGACATGGGAAAAAGTCGGGAATTATGGAATTGTGGCAGAAACTAATGGGTACATGAATAGAAGGGTCTTGAAAAAAACCCTAGAATGGAAGATCAAAGAAATGGCAAAGATACGAGAGATAAAGATCGACAAAATAAACTATCGAATAGAAACCCTCAAAGTGCCTAGAAATGATTATGGTTGCGTCATAGCAACACTAATATACATACCTTAAAGTGTGCACTAAGCTTTTTAAGAACTGTGTTTTGATAGTTAAGACATGAACAAACAGAAACTTCTGGGACTACTCAAGGAGATGCTAAAGAACTCTAAGAGGAGCGATAGGGAAATTGCCAACGTCATGGGGGTCTCCCAACCAACCGTTTCCAGAACCAGAAGCCGACTCGATAAAGAAGGATATGTAAAAACTTACACGGTCATTCCAGACTTTGGAAAACTTGGGTACGAAATACTAGCGTTTACATTCACAAAAATGAAAACTTACCCAAGTCAAGAAAAAGCTGGAAATATAGTGCAACTTGCTCAAGAATGGGTAAGCAACCGCCCTAACATCATCTTCGCTGCAGATGGTGAAGGCCTTGGAAAAGACGTTATCACGATATCGTTTCATAGAAACTATTCTGAGTACGCTGATTTTATGCGCACCTTCGCCATGGAATGGGGAGAGATCATAAGTGGATTTGATTCATTTCTTGTTAGCCTTGAGTCAGGATATAAGATGAAGCCCCTAGATCTGAAGTATTTGGCGGACGATGAGTAGGTTCAGAAAAACAAGACCTTAACCCTAGCATCAAGAAAGCGTGGGTGTCCATATTCAAGTTATAGATTATTTGTTCTCTTTCCTCCGTTCATACGACGCTTTACGACTGGGTCGAATCTTCTCAGCTCCGTGTCCTTTGTGGCGAAGGGCTCGCATCTTCTTACCAGCACTGGTTAATCCTCTAAAAACCCTTCCACGATGACCCTTTTCGCAAATCCAGTTGATGTCCTTATCAGATTCTATAACTGGGTGGTTAGGGTCTACTAAAATGACCTCGAACCACTTGTAGCGACCGTCCTGCCAAATCCAATAGGAGTTGAGAACTTCAAGGTTTGGAAACTTTCTCGCTGTTCTCTCTTCTGCAATAAGCTTTAGACTTTTTGCTGGCTTGAATTTTTTTACGCCCATTCGTTTGGGTCTTCGACCAGCTTTGGGGCGAACTTTTCTTAGGCCTCCACGTCGAACACGAACTCTAGCGAGGACAAACCCTTGCTTGGCTTTGTATCCTAATCTTCGTGCCCGATCTAGGCGCGTCGGCCTTTCAATCCTGACAATTGTGCGTTGTTTGCGCCATTTGATGGTCCGTTGAAACATTAGATCCTTTACGTAGGAGGTTTCTGGTTTCTTCCAAGCCTGCGTAACATACTTATATGTCATTTAAGGGAATCTCCTCTCCATTTGTGGTTCAACATTTAGTTACATCCCAACGGATTGATGCCCGCAGATAGCTTGTAGGTATGAAGCCCGCAGATTGTTAATAAACCTTTTTAAGTCTTTAACGGCTTATCTAACAGCCTAGCTTTTTTGACAAGCAAATATCCACTATGAGTTTTCCAAACCTTCTCCGTCTGCAATATTCGTATTTTCTTCTTGAAGTAGGGTGCATCAAGAACTAACGTTTCGTATTCACCCCCTTCGCCAATTAGTGATATCCCGAATTTCCTGTTCAAGTCAAGAAGGGAATTTAACGTATGGGCGTCGATTTGTTTCCCTAACCAGCTTTCGTTTAACCCGTAAGCGTAAACTCCCACAATAATTACTTCAAAATGTAGCTCTATGATTTCTCTTAATAGCTGCAAGGAGGCTTCCTGCCAAAGAGGTGCAATTGACCTTACGTTTAATTCTTGACAAATTTTGTCTATTCTCTTCTTTTGATATTGGGATGATATGGCTCCTGAAACAATTCCTTCAATGTCTAGGGTTGAAAGGAGTTTTTTCAAATCTTTAAGTTCGGTTTCCTTGATCCCAGTAGTTTCCGCCTTGACCAGTGGAATTTCGACTGCTTCTGCGAACAGATCGGTGAGGTGAATATTAGGATAGTGAAACATCCAGCTGTCTTCCCTCTGGGGAATCATACTCACTAGGTATTCCACTTCGTAACCTTGTTCTAAAACGCGATAAAGAGATAGAGCAGAGTCTTTTCCACCAGAAACTAAGACAGCAACACGCAAATATCGGCAACTCCGTCAAAGTAATGTTTCATTGAGCGTAATAAGTGATGGCAATATGTTTAAGATTTCTTAATTTTGGGAAAGATTTTACCAGTCGCATCTCGGTATTCTATGTACGCTTCACCAAACCGTTTTACCAGTAACTTTTCTTCCACTGTTGCGATATGTAAGTAGCCTGGAACTGCAATAAGAGGAATCAAAGCGATCAGATTAAGAAGAATCAGAAATAGACCAATAAATAAGATGAAGTAGGCAAGATATGAAGGGTGGCGTACGTAGCGGTAGGGACCCCATGTCACGAGCTTCTGATCTCTAGGCATTTCCCAAGAGGTGGCGTATTGTCCTCTTGCGAGAACGCTCCAGATAAACAGAAAGTAGCCGAAAGCAGTTATGAGGATGCCTGCTATTTGCACCCACGAGTCAAAAGGGAACTGAAGTTGAAGAAAGGAATTGCGTAGGACTGTCTGGAGCCCAGCAAAGACCACAAGAATATAGAACAAGGATTCTAGAAAGAACACTAATGTTCCCAGAGCCGACAGAGTGAAAATGAGTCCTCTTGGTCGCTCGACTTCAGCTTTATATTTCTTTGCTCTTTTATTTGTCCCATGTCTTTTGAAGTTGTATAAGTTTGCACCGCAGAAACACAGAAGACATAAACTCAAAGAGATTGTAATCGACAGATCCAGAAGCATGAAATTAAAATATTCATTGAACTATTTATGGGGTTTCATCACATCTTTATTTATGCAGACTAGACGAAAAAGAATACTCTCTACGAACTCCTCCTCTTTTTCTTCTCCGCCTATTCATTTCAGTCACCGTTTATTCCTCCCTTACACCAAGGAGAAACCGTTAGTGGATACCAGTGACACATATTCATCACCATCAGGCACAACTGTTTAGTATACGATAAAAGAAGAATTACTGAGAGACATTTAGAAAAAGCAAACTAGTACCGAAAGCTAGAATCCTTCGATAACCTGTGTGATCATAACTAGGATGTGTACAAATCAAATAACGGAGCAAATCATCATGACTCAAAATAATCTTGACTTAAATCCCACGAATACGGATTGGCTTCGTGGCAAAGACCGTTACAAAGTGGAATTTTGTAAAACATTGTCAAAAATAGGTTCACCCGAGTTTGCGATTGCTGACAAAAAAACCCGAGAACTTGCGCCTTATTTCGTGAACTTGGCGCCGTTGATCAGTTTTCCGAATGAGTTTCAGCGTAGTATAAATGTACTGCGAAAAATCATCGAGACTGAGGTAGGCATCGAAAAGTTTTCAAGAATGGCAGCAGCTTCAACCAAGGTTCTTCCGTACGTAGCAGTTTTGACGCACGTTCTTGAAATACCCATGTTACTCATTAAGAAGAGTGAAACGAAGGGTGGACAAGACGGATAGATGGGATTCTTTATCCAGGCGATAAGGTCTTGGTTATTGACGACATCCTCTCCACTGGAAAGACGGCTATAGAGGCAACAGAAAAACTGAGAGCTGAAGGCGCTTTGGTTGAAGACTTTGTTGCCCTGTTGGATAATGAGAGAGGAGGAAGGAAGAGATTGGAGGATAAGGGCCTTAACCTCTATGCTTTCATTACCATTCGTGAAGTAGCGGACTATTTGGAAAAGATGTTGGTCATAACGAGCGCTCAACGCAAAACAATATATGAATGGGTGAAGAAATCGGGTGTGTAGTATCCAGAACACACTTGAGAAAAATCTTGTTAGATGGCTTCTGGAAGAGGAAAGCCCTTCGGTTCGCTATTTTGCTCTTAGGGACCTCTTGGGCAAAAGAGAAGATGACCCGGAGCTACAAGCCGCTAAAGCTGCCATTCCAACATCAAAGGTGATAACAAGGATCTTCTCCAAGCAAAAGTCGAAAGGATACTGGGAAGAACCAGCGAATCCGTACCATCCTAAGTACAAATCGTCTTACTGGCAGATAATGACATTAGGCCAATTAGGAATGGACAGCAGAGATAAAAGAATCAGAAACGCTTGTGAATACATTTTCCAGTTTCAACTGGACGAAGGGGGATTTTCAAGTTATACTCTTGAACGAGCATTTAAAGAATATGAACAGATGCGCAAAAAAGGGAAGAAACTGCCTTCGGCGAACGAATGGGTCCGATCTACGGTTTTTGAACACCAGTATTCTTGTCTCACTGGTAACATGGCGGCAGCGTTGATTAGGATAGGATATGTAAAGGATCCAAGAGTATGGAAGGCGCTGGACTGGCTTGTAAGGATTCAGAACAAAGATGGCGGGTGGCTTTGCCCCTACTGGCGAGCACATGTTAAGGATACGCATGGATGTTTCTACGGAACTATTTGCCCTTTAGAGGCGTTCAGTGAAGCCCCTAGAGCAACGTTAACCAAAAAAATGGAGCGCGCTGTAGAAAGCGGAGCAGAATTTCTTCTTATGCATCGTCTCTTTAGGGCAGATCACCACAACTACAAAGTGATTAAACAGTCATGGTTAAAACTGGGCTTTCCTTGGTTTTACGGGTATAACATTCTGAGAGGATTAGACGTCTTATCTAAGCTAGGTTATGTAGACGATGAACGATTGGATGACCCCGTACAGATTCTATTGCAGAAGCGCGCTCGGGATGGAAAATGGATTCTTGAAAGCACTCCAAGTGATAGAATGCAAGCTAACATAGAAACTAGAGGTAAGCCAAGCAAGTGGATAACTTTGATCGCATTAAGGGTGTTGAAACGCCTTCATAGATTGAATAATGAAGAGGTAGAGGAAGGGTGAATCTCACTCTATCTTCCCTCAGGTTGCATCCAACCTTTTCCTAGTCTATTCACGGTGTCACAACTTACATCAAGTTCTTAGGTCCATCGTGCATCCGCTAGTTCTTGAGTGAGTTGATGAGTTTTTCTACTAATCTTTTGCATTCCGTTATGCCTTGCTCGTTGCCAAGAACCTCACCTTTGCGGTCGCCAGCTTTGACGCTGATCCCAAGGAAGGGGGGGTTATTGTAGCGAATCGGTCGCAGTCCCAAAACTTGAATGTAATCTGCGACAATCTTCAAGGTTTGTTCTTCAACGTTGCCTGTGCCTGATGTGACAAACATGCAAAAAGGTTTCTCGGTGAAGAGGCTATAGTCTGGGTTCTTAAAGGTTCTCTCGTAGCCAGCGTGCTTTCGCATGTGATCAATCGTATCCAGCCTTTCGAGAAAACATAGAAATTTTGAGGGAACAAAGAGGTACTTTGGGATGACAAAGACTATTCCATCTGCGTGTTTCATTTTCTCAAGAACTTGGTTGAAGTCGTCTTCCAAGGGGCAGTCATCGCTTATACATTTCTCGCATATGTTGCAGAACTCTATCTTCTTGTCTGCCAGTTGCACTATTTGGTAGTTTGCATCCTCTGAATCGAGAACTACTTTGGTTAGCGCGTAAGAGTTTCCGTTGCTTCTTTGTGAACCAACGATTGCCAGAAGATTTGGCCTTGATTTCATAGATGATAGTTGGGAACGGATTTCTTTTAAGTTGATTGCTTCGAGTAATAGTTGGAGGTTGCGCAATGAGTATTGAACTTCCAGAAGCCAAGATTCTTGTGGAACAGATGAATGACGAGCTTCGGGGCAAGCGCATCAAATCTTGCCATCTGCAAGACTATGAGAGATTGCAAAGAATTGGTATGCTGAACAGGGACCTAAAGGTCTTCGATCATCTTGTGAATGGCAAAATTGAATCGGTCATATCTAGGGGCAACGTCATACGTGTAAAGCTTAACAATGGAATGAACTTGATTCTCGGACCAGAGTATGGTGGCCAGATCCTTTACCACGCAGATGAGAAAACTGCTCCAAGTAAGTTCCATTTGAAGGTGATTTTTAGCGATGACACGATGTTGACGGTGAGGCTTACTAGCATGGGTGTTATCCAAGCAATGAATGACAATGACCTAGGGCTTTCCTATGTCTTTAGACGAGACTTCAATTCCGAGGTGCTCTCGCCTATAGACAAAGAGTTCACCTTTCAGCGCTTTTCAGAACTTTTGGCAAGCAATAGCAGGGCGCTCAAGTCAGTCCTCGTAGGAAAAGACGCTTTTGTTGTAGGACTAAGCAATAGTGCTTTTCAAGACATTATATACAGAGCTAAGCTTCATCCGAAGAGGAAGGCCTCAGAACTGAGTATGGATGAAGGGCGAGCCCTTTTTGATGCTATTAAGCTTGTGGTTCAAGAGAGAATTGGATTCAAGGGAAAAGACCAGTTCTACGATCTTTATGGAAATCAAGGGAGTTACACGCCAGCCATGGGGCCAAACATGAAACAGCAGCCTTGTTCGGTCTGCGGAACTCCAATAGAGAAGTTGAGTGTTGGAGGAGGCCATGTATACTTCTGCCCCAACTGTCAGGTATGAAGAGTGAAGATAGTGCCCAATCTCTCCTTTTTTCTGCACCTATGTAAATATCTAGGTAAGTAATGCCTCCCCCATTTGTATACAGCGATAAGTAAAGTTTTAATCTGGAGATTGCGTTTTACTCCAGAATTAAGAGGGCTATATCTTGGTTACACAGGATCTTGACAAACTGTTTAATCCTCATAGTATTGCTGTAGTCGGAGCTAGCGACAAAAAGGGATCAGTCGGCTATGCATTGATGCAAAATCTCACAGAGTTAGGCTATAAAGGCACTATTTACCCAGTTAACGTTCGTAAACCTGAAATTCTTGGCCTCAAGGCCTATCAAACTGTGAGTCAACTCCCAGAAACTGTTGATCTCGCAATAATTGCCACCCCCGCCAAGACTGTTCCCGAGATTCTAGAGCAATGCGGAAAAGCTGGAATAATCGGAATTATCATCATTTCCGCTGGCTTCAAAGAAGTTGGACCAGAGGGCAAAGCATTAGAGGACAGGATTCTTGAAATAAAGAAGAAATATGATTTACGAATTATAGGACCCAATTGTTTGGGCATAATACGTCCTAGTATAAATCTTAACGCCACCTTCGCGATGAAGAAGGCAAAGGCGGGCAACATCTCATTTATCTCTCAAAGTGGCGCATTAGGCACAGCGATTCTTGATCTCGCAATACATGAGAACATCGGCTTCAGTAACTTTGTTTCCCTTGGATCAACGATCGATGTGGACTTCGGCGATCTCATAGATTATTTCGGTGATGACCCAGAGACCAAAAGCATTCTGATGTATGTTGAAGGAATACGTGATGCCCGAGAGTTCATGAGTGCTGCAAGACATTTTGCAAGGGCCAAACCAATTATCGTGGCAAAAGCTGGAAAGTATGGTGAAAGCGCAAAGGCCGCTGCTTCACACACTGGCTCACTTACAGGAGAAGACATGGTATATGACGCCGCCTTCAAACGCGCTGGAATTGTCCGTGTCGAGGAAATTGCGGATCTCTTCAACATTGCTGAGGTTTTAGGCATGCAGCCTCTCCCCAAAGGTCCAAACCTCGCTGTAATCACCAACGCAGGGGGACCAGGAATAATGACTATAGATGCTCTCATTACAAGAGGAGGAAAACTAGCGGAACTAAGCAAAAAGACAATGGAGAGGCTTAACAGCACCTTACCAGCTTATTGGAGTAAAAGGAACCCCATCGACGTTTTGGGAGATGCGAAAGCTGAAAGATACAAGACTGTCGTAGAAGAATGCCTCAAGGATGAAAACGTTGATGGCTTATTGATAATATTTACCCCTCAAGGCCTAACGGATCCCGCAGAGATTGCGAGAAGCATCGTCAAGTTACATTCACGTGAGTGGAACCCCCGAAAGACACTTTTGACGACTTTTATGGGCTATGAAGAGGTGGAGGAGGCTAATCAGATTTTTAGCAAAAACAACATCCCCACCTTCACCACACCAGAACAAGCAGTCAAAACGTACATGTACATGTATCAATATAAACACAACCTCGAACTGCTTTATGAAACACCTCAAGAAGTACCAGCAAGCAGCGTTCCACCAACACGCCCCCTTTTGGTGATAATGAGAAACGCTGCAAAGGAAGATCGTGATATATTAACTGAAATAGAAGCGAAACATCTTCTTGAATACTACAATATTCCAATTGTTAAAACAGTAAGAGCCGGAACTGCAGATGAAGCTGCCACTATCGCTTCGCAGATTGGCTATCCAGTGGTTCTGAAGATTCTTTCGCCACAAATTATTCACAAAACTGATGCTGGAGGCGTAGTTCTTGACATCAATTCTGAAGCCGAACTCCGAGAGGGATTTGACAGAATTATGCAAAAAGCAAAAGAATACAATCCTGAAGCTGAGATTCAAGGTGTTGCAATTTCACCCATGATTACGAAACGCGGCTACGAAGTCATTCTTGGGGCTAAAGCTGATCCAATTTTCGGCCCAGTGATTCTGTTCGGAATAGGTGGCATCGGTGTAGAACTTTTTAAAGATGTTGCCCTTGGACTACCTCCGCTGAACAGAACTTTAGCCAGAAGAATAATGGAAGAAACGAAGGTTTATCAAATCCTAAAAGGGTATAGAAATATGCCGCCAGCAAATCTTAAGCTTCTGGAAGAAACCATAGTGAAATTCTCGCAGATGCTTATTGACTTTCCACAGCTGAAGGAGGTTGATATCAATCCGTTATTCATCGATAATAAGGAAGCGTTCGCTCTTGACGCCCGTGTAGTAATTGATCCGAAACGGGTTTTAGGAGAGGTTGAACCTCATCAGCACTTGGTTATTAGTCCGTATCCCAAGAAGTACGAAGCAGCTTGGAACCTGCGTGATGGCCGATCTGTCGTTCTAAGACCGATAAAGCCTGAAGATGAACCTTTGTGGCTTGACATGTTTCATGGCCTTTCCGACCAATCCTTACGTCACAGATTTTTCGAAATCATTAAGGGCACACCCTTGGAGATCAGAGTTCGGTACTGCAATATTGACTATGACAGAGAAATAGGCATTGTTGCCGAACTATATGAAGATGGTCACCGAAACATAATAGGGTATACCCGGATCATTTTAGACCCTGATAGAAAAAGTGCTGAAATATCTTTCGTCGTCGCCGATCAGTGGCAAAATCTAGGTTTAGGGTCAAAAATGGTGGATTACGTCATTGAGATTTGTGAGGATAAGAAACTTGAAACAATCTACGGAGTTACGTTGCCTGACAATCCTCGGGCAATCAGACTTCTGAAAAAAATGGGATTTACCATCAAGCAACTAGATGATGGACGAATGAAAAGCACTCTCAACCTAGCGGAAGAATAACACAGAAGGAGTATTGTAGAAGAACAATTGCAGTAACCCTCGTCTTGCTGCATCTACCAAATTCCAAGAAATAATCTATACCTAGTGCGTTTGGCGTATTCTAAATATCCATTCAATTCTTTCTGAAGTGTTCTGCAAGGACCAATTTCTATGCGCGCGCAAAGGGTTCTTTGGCTGTAGTGCAGGGGGTGGGATTTGAACCCACTGCTAATTTGGGCTCTCAGTTCGGAAGGGTTCTGAATGTGCTGCTTCATCTGAGGAAGCTGGGTAGGAGAGAGGTTACTCTGAAGGGTATAGGGAAGAAGCTGAGGTATCTGGCGAAACATTGTGATCTGGGGGATCCTGAGGCTGTTAAGGAGTTTATAGTTAGGGCTGAGTGGAGTAGTAATTATAAGGGGAATGTGGTGGAAGCCTACAATCATTATGTTAAGTTTCATGGCTTAGCCTGGGAGAGGCCGGTGTATCAGAGGGAGGAGAGGAGAACTCGGATTCCTACGCTGGAGAACATCAACAAGATCATTAGTCATAGTAAATCTAAGGGAGCTCTAGCGTACAGTATCATTAGAGATGTAGGGATGAGGCCCATAGAGGTCGCTAGGCTGAAAGTGAAAGATGTGGATGCTACTGGAGTAGTGTATCCTACCACTGCAAAAGGAGGGGCTGGCCGAACTCTGAAGCTACCGGCCTCTACGCTGGCTATGTGGAACAAGTATGTCGGAGATCAGGGCCTAGGCCTGGAGGATCGAGTGTTCAGCAGCAAGAAACATCAGGAGCCCTGGAAGATCGCAGAACTCTTAGAGGGTAACTGGGCTAGGTTGAGAAACAGTGTAGCAGAGAAACTGCAGCAGCCAGAGCTGAAACTCATTCGGCTCTATGATCTGAGACACTTCTACGCTACTATGCTGTACCACAAAACTAAGGATATCCTGTTAGTGAAGCAGAAGCTAGGCCATAGAAGGATAGAGAACACGCTGATCTATACCCATCTGGTATGTTTTGCTGAGGATGAATGGATCTGTAAAGCTGCGGAAACAGTGGAAGAGGCCCAGGGGCTCATAGAAGCTGGGTTCCAGTACGTCACAGACATGGATGGAGTTAAGCTCTTCCGAAAACGAAAATAAGGCTGGCCTGAAAGTGCTCTCCTGATCTGAGATAGATTGAGTTAGACTGTTCAGAAAGAGAAAGTGAGGGGGGCTGTTACTGTGAGTTGGCTGTTTTAAGATATTCTGAGAACTCATAGATGCCGTGGAACTCTCTGATCTCTACGCCACTTTCAATGATTTGATTATATATTCTAGTTTTGTTCGATTCTTCATCCAACTCATGCAACCAGGTTCTTACTGGTTCCTTGAAGCGCTCATAATACTCTGCTATCTTCTGCTCAAGTTCGGTATAAATCAGCCCAGCATTGTCTTTATGCTTTTTTCGTAGCTCTCCAATCCTTGTTTGATGTTCGGTAAAATCAATGAGATGAGCGAATTCATGTGCAAAATTAGCTGTGACAAACTTTTCTTGGATGATCTCGAGAAACGGTAACGAAAGAATAAAAGCATTATGTTCCCTATCAAATGGATCTGGAAGGACTTCATTGAATACAAAAATCTCCCTATCTGGCAGGACTACTTTCCGCACAAAAGGAACGACGTAAACTTTTGGTATGTAGTCTGATCTTGAGATATTTATTGGAGAACTCCCTAAAGCATGTTGATAACAGCTCTCTAATTTACCCTGAACCTTCTTGAACCTAGCAACTGAACCCTTATCTAAATATACACTGCTAATTCCACTGCTCATTCTTCTCCTTTATCCCTCCAGCCTCTAGCTGAGTTTTCTTCCACATTTAGGACAGTGATCTATGTCATATCCACAGGTTAAGCAGATGCAAATTTTACACTGAGAACAGATCCAGTTCGCCCCATGAATGATATTACCACATTTGGCACAGGGTTTCGTGAGACACTCATCAACCATACCCTAAACTATCCATTTATCTCACTCGCCTGAAGCTACAATAATCGCTATCAACAACCCAAGAAGAAACAATATCGCTAATACCGCCAGAAGATTACCTGTTGCTCTGGCCTCCTCTAGTTCCTTCTGCAAAATATCACGGAGTTCCTTGGCCTCCTGAGGAGATATGATATTTCTATCCAGTTTAGAAGTGAGTTCTCTTCTTTTTCTTATCTCGTGGGGAGTGAGTGGATTTTCTTTAAGGAACCTCTTCTCGAATTCTTCTACAAACTTACTGGCTAGGCTGACATTCAGGGCGTTGAAGGCAATTACTAAAGGATTAGCCTCTAAAACTGCCAGCCTCTTATCAATACTATTGATTTTTTCTGCCAGTACCATAACTCTATCTACTTCTGCGCTAACGATAGTTCTGATTTTCTCATCCAAATTCGGTAACAGAAATTTCTGAACCCAACCAGGAACTTTCTCTACTATGTCCTTCACCAATTCATTTCTCTCCTTTATGTTTCCAGCCCTTCTTTTTGAGGGGCTCTGTGATCTCTGGGACTGTGAGAGCAAATCTGATGTGTTCACATTTTGTGCTTTCGCAGTGCTCACACCATAATTCTCCCTCTGGCCTGGGATAGATGTCTATGTAGAGGCCTAGCGTATGATCTCTGATGGTTGCATGATCGTTATAGGTGTTGAAATGTTCCAGTGGGGGAGTAGGGGGAGATAAACCCTTATCCTTTATCCTCTCAAACTCTTTTGTAAACAGGGTTCTAATCATATCTGTATTGCTCTGAAGTTTCCAATAGTCTTTTATAAGCCTAAATCTCCTGGCCAGTTCCCCTACAAAAGTCATTCTGATATGAATTGAATCATCCTTTTTCTTTCTGGGCAATTTTTCGCTTTCCTTTAGAACAAAATTCATGTTTAGTGGAGGATATAAAAGTGTTACCGTTTCCTCATTGTAACAATTTTAAATTTTGGTGCAACTATGTAACACTTTTAAATTTTGGTGTAATTCTGGAATCGGAATCCACTGTTTTTTGTACTCATACAGAAATATAGAGTAATTCTAGAAGATAATTGTAGAAAAATCTTTTATAGGGAATCCATATACACTCTAGTTCTAAGTGGGGTGTATATGAGTAAGAATAAACCTGTACACATCAGAATGACTTTCAAAAACAACGAGGCTCAGATGTTTAAGGCCATTAAGGGTTTTAGAGGCCTAGAGCATAACACTGAAGTTTGTAGAGTACTGCTGACTGAGGCCTACAGAAGTATTCCTGACGAGTGGCTGAGGAACCGAACAGAAACCCAGGAAGAACTAGAAGGGCCTGAGGGGGGGGAAGTGAATGGCTGAGGGAGAGAACTGTGAACATTTTAGCCTGAACGCTATTGGAAACCCTGAGGATGGAGATTATCGCTGTAACCACTGTGGTTTATGGTTTAAGGCTAGGCCCAGCCCCCTACGGAAGAGGTAGGAGGGGAGGAGGGAGGCTCAGAGATGGCTTTACATATCTATCCTAGAATCGCTGGAAGATCTTTAACAGCTTCCTGTGGTCACAGAGTAGAGAAGGGTTCACGCTATGTAAGAACGATTGACTACTGCAACTATAATCGGATCGCTAAGAGTTTCTGCTCCTCCTGTTGGAATGGCCAGTCAGGGCTCCAGGTACAGAAACATGAGCTCCCTCTCCTGGGAGTGTTAGTAGAGCTAGCAGAGCTGAGCCCCCATGTTCAAACCTCTGAGGAACAGGAGGCCCTACATAACATAACAGCCCTCCTCACTGGGCCAGATCTGGGGGCCTCCTAATGAAACTGCTGGCTAAAATCAAGAGTTCTGATCTGCTGATGAAACTGCAGCATGAGAAGGGAGCTACTTTCTTCAGGCCTGGAGATAAACAGGGAGAGTATGAAGTAATTTACTTCAGTGGAAACAGGGTAGTTCACTTTAAAGGCGAACTCAAAACCTCTGAGTTAGAGCAGCTAAGGAACGTAGCCACTGAATGTAAGATCCTGGATCTGGATATCAGCTTAGGGTTTGTGAGGATCGTAGAATAATGGCTCAGGCCCAGCAGATTTCAGAGAGAGATCTGAAACTTATTTTAGAAAAGCTCCAGGATACCAGGCTTTCCTGGGCCTGGGAGCACTATAGGGGCTCTCCCATCTGTCTAAAATGTAAGAAGCTCCTTCAGGCCCCTGAACATCTGGAAACCCAGAAAGTGTGTACACTTTCCCCTACCTCAAGCTGTAGTTTCTATGATCCGATAAAATAGGGGCTGATTCGGATCCATCACTTTCCTGGAAAGATGGTTCATGCTCTCCTTTCTCCAGCTAATAACCCTAGCGGTAGGAAAGGTTTTTTCGAGAGTACAGGCCATCCCAGAAAGATCCTACAGTTATGGATCCGCGATCAGTGGCCCAGAAGAGATTTCATCACATTCATAGCCTGTGTAGGCTGCTTACTGCTGATAGCTCTGGCCTTCTGGCTGGGCCTGGGAGGGGATTAACTGGCTCAGAAATCAGAATCTCCTAAAGGAGCCTGGGATACTGAATATGTAGGCTCTAGGGGGATCCCTCAGAAATTCAGGTTTCTAACTTCTGGAGTACCTGGAGTAGAAGGAACTCTAACCTATGCTGGGGAGAGGTATGTAGTAACTGGGGATTTCAATATCATAAGATCCTGGAACTCCTGGAAGTATGGGGCTGAACTGGAGTTTAATCTCTTTTCTCCAGAGCAAGAGGTTAGAATAGAAAAGGCTAACACTGAGAGAACTAGGCTCCAGATCTATCTCCCCCTTCAGGTAGGAGCTAGGATTATCTTAGAGGCCTCTAAACTGCTGGAGCCAGCCATAATATCCCAGAGGCCTCAGAATCCTGGAGCCCAGCTACAGTCTTTCCAGGCTCTAGGGAAAGAAATCCGTTTTGGAAGGGGCCTTAAAATTCAGTTATGTGCTATGCCTAGATCTACTAGGGGAAAGGATGGAACTGTAGGGTATGGGGCCAGGGGAAAGAGTACTAGGATCCCCAGGGGAGAACGATTCTACCCTTTCAAGTTAGGGTACACAGTGCAGATAGATCGTTTTGTAAGGATAGATGAACTGTACCGGTTTTTGCAGTGGACACTCCTGTTCGAGAGAAAAGTGAAGTTTCTCACATGGTATGGAGAACTGGGGGCCGTGAAACAAAACAGGAGATGGCTGGAGGATCATCTGGAGCCCCTAGAGAAACTTCTGAAAGATGAAAGGGGCCGTGATGGGAGGAGAAACATAGCCCAGTTCATGTAGGAGGCCTAAGAGCTGAAGTATGGTTTTTGTGGTAGGATCCCTGTGTTCACTCAGTTCTCAGATGAGGGCCTGATCTGTCACTTTCCCTATTGCGATCATCCAGCCTTCAGAGAGAAGTGTAGAGGCTGCTACAGGAGAAACAGAACATGAATAATCCCTGTGGATCCTGTAGGAGAGCCCCCTCATGTACTCTTTCATGTAAGGGGAGTTCTAAACTTACTCACTGTGATCTGAGGATCCCCCCTAAAGATCATAGATGGAAGGGAGGAGAGAGATGAATAGAACTAGGATAGAATGGTGTGATTATTCCTGGGGGCCCATCACTGGCTGTAAACATGGCTGCTGGTACTGTTACGCGAAAAAACTTACTCAGAGATTCCCCAAGAACTTTCCTAATGGATTTGAGCCTACTTTCTATCCTGAGAGGTTAAAGGAGCCCTGGAATCTCAAGAAACCTTCTAAGATTTTTGTGTGCAGTATCTCAGATCTGTTTGGAGCCTGGATCCCTCAGGGCTGGAGAGATCAGGTACTGGAATCTATAGAAAAGTGTCCGGTAAAACATACATTCATACTGCTTACTAAGGCTCCTGAGAACATCCTTAAAACGGTTCGATGGGCCAGATTCCCAGATAATGTATGGGTAGGGGCTACAGTAACTACCTATAATGATATCGCTAAGATAGAGGCGCTGAAACAGGTCTCAGCCAGAATTAAGTTCATCAGTTTTGAGCCTCTCCTAGGGCCTATCATTCATCCAGACAGGCCTGGGGGGATTAAGGATATTTACCTACTCCAGGGGCTCCAGTGGATCATCATAGGGAAACTCACAGGCTCCAGGAAAGTGAAGCTACAGAGATCCTGGGTAATAGATCTCCTAGAAGAGGCCAGATTTTTCAAGATCCCAGTGTTTCTTAAGGATAACTTAGGCTGGAGTGAACAGAGGAGAGAATGGCCAGAATGAGTAGAATATATCATATCTGCTATGATATCACTACCAGCATAGTTAAGGCTGGCTTTCTGGAAGAGATCAGCCTTAATGAAATCTCTAAGATTCTAAGGCTGAAGAGAGGGGGAGATCCCAGAACCATAAGAAACTGGCTTAGGAACCTAACATCCCTGGGGTTCCTGATCCCTAGAAACAGATCAGTGTTTAAAATCAATTTTGAGAGGTATCCTGAACTGTTACCTATGGCCCTGAAAGGAGATTCACAGAAGAAACTACTGTGATAAGTCTATTGGAGATGAGAAATCAGAGAAAAGGAATCTGTGAGTGAGTGTGTGTGCATGGATCAGATCTATAGTATGATTAGGGGAGAGGCTATTCCAGGGGATAGGTATGGTAACAAACAGAGGATAGAGAGAATGTTTAGGCTTACACACACGCACACACACAAACTAATTAACACTGTTATAGGGGGAATCTGATGAGTAAACTCCCTGAAACCGTTATCCTATGCTTAGTGGTTCTCTATGGGCTCATGGGCTGGATCTACTTTATGAGCCCTGAGTATGGGCCCCTCTACGCGCTGGGGATCTGGCTCTGGGGCTACCTGGGGATGCTTCTGTACAGCCATCTGTACAATAGGAGAGTACAGGAGGAGGAAGGATCTGGATGAGCCCTTATATGTACATGACAAAAAGGAGAGGGAAAGACGTTATTGTTATTGATTCCAGGCCTCCTCCTAGAATCAGGAGAGCTGAGGCCAGGCTCCAGAAGAGACTGAGAGAATCCTATGAGGCTTATGGTTCACTGAGAAACATAAGAAGGGATCAGAAGAATGGAAACAACCATAGTTAAGAAACTGCTGAAAGACTATCCCCTTAATCAGTGGCTAGAGGCTGCTGATGGCTGCCAGTACTGTAAGAAGGCCTACCAGGTTCGAGTAACCTGGGTAGATGAATCTGGAAACTATGGAGATCTCGAGATCAAGGAGCAGCATGAAAAGAGCTGTATCGAACAGTTTGAGCCTGAGAGCCATAGCCCCAGATGGGATACTGCTGGCTGGGAGTTCACAGAGAAAGAAGTAACTATTCTGGAACATACTTTCAGGCCTATTAAACTCAGAATGAATGTAGGGCCCTGTGTCCACTGCTGGAAACTGGTAGTAGGAATTCCTCTCATCCTGTTCATAGATGAGGGGAAAGGAGGAGAGATAGATCTCTGTTTCTCCTGTGCAGAAAAGTTAGGAGTTTTAGATCAACTGAAAAAGAAGGGAGATAGATGAAAGCAGAAATCGGAACCTTATGTTACTTCTGTAAATGTTCTATGAACAGATCCACTAAGCCCAGGATGATATTTGATCTGGAGAAAGAGGAACTGCTGGGGCTGGCTCATTCAGGCTGCACTAACAAAAAGGGCTTAGAATGGTACACTACTAAGGCTATCAAATGGGGAGAAGAAACTCCCTCTACTGAAATCGTTAGTTTTGGCTGTAGAATAGCCAGAGCACTTAAGATTCAGAGTAAAGGGCCTGATTCTGTAGAGTTCTATGTTAGAATGTTACTCTATAAGTGTCTATGGAAAACTGGAACTGTAGATGAATGTTTGAACCTGAAGGATGTTAGAATATTTCTGGATCACTGGGTTAATGGGCCTTTAAACATGGATCCAGAGAAAGCAGATCGTATAAAGAGAATTTTGAGAACTGAACTGGGAAAGGGGGGATAAGATGAGAAGAAGAAAAGTACTCTTTCTGCTGGCCCTGGCCATGTCTCTGATTACAGTGGCCTCAGGAACTACATATTACAGCCTCTACTATCCTGGCTCTGCTGATGTTCCAGAGAACCCTGAACTCACAGTGTACTTGGATTCTGTGCTCTGGGCTAATACTACTGCTATAGCCTGGGGATCCGTGAATCCAGGCCAGAACTACGCGAAAAACCTAACAGTAGTGAATACTGGAAACACTGGAGTAACTGTAATTCTGAAGGTTCAGGGGCTCCCTGGAGGCTGGACCCTGAACTGGCTGGCTAATCAAACTGCTATAAACCCTGGAGAAGATGCTACTGGAACTCTCAGCCTTTCAGTACCTACAGAGGCCCTAGCTAGATCTTACAACTGGGATCAGTGGATAGAAGGAATCTAAATGGCTGCTCTCGAGACGAAACTGTATGCTAATGATCCAGATATCCCCTATACTACGACTAAGATCCCTCCATTAAGAACGAAAGCTGATATAGATGGGATCCTGGCCAGATGGGGGATCACTAAGGTAGCCTGGGAGTTCGACTTAGAGAGAAATATCGTGAGGCTCCAGTTTGAACTTCCTCCAGAAAAATTCCAGGGAAAAACCATTCATCCAGTAGTGAGGCTGGAGCCCCCTAGAATCTGGAATAAGCAAACTAGAAGGGCTCCTGAATCAGTGAACTGGCGAATATCCCTCAGGATCCTCCATTGGTTCATTAAAGATACGCTGGCTATGGCCTACGCTATGCAGAGCCAGAAAGCAGTAGCCTTCCTACCTCACATAAGTACTGGGAGAGAGGCTACCGTGAAAGACGTAGTTCTCCCTAGACTACATAACCTGAAGGCCCTCCCAGAGAGTGAGCAGCCAGGGAATGTGATAGACGCTGAAATAATAGAAGAGGAGGGATGAGCCTATGAGGGTAACTAGAAAGTTCAACCTGGGGAGAGTAGGCCATCAGTATGAGAGCCTCGAGATAGAGGTAGAGGCCTACAGCATAGAAAAAGCTGCTGAGATCATAGAGGAAAGCTGGAAAACCTACCGTACACTGATGAAAGAGGGAAAGATCCAGTGAGTGCCAGTAAGAGCCTGGAGGATCAGATTCATAGCCTGGCCCTACGATCTGCTAAGATCCTCTATGTAGCAGTGGACATACTGGACCCTAAAACTAAGAGTATCCCTAAGAAAAAGATCCAGGAGCTAAAGGCCCAGGCTGAAGAGATCCAGAAAGAGGCCCAGAACCTATGACAAGATCACTAGAAAGACCTACACTAGGGTATATCGCTAGCAGTACTCATACGCTACCTTCTTTCCCTGAATCTGGATGTGTAACTCTTCTCCCAGAAGAGGATAGTAATAGACATCCTTCTGCTGGGGATCGCTTATCTAACAGAAACATTATGCAGATAGTACATGAAACTCAGGCAAAAGGGGGGAGGATGTAAAATTGGGCTACGCTGAGAAATATGGAAAAAGACATCAAATATCATTCAGGATCGGCCCTATGGCTGAAGAAAGGCTTACTCGAGTGGCTGAACTGTTCAACATGAAACCCAGCCAGTATGTGAAGGCTCTGCTCTACAAGGATCTGGGGATTTTTAATGAATCACTGGATCGTAGAAGAAAACCTACCTGATGAGGGATCTCCCTGAATGATGGATAAATGCTCTCGATGTGGTTATGAGCCAGCTCCCATCTGGAAAAACAGGGCCTGGAAGCTCTATCAGAAATACTCCAGGATAGATGAGTTAGAGGCCTGGCCAGAACACAGAGAGCTGGCTGAGATCCTGAGAAAGATAGGACCTACAGAAAAGAATGAAGTATCCTACAGTGATGGCTACTATAACTATCAGTACAGAACAGATGGCACGGTAGTTAGGATAGCTCAGAAACTGGCCAGATCTTCAGATAGTATGAATGAGCCTGGAAGGGCTACTCACAAACATAAGAGGCCTCCTAATGAAGAGTAAGAGAACTCTCAAGGATGTTAAGAGAACCTGGAACCCAGAGGAGATTTATACCCTAATCACTGAGAAGGCCTGGCCCTACAAAACGAACATACCCTACTTACTGTGCAGAGATCGAGCTTTCCTGGCTCTGCTGTACCTCACGGCTGGGAGGATCTCAGAGGTACTCAGCCTCATCAAATCCCAGTTTGACTTAGAAACAGATCCAGAATTTGTTATTATCAGGAATATGCTTACAGAGAAGATAGGGCCCAGCAGTGAGGCCTTACCCTTCAGAGAGGAGTTTCCCCTAGCCAGATCTGGAATCCTCTCTCAGTTCACTCAGTTAATCCTGGAGTACATACCTGATCTGGAGCCCCATCAGAAACTGTTTTCCTTCTCGAGACAGAGGGGCTGGCAAATAGCAGAGAAGATAACTGGAAAGTGGCCTCACTGGTTCAGAGCCCAGGGAGAAAGGCTCTATAGTAAACTGTTGGAGAGAGATGTTTTTGCACTTAAGGAGCTTCTGAATGTAGCTAGTGTGAGCACTTTATCTAAGTACATATCTCCTCCCTGGAGAGAGAGCAGAGACAAACTGGCCCCAGGAGTAGAATGAAATGGAAGATAATGAGAAAGGGATCCCCATCTGGGTTATACCTTTTCTTCTCCTGGCTCTGAATCCAGAAGCAAAAAGGATTCTAAGAGAACTGGATCAGCTACTGGATGAACTGAAAAAGGAGATCAGAGAATCCTTAGATAAGCTGGCCTCTAAGAGGGATAATAACAGAGAAGGGAAAGATCGCTGAAACTTAGAGACATCATTCTGCTGCTGCTATACGCTAACAAACAGGAGCCCATAACTTCCTTCCTTCATCTCAGATACATGGTGTTCCTGGTAGAGAGAGCTCTGGGAGTAGAAATAGACTGGTAGGAGAGATCTGATGGCCAGATTAACTAAGGAAGAGTGGAAGAAACTGGATGAGCTTCTGAGTAAACATGGTTTTGGAGGCTACTATGATCTAGTAGAGTGCCTTAAGATGGCTCTCTCAAAAATAACAGGAAAGAAGGATCTACCAGAAATCAGGGATCTCCCTACAGTGGTTAAGCTACTAATGAATGTGAGATCTCCAGAAACTTCCTAACCTCTTTCTGATTTTACAGTATAGATATACTGTTAAATGGATGGTCTTTTAGGTTCACTTTCTCTCTTTCTCTATATGAAGAGGATGGGGATGATGTTAAACCAAAACTGAAACTACCTACCTATCTCCAGTATTTGAGCCTCTAAGGGGCTGCTCATCCTCCTACACCTGGAGCAGTGGCCATTAGCCCTGATCTCCCTGTTATGATTCGCTATATGAGTATGTACAGTACCGGAGGACCTCTTTAGATCTGCTGCTACTACCTTCATGTTCTTGCACTCGAGATATCTCTCTATAATCTGTGTATGTTCTATAGGACCTACCTGATGAGATCTCTCAGCTTTCTGTAAGTGTTCAGGGAGTTCTCCATACTGGATACAACCCTCTAACCCTACAGCCTTCAGAATGTTCTCTTTCTCCCTCTTATGCCAGGCTGGATACTCAAACTTTCCCAGAGCTACCGGCCCAGTACTACATACCAGGATAAAGAGGCTGGGGCCAGGGTTCATCAAGCTATCAGGATCTACCATACTGTAGATCCAGGAGAGATCTTTAGGGAGGCCCAGTACTCCTACTCTCTTAATGTAGGTATAATCTGAGAGATCTCTGATCTCCTTATCTATGCTTGTCCATCTCACAGTATCTACTCCTATAGGATAGCCTAGATGCCTGGCCTCTCTATAGACATGGATGAAATCTGCTTTCGCTATGGTTTGGTTCTTAGTTATTCTGATCCTGGAGTAAATGAAGTTAGCAGCCTCCCTAATCATCACATACCAGGGCTCTCTCCAGGATGCTCTACGCCAGAGAGTTTTAAGGATCAGCTCATTCAGGGCCCAGAACTCCTCATTTATATTGCTATAGAAGGCTGATACTGAGAGAGAGTTTCTATAAGGCTCCAGATCTTTCACTGTTATCTTACTCACTGGCTGAACATCCCAGGGGCCCCCTACCTCTACACTATCCCCAGTGAGGAGTAGAATCTCATTCTTACTGTACAGTTTAGATCTCAGCCAGGCCAGGCCCTCATTATCCCTGGATCCGAAAAGATCTATCACTTTAGGGTATCTACAGGCTACACTTTCTAGGAGGCTGCTCTTTCCAGCCCCTCTGAGGCCCAGGCCCAGGTGTGTTTTAGGCCTCTTAAAATCTATCTTTCCTTTCCCTCTGATCCAGAGGAGTTTAATTCCTGGGGGAGCCTTAGACATTCTGCATATCTCTGAGATCCAGTTTTTTCCCTGATACAGGAGTAAAAATCACTATTGGGATCTCCTGGGTTACATCAGCAGCCTTATAGGATAACTGGATGATCTGAAGGGCCAGAGTGAACAGGGGATCATAGTAGCCTGGGAGTTCCTTATACTCTTCATAGAGAATTAAGAAATCTGCTACCTTCTCTCCTACATCACTGTTATCTCTATCGCCAGCTCTATTCCAGGGCCAGGCCTGATCGGAAAGGGCTAGAATGATCTTATCCAGGGCCTCTCTCTTACTCTCGAGAGCCTGAACTCTATTCCCTACATATTTGGCCCTCTGTTTCTCATTCATAAGGAGCACTAGATCAGTAGGAAGTATCTGGCTAGTACTGGCTTTTCTGAACTCCTGTAGGGCCTCTGTGAGATCATCATGTAACTCATGGATCCTAGTTTGTAAGGTATCAGTGGTTAGAGTTTTTAGAACTCCCTCACTTTCCAGCCTAGCTAAGTTAGTGAGCCTCTGCTCTCCATCTTTCCCTTTACCCCAAAACTTCCATTTCATAGGATCCCCCTCTCAGGCCAGGTTAGGAACGATGTACATGAAATACACTACTAAGAAGGCTAGTACCAGGAGCCCCAGGAGAAACAGGTTCTTAGTATTCAGGATCCTCCATCTCATTTTTTTCTTAGCGCGCATAATGTTTCCATACCTTCTCTTGAAATCCTCTAACATCTCTTTCCTGGTATCCTGGATACTGAAACTCTCAGTTAGATGGGCTGTAAACTCATCAGAAATAGTCTCTCTCTCCAGCCTGAGGCCTATGTTATCTTTAATGAGAGAGGCCTCTTTAGATCTCTGGATATCTTCTGCTCCAGGCTGCTCCCCCCTCATAATGGAATCTGTTTCAGGGAGGGCTCCTACAGTAGCCTGGTAGTGAGCCTTACTATCCTGGAGTTTACATACTGGGATTCTTTCTCTCTCATTGATCTCCCATCTATGATAAGGATAGACATGAAGGGAAACATCCTCAGCTCTCGGATGGCTGATAGGGATCCCTCCATAGAAGATCTCTCCCCCTTCTCTGAAGAAAAACTGATCCTCCCATTCATGGGGGAGCAGCCAGTAGGCCCTTTTAAAAAAGGTTAGGCCTCTCACTGGATCCTCATAGCCTATATGGAAGGGAAAGGTTAGCCTGTACACATACCAGGTAGCTCCAGGATTACTTTCAGAGATCTCTCCTATCTTCTCAATATCCCCCTCCTTTATCACTAGATCTACACAGATAACCTGGGTTTCTGAGAATCTCCATTTAGAGCTGGGGAAACTCAGATAGCCAGCAGCCTGTTGTTTAATATGGGCTACATAGATCATAAGACAGGCCCCCCAGATGGCCAGGCCTACTCCTAACATCTCTGTAACCATTCTCTCCTCTAACTCAAACACATAGTAAGCAGCCTGGGAGCCAAACCATACCGCATAGAAGGGTACAACTACCGCAAGAATTAGCTTGATTATGTTCTGGCCCCAGTTCAGGCCTGTAACTACGCTGGGCCCCATCCCCAGCCTTTCTCTGAGCCCTCCTAACATTATTGAGCCCTCTGCTTAGGCCTCTGCTCCCCCATCTTGTGTTTAATACTGTTCAGGATGGCCTTTTCTACCTCTGTAGGCTCCCTATCCCCTGAGGCCTTACTGGTGATAGGAATACCTGAGAACTCTCTCAGAGGATCCTCTGGGAGAGTAAAGGTAGGATTCTCTTTCTCTACAAAATTGTAGTTCTGGCTGAGATACATGAGCAGTGTTTCAGCCCTAGATTCTTTTCTGGATTCTCTCACGGCCAGAACGATAACTATCACGGTAGCAGCTAGGTTAATGAGGAGTACATACTCAGGGCTCAGGCCTGGAATCAGTCTCATCCTCTCCTGGGGGAATAAACACTACCTGGGCCCTCCAGAAGGGCTCTCCAGGGGGCCGATACAGGGTTATTTGAGTTTTGAATCCTCTGAGGATCTGAGCCAGCTTGAGATGTTCTTTCTTCAGGTTAATCCCCAGGGATGTACCTCTCTTAGTGACATGGCCCTCAAACTCCATAGTGAAAGGAGGATCCTCTTCCTGATTTCTCCCAAAACTGAAGGGCTCCTTTTCTACCTCTTCTTTCCCTCTAACTTTCTGTAGAAGTTTCTTCAGAGGGCCTTTATCCTCTGTTCCCATACCATAACCATAATGATAACCATGTTCATACACATATAGATTTTTCCTTAGATGTATGGATATGTTTAGACATGAAACCTCTTTCGAGGGAAAAAATGGAGAAGATCTAACATGAGTGCTAAGAAAGGATATGAGATCTGGATCATAGTAGCTATCATAGCCCTAATCTTTCTTCCAATACTACAACAGGGAGCTAAAGACTTCACAGGATCCTACATAGACTGGCCTGGCCCTACTCCTGGCCCTGGCCCTACACCTGGGCCTGGCACTGTGCCAGTGTACAGGAAACTCGAGATCACTTTCCTAGATTCCTATGGTACATCTACGATAGCTGGTACAGGCTACATCTACACTGCTGAAGGCCAGCTTTTAGATTCAGCCTCCCTCTCTTCTGCAGTGTACACTACCTCTAACAGGTTCAATAGTGGAGATGAGATCTACCTCAAATGGGATGATGGCTCTAACGATATGCGCTGGTACATGAAAACTGTACCATACATGGCTGAGGCTGATATAGATTCTCAAACTAACAACCCTATGGATGCAGCTGCTTTCGTGCTAGCTACCTACACCACTAAGGCTACCGATCAAGATGGTACACAGATATCTGATGCTGGAAACTACAACCATACAACCTCAGGAGCTCAGGCTACCCTCTCAGTGAGTTTCTGGGTAGGCACTGATAATCAGGGATTTATGGCCAGTGACTGTAAAGATCCTCTGAATAATATGGACTGGAAGGCTGTTCTCTACCTCAAGGTATTCGGAACAAATTATGAGTACATAGATGTTACAGGGTTCGATGATTCCTGGAGTAGAGGTACTGCTAACTGGTACGCTGAGGTTCTGGATCCTACCGACCTCACAAAATGGAAGGTAGGCCAGAGCTATATGTACAAGGGAGCCTGTACGTTTACTCACAATGCTGATTTCACTGGCTACACTGGAGCTGCTGCTGATCTTCAGTACTACCTGTATTTCTACAGTGATCCTCAATACATGAAAGATCATGGATCTGCTGGGCCTGATAGTTACCAGGCTGCTGAACTAACGATTAACGGTATCACTTAGGGGGCTCCTACATGAGTTTCTCTAAAATCAACATCACTACAGCGATACTGTTCATGGCTATAGGCCTGGTATCAGGGTTCATAACGAATATGTTTACAGCCTCCATGTCTTTAGATCCAATGCTAACCTCTTTCCTGGGGTTCGGTGTATTTTTTGGGATCCTAGTGGTCATGGGAATCGCTAAGTTCTCTTTCGGCTTTCTGATGGTATTCGCTATCATAGGCTATGTTTCATCCTGGATATCCTCTTTCATGGGGGATATGTGGGGATTCACTGGCTCTATCTACGGATCTGCTATAGGGATGATAGTGTTTTTCCTGATCCTAGTTCTCATAGGACCTCAGAAAACAGGAGTACAAACTGCTCCAGCTTCAGGATAAGCCTCTCACTAGGAGAGGATGGCTATGGGTAGCAGCAGAGGGGCTATAGCTTTCGTTATCATAGTGCTAGCTATAATCTCAGCGATAGGAGGGGCTCTCTTCCTTCAGCCTCTGATCGGAAAGATCAGGGCTCCCAAAACTCATCAGTGGATCTTAGACAACTTAGAAGTGTATGATACACGGTATTCGGATACTCCCCTGGAGGAGAAACTGGTAGATTATGGAGTGAGAACCTGGGGAAAGCCTCTCACGGTTCTATCCGCGTTTAAGGATAATGAAGAGTACTCTCAAACTACCTGGATCTTCCAGAGATGGGGAGATACAGAACTGTGCTTAACGATCTGGGGCCCAGGAGACGATGACAAAAGCTACTATGTGGAGGCTGCTCAGATGGGCTGGGGGCCTTTCAAAATCTACTTAGCTGATGAAGAGAAACTGTACCTCTACCATAAAGGCCAGAACTCAGCAGATCCTGAATCTCATAATGTAGGCTATTTCGATATCCTGATAACATCCTGATCTCGAACTTTCCCCTTTTTTAGATCTCTCACGGTACAGATCCCCCCTGGGGATAATGCGATAGGTACGAGTAGGTGGACTAAATATGAATCAAAAAGTAAGAGTTATCGGATTAGTTGGTTTACTCCTGGCCTTCTCTCTCTTAGGCCCTCAACTGATGAACCTGGCTGTAATTCCAGGGCCAGAAGGCCTGAACTGTAAGGTTCACGCTGTTCAGTTTGGGGATTATTCTAATCAGCTCTGGGTACTGGGAGAGTTCAGATCTAATCAGATCCTGGAGAGATTAGAGACTTCTGAGAACCTGGCCATAGGCTCCACATCCTCCACAGTAGAGATCAGAGGAGTGTACCCTAATCCCTACAACACTGAATTTAGAAAGGATATCCATACAGAGGCTGGTATAGGGCCGATAACAGCCAGCCAGGATATCTACACTACCCTCCTGATTGAAAGAGAGAGGCCTACCATCCATGATGTTAATGTACATGGAGATCCACTGGGGGGAGATCCTTCAGAGATCACATACATAGAGTACCTTACTCCCCAGAAGAGAGAGGATAACATTATCACTTTTAAAAAGTATGTGATCCATGTAGTTCCAGTGGAATTTGTGATCCAGCTCAGTGTAAGGGGGGATAGATGGGCTGGATGGGAGAATACTCATCTCTGGCTGAGTTTGGAAACTACAGCCTGGAGAACTGCTTTTACTGAGAGCCAGGTTCAACAGATCCAGAGCTACCTAGATAAGGATCCTCCGGAGAACGCTACTCTTTCAGCCTACGATTACAGAGGGGGATTTCCCATCTGGGCCTGGGTATGTGAATGGGAGCCCCTAACCTGGTATGATGAGAACGAAAGGGAGGATCAGCCTTCTCAAAATGCGTATGATAACGTGAGGATAAGGCCAGATCTTTCTGGAAGAGAGATAACCCTGTACACTGAGCCTGGATATGTCCAGGACCTGAACCTAAAGCCTACTAACCTCCTAAAGGATGAGGGCCAGCTCGAGAGTGTTCTGATAGGGGATATTTCAGCTCTCCCTGATCCTGATTTTGCTACCACAGTGTACACTCCTATCTACCTGGAGAAGTTCTATCCTTACTATGAGGAGGGGCCCTGGCATAATCACTATCTCTACCAGTGGTTTCCTACCACATGGATGAGGATCAGAGTTCTCTATGCCATCTATGGCGAATTTGTGTACCTCTGGACAGTGGAAGAGGCCCAGAGCCAGGGCTATAATCCCAGCAGTGAGCCAGGATCTACCTGGGAGAAAAGAATGAGTACCTACAAATATGAAGAGGGCCCCTGGGCCTGGCTAGGTGATATAGGAGGCTGGATGGCCAGCCCTTCAGGGATCCTAACTCTCCTGATAGTTCTGGGTACGATCTTCATAGTGGCTATCATTCTGATAGGGGGCCCAGCTCTCTTACTGAATCTCTTTAGAGGGAAAGGAAAGAGGAGATGAGAAATCAGCCTATCAGCCTGGATCTTATCACGATTAATGCAGCGATCCTTTCTACCGTATTGTTTCTGTATGCTGCTACATGGCTGGATCCCAGCGCGGTACAGAAATCTGTAGTAGCTATTATTCTTATGCTGGCTGGAGTAACCTTCAGCCTTCTCCTAGGCTTCATGAAAGCTGGAAAGGTAAAAACTGTTGTAAGCCCAGGGGCCTCTACTAACATTCTCCTCTGGGTAGTGATCTGTTTAGGGGCCGTATATGTTATGAACTGGAGCACTACCTGGAAGGTTCAGGCCGGTATGGTACTGGGCTCAGTAGCTTACGCTGTTCTCATAGGAGTGTGTGAGGAGATCTTTTTCAGAGGATTCATAACAAACTGGCTGATAACCCTGGTAGGCCCTGTAGGGGGGCTACTGGCTGGGGCTGGAGTATTCGCTATCTATCACTTTCAGGTGTATGGCCAGGATCTGAACAGTGTTCTTATCACTTTTGGGGCTGGCCTCATGCTGGGCTGGGCTATGTACACTACTAGATCTCTTACAGCTCCAGTAGTGGCTCACATGATCGTGAATTTTGTAGGGTTAGGAGGCTTTCTGATGGGGGGCCCAGTGGCCAGTATGGTAGTGATGGCTGTACTCACGGTTCTGCTCCTGTTCTTCCTTAAGCCTAGAAGAGGAGGAACAACATGAGTAACGGAAGAATGAAGATAGCCTGGATCTTTATTCTGCTGTTGCTATTCATACGAGTAGGCTTCATACCTCTAAGTTTCCTTCAGATCGAACAGAAAAGCATGAGCCTGTTCTATGAAGGCCCTACCAGTACTGCTCCTGTAGTGATCTCATTCTCAGGTACAGTGGATGAGTACTCAGCTGAAACAGGCTGGCTCTCTTTTCTAAGAGGAGTGTACAGAGGGTACACATCTATCTCTGGCTCTCTTACCCTGAAGATAGGGGATCACTATGAAGAAACTGAAACTGCTACGATCAAGGTTTCCTGGTATGAGGGGAGAGTTACAGGAATAGAAGGCTACAAGTGTACTGCAGCTGCTACCTTCCAGGTTCCAGCCACTACCGTAGTATCCTATATGAATGTAACAGAGCCTGATGGAGAGACAGGAACCCTAGAGTATATGGCCTCCTACCAGATAGGGGCTCATTCTGGATCTGCTACCGGAATCTGCTTTATCTCCATAGTAGGCTCAGTTTCAGAGTATCTTCCTGAGGCCTCTCCTCCTGAAGAGGCTGAAGATCAGGAGCCTGAGGATCCTGGGGAGAACATGGATCTCCAGGAGAATGAAGTTTCAGAAGGCTCTGGAGGATCTAAAATCTACACTTATCAGAGAGGAATTGGGATCATAGGCCAGATCTCTCTCCCTGTAATAGTGCTCCTAATAGTAGTGGTTATAGCTATAGCGTTAAAGAAGAGATGAGAGGCCCTAAAAATGTTGAAACGAAAGCTGCTGTTGATCCTACTGATTTCGGTAGCCAGCTCCTTTCTCCTTTCTCTTGAGGCTAGGGGCCAGGCCCCTCCTCAGGAGCCAGGCTACTATAGGGGCTCTAACTATTCTGAAACCGTGAACGCTGATGGCTCAGTAACCTGGAGATCAGAGCCCCTCTGGATCTATAATGGATCTCACTATGTACCCTACATCTATGAGGATCACTACAGTTCAGAGGGCTACCATCAGGTAAGAGCAGCCCAGATAGGCTGTAGGATCTACGATTATTACGCTGAGTTCTGGGATCCTAACATGAGTGAGATCAGGCTGTATGATGAACGCTGGGATGTGGAAAGATGGAAAGTGAATAAATGGGATCCCATAGGAGCCCAGGCTGGCTCTCCTACCTGGAGTGTCATAGAGAGATCTGATAGGCTGGAGATCATTAAGGCCTTTCACTCCTGGGCTGGCTGGCTGAACCTAACCTATGTCTTTAATGGCCCTCTGAAACATGATGTATCTTTCACTTCTGAGATGGCTGATCCAGAACAGTTCAGGCTGATCCAGGCCTGGGCTGGGATCGTAGGCTCAAAATGTAAGAATGAAACCGTAGCGGCTGAGATCACTGAACCCATAGAGTTCACTGGCTCCCTATTCGAGTTTCTCAAGGCTGATGGAAACCTATCAGTAAAGGAGGATCAGTTCTCAGCCATAGACTTCCTACAGCAGCCTGTTCTCATAGAGCCTCATGCACAGGGGATGAAAGCAGATTTCATTTTTGGAACCTGGAGCCTGAGCCCTTCAGGGATCTTAAGGATAGATCCAGCGACTGAAACATTCTACACTCAGTCATGCGATGGACATATACAATATTCAGATGGAGTTTTCGCTGGGGTTTCAGACACAAAAACCTACCTAGTGGCCGGAGAAAGATGGTACACTGAAATTTCTCAATATTTGTGGTGGAGAGTTTTCTGTAGATTTGATGCATCCTCTATTCCTGATGGAGCCACTATCACAGATGCCGATTTCTACCTCTACTACTATGATGAGGCTACAGAGGGCTCAGGGGATAGGGGGGATTGTTTGGTTCATCATACGGAAGATATGGGAGCTACTTTAGATAGTAGTGACTGGGATCTCACGGTTCTGCACAATCATGGAGCCATTATAGAAGGAAAGGAAACTACCTATGGATGGTACAGTGTAGATGTTACCTCTTCTGTTTCCTCCAGCTCAACCTACATCACTTACAGGATGAAGAGCACTATTGAGGATTCTGATACTCAGGCTTTAAGATGGTTCTTTCGAGCTTCAGAGTATGATAGCCTAGATCCCTACCTCACAGTAGATTATGTCACTAATGTAGCCCCTACGATAGGGGAGTTTGAGGCCTCAGCCAGCCCCCTCTATGCTAATGAATGGCTCTCTCTAAACTGTTCCATCCAGGATACTGATGGGATCTTAGAGCTGAAAAATTGCACAGTGGCCCTGAATGGCTCTGTAACTCTGGCCTGGGATAACGCTACAGCCTCTTTCAGCATAAATTCAGATCCCTCAGGCTACTGTACCCTGAACGCTTCAGGCTGCATAGAAGAGGAGAAAAACAGTACAGCCTTCACTCTCTCCTGGAGGATCCTTCTATCCTGGGGCTATCCTCAGGGATCTATAGATGTACTCAGCAGCGATACTAAGGCCTACGATACTGAGGGAGCCAGTGGCTCAGGCTCTCACGCAGATCTGTTCACGTTTGAGCCTGATATCAGAGTGATGAGTGCTACTCCCTCCAAAACACAGGCTGAGCCAGGAGAGAGCCTCACAGTCTCAGGATCCATCTATTATCAGGGGAAAGCTCAGGCTCCCAGTAACAGTACTGGCCTCACGGCCAAACTGGAAACAGGAGGCTCCCTAGCTGGATCTACAGGCTCATTCTCCTCTGGGGCCTTAACGATCTCCTTTAATGCTCCCTCTACAGAAGGCCAGCATAACTACACAGTGTACACAACCTCTAACCCTACCAGTGTACAGAATCAAACCTTCAGCCTCCAGGTAACTAAAGTTACTGGCCAGGGAGGATTCTCTGGGGGCTATACTCCTCTCCAGAAGGTAGGGGCTCCTGGTGTATTTGCTCCCCCTGAAATCGTAGCTCCTGAGGCCCAGTATGGAACCCTAGCCCTAATCGGCATTTTTGGAGGAGCCATCATACTCTACCTGGCCAGGAGAAGGAACCTCCAGGGCCTGTTAGCAGCCTCCAAAAAGAAGAGAAGGAAAGAGCCCAGAATCAAGAGAAAAGCCTCTAAGGAGCCCAGGCCGAAAAGGTGGAGAAAGCGATAAGTAGGATTTCAGGAGCTGCTGGCTGGATCATACAGAGCCTCATATTTGCTGTACTAATGAGTACCTACTATTTCTACAGGCCCCCTCAGAACCTGTTAGAGAGCCTCATGGCCTTTACCTTCTGTTTTGTAACTGCCTGGCTGGGAAAGAAGCTCCTCCAGTTCTGGATGAGAAATTCTTAGGGTATGTTAAACAGGTATGTCGAACATCTATGTATAACATGGATGTATAACATCCCCATTCAAACTATGCTGAGCATACCTGATAGCATTATTGCTAACAGATATGTTGAACATACCTATGCACAACCATGTGCACAACCATGTTGCACATAAACTAACCCTACTTCTCTTTCTGGATATGCTATACAGGTATGTTAGAGCCTGAAGAGGGATCCCCCCCTAGGGCGCGCGCGCAGACACTTTTAACTCTACCGTACCATGAATCTAGTGAAGAAAATTGCCGCGAAAGGGAAAAGCTAAGAAGCAAGGGCATAAAGAACGTGCCCATCATAAAAGAAGGAAAAAGAAAAAACGCCCTCCACAATAATCTCTCACTACTCTTTCGCGCGTGCGTAATATATGCAACGACTTTCTACAAAACTGCCTTTTCTGTCATACAAGCCTTGCTCTCTATTTACTAGGCCTTGACGCAGTATTTAATATGAAATTGATAATGAGATTTCTTCTTCCAGGAATGGCATTTAGGACAGACAGGCATTATATATCTTCCTCATAACATTTCATACAACTAACATCCTCATATTTATCTATATGCGCGCGCTCCTTTCACAGAGATTTCTGGAAGACGAGCAATGAGCATGCGCTTTATGGAATATCGTTATAATCTCTGCAAATGGGGCAATGAATGACCATGTTTCGGATTTCCCCTTCATCAATTCCCTTAACCAGAACAGCACCACAGTTTCCACATAAGAGATTCAGACTTCCGTGACCTTGGATAACTGGCAAGACTTCTCCAACTTTTGGTTCAAGAACAGCTCTCGTCTTAGGTTTTGGCTTAGTTATTACTCTGAGCCTAACATCCAATGATATTTCTCCAGTTTACTTTTTTTGGCTAAAGTATTTAAGTTATTTTGATCCACACGCGCGCGCATCCTGGAGAAGATCCCCAGTAATCATCTTTCCTCTGAGGCCCAATATAATTCTTTTACTGACAACTATGCGTTAGTATGCAAGTAGGATAGTAATACTTATATGATAGTATGCAAGTAATACTAATGTGAGGTGGAGAAAATGGCAGTAATCAAAAAAACTGTAGCCATACATCCCATGGTAGACTCCCTGATCAGGAAAACCTGGGCAGCATTGATAGAAAAGGGATATAATGCCACCTATTCAGCCACTGTAAATTTTATGATCCTGACAGCTATGTTTGAGGCGAAAAAACCTGAAGGCCTAAGCGATGAAACGATGAGACTTCTCGTCAGCTTTTTAACAGATGCGAGCACGATTGACGAACTCAACTTAGAAGACAACTTGACAGCTATTAGAGAAACTATAAGGAAACTGAAGAGAGAACCAGAGGGGGCTTCAGAATGAAAAACAACAGCTCCATAACAGAGGGATCCTCAAATGAAAGATAAAAACTCCATGCCAAGAGTGTATCCTGTAGTGCAGGGGGTGGGATTTGAACCCACGAAGGCCTACGCCATGAGGACCTGAACCTCACCCCTTTGACCTGGCTTGGGAACCCCTGCCTGAACTACAATTCAAGAACAGTCTTACTTAAGTTTCTCCTCAAACTCATACCCTTCCAAAACGAAGCCAACTCATGGTCAAACAGTTTGAACAGCTTATCAACTACTATCGCCGTGAAATGGCCACGTGAAAGCCGAAACACTGTCCATCTCCAAATCAGAACGCCAAAGTTGCTGTTTTCCTCAGCAGTTGATGAAAAATCCCAAAAAATTTCTTCAGAGGATGGAGTTGTTGTTCTCTGAATTTTCCGCGTACCAACAACAACTGGGCCTTTGAACAAAGATTCGCTGACGTGCGCGCAGCTTTATTTCCAAACAGAAGTTCTCAAAGGCAGTAACTCGACTAACATAGACGCTCAATACGTTCAACCAAAACAAGGCTACTTGATAGAATCAAAGGCCTCACACATGCACATGCCACTCACGTTTAAAAGCACACAACGACACCTTCAATAAGAGGACAATCAATCATGAACTGGCTAATCATCCTTAAAGAATGCGCTCAGAGGATACGAAGAGACATTTTACCCTTTTACAACACTCCCAACGCAAGCATAACCTTTGGAAAAGGAGCAGGGGGAGACGCTATGAAAAAAATTGACCTCATCGCGGAAAAAGCCATAATCGAAACCTTGGAGGAAAACGACGCCTCCTGCACCCTCATAAGCGAAGAAACAGGCATCAAAGAAATAGGGGCACACCCCCACGAATTCTACTTAACAACCGATCCTTTGGACGGCACGACCAATGCCACAAGAGGTATACCCTTCATAAACACATCTCTAGCAGTCTCAAAGACCCCAAATCTACGAAGCATCCACGCAGCCGTCGTTACAGATTTGCTTCATAACATCACTTACACAGCTCAAAAAAGCAAGGGAGCCCACAAAAACAACAAAAGAATACACCCATCCACAATGACCACACTTGAAGCGGCGGTAGTAGGCATCGACTTCAACACGTACAAAATAAAACAGATAGCAGATCAGCTCAATCCGGTCCTCGAGAAAACAAGGCACCTACGCCATTTAGGTGCTAACGCTCTAGAACTCTGCTACGTCGCCGACGGAACAACAGATGCCTTCATCGACTTACGAGGCAAACTGAGAGTGACAGACGTAGCTGCCGCCTACCTTATAGTAAGGGAAGCGGGAGCTGTAATGCTGACACCGAAAGGAAAAGAAATAGAGGTTCCTTTAACTCCTACTCAAAAAGTATCCTTCATTGCAACTGCCAACACGACCCTATATGACGTCATAAAGAAGCTTTTAGGTTGACACTGTTTCAGCACAAAAGGAGCCACCACACCCGATTGATAGTTCCGCTAAGACCGTACCCAGCTCTTCTCCTGAAGAGAAGTTCCGAACGCGTCTTGGTAGTCGCAGATCTCCATATCGGCTGGGAAGTGCGACTTGCGGAACAAGGTATCTATGTTCCATCACAAACACCAAAACTCCAAGAAAAAATGCTTCAGTTGATTCAATTATGTAAGCCCACCAGCCTGCTCTTCCTCGGAGACGTAAAGCATGCAATCGCAAAGGTTGCAATGGAAGAATGGCGTGACATCCCCAACTTCTTTGAAACCCTTGGTAAAAAAGTACAGGACATTAGAATAATTCTAGGGAACCATGATGGAAACTTGGAACCGCTATTACCACAAAATGTAAAGATATTGCCTTCCACGGGTATAGCTTTTGGAAGTGTGGGGCTTTTCCATGGACACGCATGGCCATCTCCTAATTTACTGAACTGCTCCAATCTTATCACCGCCCACGTTCATCCAACAGTCACTTTTAGAGATCCCCTCGGCTTCAGGATAACAAGGCAAGTCTGGGTGAAAGCTCCATGTAACAGCAAGAAACTTGTGAAAGCTCTACTGAAACACCTAAACATAAAGGCCGACAAAAATCCAGTTTCTTCATTACAAGAACGTTTTAAAGTGAAATTAAGGGCTTCCCAGCTTTTTATAATGCCTTCATTTAACGATTTTCTAGGAGGACAATCGATAAACAGGAAAACGCTTGGAAAAAGTGGTAGATCAAGAGCGTTTATAGGCCCGATTTTACGTTCGATGGAACGTTTCTAGGAACTGTAAACCACTTGAGAACCTTGATTTGATGGCTTGCAGAAGATTTTTATAGAATTTTAACACTGTCATTTGGTTGAGGGAGTGAAGATTTATGGCTTGGGAAGACTTTCCAGAATGGTTTAGGAGAAGAATGCGCCGCTCTCCATACTTCAGGAATTGGTTCTTCGGAGATATGGAAGATATATTCAAGGATATGGAAGAAATGATGGAAAAGGAATTCAAAGAATTCAGCACCCGTGTCCCAAAGGAGTTGGTGCGAGAACGCAAGCTTCCAGACGGCTCAACTACCCGTGAGTGGGGACCCTTTGTCTATGGATATTCGATGACTATTGGTCCGAATGGGAAACCGAAGATAAGAGAATTCGGCAATGTAAAACCGTCACTCAAATCAGAAGCCTTTGGACTCACAAAACCCAGTCTCGACATAAAAGAAGAACGCGAACCTCTTGTGGACGTAGTTGACGCAGATGGCGAAATAAAAGTAGTTGCCGAATTGCCAGGAGTTGAAAAAGAAGACATCAAATTACATGGAACAGAAGACACCCTGACTATCTTTGTAGATACACCCAAACGTAAGTACTTCAAAGAAGTATCACTACCAGCAAAAACTGGTCCAAAGAAAGCTAGAACAAAATACAAAAACGGAGTCCTCGAGGTTACTATACCAAAGATCGAAGACAAGAAGAAACCAAGTGGAGAGCCAATAGAAATCGAATAACACGACAGCTCCTTAGAAGCTCACGATTTTCGTCATCTTCAACGGCCTTTTTTCATTAGACAAGTGATAACTCTTTTAGTTAGCAAAACGTCAAACTAGATTAGTTCAGCATGGGATATTGGGACCTTAATGGAAAAGCTTTCAGAAACAGAACTGCTGAAGAAAATCTGTGAAGAAATTAAAGCAAGAGAGGCTGTGACCAAGTTACAATTGACTAGGCTTTCTGTGGCGTTCGGTTTGAGATTTTCAAAGGCATGGGAAGCACTGAAAGACGGAAGGGTAAAGAAATACTTGTTTGAACCGAGTGGACGAATCGTATGGATTGTGGTTGGCAAAGGACGCGATTACTTAGTGATGCCGGCAGCAGACTTCTGTTCCTGTGACGACTTCTATTTTCGGGTTATGGACAAAGAAATACATCTATGTTACCATCTTATCGCACAGAAGATGGCAGAAGCCCTATCTCGGTACGATGTGTTCAACGAAGAAGATGAACTTTATGACCTCCTAATGGACGAATGGAAAAGGTCACACTTTAAATAGGCAACCTCCCAAAATATGGGAGAAGAAGGGATAATCTTCATGGACCCCGCCGTGTATTTCACATTAATCATCAACGTCCTAATGGTAGTAACCTTCATCGTATTACTTCTGATTTTCCTGTACATGATCTACCACAAGGAAGAAACAAGTGAATCACCCATAGTCTAGTTTTCATCCTTCTGTGAAACTTCACAAATTTCGCGTTACATACTTAACTGGATGTTGACCACAAGTCTGAAATGCTTGAGGTTGCACAGAAACCATTTTCTTTCATCTATAGCATAGTAAGAAAATATCATAACAATTCGTGCTGGGACAACTAGAGATAGTGAAAGAAATGCTCAGGCGGACGCTCTATCGATTCTGAAACCTATGGGTGAGAGCCTATCATTATTCTCCTCTGCCTTTTACTTTTCCTGCATCTTCGAGATATTTCGAGATCGGAAAAACGTCCTGTGTCGAGCAGTAATGGACCAGATATATCTTTCTCCTCTTGTGTCCCCGATTATTGGGGAGAAAAGATTCAAAAACATCTCCACCTGATGTGAAGTTATGAATTAACGGGGTGGAGGAACGGAAAGAGGATAAGCTGTCAGTTACCGTAGAGATGGCCTTTCCTACACTTTCTTCACCAGTTTATACCTTTCATATATCAACACTATTTTGTCCTCTTCAATCTTGAAATCTGCAGTATACTTGCTCCCTCCGGAAAGCGTGTAGAATATTGCTCGACCATCTTCCAGCTTTTCGGGTACCAAAGGCAATATCTCTTCAGTATACCTGTCTTTGATTTCCATGTACAGAAAATCTCCCTTTTTCTTAACACTCGCCCTCATCGTTCCCTTGTACGTTTCATATTCGCCCTGAAGCTTGCGCAATATTCTATCGCTTTTTATAAAAGGCAATCTTCCCGGATCTATTCCCAGTAGCATGGATAACGCATAATTTCCAACATGCGATAGTAGATATCCACTTGCATTCGCCAACAATGCAACTCCAATTTTCTTTTCCGGCATATAACCTACATAAGCTGTATACACCAGCACAGATCCCCCATGACCGACAAGCCTGCCACCATGAAAGTTTGGTGTTATCATCCACCCATAGCCGTATGATTCTCTCCCAAAAATCTGATAGGGTAGCTGTATGTGGGTTTTCTCCATAAGACCCAACATCTCATTGCTAAGAATTTCTGTTTCTCCAAATTTGCCGCGATCAATATGCATCTTCAAGTAGCTTGCAAGATCAATGACATTGCTTATTAAACCTCCATCTGAGGTTATGCCGAAAGGAAAGGTGCTGGCAACATGTTGCCCCTCTTTATCGATAATATATGGCGCCGCCCTATCCTGATCATTTTCGACATCAGATCTCAAGAAAAATGTTCTACTCATCTTTAAAGGCGCCAGTATTCTCTTTCTGATATACTCTTCATATCTTACCCCACTCAATTTTGAGATAATGTATCCTAAGAGAACGTAACCCTCGTTAAGGTAGAAGAAATCCGTGCCGGGTTTGGCAACTGCCCATTTCTCAGCATTCCTCATAAAGGCGATAATATCTTCTGGGCTAGATACTGGAAGCCAGAAGTGATCTAGACCAAGTACACCTCTAATGAACGCTTCAGCATAAGCAAGCGCAGGCACTCCCAAAGAATGCGTCAGCAAATTGTGTATTGATACAGTCTCTCCAAAAGGCTTAAGCTTTATTGGTACGAATTTCTCGACGGGGTCATCTAGATTAATCTTCCCTTCCTCTACAAGCTGCATGATGGCAAGTGCAGTGAAAGACTTAGTAACCGAGCCTATGCCATAAAGAGTTCGTGGGGTCGCCGGAAGTCCCGAAGAGAGGTCTCTAAAACCAAACCCTCTAGTGTAAATAGTTTTGTCACCTTCAACAATGGCGATGCTTAGCCCAGGAAGTTTGGTTTCGCTCATCTTTTCAAGAATGAAGCCCTCAAGGTCCTTGAAATCTTCTATCATAAAAGTCACCGATATAAACCCCATACTCTTGCTTAAAAATCTATCAAAACGATGGTTTAGAAAGAGGTGAGAACCCTTATTTTAGTAATTCTAGATGATAAAGTGGATGTAAAGGTTATGAAAGTAAAAATTTTGGGTTCTGGACAAGATGATGGAATTCCTCACACAGGTTGTTATTGTGAAGTATGTAACAAAGCAAGAACGCATGCCGAATACAAGAGACTCGGACCTTCATTGGCCGTTTTGGATAAGACGGAAAATTCTTGCTACTTGTTTGATGCTTCACCAGATTTCAAATATCAATTAGATATGACTCACGAAGAAATTCGCAAAACAGAAAGAAAAGGAAAACTTCCTGTAAGTGGAATTTTGTTAACTCATGCACATCTTGGTCACTGTGCTGGATTGTGGCATCTTGGAAAGGAATCTGTGGATGAAAAAGAACTTCCAGTCATTTGCACTCCAAAGATGAGGCAGTTTTTATGTAGTAACTATCCGTTCAATCTTCTTGTCCAAAGGGGAAATATCAAAATTGAAGAGAGATATCCTGGCAAAAAATTCAAGTTGAATAGACTGGCGTGTGTATCGATCCAAGTTCCACATAGAAATGAAATTGGCGATACTGTTGGATATGTTATCGAATCAAAGAAAAAAGTGATTTACTTACCTGATATAGACAGATGGACAAATACTGTTATAGAAGAAGTCAGGGATTCGGATATTGCTTTTGTTGATGGTACATTCTACTCGCAAAATGAAATATGTAGATTTGAAGAAGTTCCTCATCCTCCAATCCGAGAAACAATTGAACTTTTAGAGGGGATTGAGGGTGAAATCTATTTTATTCACATCAATCATACGAATCCTATAAATAGAAAAGGGAAAGAACGAAAATATATCAAACGCAAAGGCTATAAGATCGCTTATGATGGTATGACATTAGAAGTTTAAGAACGCTTTTGGCATATTCTTCGCATCGCGAAGAGGTTCATAGGTAAATCTTATAATACTCACTTTCGTTTCCATCCATCAAAATCATAGTGAAGTACGATGAGTTTAGAAGACATTATTAAACGAATATTGCTATTTCGACCAGATCTTTCACACAAAGACGTTTTGAAGAAAATTGAGGAGAAAAAGAAAGACGTTGAAGGATATTTAACAGATGAGACGGCAGCCCGTGTCGTTGCTTCTGAGTTGGAAGTGGAAGTTCCACAAGAAATTTTTAAAACTGAAATCCTGATCAAAGACGTTGTTTCTGGTTTGAATGATGTAACCATTACTGGACGTATTATTATTGTTCATTCTCCTCAAACATTCATTCGCTCAGATATGACTAAAGGAACTGTTGCACACTTACTTATTGCTGACAAAACAGGAACAATAAGGGTGGTTCTTTGGAATGAAAAAGCAAGCCTTGTGGAAACTAGAAAACTTGTACAAGGTCAGATAATCAAAGTTTCTCATGGATACTCTCGACAGGGACTTAACGGAAAGCCTGAATTACATGTAGGATCACGCGGAGAAATTCAACTTTCCCCGTCAAACGTCACGGAAAGCAATTACCCTAACCTACAAAGTTTCATGAAAAAAATAGGTGAGATTGGAAAGAAAACTAGGGCAACGGTTATTGGAACTGTGCAACAGGTGTATCCAGTCTCAATGTTTGAAAGATCAGATGGATCGCAAGGTAAAGTTGTGAGACTGCAATTGAGTGATGAAACAGGCCGAATGATCATTGTTTTCTGGAACGAAAAGGTTGATGAACTCGGTGACATAAAGACTGGCGATTCTTTGCAGATTTTGGATGGGAGAGTAAAGGAAAATTTAAATGGAAAATTCGAGTTGCATGTGGGAAAATCAACTCAATTTGAGATTTCTCGTACAAGAGGAAAGTGAAAGTAATTGACAAAGGGAAGCCATGATCATGCCAGCATAGATTTATTATAACCAAGACTTCATATATGCTACTTCAATATGCTGGTGAAACAATGGATAAGAATCAAATTCGACTATCTGTAGACGACTTACCTACTAAGTGGTACAATATCCTTCCAGACTTGCCAAAACCGCTTCCTAGACCTAAAGAACCAGAAGAAGGACCTTCGCGTATGGAATTTTTGTCCAAAACCATGATTGGCGACTGCCTGAAGCAAGAATTTTCTGACCAACGCTGGATTCCCATACCAGAAGAAGTGAAGAAACTCTTTGTCCAAGCTGGAAGACCAAGACCGTTGTGCCGTGCTGAGAGACTTGAAAGATATCTGAAATTGAAAACAACAAGAATTTACTATAAAAGAGAGGATTTATCGCCTACGGGCTCCCACAAGACGAACACGGCTTTGGCTCAAGCATATTTTGCAGCAAAGGCAGGAAAAGACACCTTGGTTACTGAAACTGGTGCGGGACAATGGGGAACAGCACTGTCATATGCGGCTCGATTAATGGGCTTAGACTGTGTAGTCTTTTGGGTGCGATCAGTTTATGACTGGAAAGTTGACCGCCGAACCTTCATGAACCTCTTTGGAGCCTCAGTATATGCGTCACCGAGTGAACAAACCAAAACTGGAAGAGACATTCAATCAAAGTATCCAAATCATCCTGGCTCCCTTGGAATTGCCGTCTCTGAAGGTTTAGAGTATACGGAGCAACGTGAAGGAAAGGTTTACTGCTTAGGCTCTGTCTTGAATCACGTCCTGCTACATCAAACCATAATAGGTCTTGAAACTATAAAGCAATTCGAAATGGTTGATGACGAGCCAGATTTGATTGTAGGTTGTCTTGGCGGTGGCTCCAACTTTGGTGGTATCGCATTACCCTTTATCGGGGAAGTCTTGAAGGGAAAACGAGAGTGCGAGTTCCTTGCATCACAGTCAATGGCGGCTCCAAGCCTTGTTAAAGGTGAATACAGATATGATTTTGGTGATGTATCTGAGCACACCCCACTTCTAAAAATGTATACTCTTGGACACCGGACAGAAATGCCTCCAATCAGAGCCGATGGGTTACGATATCATGCAGCCGCTCCTGTAATAAGTGCCCTGCGGCAGCACAAAATTGTGAAAGCGACATCATACCCAACAGATGAGAAAGCAGTATTTGAAGCAGCCAAGATCTTCCTACAAAGTGAAGGATGGCTCATAGCCCCAGAATCCAGTTATGCCGTCAGAGCAACAATAGATGAAGCCCTAAAAAATGAGAAGAAGGGCGAAGAAAAAGTGATATGCATGAACATAAGTGGGCATGGATTCTTGGATATATTAGCGTATAAAGAAAAACTCTATAACTGACACAACAAGAACCCGCTTTGGAAATCTAAGGCAATTCGAATTGCCCTATTTCTCCTTTTCTACCTCTTTTGTTACGTCTTCTATTATTTCAAAGCTGGCATCGATGAGTTCCTTTGTTATATTGAGCGGTGGGGCAATTCTGACCGTTGATGCGCCGCAAGTTATTATGGCGACTCCACGTTTCCAACATCTCATCATAATCTCGGACGCTTTATCCTTCGCAGGCTTCTTTGTTTTCTTGCTCTCCACAATTTCAGCACCAATCATCAATCCCTTTCCTCGAACATCCCCAACAATCTCACATTCTTCTTTCAACTCTTGCAATCGCTTCATAATGTAGTTGCCTTGCTTGGTTGCATTCTCAAGAAGGTTTTCCTCTTTAATTATGTCAATCACTGCAAGTGCT